>Ga0187783_10001623_pt1 | contig 16648 bp, 10 predicted proteins | sample 1015_SJ02_MP02_2_FD_132471 | JGI IMG/M metagenome (GOLD analysis project Ga0187783, IMG submission 132471) | Tropical peat soil microbial communities from peatlands in Department of Meta, Colombia - 1015_SJ02_MP02_20_MG | ecosystem: Environmental > Terrestrial > Soil > Wetlands > Peat | place... | reverse complement strand
GGAGCATTTTGTCGTGCTCGTCATATTGCGTGGGAGCGATTCTCGGCAGCCAGGCCGCCGGCGGTAGAAATCGCGTGTGCGTCATGTCCAGAGGTTGGAAAATATTCTTTTCACAGTATTCATCCAGCCTTTTCCCCGATACACGCTCGACCAGCGCCCCGAGAACCACAAAGTTGACGTCGCTGTAGACAAACCGCGATCCCGCGGGGTCCGTGAGCTCTTCGGCAAAGGCCATGCGGAAGGCCGTATCCCGTCCTTCCCACGGTCGGCTGAGGTCAAGCTCCTTGGGCAACCCGGAATCGTGGGTGAGCAGTTCACGAATGGTGACGTCTTCTTTGCCGTTTTGCGCGAACTCCGGGATGTACTTTGCGACCGGATCATTAGCGCGCAGGGCTCCTTTCTCGATCAGTTGCATCACCGCCGTCGTCGTAGCCACGACCTTGGTCAAAGAAGCCACGTCAAAAATCGTGTCGACGGTCATCGGCTCGCGCCGCGGCTCGAGCGAACGGTATCCGAAGGCCTTGCGGTAAACCATCTGGCCATCGTGCGACACCAGGAGAACCGCGCCCGGGATCTCATTGCTCTTGATCGCATTTTCAACAATTGGGTCGAGGACATTCAGGCGGCTTGGAGAACTCGTGGTAGGGTGAACCGCAGTCTGGGCCGGGGAGACGAACCGGGTGAGAACAAAAAGCATGAGACACGGTGCCACCCAAGACCGTCTGCACGAAGCTGGATTGAATCGCTGGATGAGCCCACTTTACACAAGCCATTGCGGTTGCTCAACCGAATAGGGAGAGCCTGACGGCGAAGGTAACCTCCGGACCGCTGAATCACAAGAAAGACAAGGTTGATCGTAGGCTGACCTCTCGCACTCAGGCGCTCGATCGAGCGGAGATTCTGGACCCGGTCGCATCAGCCAGGAGGCCGATTGTTTGTCGCTTCCGCACATCAGTGTCCGGGTGCGAACAGATGGATCCGTCTTGCTTCCACCAAGGTATTCCCTTTCTCTTTGGCAACCAAGGAGTTACCTCGAACTTCGAATTGGCAAGAGTCTTGCATTGCGAGAAGGTGGAGGAACTCGCCTGCGCCGGGAGCGAGTAGGAGGACGAACCGCAATGAGTGGACTGCTTCAAGATCTCCGGTTCGCGCTGCGGCAGTTTGGCAAGAGTCCAGGTTTCACTTTTTCGGCAGTTCTGACCCTTGCCCTCGGTCTCGGAGCGAATATCGCGATCTTCAGCATCGTGAACGGAATCATTCTTCGCCCACTGCCTGCCCAGGACCCGCAGCAGATCGTCGTCCTGGCCGCCGAACAGCGGGACGCGCCGTTAGGCGTCTACTACCTTTCCTATGCCGAACTGATCGACCTCCGCCAGCAGTCCAACGCGTTCTCCGACCTATTTGCGTACGGAGTTGGCCTCGAAGGCATGAGTGCCGATAACCAGGCCGATCATTTCCTGGCCAGTCATGTAACCGGAAACTACTTCTCCGCTCTGGGTGTGAAGCCGGTGATCGGACGCTTGTTTCTACCCGGAGAAGGTGAGACCCGAGGTTCGGAGGCGTTGGTGGTCCTCGGCTATTCATACTGGCAAAAAAGATTTGGGGGCAGCCCGAAGGTGATCGGGCGGCAAGTGCTGATAGATGGGAACCCGGCGACCGTGATCGGAGTGGCCCCGAAACCATTCCATGGCACGAGTTTTGGGTTGGATATGGATGGGTACCTTCCCATGAGTATGGCGGCGTCGACCGATCCAGACATGTGGAGCGGGCGCACGGATCGACGTTGGGTTGTATTAGGTCGTCGCAAGCCCGGCGTGTCTCTGGCTCAGGCGCGAAGCTCGGTCCGACTGGTCGCCGACCGTTTGGCAGAGCAGTATCCTGCCACAGACAAGGGGATCTCGGTCGACGTTATTCCGGAGAGGCTCTCCCGTCCCATGCCTCTTCCCAACAACCTGGTGGCGATTATCGCCGGATTGTTTCTGTTTCTCGCCGGGGTCGTTCTCCTGCTGGCGTGCGTCAATGTGGCTAGCATTCTGCTGGTTCGTGCTACGGTGAGAGAAAGTGAAATGGCCATCCGCGCTGCCCTGGGGGCTAGCCGAGCGCGCCTGATCGGTCAAATGCTCAGCGAAAGTGTCCTGCTCGCCCTGCTGGGTGCAACCGCCGGCGTCGCCTTGGGAACACGCGCCAGCCGCTGGATCTCCGATCTCCGGCTGACATCGATCCTTCCCACCAGCGTGGACTTCGGGCTTGATTGGCGCGTCACGGCATACGCCCTCGTGGCTGCGCTGGTTGCCGGTGCGGCGGTTGGGCTTTGGCCGGCCTTGCGCGTTGCTCGTTCCAATCTCAGCCAGGCAATCCGGGAAAGCGGACGCAGCGGGTCCGGCGGCGTGGCACGTCAGCGCGTTCGCAATATCCTGGTGGCCGGACAGATTGCCGGATCCCTGATGCTGCTCATCATCGCCGGCCTGTTTGTGCGCAGCCTCGAAAGCGCACAGCACATGTATCTCGGCTTTGAGCCCGATCACGTGCTGAACGTAATTGTCGATCCGCATGAGGTCGGCTACGATGAGGCGCGGACTACCAATTTCTATCGCGAACTGAAAGACCGTGTCCGCGCCCTGCCAGGAGTACAATCGGCAGCCCTCGCTTACAGCATACCCATGGGTAACTATGCAGAAGCGGGCGGGGTGACCATTGAGGGACATCCCACGCCTGCCGGGGAACAGCCCCCTGTCATCATGTTTAACGCCGTCGACCCGGATTATTTCCGGACCTTGAAGATCCCCCTCCTACGCGGCCGAGGTTTCCTGGCAAGCGACGATGAGCATGCGCCTCAGGTTGCCGTTGTGAACAAGACCATGGCGGAACGGTTCTGGCCCAACGAAGATCCAATCGGCAAGCGATTCACCACCGAAGAGGCCAAAGGCATCTGGCAGGTGGTGGGGATGGCGCAGGATGGGAAATATGGAGTGCTCGCCGAAGATCAGCAGCCCTATTTCTACCTCCCGCTTGGACAACACTTCCTCTCCCTGCGCGCGCTCCACCTCCGCACCTCGATCGCTCCGGAAAGCCTGATGCTCGAGGTTCAGCGGGAGATCAAGAATCTGGACCCTGGATTACCCATCTTCTCGATTCGCACCATGAGTGACTCGCTGTCGGGAGCGAACGGTTTCATGATTTTCCGCATCGGAGCTCTGCTCGCCTCCTCGATCGGATGCATGGGCCTCACTCTGGCCGTGGTGGGCGTGTATGGGGTTGTCGCATTTGCCGCTAGCCAGCGCACGCGGGAGATCGGAATCCGTATGGCACTCGGGGCAAATGGCATGCAGATGCTCAAGCTCGTGCTTCGACAGGGAGTCCGGATCGTGCTCGCCGGGGCCGCCGTCGGATTGCTCGTCACATTCGGCATCAGCCGGGCCATCGCGGATCTGCTCGTCGGAGTAAGCGCCACCGATCCCTTTACTTTCATCGGCGCAACCGTGCTCTTGGTGGTGGTGGCGCTCTATGGGTGCTACGTCCCAGCCCGTCGGGCCCTGAAGGTCGATCCCATGGTGGCGTTGCGTTATGAGTAGCGATGCCAGCCGCCGAGGCCGTCGCTGGACGTCGATCAGGCACCTCTTGAGAGCATCCATCAGCGCCGACCCGCCTTTACCCAAACCGTGAACTTTGTTATAACCCGAACATAGGACCAACTTCAGCTTTGCCGGAGAACCTGCCGAATCGCGGTGTTCGAACCATGCCGCACTTGCCGACTCCCGCCTACCTTAACCAGGACACGGTTTTCCAAAAACCCTTTGATCTCCTCCGCAAGGCGATCGCAGAGCGCGCCTTTCCCGCCGCTTCAGTGGCCGTCACCTGCGCCGGTAAACTGGTCTGCCTGAAGGCGTTTGGCCACTTTACCTACGAGGCGGACACTCCCGAAACGACGACCGCCAGCATCTTCGACTTGGCCTCCCTCACCAAGATCGTTGCCACGACCGCCATGGCCATGTTGCTTTACGAACGCGGCCTTCTCGACCTTGAAATGCCCGTGGTCTCCCTTCTGCCAGAATTCAAGACCGACGATCCGCGCCGTCAGCAGGTCGCCATACGCATGTTGCTCGATCATTCCTCGGGACTGCCGGCCTACGAAAAGCTGTTTCTGAGGGCCAAAGACCGCGATGCGCTGATCTCCGCTGCGCTGACTGCCCCCCTGGATCGGGCTCCCGGCGCGAAGGCCGAATACAGTGACATCGGCTTTATGGTTCTCGGATTCGCACTTGAACGGCTTGCTGAAGACGTCCTCGATCACTTCTGCCGGCAGGAAGTTTTTGGTCCGTTGGGCATGTCGCACACGACTTTCGATCCCCCCTCCCACTGGTGGGCGCTGATTCCGCCGACGGCGGATGACCGGACATTTCGCGAGCGCATTGTTCAGGGCGAAGTGCAAGATGAGAACGCCAGTGTGATGGAAGGCGTCGCCGGACATGCCGGGCTGTTCGCCACCGCCGAAGACCTCGCTATCTTTGCTCACGCGATGCTCGAGGGAGGTCGTCCCATCCTTCGCCCCGAAACCCTGGCGCTCTTCACTCGCCGGGAATCGTCTCCTGGTGCTTCACGTGCCTTGGGCTGGGATACGCCATCGTCTCCGTCGCAGTCCGGCAAGTATTTTTCCTCCCGATCGTTCGGCCACCTCGGCTACACCGGAACCTCACTTTGGATCGACCCTGACCGGCAACTCTCGGTCGCCTTGCTGACGAATCGTACCTGGCCGGATTGTGCCAACCAGGCTATCCGGCAGGTGCGGCCTGCGTTTCATGACGCCATCATCGAAGCGCTGGAGGCGGGCCGGTGAAGCGCGCGCGCGAAGGCACAGGGGTGGGAAAACTGCTCACCGAGCACAGCAACCCCTCGTCCGCCGATCTGGACCGACTGTCTTCGCTTGCCATCGCCCGCATCATCAATCGGGAGGATGCCAAAGTTGCCCCGGCAGTCAAGGCTGCTCTGCCCGAGATCGCTAAAGCCATGGATCTCATCACCGCCGCCCTCAAGCAGGGGGGACGGGTCATCTACGTGGGCGCCGGTACCAGCGGCCGAATCGCCGCGCTCGACGCGGCGGAGTGCCCACCCACATTTAACACGGACCCTAGAACCGTTCAGTTCGTCATCGCCGGCGGCCCAAGAGCCCTGTCCGCTGCAGTTGAGGCCAACGAGGATTCGCGTCGATTGGGCCAACGGGAACTCGCGAAGAGGAATCCCGGCAGCAATGACGTCGTGGTCGGAATTGCCGCCAGTGGTCGCACTCCATTCACGATTGCGGCAATCGAATACGCCCGGCGGCACGGCGCCAAAACGGTGGCGGTCACCTGCAACCGGGCGTCGCCACTGGCCCAGGCCGCGCATCTTGCCGTCGTGACCGAAGTCGGCCCCGAGGTGATTGCCGGCTCGAGCCGTATGAAAGCAGGCACCGCGCAAAAGATGGTGCTGAACATGCTTTCTAGCGGCACGATGGCCCGGCTTGGCTATGTGTACGGCAACTTGATGGTCAACGTGCATCGGAAAAATCAGAAGCTGGGCGAACGCGCCATCACCATTCTCGAGCGGGGCGCAGGAATCGACAGGACTCGCGCCCGAAGACTGCTTCGATCAGCCAGGAACAGCGTACCCGTGGCATTGATTATGAGAAAAGCTAAGGTCGGGCAAAGCGCTGCCGCCCGTGCCCTGAAGGCAGCACAAGGCAACGTGCGGCAAGCGATTGCCCAGGCCCATCGGGCAAAGGTCTAGAGCTGATAGGATCTTGAAGGACGGGTAATGACTCCGGTCCAATCGGGCGCATCGCCCGCAGACTACAAGGAGCTCGGCGTTGGGGCATCGGTGTCAGCCCCGCTACCGCTCGCCCACTTGGCCGTACCCTTCCGATTACCGCCGTGCAATCCCCGCAAGCGTGTTCCCGCTACAATAGACACCATCGCAGATAGAACGTAATTGGTCGGGCTTCGACCGTCGACATTGACCTGGGATTTGAAGTGTCTATGGACAAATTCGTAATTCGTGGCGGTTACCCGCTGCTTGGCACCATTCATGTCAGCGGAGCAAAGAATGCGGCTCTTCCCGCCATGGCTGCCGCTCTGCTTAGCGATGAACCCGTCATCTTGGAGAATGTTCCCCACGTTCGCGATATTGAGACCACACGCAAGCTCCTCTCCGCCATGGGCGCCGAAGTCGAGCTCGGCTATGGTCGCGCACAGCATCGCACGACGATTTCCTGTCGCAAGCTCACCTCTCCCGAGGCCGCCTACGAACTGGTCAAGACCATGCGTGCCTCAACCCTGGTACTCGGTCCGCTCCTTGCCCGTTGCGGACGGGCTCGGGTCTCGTTGCCGGGCGGATGCGCGATCGGTGCGCGACCGATCGATCTCCACATCCGGGGTCTGGAGCGACTGGGGGCCGCCATCAATCAAGAGCACGGCTACGTGGAAGCCAGTGCCAAACGTCTGAAGGGTGCGGAAATTGTTTTTGATAAGGTGACCGTGACCGGAACCGAAGACTTGCTCATGGCTGCCACCTTGGCGGAAGGCGAAACCGTCATGTTGAATTGCGCCCGCGAGCCCGAAGTCGTGGATCTCGCCACTCTCTTAAATAAAATGGGGGCGCGCATCGAGGGTGCGGGGACCGCCACCATTCGCATCCAAGGTGTCGACCGGCTGCGGGGTGCCAAGCATCGCATCATTCCCGACCGCATCGAGGCCGCAACCTTCATCATCGCGGGGGCCCTCACTTCGGGCGACCTTAACATCACGGGCTGTGAGCCCAGTCATCTGGAGGCTCTGCTGGACAGGCTGAGGGCCGTGGGGGTGAGAACCGCTCAGAGCCAAGAATCAGTTCGGGTGATGGGTGGCAATCCTTTGCAAGCCGCGGACGTGGTCACGGAGGAGTATCCCGGCTTTCCGACGGATGTGCAGGCGCAATACATGGCTCTTGCCACGCAAGTGGAAGGCACTTCAAGCATTACCGAGAACATCTTCGAGAATCGCTTCATGCATGCCCAGGAGCTCGGGCGCATGGGAGCAAACATCAAGATCGAAGGCCGCCGCGCGGTTGTCCGCGGCAAGTCCCCCTTGAGCGGTGCCGCGGTCCTAGCTTCCGACCTGCGTGCCTCGGCCTCGCTCGTGCTGGCTGCTCTGGTCGCCGACGGCGAAACCATCATTGATCGCGTGTACCACATCGATCGCGGCTACGAAAACATCGAAGAGAAACTGCGCGCCGTCGGAGCTCAAATCCGGCGCATCGGCGAAATCCTTCCCAGGAAGGCCATGGCTCCCGCCGTCCGCTAACTAGCCGTAAGTCAGCATGATCGGCGTCAAAGGCAGCTGTTGTCCCGATCGTCCTCGATTCGAGCTTCCTGTTCGCCAGGAAAACCCCTAGAATCAAGTGTTCTCCAACTCCGGCGCAACATATTTGTTCCGATCGAGTTCTTATCTTCGAGGCATTGAAATCTGGCGCTGAGACGCGAAGGAACGTCAACCGGAGGGCTTCGAATGAATACAACTCGCATAACCCGCTATTTGCTCACCGCAGTTCTGATCGTGGCGTTCTCAGCGGTCGGGTCAGCACAGGTTTTTCTTTCCGTCAACTTCGGGCCGCCTGCTCTGCCGGTTTACCCGCAACCGGTTTGCCCGAGCGAAGGCTACATCTGGACGCCGGGGTACTGGGCATGGGGGCCGTATGGCTATTATTGGGTGCCCGGAACGTGGGTTCCAGCGCCCCAGCCTAGCCTGCTGTGGACGCCGGGCTACTGGGCTTATGGCGGCGGTTTGTATTACTGGCATCCCGGTTACTGGGGTCCGGTCGTCGGCTTCTATGGCGGCATTCCCTATGGCTATGGCTACACCGGGGCCGGTTATTACGGCGGTTATTGGAGAGAAAACCATTTCTACTACAACCAAACCGTGAACAATGTGAACGTCACCAATGTTCACAATGTCTACAACACGACGGTGATCAACAACAGCACCAATGTTACGAGGGCAAGCTATAACGGAGGCCCCGGCGGAATCGTCGCTCACCCCACTCCGGAACAGGAAGCCGCAGCCCAGCAAAGGCACGTCGAGCCAACTCCGCTACAGATCCAGCATGAAAACGCGGCCAAGGAAAATCCTCAGTTACGCGCATCGGTGAATGAGGGACGGCCATCGATTGCGGCGACGGCGCGGCCCGCTGACTTCAGCGAGCACGGAGTGGTGGCGGCGACTCAAGTCGGTGCACCATACCGGGCTCCCGAGAATCGTGCCACGTCTGCGATTGACGCAGCCCGCCCGGGAAACAATGCGCGACCGGAAGCGGAAGGCAGCAATGCCGCATCGCCCCGGAACTATGTGCCTCGGCCGCCGAGCAGCGCAGGCCGTGACAGCGAACCACGGCCGGAAGCTGCGCCGTCCGCAGAAGGCACATCTCGCGAAGCGGGCGCTCCACGGAGTATCCCTCGGCCACCGAGCTCCTATCAGTCTGGCTCATCGTCGCGGGTAGGCACCATGCCTGACGCTGCGACTCCCCACCCGGATAAGACGCCCCGGGAAGAGAATGTCCCTCGGCCCGGAAATGCTCCTCGGCCGGAACCCTCGCAGCCGCGGGAAACCAGTACGCACCCGGAAAATGCCTCCCGGCCATCCTCCGGGTCTCGGCCGCAAAGCGGGTCGCCCTCTCAGCCTGCAGCGCAGCACGAGGCCGCGCCGCACCCCCAGGCCGCACCCCGGCCAGAATCGGCGCCGCAAGATCGGCATGAGAATCCGCCGCAACGATAGTTTCACAAGGTTCGAGGGGTTTCACGGCTCATTCGAGGTTCGCGGATGGCGGGCTCGCGTGACATCCTGCGCCCGGCCCTTCCACCAGCCACCCTGGCCCGACCAGTACTCGACGGCGGAGTAAACCGTCGCTGCCGCGTAAAAGGCGGCCGTGAGCGGGAGGAGCAGCGCCCAGAACCACGACAGGCTATAAAAACGCAGGATGGGACGGTATGCCATTGTCATGAGGAAGCAGGCCGCGAAGGCAAGAGCGGCCGCCCATTTGCCGGCGCCGAGCAAGATGATGGGAGCCAGATAGGTAATCGCCATTCCGGCAATGACTGCGCCGAGTAGCAACGGCGAATGACGTAATTGGGTGAAAGCGGTGCGCGAAATCATGCGCCCGATCTCAGCAAATCCTTTATGTTCGCGCAGAGCTTTCGATCTGGATGTCAGGCCCAGCCAAACCCTGCCACCTTTCTTCACCGCGCGTGCCAGCGCGCAGTCATCGATCAGTTCTTCGCGGATCGCGGCAATTCCGCCGATGCGGGCAAGGGCCTGGGGCCGGATCAGGATGCAGCCGCCGGCAGCGGCGGCGGTCCGGCTTTCCGGACGATTGACCCACGCGGGCGGATACAATTTGAAAAAGAAGAAGACGAAGGCCGGAATCAGCATCCGCTCAGCCAGAGATTGACAATTGAGTTTCACCATTCGCGAGACCAGATCAAACTCTCCCGTCTCGCCGCGTTCGAGCAAGCTGCTGAGGACGTCGCGCTCGTGGGCAATGTCTGCATCGGTCAGCCAGATGTAATCAGGATGAAACCGTGCCGCCGATTCGAGCCCCTCGGAAACGGCCCAGAGCTTGCCCGTCCAGCCCGCAGGCAGCGGCCCGGCCTGAAGCAGCGTGAAACCGTGGGGCGATGCGGCCTGCTGCGCCGCCCGTAGTGCAATGTCTCGAGTTTCGTCGGAGCTATGATCATCCACCAGGAAAATGTGAAGAGAGCCGGCAAAGTGCTGCCCCAGCAATGATTCAACCGTGCGCCCGACGACTGCCGCCTCATTGCGGGCGGGAACGATTACCGCGACTTTGCGATCGACTGCAACCTGAGGCTTAGAGACGAAATCATCTCCGGTGATGCGCCAAAACCCGCCGCGTCCGAGCAGAAGGTAAATCCATATCCCGAGCGAAGACGCGCCAATCCATGTGGCCACCATCGGCAAATATTATCGCCTGGAAGCAAGCAACCCTTCACGACCGGTCGTGTTGTCTTGTAATCTTCTGGCAAAAGGATCAACGCGCCAGGGGTAGCAGGAGGGGGCAAGGGCTCCTGTCGTTCGCGGTCCGCGGACTAAGATCACCCCAAAGGACCGCCGGTAGACGAATAGGGTTCCCGGAGCCTGCATGAAACCGGCCTTAGTGAAGAGCACCATGGTAGCAGCCTTGGGAGGGCTGCTATTCGGCTTTGATACGGCCGTGATCTCTGGAACCACAAGCTCGCTCACCGAGACCTATCAACTTTCACCAGGGCTACTTGGGATCACGGTTGCCAGTGCGCTCTGGGGAACCGTCCTTGGAGCGATCCTGGCAGGAGTTCCCGGCGAACGATGGGGACGTCGCGATAGCCTCCGCATTATGGCCGTCCTCTATCTGACTTCTGCTCTGGGCTGCGCGGCAGCCTGGAGTTGGGATGCGCTCGTGGGGTTTCGATTCCTGGCCGGACTGGGCATAGGAGGCTCGTCGGTGCTCGGCCCGATGTACATCGCAGAGATTGCTCCGGCAAGAATCCGCGGCCGCCTGGTGGGCTTCTTCCAGTTCAACGTGGTCTTTGGAATCCTGCTGGCCTACTTCTCCAATTATGTTGTCAGTCTCGCGCGCCTCGGGCTGAGCGAATGGCGTTGGGAACTGGCAGTAACCGCGATACCCGCGGCAATTTTTTTCCTGATGCTATTTGGAATTCCACGCAGCCCACGCTGGCTGGTGAAGAAAAACCGCTTGTCCGAAGCCAGGGCCGCGTTGGAGATGACCGGGCAAGGAAACGTCGAGCAGGAACTGCGCGAGATTGTTCAGTCGATTCACGTCGAGCAGGAGCAAGCTGCGGAAAAGCTCTTTTCTCGTAAGTATCGATTTCCAATCTTCCTCGCGGTGAGCCTTGGAATGTTCAACCAGCTCTCCGGCATCAATGCGATTCTTTACTACCTGAACGATATTTTTGCCCACGCCGGTTTCAGCAAACTGTCGGGAAATCGGCAGGCGGTTGCGGTAGGGGCCACGAACTTGCTGTTCACCGTCGTTGCCATGTCGGTCATCGACCGGGTGGGGCGCAAACGCCTGCTGCTGATCGGCGCACTGGGAACCGCCTTATGCCTGGCGGGTGTATCGGCGATTTTCTTTACCGGAGAGTATCAGAACCTTCTGCTTTGGCTGCTGATCGGTTTTATTGCGTTTTTCGCTTTCTCGCAGGGCGCCGTGATCTGGGTCTATCTGGCGGAGGTTTTCCCCAACAACGTCCGTGCCAAGGGGCAAAGCCTTGGCAGTTTCTCGCATTGGTTCATGAATGCCCTGATCTCCGGTGTGTTTCCGCTGATGGCCGTCTCTTCCGGGGGATACCCGTTTCGCTTTTTTCTCCGCCATGATGGTGCTCGAGTTCCTGGTGGTGCTCGCGGTCTATCCGGAAACCAAGGCGCTGTCTCTGGAGGAAATGCCGACAAAGTTGGGAATTCGCTGAGAGCCGAATTGCTTCGCAAGCTGCCGGCTTCGCCGTCTTGCGAGCCACATCAGCGCTGGTTGAAAAGATCGGTGCGATCGATGCGCTCACCCTTGAACACCACCATAGAGATTCGTTCGGTGGCAAAGATGTCAGCGAGGGGATTACCGTCGACGACCAGCAAATCAGCATCGTTCCCAGGATGAATCGAGCCGATCCGTGTCTCTTCTCCGAGCAAACGAGCGGCATTTGCGGTCGCAGCTTCGATTGCAACCGGCGCAGGAATGCCGGCGCGCACCCAAAGCTGGAGCTCGTGATGCACACCCGGGCCATGGATCACGAGAAAATTTCCCGCATCACTGCCGGGGACGAGACGAACCCCGTGCTGGTACGCGCGCTCGAGATTATCGATGGCAATGTGCATATGGATGGGGTACTGTGCGATTGCCTGGCGAATCGGCCCGACGTCTTTCGAGGCCAGCGCCTCCTCGGTTCCGCGCAACAGCTCCTCGGGGCCCACCTGCTCGACCAGTGAGCTCTTGAGCAACTCGGTCTTGCCCGCGGCGAAATCCTGGAACGCCTCAGCAACGCTCAAAGTCGGATCGTAGAACGTTCCCTGCCGAGCCATCTGATCAAATACGCTGTCCGGAATCTCTTCGCGAAAAGATCCGTGCTCGATCGAAGCAGCCCGCGCCTCGATCGCGTCCGTCACATCGCGCACGTCGGCGGTGTGGACGACCAAGGGTAAGTCCTCGGTGCGGGCCTCGCCGGCAAGGGCGTTGAACAGGCCCGTATCCAGCCGATGGAAACGTCCCATGCCGGTTTCGAGAACGGCTTTAATGCAATCCACGCCTCGCTTCTTGAGATCGTCGACCTCCTGCCGGGCTTCCTCCGGAGAACCGGGAATGCGAGTGGACTGTTTTTCGGCGGCGTCGCGGATGCCGGGCGGAAGCTGCCTGAAATATTCCGTCCCGTGTCCGCCGGCGGCGGTGAAGAGCGGGCCGCAGGTGAACAATTGCGCTCCGAGATACTCTCCGCTATTGACCGCTGAGCGCACCTTCAGGATGCTATCCAACCCGTCGCCGACACTCCTCACCGTGGTTACCCCGCTGTACAGGTAGGCAGCCAAAGCGCGCGACATGTTCTTCTCGACATCATAGTGTGCCGGGTCGGCATAGAATCCCCCCGGAACCCCAAGATGAATGTGCACGTCGATCAGACCGGGCAGAATCGTTTTCCCGGAGGCTTCGACGGCTTCCGCCTTGACCAATTTCGGGTCCGGTCCCGCGCCCGCGTAAACCTCCGCGATCTTGCCACCCTGAACCAGCACGGCGCCACTTTCGATCACCCTCCCGTCCCCCACGAAGATGCGTGCCCCGCGAATTAGAAAGGTCTCGCTCCGTGCCAGTTGGCGGTTCAAGATCCTGGTCCTGACGACATTGCTGCGGGTGTGCATTTGCCAGACGCCCACGCACAGGAAAGGCAGCAACACAGCCAGGATCGACAGCTTCGCCGAATTGCGGATCTTTTCTCCCTTCTCCCAGCGAAACAGCTTGTAGGCGAGGAACAGGCCGATTATGGTCGTGACCAGAAGGGCCAGGATCGGGAGCCAGTTCTGGGCAATCGATTCGCGTCGCAGGAGTACGGACTGCACGCCGGTCACCAGGTAAGTAGCGGGCAGAAATTGGGTCACCAGCAGGAGCCAAGGCGGGAAAATCGAGGTGGAGAAGGTCGCGCCGCTCAGGAACAGCATGGGCAGGTAAATCAATTGCACCAGGATCTGGCTTTCCGCCATCGAGTTGGCGACCGCCGCCAGAATCAGGCCAATGGCCCGGAATCCTGTGATTCCGAAGGTGGTGAGAATCAGGACCGATCCCAGGTTCACCGGCCAAGGCATGCCGTAAGCAAAATGTGCCAGAGTAAACAACAGGAGCACGTAAGGCATGAACAAGATCCACCCGGTCACGGTAGAAGCCACCAGCAGGGGAACGGGGCTGATGGGCGTGACTTTGTAACGGCGGAGAATGTTCGCTTCCCGCTCCTGCACGGCGCGAATGCCCGCTCCGAACAGGCCATTACCAAGGATGCCGATGATGATCACCATGGCGATGACAATGGTCATCGCCGAGCCGCGTTCGGCATGCAACGCTTGTGCGAATACAAAAAAGAAAACCAGCGGAAACAGATAGTTGAAAAAGATGACGGTGCGCTGACGAAGAGCCAGCTTGAGGTCGAGCGCAATGAGGGCCCTGTAGGCTTTCATTCGCGGAGACTTTTGCCGGTGAGCTCGATAAACACATCTTCGAGGGTCGGCTGCTTGAGATGCACGTCGGTGAGTTCGATTCCCTGCTGGTCGATCCATTTCACAAGATCCACCAGCGTGGCCGCAGGACGGCGGGAGTTCACGGTGAGAGTACGTCCGGTCGAGTCCAGCACGTCCTCGCTGGCTTCGGCCCAAGCGGGCCGTGGTTGAGGAAACGGTCTTGCACAGGTCACCACGATGGTGGAAGTGTGGCGGCTTTGTTGCTGCAATTTGCGAGGTGTGTCGAGAGCGATGATCCGGCCTTCATCGATGATGGCAACCCTGTCGCAAAGCCGTTCCGCTTCTTCGATGTAATGCGTGGTGAGCAGGATCGTCCGGCGTTCCTTCTTGAGCTCGTCCAGCAAGCAGTGGATTTCCGCGCGGACTTGCGGGTCGAGGCCGGTCGTCGGCTCATCCAAGAAGATGAGTTGGGGATCGTTCACCAGGGCCAAAGCGAGCGCCAAGCGCTGCTTCTGTCCCCCGGATAATGTGCTGTAGAAGGCGTCTCGCTTGTCCTCGAGCTGCAGCCGGCGGATGAGCTGGAGCAAGTCGGTGCGGCGGCTGTAAAGGGCCGAGAACACCTCCAGAGCCTCATGCACGCGGATCTTATCAGGCAAATTGGTGGCCTGCAGGCATACCCCGATCCGATCCTTCAGTTGGCGCCGTTGTCGGTCGGGATCGAAGCCGAGGACGGCAACGTGCCCTCCGGAACGGGGACGCAAGCCTTCGAGAACCTCGATTGTGGTCGTCTTGCCCGCACCGTTCGGGCCCAAGAGCCCGAACACCTCTCCGGGGTTGATCTCGAAGCCGATTCCCTTGACGGCCTGAACCTCGCCGTAGGATTTCGTGAGATTCTCGACGAGGACGGCTGGAGCGGTTCCGGTCATGCAGGATGAATCAGGGTATTCCAATCCAGGAAACGTAGTCAAAACTCGCGGTTGCCCGGAAGTTCGACAAAGAGTAGGCATTTTCTCAGTACGGTTCGCGTTAGGCCGCAACCGCTCTCTTCTCTGCCGTACCGCCAGCCGCTTCGACGAGCGAGCTTGGCAAACACGACAAGCGGAGGTATTCGCCGGTCGCTCGTTCCGGTATCGCGGTGAGCGGATGCGGGAAAAATTGCGAGCTGGGCGGAAGCGGCGAGCCGGAGATGGTCGCGGCATGCACCCTCCAAACCGCAATTGTTACGAGCCGGCAATGCCGTGAGCGCCATAAAAGGAGTTCGCGATTCGGCCAAAGCCCGTGCCGCCAAACTAGGCGAGAAGGATGCGCTACGGGGACGTCTCGAGCATCTGTCGGAGGAATGCGATGGGCTTCGGTCCAAGATCGTGGCCACGAAAGAGGGCGGCGCGATCACCGGTGAGGAGCGCATCCACGAGCATCTCGGGGAGCTCTATGGAGATCTGAACCAATACGAAGGACGCCCGACCCATGAGCAGGCCGCACGCGCCGATTCGCTGGGGCGCGAATTAGAAGACGTAATCACGGATTTCCGCAAGCTCACCGATACGGAATTGCCGGCGATTAACGCGGGGTTAGCGAGGAGAAAACAGGAAGCGATCTCGGTCGTTTCTGAATCCGACTGGCAGCGACAGAGTGAGGGCGGGGCAGCAACGAAAACCTCGGGTGGACGAATGGGTGAAAACCACTAAACCGGAGTCACCCGAGAATCGTCCGGCCAGGCCGAAAAACGCGTATCGAGAGCTGGTCTCACGCGAGCCACAGTCCTGCTTTCCCAAGACCAGAAAAAGCAAAGCGGCCAGGGTCGAATCTTACCTCCTGGCCGCATAGTTTAACGAAGAAGTCAGATCGCAGCGCAAACGGCTTTGACTTCGGTGTATGCCTCGAGTACTTCGTGGCCCATCTCTCGACCCCATCCGGACTGCTTGTATCCTCCAAATGGCAAGGCTGCGTCGAAGATGTTATAGCAGTTGATCCAGACTGTGCCCGCCCGCATCTGGGCTGCGAGCCGGTGCGCCTTCTGGATGTCCTTGGTCCAGATTCCCGCGGCCAGGCCATATTCAGAGTTGTTGGCTCTGGGAATTAGTTCTGATGTATCGGTAAACGGCATCACGGTGACCACCGGCCCGAAAATTTCTTCGCGAACGACTTTCATGTTTTCGTTGGCGTTCACCAGAACCGTCGGCTTCACAAAATAGCCTTTGTCGCCGGCTTTGGCTCCTCCGGCAACGGCCTTGGCGCCCTCCGCCAGTCCCGACTCCAGATAACCACACACCCGGTCCAGTTGTTCCTTCGATACGAGCGGCCCCATCTCCGTGGACGGCTCGAATCCTGGTCCGAGCTTGATCTTCTCGGCGGTTTCGGCGACGCCATCGACGACCTTGTCGAAAACTTTCTTCTCGACAAAGAGTCGCGACCCGGCACAACAGCATTGTCCGTGGTTGAAGAAGATAGCGCTCGATGCTTCCTTGATCGCTGTGTCGAGATCGCTATCCGCAAAAACAACCGCCGGTGACTTTCCACCCAGTTCGAGAGAAACCTTTTTCAAGTTTCCTGCGGCCGCCTGGATAATCAGCCTGCCAACCTCGGTGGATCCGGTAAATGCTACTTTGTCCACGGCCGGGTGAGCTGCAAGCGCGGCACCTGCCGTCTCACCATAGCCCGGGACGATGTTCACCACGCCGTCTGGAATGCCAGCCTCGGCGATGAGTTCCCCCAGTCGCAGAGCCGACAGCGGAGTTTGTTCCGCCGGCTTCAGGACCACGGTGTTTCCGGTGGTCAGGGCCGGTCCCAGTTTCCAGGCTGCCATGAGCAGCGGGAAGTTCCAAGGGATGATTTGGCCGACGACTCCAACTGGTTCCCGTAAGGTATAAGCCAGATATTTTGCGCCCGGCGTATAGGGCACCGAGATGGGAATGGTGTTT
>Ga0187783_10001622_pt1 | contig 16649 bp, 15 predicted proteins | sample 1015_SJ02_MP02_2_FD_132471 | JGI IMG/M metagenome (GOLD analysis project Ga0187783, IMG submission 132471) | Tropical peat soil microbial communities from peatlands in Department of Meta, Colombia - 1015_SJ02_MP02_20_MG | ecosystem: Environmental > Terrestrial > Soil > Wetlands > Peat | place... | reverse complement strand
CTGCGCTGGAGGACGCGGTTTTGGAGGATGCGCGGCTGGATGGGGCCAGCCTGTACGCATCGCGGCTAGACGGCGCAACCTTGAATCGGGCCAATTTCGAGAAGGCCGACCTGCGCGGAGCCTTTATGGCCGGAGCCCACATGGACCACGCTGACTTGCAGGGGGCGTATCTGTGGTCAGCGGTGCTGTCGAACGCGGACCTAGGGGGCGCACAGTTCGGAAGCGCCATTCTCATCGACGCCGACCTGCGAGGCGCCAATCTTGGTGGAGCGCAACTGGGATCAGCGGTGCTGAACAATACGAACCTCAACGGCACGAGCTTGGAGGGCGCCGATCTACGTGGGGCTTTGGGCTTGACGGCCGCGCAAGTTTGTTCGGCCAAATCCAGACGCGGAGCTGTGATGGATGAGTCGCTAAGGGAGCAGGTCGAAGCACAGTGCAGCGCACCGTTCTAGAAGCATGAGCTCGAGCTGGGCGGGAACCTGACCTGTCGCGAGACCAGGGAGTCTGGCTCACGACAGGGCCGAAGCGATGCTACAAAAACAGGATTTGGTGTTGAGAGGCGTCGGATTTGCCACCACCCGCGTCGACGACCGAACTCCGCGACGTGAGCTCGTCAAGAAGGGCGGGGCCGTGCGCGGCGAAAAACGGAAGCAGGCATAGGGTGCGCTCTTGCAGCTCGCCATACGGCGCGAGCGAGTCGGTTAAGATGCGCTCGTGTCGGTCGAGCACGCCAGAGCGAAAGTTTTCGGCGCGCGCGACCTTTCCTTTCAGCTGCGTGAACTGATGAAGCATTTTGGCCTGGGCACTATGGAGCGATTCAACCAAAGTAGCATCGAGCTTCGCCAGAGGATCCTCCAAAGCCTTCATCAGGCGGCGCAGCTCCCCCTCGCCTAGGTCGAACTGGCTCGCCAGCGCACCCGGCAGTGATTTCTGTTCCATTTGGGCGCGCAGGTGTTGACGTCCGGCAAGCACGTCGCGCAGATCCAGGTCGTACTGTGTGACAAATCGCGCGATCGATGGCTCAATGAGGGTAAAGCTCGAGCGTGGCAGCATCGCGGGCATGCGACCGAGAAGCGCCTGGTACACGACCTGGGCCTGAGCCAGATAGGCGATTTCGGCAGGGCCGCCGATATAAGCAGCAGTGGGCAGGATTGTGTCTTGCACGACCGGGCGCAACAGGGCGCTTGGCGAGAAATCTTCCGGCCGCCTCTCGATCGCATCCAGTAACTGGTCCATCGACAGTTCGCGATCGCCCACGACAAAGCCACCGTTGCGCATCCGAACCGGTTCTCGACGCCCTGCACTGCTGGAAAAAAGCAGCGTCGTTTCACGCGTCACCTTGACCTGCGACGGAAAGCCCGCCGCTTCCAACTCTTCGGATCGTGCCAGCAGCGCATCCCTCAGCGGACCTGCTTGCTGGGCCACCGAGCGGAAAGAGGGGATGAAAAGACGATGGAAACGAGGATCGAGCGGATCGAGGAAAATCATGCCGCGGCCGGCAAGGAGGCGTGCCATCAGTTTGCCGAAGGCACTGCCGTAGGTGTCACGCGCCGTGTAGGATTGCTGCAGCGCGCGGCCGATTTCAGATGCGAAAGGACCTTCGAGAGCCTGTGCCGCGGCGCCCGCGACGGATTCGACAGCCTGGCCGAGCACGATCTCACCCACGCGACGACCGGAGGCCTCCGACTCCCCAGGCCACTCGTAGCGTGCCAGGCCATTGCGAGTAGACCAGTGTGTGTGACTCACTTCGTCGAGATCGTGATCCTCCGTTGCCAGCCAGAAAATCGGGACGGCATCGATTCCACGGCGCGTCGTATCTTCCGCACAACGAATGGCCGAGAGGGCTTTGTAAAAAGTGTAAGCCGGGCCGGAAAAAAGGCCGACCTGCTGGCCCGTGACAATGGCGACCGCCCCCCGAGCGAGACGCTCTAGATTGCGAGATGCCGCCGAACCGATCTCGCCACCCGGGGCCACCAAACGGTTCTGCGCTTCCAAAACCTCCACAACGATCCGGCGCAGAGCCCCATCGAGACGTATTTCCCGCGCCGCCGCCTCTACACCGTCGGCCGTCGGAGGATGTCCAAAATAAGGGGCAACGCGACGGAAGTCGTCCAGGAAGGTGGAAAAAAGCTTCGCGGTGTGGGGAATTTCGGCAAACCGAACAGAGTGTGACTCAGTCATGACACACGCCGCTCCGCGCACCGGCAACGGCGGGCGGGATGCCCAACCGAGGATCCGATCAAGTCGGCCACAGCCAAGATTGGATTAGCGTGAACCCGGCTAGGATTCCAGGATTGGAAAAGATGGAGACGCCGTTCACCCACTCTGGCTCACGGCAAGGCCACGGATTTGCGACGATGCAGGTCCTGCAGGGCGGCCACCTCCGCCACATGGCCCGCCATGGCGCGAATGCCGCGCGCTGCGGCACTGGCTGCCGAAAGCGTCGTAATGCAAGGAACGTTGTAGCGCACGGCAGCGCGCCGGATCGATCGTTCGTCATAAAACGATTCACGTCCCAAAGGCGTATTGATGATGAGGCGTACTTTTCCGTTCTTGACGAGGTCGACGATGTTAGGCCGGCCCTCGTTCACTTTGAAGACCGCCTCAATTTCGATGCCCGCGCGGGTCAAGGCTGCGGCCGTTCCCCGCGTAGCGATAATCTTCAGGCCCGCGGCGGCCAGCTCCCTGGCAACGGGCGCGACGTGTCGCTTGTCCTGGTCGTTGACGCTGATGAAAACGATGCCTTCCCGCGGCAGACGCTGGCCGGCGCCGAGCTGCGCTTTGGCGAAGGCCAAGCCAAACGTCGATGAGATGCCCATGACTTCGCCGGTCGAGCGCATCTCCGGGCCCAGGATAATGTCCACGCCACGGAACTTGTTGAAGGGAAAGACCGGTGATTTCACGGCGTAGAAATCGTGTACGGCCAGTTCCTTTACGCCATTCACCTGTGTAACGGGAAGGTGCAACTCCTTGATTTTGCGGCCCGTCATCAAACGAGCGGCAAGCTTCGCGAGCGGCACGCCCGTGGCTTTGCTGACGTATGGCACGGTGCGAGAAGCGCGCGGATTCACCTCGAGGACGTACACGATATCCTGCTGAATCGCGTACTGCACGTTCATGAGTCCGACGACGTGGAGCGCGCGTGCCAGACGCATCGTGTAGTCACGAATCTGTTCGAGGACCACCGGCTTGAGCGAAACAGGCGGCAACACGCAGGAAGAATCGCCCGAGTGGATTCCAGCTTCCTCAATATGCTCCATGATGCCGGCAATCACCACGTCTTCGCCGTCAGCGACAGCATCCACATCGACTTCGGTGGCATTTTCCAGAAACTGATCGATGAGAATCGGCCGCTTGGGATCGGAGATGCCGCCGATCTGGGTTGCCTGCGTCACATACTCCTCGACGGTCTTCAAGTCATAGGCAATCACCATAGCGCGACCCCCCAGAACATAGCTGGGCCGAACCAGCACGGGAAGGCCGATTTCTGATGCCGCACTGACAGCCTCCTCTGGGGCGAGGGCCGTGCCGGCGCGAGGCTGCGGGATGTTCAGTTCTGTTAAGAGCGCGCCGAAACGGCGGCGATCTTCGGCGAGATCGATCGACTCGGGATCGGTTCCGATAATCTTGGCGCGATTGCGCTTCAGTTCGAGTGCCAGATTGAGCGGTGTCTGTCCACCGAACTGCACAATCACACCCTGTGGCTTCTCGCGGTCCAAAACGGCCAGCACATCCTCGAGCGTCAGTGGCTCGAAGTAGAGCCGATCGGAGGTGTCGTAATCGGTCGAAACGGTTTCCGGATTGCAATTGATCATCACCGTTTCATAGCCGTCCTCCTTGAGAGCCATGGCGGCGTGGCAGCAGCAATAGTCGAACTCAATGCCTTGCCCGATGCGGCTCGGACCGCTGCCTAAGATGACGATCTTCGGTCGCTCCGTGACACCGGACTCGTCCGACTCTTCGTAGGTGGAATAAAGATACGGCGTAAAGGATTCGAACTCCGCGGCGCAGGTATCCACGCGTTTGAACACCGGCACGACGCCGAGTTCGTGGCGTCGGGCGCGGACCGAGGCGGACTTCACGTTCCACAGCTTGGCGAGCTCCTCGTCGCTGGCGCCGGAGCGTTTCGATTCCAGAAGCAATTCCCGTGAGCACTTCGTAAGCGTCGTCCCCGCTACCTGGCGATCCAGCGCAACTGTCTCTTCCAGCTGTCGAATAAACCAGGGATCTATTTTTGTCAGTGAATGGATTTCCTCACGCGTCATGCCGCTTTCAATGGCTTCAAAAAGCCAGTGAATGCGGTCCGGGCCAGGAACGTGCAGACGTTCACGCAGCAAAGCGATCGTGACTTCTGTGGGTGGCCGCCAGGCGCTGCTTGGCTCGAGCGCACGGATGCCCTTGCAGAGGGCCTCCTGAAATGTACGCCCGATCGCCATCACCTCGCCAACAGACTTCATCTGCGTGGTCAGCGTGGTGTCACTGCCCGGAAACTTCTCGAACTGCCATTTCGGAATCTTGGCTACGACGTAATCGATACTTGGTTCAAAGCACGAGGGTGTCTTGCGCGTAATGTCGTTCGGGATTTCGTCAAGCGTCATGCCGACGGCGAGCTTCGCGGCAATCTTAGCGATCGGAAATCCGGTCGCTTTGCTCGCGAGTGCCGAACTGCGCGAAACGCGCGGATTCATTTCGATCACGACCATGCGGCCTGTTTGCGGATCGACGGCAAACTGAATGTTGGAACCGCCCGTTTCGACGCCGACCGCACGGATGATGGCCGCCGCCGCGTCACGCATGTGCTGATACTCCTTGTCCGTCAGCGTCTGCGCGGGTGCAACCGTGATCGAGTCCCCGGTGTGAATGCCCATCGGATCGACATTCTCAATCGAGCAGATCACCACGAAGTTGTCGCGGAAGTCCCGCATGACTTCGAGCTCAAATTCTTTCCAGCCGATCACCGATTCCTCGATCAAAGCCTGATGGACGGGGCTCGCGTCGAGAGCGCGCGCAATCGCATCACCGAATTCTTCGTGGTTATAGGCGATCGAACCGCCCGTGCCGCCGAGCGTGAAAGAAGGCCGGATTACGACGGGATAGCCCATCTCATCGGCCAGCCGGATGGCCTCGGGAATGTTCGTAACCACCGCTGACTTGGGGACTTCCAGACCCACCTGGCGGCAAACATCCTTGAACAGCAGCCGATCCTCGGCGATTTTGATGGCGCCGAGCTGTGCGCCGATCAGCCCTACGCCGTATTTCTCGAGCACGCCCCCTTCGGCAAGCTCGACGGCAAGGTTCAGACCGGTCTGACCGCCCACGGTGGGAAGAACGGCGTCGGGACGCTCGGCGGCTATAATCGCCTCCAGATATTCCTTCGACAGAGGCTCGATGTAGGTCCGGTCGGCCACCTCGGGGTCGGTCATAATGGTGGCAGGATTAGAATTGACGAGAATGACTTCATAGCCTTCTGATCGCAGCGCCTTGCAGGCCTGCGTGCCGGAATAGTCGAATTCGCAGGCTTGGCCGATGACGATCGGACCGGAGCCGATGATCAGGATTCTTTTGATGTCGGTGCGTTTCGGCATCTTCGTTCCATCACCTGCTTACGAGCGATTCAGCGTGTCCTCCCCGTCTCCCGAATCATGGTGAAGAAGTCGTCGAACAGATAGCGGGCGTCGTGAGGGCCCGGCGAGGCTTCGGGATGGTACTGCACGCTAAATAAAGGCAACGAGCGGTGACGAAGGCCCTCGTTCGTATGGTCGTTCAGATTCAGGTGAGTGATTTCCACGTCGCTCGCCGGCAGCGACTCCGGGTCGACACAGAAGCCGTGATTCTGCGCCGTTATTTCGACTTTACCCGTGAGCAAGTTCTTCACCGGATGATTAGAGCCGTGGTGGCCGAATTTCAGTTTGAATGTGCGACCACCGAGCGCGAGCCCGCACAGCTGGTGCCCCAGACAGATGCCGAAGACCGGGACGCGACCCACCAATCTCCGAATGTTGCCGATGGCATACGTCATCGGCTCGGGATCCACCGGACCGTTGGACAGAAAAACTCCGAGCGGCTTGAGTGACAAGACTTCTTCAGCGGAGGTTTGCGCGGGGACGACCGTCACCCGAGCGCCATGGTCCACCAAAAGCCGAAGAATGTTCCGCTTGATGCCAAAGTCATAGGCGACGACGTGGTAGGACGCGCCTTCACGCGCCCGAGCCTCTTGTCGTGCGACAGAATCCTTTGCCGCCGCTTGCGCGCCGCGCCCATTCCCCTTCCCGACGCTTTGCGCGACGCCTGACGTGGCTGCCACAGAGGTCCCGACACGTTGTGCGAGATCAATGGAACCGCGCGTCCATGGATATCTTTCTGAAACCGTCACACGGCTCGCAAGTTCCTGGCCGGCCATCGCGGGCAAAGCGCGAGCCTCCGCGATCAGTTCTTCGGCGGGCGTACCGTCGGTCGACAGTACCCCTCGCAAGGCTCCGACTTGACGAAGGTGCAGGACAAGAGCGCGCGTATCGATGTCCCAAATTACCGGGACGCCGTAGCGCTCCAGATACTGCTGCGCGGATTCGTCCGATCGCCAGCTCGAGGCAAGAGCGGAAAATTCCCGCACCACGAGAGCTTCGATGTACGGCTTGCTGGATTCCTCGTCGTCCGCGTTGGCGCCGACATTGCCGATATGAGGGTACGTCAGGCAGACAATTTGACCAGCGTAGCTGGGATCGGTGAAAACTTCTTGATAGCCAGTGAGACTGGTGTTGAAAACGACTTCGCCGCCCCGGCGGGTGCGCGCGCCCGCCGCACGTCCGCTAAATACCCTTCCGTCCTCGAGCGCGAGACTGGCGCGTCCTGCGAGGGCCTGGATCAGTGTGTCCTCCAAAGGATGTCATTTCGATGCCGCGCTTACCGTCGATGTGGAAGTGAGGGAACCAAAGTGGTCCACCGGCCAGTAGGCGAACACCGCTTTGCCATAAATGAACTGGCGCGGCACGGAACCGAACACGCGAGAGTCATTCGAGCTATCGCGATGATCACCCATGACGAAATAGCTATCGGCGGCAATTCGGCGCGAGGCCGAATTCGAACCGTCGAGATAGCCCGGCGGGACGTACTGATCCGCCAACTCCTCGCCGTTGATGTAAACATGGCCCGCGCGAATTTCGATCATCTCGCCCGGCAACCCCACCACCCGCTTGATGAAAGACTTGGAGCGATCCAGGGGATACCAGAAGACGATCACATCGCCCCGTTCGATCGGCTCAAAGCGATACACAAACTTGTTGATAAAAATGCGCTCCTGGTCGGACAAAAGCGGATACATGCTCGTGCCTTCGACCTTCACCGGCTGGTAAAGAAAAATCATGACAACGATCGCAAGCCCGAGGGCGATCGCAAGGTCACGAGTCCAGCTGCGCAATTCTCGCCGCAAGGGAGGGCCGGACGCGTTTCCGCCCGCGTCAGAGAGCCCGGGATGAGAACCATCGTGCATATGTTACCAAAGATACTTATATCATGGCGCCGAAGGAGAGGCAAAGGAAGGACATAGGGACACATTCCAAAAAGGATCGAGTCCAAAAGTCGGCGCATTCAGTTGCCGAGAACGAAGCTCGTGATGGCCAGGGCAGCCAGGACTGCCGTTTCCGTGCGCAGAATATTCCCGCCGAGAGAGGCCTCGGCGAACCCAGCCAAGCGCGCGGCTGTGATGTCGGCTTCGGTCCAGCCGCCTTCTGGGCCGATCGCCAAAACCGCAACCCCTGCCGACGGTGTGCGGAGGACCTCGCGGAGAGGTGCCGCATCGCCGCGCTCAGAAAAAAGGATTTTCAAAGAGGTGTGGAACTTTGCGAACGCGCTTTCCGCCTTGGAGATGTCGTGGAGTGCCGGCGGCGCCAGGCGGCGCGCCTGCTGCGCGGATTCGAGCAGGATTCGTCTCCAGCGCTTTTGCCGCTTGTCGGCCGCCGCCAGCAGCGATTTGTCCGTACGAGCGGCGGCGACAGGGACGATGCTCGTGGCCCCAAGCTCCGTCGCCTTCTCCAGGCACCACTCAAACCGATCGAACTTTACGATCGAAAGCAGCAAATCGATGCGCAGGCGCGGCTCCGACGCCGAAAGTGGCTCAACCAAGGAGAACTCCACACGACTTCTGCCGCCGTTGGCGACAGCGATGCGCTCGACCCTGGCAAGCCAAAGGTGCTCCCCGTCGCTCAACTCATACAACTGCCCCTGCTCCGCCCGTAGCACACGGCCCAGATGGTCGGCGGAGTCACCGTGCAATACCGCTGCGTTCGATTCGAAGCGATCAACAAAAAAGCGGCGTCGCATCGGGGGGATTCTAGCGCGACCGGCTAATTCAGCCGCCCGCGCGGATCGCTAGCCGAAGATATCCTTCACTTTGTCAAAGAAGCTGGAGGAACGCTCGACGGGTTTGTTTTCAACTTTCATCGTCTGACCGAGCTGCTCGAGCACGCGGCGCTGCTCGCGCGAAAGCTTTGAGGGAACGACCAGTTGGATGTTCACATACAGATCTCCCCGGCCACCATGAGGATTGGGGAGGCCTTTGCCACGCTGACGGAAAATCTGTCCCGACTGAGTGCTTTCTGGAACGTTGAGGTCCATTTCACCCTGCAGAGTCGGAATCCGGATCGTAGCGCCCAGCGCGGCTTGCGGGAAACTGACCGGGATCGTGCAGTAAAGGTCGGCCCCACGCCGCTCGAAAAAGGGATGCTCCTTCACTTCCAGGAAGATGTAGAGATCGCCCGCCGGTCCGCCATTCGTTCCCGGTTCACCTTGGCCGGCCATCCGAAGGCGCGTTCCGGAATCTACCCCGGCCGGAACGCCGACTTCCAGTGTGCGCTCTCGCTCCAGGCGGCCCTGGCCGCGGCAAGCGGTGCAGATTTCACGAATGGTTTGCCCCGCGCCCTGGCAGGCCGGGCACGTGCGTGTGATCGAAAAGAAGCCCTGCTGGTAGGCCATCTGACCGCGACCGCCGCAAGTACCGCATGTCACCATGCCGCTCCCCGGTTTGGCACCGGTGCCTTTGCAGATCTCGCAACTCTCGCGGCGCGCGATGTGAATCTTTGAGGTGACGCCGCTGGCGGCCTCTTCAAAGGAAAGGGACATGTCGTATCGCAAATCGGCGCCCCGCTGGCCACGCGAACCTCGCCCGCCGCGACGCCCCCGCCCGAAAGCTTGATCGAAGCCGAAAAGATCCCCGAAAATATCCTGAAATTCCTCAAAGATCGTGGCGTTGAAGCCACTTGCGTCGAATCCTCGCCCGCCCAGCCCGGCGTGGCCGTAGCGGTCATAGGTGGAGCGCTTTTGCGGATCCGAAAGGACACTGTAAGCTTCCGATGCGGACCGAAAGTTCTCTTCCGCTGCTGCTTTGTTCGCCGGGTTCCGGTCCGGATGCCATTTCAACGCTGCCTTGCGGTAAGCCGATTTGATTTGATCGGCCGAGGAATCGCGAGGCACCCCTAGGATTTCGTAATAGTCTTGCTGGTTACCGTTGGCCATTCTTGGTTAGACCCCTTATGGACAAATCCCAAAGTTTTCCGTCATCGACTCAGTGATCGCGCGATGAGCGGCGTGCCGACTCAGGCTCGGGCGCATACGCGACGCGAACCATGGAAGGCCGAAGGACCTTGTCGTGAAATGTGTAGCCGGGCTGCAACTCACCGACAACAATTCCTTCTGCGTGATCGGTGGTCTCCACCCGCTCGATAGCGTGATGAAAATGCGGATTGAACTGCTGCCCCACCGCATCGATACGTACGAGCCCCTGCTTAGCCAGCGTCTCCCACAACTGGCGTCGGATCAGCTCGAAACCCTTGCGGTATTCCAAATAAGCCGAATCGGTGGATTCCGCCAGCGCACGGTCAAACGCGTCAAGCACCGGAAGAATGTGCTCGACGAGCGTCTCCACGCCGCGGTGGCGGTCGTGGTGACGCTCCTTTTCCACGCGCTTGCGATAGTTCTCAAAATCGGCCTGCCGCCGGACGAGCGTGTCGGTCAGTTCCTGCTTTTCGACGAGAAGTTTTTGAAGCTGTTCGGAAGGAGCCGCAAGACTCCCACTGTCCCCTGACTCACTCGAACCTGGAGACGGAGAGTCGCTTAAAGGGGTGCCGTCCGGCCGGTCCGGCTCCGGGTGCGCCTCTTTGTGCTGCTGACCCTGAGAAGACATCGTTTCAATTTCCTGTCTGCGTTTCGGAAAAGAATTGCGCCATGAACGCCACAGCCGTGATCACACGCTCATAGTGCATACGCATCGGCGCCAGAATGCCCAGTGTTCCTTGGGCGGAAGCGTTGGAATAGGAGGCAGAGACCAACGCCAAATGTTTTCCGGCGGCCGACATCTTGTCCAAGCCAAGCTCGACGTGAACAGGCTCGGGCGCTTCGATGCAGCCGCTCAATAGGTAAATCAGGCGATCCTTCTCTTCAATCGCCTCAAGCAATTCGCGCAGCTGATCCTGGCTCGTGAATTGCACCGAGGCAGCAATTTGTGCGGCGCCTTCGACGTAAACCCTCCGCTCGGTGCCGTCGCCCAAAACCGAAGGGTCGCAAAGCATCAGCGCGTCGTTGGCAAGCCGGCCATACTCCTCGCGGTCTCGTTCCATCTGCGCGCGCAAGTCGGAGCGGATGGCCTCAAGCGTCCAACCGACATAGTGCTGATGGAGGTATGTAGAAATCCGGTCGAGATCCTCCTGGCGGAAATTCCGCTCGGGACGGATCAATTTGTCGCGCGTGAGGCCGCCGGTTGTGACCAAAACGACGAGCACTCCATGGTCTGGTACGAGCAAGAACCGCAAATGTTCGACGACGCTACTGGCAAGGGGTGGAGAAATAAAGATTCCCAAACCGCGAGAAACCTCCGCAAGAACATGGCTCGCGCGCTCCATCACCGCTTCCGGCGTCTGGGCCAACGCGAGTTCTCGACGAATCCACTGGCGATCCTCCGGGCTGGCTGTCGCCTGCGCTGTGACCTGTTCGACGAAGAAGCGGTAGGCCGACGCCGTCGGCACACGGCCTGCGGAGGTGTGGGGCTGGTAGAGGTAGCCCTCTTCCTCAAGATCCGCCATCACGTTACGAACGGTCGCAGGGCTCAACGGTTCGAAATGGCGACGCGCCACAGTGCGCGAGGACACGGGCTCACCCGTCTCGATGTAGGTGCGCACCACGTCGCTAAGGATTTGTTGGTGACGGCGCTGCTGTAAGACGGTTGAGCTCATCGATCCCTATGAACGCTCGCCTTAGAAAATTCTAAACGGGCCAAAGAGCTGCGTCAACTTGGCGGTCGTCGCCGCGGTGCGAGGGAGGAACGTCGCGAGCCGGGCGCAACCATCGCGCCGGATTGTGCCCGGTCACGCTGAGGAGAGTATCGAAAGGTTAATCCGGCAGTGCCGTTGTCGGTGGCATCTGCAACTTGGCTTTCGCAAGCGCCCGGACGATATTCGTCTCGACGGTCTGTTCGGTGGTGTTGCGGACGGTAGCCAATTCGGTGACCAGGAGATGCTTGGCGCGCTCCAGCATCTTTTTCTCACGGAACGACAGCGGTTTCGATCGGCTCAACGCGACCAGACCCTTGAGCACTGCAGCAACCTCCATCAAGGATCCTGTTCGCATCCGGTCTGAATTCTCCTTGAAGCGGTGCTTCCAATCGTGGTGCGACGCCGAACGGCCCTTCTCGAGGAACGAAAGAACTGCACCCGCCTCGTTCGCCCGAATCACGGGGCGCAATCCGACGTTTTCAATGTTGGTTTGCGGCACCATCACCTTGAGTCCACTGGACAAAATTCGCAACATGTAGAAGCGCTCGGATCGACCATTCACATAACCAAAACTGATTTGTTCGATTAACCCTACACCGTGATTCGGATAGACGACCTTTTCACCTAGTTTAAAGTCCATGAGTGGAAATTCCCTCCCCCGAACGGCTAGAAAAAGTTTAGGCCTGCGTGAACGGCGCGTCAAGTTTTTCCACAGGATTCCTACGGGAGAAAAGTTGGTGAGTGGGGGCTTTTCCTAGCCTTTTGGCAGCACAATTGCCCTATAATGCCCTCCGTGCTTATCCTCGCGGTCGATACCTCTTCACCTGCAGGCAGCCTCGCGGTGTTGAAAGGAACTAGAACCATTGGAACCGTCGCAGCCTGGACGGCGGAACTTTACTCTTCACGGATGTTTCGCCAACTCGAATTCTTGCTGCGTGAGCTGTCGTTGCGCATGGATGATTTCGAGCTGTTCACGGTGGCAAGCGGACCGGGGTCGTTCACCGGTCTGCGCGTCGGGCTCACTGCAGTCAAAGGCTGGGCTGAAGTGCACGGCAAGCCGATCGCGGCGGTCAGCACCCTCGAGGCTGTCGCCGTGCAGTCACACTCGGATGCCGCGCGCCTGGTGTCTGTACTCGATGCCAGACGCGGCCAGGTTTATTTCGCGTTCTACCACAGGGCAAGCAGCTTGGCCGACCACAGGCTCGCGATCGAGGGCAAAGAGCAAGTCGGAGCGCCGGCAGAACTGCTGAAACAGCTCGCATGCAAATTCGGTGGCGAGGACGTTACGATCGCCACGCCAGTACCAGAACTCATCGAGGCAAGCCTGTCTCGTTCTGAGACGGGTGGCGGGGCTCCCAACCACCCACGAGTTCGAATCGAGGAGGTCTCCCCCGCGCTGGCGCCCTACATCGGGAGGCTCGGCTTGTCACACGCCCAGCAGGGCAGACTCACAGACTCCCTCAAACTGGACGCGAACTATATCCGGCCCAGCGATGCCGAAGTTCGCTGGAAAGCATCGACAGGATCTTGATCCGCCTGCTTGAAGCGCGCGATGTGGACGCGATCCTGGCGATCCAGTCGGCCTCTCCCGAAATCGCGCAGTGGAGCGCACAAGACTATGCCCGTGTCGCCCGGGGCGAGATGGCGGGGTGGATCGCGCAAGAAACTGAGAGCGCGGCGATCACCGGCTTTCTGATAGCGCGCCGGATCGCGGGAGATCTGGAAATCCTAAATCTGGCTGTGCGACCGGACGCCCGAAGACGAGGGATCGGCACCGAATTGCTGCGTCGATCCTTTGCGTGGGGCGAATCCGTTGGGGCGACGGGCGCGTTTCTTGAAGTCCGCTCTCTGAACTTGGCGGCGCTGCGCTTCTACGAGCACCACGGATTTGAAACGATTGGTCGCCGCAAACAGTACTACGTCGCTCCAGTCGAAGATGCCTTAGTGCTGAAGGTTCGCCTGCCATAGCGCTCTTACGATCGCAGGACTGTGGAAGCAGCGGCTTCTTACACTTGTTGCTAGAATGGCAGCGTGACAGCGTTCGACATCGCAATCATTGGTGGAGGTGTGATCGGCACGTCGATCGCGTTCGAGCTTGCCGACGACAAGCTGCGAGTGGTCGTCGTCGATCGCCAACGGCCGGGCCAAGAGGCTTCGTGGGCGGCCGCCGGGATGCTCTCACCGGCCCCGCATTCCTTCCGGGACACCCCACTCGTTCCCCTGGCGCGCGAAAGCCTGCGTTTGTATTCGGATTTCGCAGCCTCCCTTGAAGAAGCTTCCGGGCGATCGATCGGATATGAGCGGGAAGGAGCCCTGGAGTTGTTTTCCGGGCCCTGCGGGGAGGACGATCGCAACCGAAGAGTGTCGGAATGCCAACAATTGGGAATCCAGGCGGAGGGCGTGTCGATCGAGACAGCACGAGGGTGGGAAACCGCGATCGGCCAAGTGGTCCAGGCGGCGGCGTGGTTGCCGGAGGAAGGCCGAGTCGAGCCTCGCTTGCTGATGGATGCGACGATCCTTGCTGCCCACCATCGGGGAGTCGAGTTTCGCAGCAACTGCCCAGTCAGCGATCTCCTCATTGACCGTGGCCGATGCTACGGCATCGTGGCTGCCGACGGAAGGATTTCAGCTGGGCATGTCATCGTCGCCGCAGGGTGCTATTCCAGCCAGATTGGAGATGACTGCCTCAGGCAATACGCACCGACCCGGCCCGTGCGCGGCCAAATCGTGGCGCTGCGGTCCGACGGCTGTGGCCTCCGACGTGTGCTGCGCTCCAGACGCGGATACCTTGTGCCGCGGCGCCGCGGCGGCCAGATCGTCGCGGGAAGCACTTCGGAAGAGGCGGGCTTCGACAAACGGGTCACTGCCGAGGGAATCCGCCAAATTCTGGACAGCGCACTAGAACTGGTTCCGAGCTTGGGTAGCGCCGGGATCGCCGAGACATGGTCGGGCTTGCGGCCCGGGACTCCAGATGATCTTCCGATCCTCGGCCCCGGCCATGTCGACGGTTTGCTGATCGCCACAGGTCACTATCGCAATGGCATTCTTCTCGCTCCGGTCACAGCGAAACTGATGCGAGAGTGGGTGATGAGGGGACACACTTCTTTCGAGACGGACCAATTCTCGCCTCGGCGCTTTCACCGCACATCGCTTCGCAGTGCGACAGGATCGGCAGCTAGGAATTAGAACGGAAACTGAATGGGGGTCGCCGTTTGGCGGTTCGGCGGTCCGGCCAAGGTGGACGCTTGCCCGGGATTCGTGAATTGCACCTTATCGGCATCCAGATAGATCGGGCGATCGATCACGGCTTCTAAGGTCGAACCGCGCGGCAACTCAACCTCCGGACCGCGCGTCAGCAAGACGGCGCCGAGACCGGCCAGCGCACCAACGCCGGCACCAATGCCAGCGCCTCGCCCTGCATTGCCTGCGGCGGCGCCGACGCCCGCTCCAATCCCAGTGCCTGCCGCGGTCGTTCGAATCACAGTGCCGACATCGGACCCCTTGCTAGAACCGCCTACAATCTTTCCCTCGCTGTTCACCGTTTCGGTGCCGCCGGTGCTGGCACCACTCGGTGTGGCGTTCAAGTTGACGATATAGGAATTCGGAAGAATCATCGTCGTCAGCTTGATCATCATTTCGCCGCGTCCCTTTACGTGCCCTGGGCGCTTCGCTTCCGTAATCTCACCGCTGATATAGGAACCGGCCGGAATCACAATCTGGCCATTGACCGTGACAGGAAAAAGGGTCTCGAAATACACCGGATCGCCCGGCTGTGCGCTGCGAGTGGAGATCCCGTTGTGGAGCACGAGCGGAAGGTGTGTCCCCGTGGGGACCTCGATCTGTGTGCCCTTGGCAGCAGGAACTGTCGTCGGAGCACTAGGAGCAGGTGACGGTGCCGGAGCGCTCTGTGGCGCGGTTTGTCGAGCTGGGGGTGTCGGTTCTTGTTGTGACCAAGCGGCAGGCCACCCCAAAAGCAGTGCCAGCAAACAACCCGCACCTACTCGGTAGCTCATCATACGGTTCCTTCCCATGGATGCCGGTGCCAGAGCTAAAGCTGCCTGGAAGGTACCGACACCCAGAGGCCAACACCGACCACTGGGCCCCTTCTGAATCGATCCCGCATGGCCTATATCAGAAAGACGGATTGACCCGTCAATTCAAAGCGCTTGCGGCAACGGATGTTGCGACAAGCAACCAGATTGTCTACGCGGACCATATAGGTGCGCGCCTTGGCGAAATGCTGCTTGTCTTCGGCGCTCGCGCTGGGCGGTAGCTGAGCCTTCTTTGTCCGCACCATCCAACGAACCGGATACGTGTTTTCCTGCCGGCAATGGGGACAGGTGAGGGGGATCTGTTTGGTCTCTTCCTTTTCGTCGTAAAAACGTCGTTCGTCCATTGTTTCGATCCGGTTGGGCCCCTATTCTAGCGCGCCGAAGACCATGCTTGATACGATGCTAAAAGCGAACATGCCATTGCCGGAGACGCAGGCCGCAACCTATCCCACCTGGATGCGCTGGACGGCACTGGCGTGGTTCGTCGTTTGGTTCCCATCATACTGGCGAACGTGGGGAGCGGCAAATTTCATTCATCTATGTGATACGGCCGTGATCTTAACCTGCATCGGCATGTGGACCCACAGCGCTTTGTTAATTTCAAGTCAGGCGGTCGGCGTACTGATGGTCGATGCCGTCTGGACGGTGGACGCGGCGTCGAGAGTGCTGACCCATCGCGCATTGGTAGCGGGAAATGAATATCTGCTCGACCCCCGCTTTCCCGTCTGGATTCGGCTGCTGACGCTGTTCCATTTGGTGATGCCCCCCTTGCTGCTGTGGGGCGTCTATCGCATGGGGTATGATCGCCGAGCCTGGGCGCTCGAATCGGCGATCACGCTGCCCGTTTTCGCCTTGGCTCGGTTCACGCGACCCGCTACGAACATCGATTTTGCCTTCTTCGACCCTTTCTTCCATCATCAGATCGGGCCTGCGCCGATTCACATCCTGGTCATATGGCTGTTCATGGTCTTGGTCGTGTATCTGCCCACCCATCTGGTCCTCAAGCACCTTTTCCACTCACCGTAACCCCGGCCTCTACGCGCCTTGGCGGATGGCGCGCAGATCAATCCCAAGCTGCTGGCACTTCTTGTAGAGATGGCTGCGCTCCAAGCCGAGGGCCTTGGCCGTGTTGGTCATGTGATTGCGATTTCGCTTTAACTCAGCGAGCAAGGTCTCGCGCTCGAATCGCTCGAGGCGCTGGGCGAGCGGCCCGTTCGGCTCACCGGAAATCTCCGCAGAGCTCGCGCCGATCGCGAAGCCCCGCGGCAGCGCCCTCTCGACCGTCGACTCTGTGATTTCATCTGTGGACCCGTAGAGCAGCACGCGCTCGATGACG
>Ga0187783_10001621_pt1 | contig 16661 bp, 11 predicted proteins | sample 1015_SJ02_MP02_2_FD_132471 | JGI IMG/M metagenome (GOLD analysis project Ga0187783, IMG submission 132471) | Tropical peat soil microbial communities from peatlands in Department of Meta, Colombia - 1015_SJ02_MP02_20_MG | ecosystem: Environmental > Terrestrial > Soil > Wetlands > Peat | place... | reverse complement strand
GGGTGAAGCGAACCGTCGGGCCATATTGCGTAGACCCGGCTGTTTCCTGCTCCGGAAAGCTTTCCAAAGGCACTGAAAAGCGTTCCGAGAACTCCGAGATTTGCATTGGGCGTGCCTATGTACTGCTCGTTTGAGGTCACGACCACCTCGGGTGGTCCGCCCGGAACTAGCTGCGCGATCGCCGGCGTGTCGACGAGCTTTGTGCCCGTATCTCCCTGTGCATCCGGAAGGAACGTCACTTGACCGTCAGACGGGTCAACGGACTGCACTTCGTTGGGGTCGACCACCTCCACCGGCCACCCCGGCGTCGACGAACCGTCCGGCTGCCACGCGTAGACATGACGATCCATGGAGGCGGCGATGACGTCGAGTGTTCCGTTCCCCTGCAGGTCCGCAAGCACCGGTGCGCCGAGGATCCCGGGCAGAACCTCGTTGTCCGTGTTCGCGACATTCGGTCCGGAGAACGCCGGGTCGGTTCTGACCGGCCAACCCGGAAGAAGCTGGCCGGCGGCGTTCCACGCCCAGACGTGCCCCGTCAGATCGGTGGCCACGACGTCCAAGGCTTGGCCGGAAGTGTCCGCTGCGTCGGACAGGTCACCCACGGCGATGCCTCCGACCAATTCTCCGAGCGGAATCGCTGTCACCGCCTTGGATGTGAACGCGGCTTCTCCCGGGTGGTATCCGGTGTCGGTGCTCGTGTGTACCGGCCAACCCGGCAGATCCTTGCCGTCCGATCCGAACGCGTGGATCGTTCCGTCCGCTGTAGCCACCAACAGCGCGTTGGTTCCACCCGGACCGATCGGTGCCAGAACCGGAGAAGCGGCTATCGAGCTCGTGAACTGTGTCGGCGCCCCGTTTTCAAGGCTCGGATCCTCATGAAGGAACTCTGTCCGTCGCGCCATACCGACCATTCCCGCTGAATCCTGTACGACGACCCTCACCGTGAACATGTATTGGTCGGGATCCGGCTGCCCGTCGGAAGTGATCGGAGGTCCCTGGAGGTTCACCGTATTCGGGAAGAGCGCCGCCACCTCGGAAAGAGGGATCGTCGCGAGCACTCCTTTGCGTATCCCGGTGCCTGTTCCGCTCGACACCACGCTCCACGCGGATTGTGCAGGCGCCTCTCCGGGTGCGACTTGGACTTCGTATTGCCACGAAGGGCTTCGGGTCGTTCCCATGACACCCGAAACCGACAGTTGCTGAGAGGGATCTAGAACCTGGTACCAAGGCATACCGTCGATCTCGGCCTGGGGTGGGATGCGACCTTCGGAGATCCACTGGACCAGGCGGGCCGCGTTTATCCGGCCGTATCCGGTGGTGGGATCGAAGCCGGGACCCGTCGGGTCGCGTTGCGTAGTCACGAACGGGATGTCCGTGGTCACCTGTGTGTTGTTTGCGGGTCCGTTTGGTGGTGCCGCGGTGGCGAAGTCGACGTCGTCTGCGGACATGGTGATCAACTGCGTGATCTCGTTAACCGAAAGGGGAACGGGTGCACCTGAGATGGTGTGGAGCCCCGGATAGGGGCTGATCACGTGTTGCTCCATCGCCTCTTCTGCTTCTGATTCGGCCAGACCGACGATGCCGCCCGTTTTGCCGGTCGCTTCTGATGAGCACGAGTCGCTCTCGACGCTCACTGAGATGTTTGCGCCATAGTTCGTACATCCGTTCAGGAACAGGTAGCTCGGCGGCGAGAAGGACGCGTCGTGGGTGACGCTGTTGACCACGATCGTGTTCTCGAGAACGGCGGGGAGATTGTGATGCTCGGACTCTTCGTCCGCCGCGCTGGCCACAACGGGCACACCGTGAGCCTCCGCGTAGTCGATGGCCTGCGTGTCGGTCTCGGTCACGTCATAGGTGCCGAGCGCCTCCTGGATGACGCTCGCCCCGGAGTCGACGGCGAAGAGCGCGCCCTCGGCGAAAGCATTGCCCGACGTTATGAACGAATCACCGACCTTGATCGGCATGATCATGCAGTCGGGACAAGAGCCGACTTCTTCGTTGAGAGTCGACGCAGCTCCGGTCGAGTCCTCCGCGGTTCCTGTGCCGTGGTCGTAGTGGACCTCGTCGTACGGGTCGTTGTTGTCGTCGACGAAGTCCCAACCTGCGATCGCGTCCGTAAAGCCGGCTGGTCCGGTCTTCACCTCGTAGTACGGGCTTCCCGGCGTTCCGAAAGTCGAGATCAGGTCCGCCGCAGATATACCGGTGTAGCCGAAGCCGTCCCCTCCGTTCGCCGCACAGAAGTACGGCTTCGAGATCCGGGGGTCGTTTGCATATTGCTCGACGTTGAAGATCCCCGAGCCATTCAGGTCGTAGGGATCGGAGTCGGCGAAATGCCGGCCGGCGGCCTCGAGCTCGGCCTTCGTCATGCCTTGCGCGTTCTCGGGTGGGGGCAGCGCGCTGCGGTTGAGATAGATCTTGTCGACGAGGGCGGGATCGCACCACTCGATGCCGGAGTCCGTCACCGCTATGACGGTGGACGGCCGCCCGGTCGTGGTCTCCCAAGCGAGATCGGCGCTGTTTCCCTCCACGCCGCAGAGTTCCTGAGGGTTGTCGTTGAGGGTCGTATCGGACGAGCGCGCGCTCGTGAGCTTCTCGTCCCCACCTCCCACGCTCCAGTTGGCAGGCCGTTCAGGGATTGCCGAAGACGGCGTGTGTGCGCTTTTCACCCAGCTCAGCTCCGAGACACCAGGCGGTGCGGCGGGCCACGGGAACTCCCCGGTCTGGGTGGCCGTGCCCGATCCCGTGTTCGGATCGTCGTTCAGCGCGGCGCACGAGGACGGTCGTTCGTCCACCTGGGCTGACGAGGTGGGAAGGCTCGCGGGCGGAAGGGCGCTCTGATCGACCATGACGGCTGGCGCGGCTTGCGCCGAGGGTAACGAGGAGCTCGCGGCGACGAGAGTCACGCACGCGGTTACAGAGAGGAACAGTGCGCCGATCCCGAGCACGAAGCGCCGGGAATGCGCGCTCCGTCCTCCGGTGCTCGTCCCGTTCGCGCCGAAACCTGAAGGTACCCGACCCTCGCCCCCCAACACCTCACAAACGTATCCCGTGGGCGCGGCTCTCTGCTCTTTCGCCTCAGGTGGGAGTCGGCTTCAAGGTGTCGGGACCCTGTGTCGGTTGCGTCTGGTTCGTCGGTACCGGATAAGGCGACGTCGTCGGGTTGACCTCGATCAGCTGACCGGAGGTGCACTCCCCTTCTATCGGAGGCTTCTTGATGCTGGGCGACACCTTCGGGAGAACCGGCTTTTTCGTGATCGGTGTCCCGAGCGTCGGAAGTGTGGACGTCAGATCGCCGACGGTGCCCGCGCGCCACGAAGAGACATTTGGAACCGTGACTCCGAAACGAGTAGCCAGGAATTGGAGCTGTGAAGTGTGATCGAAGGTGTCAGAGCACACCCAACCGCCGGCACTGAACGGAGAGACGACGAGCATCGGGACTCTGATCCCCAAGCCGATGGGTCCCGTGTAAGTCGACGAGTCCGAGCTCGCCGTCACGTATTCACCGGTTGTTCCAGCAGGAGCGGTAGGAGGCGGCACGTGGTCGAACCACCCGTCGTTCTCGTCGTACATGATGAAGAGGACCGTGCTCGCCCACACCTCTTTGTTCGACATGAGCGTCTTCAGAACCTGTCTCGTGTACCACTCGCCCAACACGGCTGGAGCGGGGGGATGTTCGTCGTAGCCGTCGGGGGGGATGATCCAGGAGACCGCCGGAAGTTGGTCGTTCTTCACGTCCGCCGCGAAGTTGTCAGGTCCTTTTCCTCCGGTGAGACCCGAGTCGCTGCTCGGGACGTTCGGGCCGTAGTACCCGAAGGCGTTCTGATAAAGGGTGGGGTTGACTGACTGCTGGTACTGGTCGAAGTACATGAGCACGTTCTTGCAAAGGGTCATGGACAGCGCACTGCCCGGTGTGTAGTTGGCGCCGTACGGGTTGTAGACCTTCCACGAGACACCGGCGTCGGTGAGAACTTCAGGCATCGTCGTCCACGAACACGTGAACTCGAGCGCCTCGTCCGAGTTCGTGACGAGAACCGGGCCACCCGCAACACCCGCCGGGTCGAGCGTCCCGGTCATCTGCAGGAGCCGATTGGGATGTGTTGGTCCGAGAACCGAACAGTGATATGCGTCACAAACCGTGAAGTTCTGGATCAGGTCGTAATAGAAGGGTATGTCGGTGCTCTCGTAATAACCCATCGTGAGAGTTCCCAATTCGGGGCCTTCGTAAGACGTCGACGTGTGCGTCGACACGAAACTGTCCATTGCACCGTCGTCCCACGAGGCGTGCTCGGCTTGCCAGGAGTGCGAGAGGTCGTACGTGCACTCGGCCATGCTGTCGGTCGTGTCGAGGTGGAATGGCAGAAGGGTCGACGCGGCACCTCCCGGCCACGCTTGCGCGAATGCAGTGCTGTTCGCGTCGAAACCGTTGACCCCGCCGAGCACCCCGTAGTAGTGATCGAACGAACGGTTCTCGTGCATGAGGAACACGACGTGCTCCACCGCCCCCAGGTCTGATCCTGCCGGGTGGACCGATGCTGCCGTTTCGACGATCCGGCGCCCTTCGGCGTTGTACGACTTCGACTTGGCCAGCCCGAGCGCGAGCGCTGCTCCCAAGCCCCCTGCCAGAACCGACCTACGGTCATATCGATTGGGAGTCATCCGACGATCCTTGCACGGATGCCGGTGCGGTGCTCGGGCCGGCGACCCCAGGCTCGATCGACCCTCAGCCAGTCAAGGAATCAAGAGGTCTCCATGAAACGCCGACGAGGGAGCACCCGTGAGGTGTGCTCCCTCGTCGTTCATCTCCTCGGTCACTTCGTGCTGGGGAAAGCTACAAGGCGTCAGCTCCCCGCTCACCCGTACGGACGCGCACCACCGACTCGACGGGAAGGACCCACACCTTTCCATCGCCGATCTTGCCGGTGGCAGCGGTACGAACGATGCCGTCGACAACTTCGTCGACCTGAGGATCGTCGACGAGGACTTCGACCCGGATCTTCGGCACGAAGTCGACCTCGTACTCGGCGCCGCGGTACACCTCCGTGTGACCGCGCTGGCGTCCGAAACCCTGAGCCTCGGTCAGGGTCATTCCCTGGACCCCGAGGTTCTGCAAGGCCTCCTTTACCTCGTCGAGCTTGAACGGCTTGAGAACCGCTACGACCACTTTCATTTCTGATTTCTCTCCTTTGTCGGCTCGTAGTGGTCCCGTCAGCTGTCTGGCTCGCCCGGTGGAGACCCGTCAGCGGGCACTTTCGTAGGACTTTCCGTCACTTTCGGCGATGCGCCGTCTTCGGCCATGGAGAACGCACCCACACGTTCGGCCAGCGTTTCCTCCGGGAACGCCTCCTCGTCGTGAATCGCGAGGTCGCCGATTTCAAGTATCTCGTCCTTGTAGCGTGCGCCACGCAACACCCAACCGATGATCTTCATCAGGAGGAAAGTGATTAGAGCCGACCAGAAGATGACGAATATGGCGGCACGGAACTGTTCCCAAAGTTGGTGTGCAGACCCGGTGTACATCAGTCCGTTCACCGAGAAAGGTGTACACGACTTCGTAGTGGCCAAGTAGGTGGCGTTCGTCGTAGCCACGACCTGTCCGGCTGAGTTCAGGTGCCCACAGCCATACTCGATCATGTTCGGGTCACCGAATATCCCGAGCAGCATTCCACCTATGAATCCTGCGATGCCGTGCGTGTAGACGACGCCCAAAGCATCGTCGACCTTGCTGAACGGTCGCACCTTTGACAGGTAATTCCAGCAGATCCATACGAGCGCGCTGCAGATCGCACCGACGTAGATGGCGCCTCTGCCGTTGACCCAGCCTGCGCACGGCGTGATCCCGACCAGGCCGCAGATCATGCCGTTCACACCACCCAGGAACGTGGGTTTTCTGGACTTGGTGAGCCACGCATCCATCCCCATCCACACCATTACGCCTGTGGCGGTTGCGACGTTTGTGTTCACGACTGCGGCAGCCATGTCAGTACCTGCGTAATACGGGTCACCACCGTTGAAGCCGTTCCACCCCAACCAGAGGATGCCGGCTCCCACGGCGGCCATCACCAGGTTGTTAGGTATCGCATGTTTTCGATCTCTCAAAAGTCGCGGTCCGAGCACCCAGGCTGCGACAAATCCCGATACGCCGGCTGACATGTGGATCACGAATCCGCCGGAGAAGTCGAGCGCTCCTTCCTGAGAGAAGTAACCGCCGCCCCACAACAGGAACGCGTCGACGCCATAGACGAACGTCGACCAGAGCGGAACGAGAAGACACCACGCGCTGAACTTGATCCGGCCGATCACACTGCCCAGGAACAACAACGGCGTGATCGCTGCGAATACGAACTGGAAATACGCCAACGATGTCGTGGGGAAGTGGAAGGGAATAACGGTGTTGGCAGCCGACACCGCCTGACCTTGTTCCCCGACACTGTTGGTTATGCCTCCTGGTTTGCCCACGAAGTTCTCGAAGAAGTGTTTTACCCACCCGACGCCTGTTAATTGGGTTTGGATCCCGTTCCTCACCCCCCCTCCTATCGAGGTGGCGCCGAAACCCATCTTGTAGGACCAGAGCACCCATGCGATGAGAACCAGGGAGAAACCCGCGAACATCATGGCGAGCACGTTGACAGCCCACTTCTTCTGGACGATCGACGCGTAAAGCACCGCCAGGGCGGGGAGGCTCATCAGGCCGACAAAAGTTGCGGCCACGATCTGCCACGTGTTGTCTCCCGTATTCAGCCAACTGGGATACGGAACAGGAACTGCGCCTAGCACGGCTTGAGTGCTCCTCTCGTACGTTCAATGCGCCCCGGCGCCCCGCGCACCATGAACAGGGCGTCACACAACGCTGGGTGCGCCAAGACCATGGCAGGCGGCACGCCCTGCCGCCCCAAAGGATGCAAGCCGGGAGTTTCCAGTCAGTGTCCTCCGTGTTACCAGCGCGTGAACTGGCACTCGCTCGAGAAGTCTCGGCGCACGTGCTCCGACTTAGGCGCGACCGCTACGATCGCAACGTTCCCGACTCAACGACCCGGTGGGGCGACGCAGAAATGCGGCCGTCGTTCGGGTCACCGACAAGCGGTGCGATGATCGCTCCCGAGCCCGCCACTCAAAATCAAGCAGCGTCGACCGAAAACAACGTCGACGCTCATGGAGTGCGTGGGTCCGGTGAGCCCGGGGGTTCCGGTGGGTCCCGTGGGTCCGGAGAGTCCGGTAGGTCCGGTGGGTCCGGAGAGCCGATCATGACGCTTCGCGGCGCCGGCGTGAGAGCGGACACGCGACACGTGGGTTTCGTCGTGCTCGCGCTCGTCCTCATCGGGCTCGCAGTCGTGGTTGCGGTCCTCTTCGTCGCCGGGGCGAGAAAGAACGATCAGATAACCGCTCTCCAACGGCACGGGCTCGACGTCGAGGTGAGGGTCTCGAGGTGCACCGGACTGCTCGGGGGCAGCGGCAGCAATGCGGCGGGCTACGCCTGCCGGGGTACGTACACGGTTGACGGCCGCAGCTACAACGAAGCGATACCAGGTGACACTCTTCTAGCCCCGGGTTCGAAGCTTCGGGCGGTGACTACGAGAAACGACCCTGCCCTCATCACGACCGCCAGTGCTCTTGCAGGTGAGAAGAGTTCGGAAAGGGTGTTCATCCTTCCGGGCGCGTTGCTCGCGATATTGCTGCTTGCGAGCGGAATGGTGATCCTGAGAGCGCGTCGTTCGTTGTCGCGCTCGCGTTGACCTGAGCCAACCCCTGGTTTCCGGGCCAGCTCACCCGGCCTGTTTCTCGTCTCCTCGCTTGGACGCCTGAGGCTTTTTCGCCGGCGCTGCACGGGGCGTGTAGCGCTTGTTCGCCGAGAGTCCTGATCGAGTCGGTGAGCCGCCGCCACGCGCAGAGCGCGAGCGCCCGTCGCCCGTCGCATCACGAAGATCCCTGTTGAGCCGGTAGGCCCTGACGATGTACCAGGCACCGGCGAGCACGAACGGCACCCCGAATCCCCAATACCGGAGGTTGAAGAGGGTCAGGCCGAACAATGCCATGACGATGCCCAGGTAGAGCCGCTTGCGGAACCAGGCCGTGACGAGCATGAGCAAGGACAGGGCGAGAATCACCAGAGTGAGGTTGTGGTACACGCTCACGTTCACGTGCGCAGAGTTGAGGTGGCCGCTCTTCAACCTCGCCGGAGGATCATTCGCAATGAGCGCATCGACCACCAGGATCCCGATGGCGGCTGAGACCGGAGCCGCGATCAAGCCGATCAACCGCTCCTTGTCGTCCGCCCACTTGACCTCTGCCTCCAGCTCTTCGACAGAGCGTTTCTTGCTCAAGCTCTTGGCAGGTGCGCTGTCCGACTCGACGGGTTTCACCACGGCGTTGCGAAACCGTTCGCCAAGAGGCGGCTTGTCCGAATCCCGACTGACCTTGGGGAGGCTCAGCAGAAAGCGATGCCAGAGGCTCAGCCGAGGAGGGGCGCCGCCACTGGCGTCATCGGAATCTTGGCCTAGTGGCATCGGAAGAGGGTAGCGCGCACCGTCCTCACCGGTCTAAGCGTCCGCACGGCGGCCGGCCGAACCGGCCTTGCCGGGTGAGCACCGTGATCTGCGCCTGAACGGCGTGCCTTAATCGTTTCCTCATAGTTCATGGCCCGTACATCACAGGTTCCTCAGCAGTTGCTCAGCTCTGACTGCGAAAATCTACGTAGAACGGCAGTACCTGGAAGAGCTGTACCTGGAAGAGCTGTACCTGGAAGAGCTGTACTCGAACGGACAGCTGTAATTGGGGGATCAGTCTTGTTGAAGAAAGCCATTGCATCGGTCGTCGTGGCGGGGGCTCTCACGGGCGCGGTCGGGTGGTCGGCCGCAGCCGGCGCGGCCACCGTCAACTCGTCGTCTACCACGACCACCCACGTTCACGGGAAAGGCCGTCATCCGATCGTTCGCTGGCTGCGCGCACATCGCCGTCAAATAGGACGAAGGGTTGTTGTCGTAAGCGCCAAGGCGATCGGAATCACTCCGCAGACTCTGGTCAGCGAGTTGCGTAGTGGTAAGTCACTTGCGCAAGTCGCTTCGGAGCACGGGGTCCAAGCACAGAAGGTCGAGGACGCTCTCGTGAACGCCGCCGACAACGTGATCAATCGGGCAGTTGCCAACCACAAGATCACCCCGACCGAGGCAAGCAAGATCGAGGTGAGGGTCCCGACCGCGGTCGGCAAGCTCGTGAATCACCAATTCGGTCAAAACCAAACATCGAGCAACGCACAGAAGGCGGCCTGACTCACCGGTCGAAACTCCCCCAGACACATAAATTGTCTCTCTTGGGAAAGTCTAAAGAGGCGCGCCTTCGGTTCCCAGTGAGTGGTACCCGGGCACGTTGCAGTGATCGACGTCGAGGTAGACCTTCGCTTCTGGTCGTTGGCCGAACCGACCATGGCTCCATCGCAGCTCCACGTGACCGTGAACCTGCCCAACCGTCCCCGAGGCGAGGTTCTCGAAGAATGCGAACCAGCTCACGCGCGGTTGGCCACCCTCCTGCGCGACGACGTCGAAAGCACGCAGTCGAAACTGCTGGCGCCAGTCCCACGGTGTGTCGACCCTGAGGCGCATCGACCCGCGCACGTCCGCCCCTAGGACGAAGTAAGGAGCTGAACCGATCCTGAGCAGTCGCCAGAGCATCGCCTCGCGAACCCCGATCCCGCCCTCGGCGTCGAGCCGTTTCTTCCATAGAGAGGCTGTCATCTTGCTCACGACATCGCACAAATCGGCGTAGGCCTCTTCGGCAGAAGGCGGCCATCCGTTTCGAAGCGCCAGCGCCAATCGTCGGCGCGTGACGCGATCGAGTTCGTGTGCGTTGTCGGGCAGCCCTTCGACGTCGGTCTCCTTGGTGCACCTTTCGTAAAGGGATTGGTACTCCAAAGGTGCAGTTCGTTCGTACCAATCTGTCGTGTCGTCGACCGGCAAGTTCGTGAGGAGTGCGTCTACGAGCCTTGCGGGACTCGCGTTGTGCAGGATCTGAGATACGTACTTGCAGCTGACCAAGTACACATGGTCGATTCGCAGGTCGGATGGCACCACCTCGTACCCGGGCGGCCGGCGACCACCGGTCCACTCAACGATGCGCGGTACTCGACCACGCAAAGCTTCGGGTGCTTCGAGGAATGCTCGCCCGTTCCCGAAGCCGGCGCTGAACAGATCTTCGTGTTCTCCCTCGTCCTTTGCGCAGCCCAGAGCACACCACGTGTCGTCACTCAGAGACGACAGGGCGGCCGGCTTGCTCTTCATGGACTCATTGACGGTTTCTCGACCAAGCATGCCCAGTGCGGTCGACAACTCCGTCACCATGGTGCGATCCGAGGGCATCAGCGCTTCTGATCACCGCGAGGAGCCGAACCACCGCGACGAACCGAACCACCGCGACGAACCGAACGGCTCCGTGCATATTTCCGGAGTCGCTGTTGATCGGAACTCGAACGAAGTTCGATGACATCGAAAATGGGTTTTGCCGGGCCGCAAACAGCGTGAATCGCTGCGTCTCCCGCACTTCCCTTGTTGGGTTTGTCGGTGGCCAAGAGGACGAATGGAATCTCTGGTAGGGCCTCGTGAAAAACCGACGCCTTTCCGAGCGCCTTCCAGAGCGCGTCCGACCTCCGGAGACCCGCCGGGTTGGACGTGAAGACACCTGAGACGTCGAATGCCCACTCACTACCAGTTTCGTCCGTCGCGAGAAAGCTCAGCTCAATTCCGAGACCTTTCAATTTCCGGTCCGGTCGAACGTTCCGAAACCCGGATTCGATCAGCAGCAAACGTGCAAGCTCCTTGGCCTGATGGCCTTCCCGCAGAGCACGCTGCGGCATGTCTTCGCCGGAGTCTTGATCATCGACTGCGGGAAGCCTCACCTTCGAGACGTTGTCGCGACGACGTCCCTTCTCCGATTCGATGCGCTCTCTGGCGCGCGCCACGTATCCCTTGTCAGTGTCAAAGCCTATGAAATGACGATCTGACCGCACCGCGGCGACTGCCGTGGTCCCGGAACCGACGAAGGGGTCCAGGACGACGTCTTGTTCATAGGTGTAAAGGTGGATCAGACGGCCAGGAAGCTCAACGGGAAAGGGTGCCGGGTGCCCGACCCGGCTCGCACTTTCAGGAGGGATCTCCCACAGGTCGGTCGTCGCTTCGAGGAATTCGTCGCGGTGGATCGTGGCGGTCGACGGTAACCCTCTTTCGAATCGTTCCTTCGCCGTAAAGGCGCGATCGAATCGCCCCTTGCTGGCGATCACAATTCGTTCGGTGACGTCGCGTAGAACTGGATTTCGTGGGCCTTGGAACGTTCCCCATGCGCACGATCCGCCGGCGGCCTTTCCCTTCCACCAGATGACCTCGCCCCGAAGCAGAAGCCCGAGATCCTGGAGAATGTCGGCCACGTCGCCGGACAGCGACCTGTACGGACGCCGGCCCAGATTAGCGACGTTGACCGCGATTCGGCCTCCGGGCTCGAGCACGCGTTTGCACTCCGCGAAGACCGAGCGAAGGAGACCGAGATACTCGAAATAGGTGGCAGGAACGCCGTTTCGGCCGAGACTCTCTTCGTACTCCTTGCCGGCGAAGTACGGCGGAGACGTGACCACCAGAGCAACCGAGTCCGAATCGACTTTCGACATATCGCGGGCGTCGTGTCTGTAAATGACGTCGACCGAACTCGGTTTGCGTACAGAGGTGTCGTCTGAAACTTCGGGAGGGGTGAAGCGTTCGTAAAAAGCAGATGCGTCGTGGCTCTCGCGCCGTGAAGAGCCGAAGCGAGCGGTGGAAGTCGCGCGTCGCGCACGTCGAGGACGAGGCCGGCGATCTCCGGGAAGAGGGACTGCGGTCATCGGCCACGACCTCGCTTTCTCGTGCGGCCTCCGTCGCGTCCGTCGAGGTCCGGGCCCGGTAGCCGCTCGAGAAGGTCCGATATCGCTTTGGTGACCAGATAATTAACCGAGACGTCCCGCGCGAAAGCGGCGCGTTGGAGCTCCTCGCGAAGTGAGACAGGTAGTCGGATCGCTGTAGCGACACGCTCTTCTTCGTAGACCTTTGGTCGCATCACACGAGGGACGCTAGTTACGGGATGTGTCGCTGTGGTGGATACAGCGCGCACTAACGCGCGCTTTGGACGCCGTCGGAGATCCCGCCGAGAAGTTGCCGGCACTCGGACGCGATCTCCAGGTCCTCCCGGGCGCGAATCACAAGGGTGCGGACCGAGCTTCCAGGCCCCGAGATGTCGCAGTCGTGGTCTGCGGAAGCGTTGGCGACGTCGTCGATCTCGACGCCGAGCCAGGCCATACCCGAACAGGCGGATGACCGGATCGGTGCGGAGTGCTCCCCGACGCCGCCTGTGAAAACGAGAGCGTCTGTTCCGTCGGTCGCGGCCATCATCGCCGCGATCTTGGCCCTCAGACGGTGCACGTAGACTCCCACCGCCAGCGCCGCCCGCTCGTCTCCGCTCGAGCGAAGCGAGAGCAGCTCTTTCATGTCTTCGGTGCGGTCGCCCGAGAGAGCCAGAAGTCCGGAGCCGTACTCGAGGGCGTCCGCCGCTTCTTCCACGCGGACCCCATGCTGGAGCACCCAAACGAGGGCACCGGGATCGACGTCTCCGGCTCGTGTCGCCATGACGAGCCCCTCCAACGGTGTGAAGCCCATCGTGGTGTCCATCGACCTGCCACGCGACACCGACGTGACAGAGGCACCCCCGCCGAGATGACAGACGACGACGCGAAGCTCCTCGACGGGTCGACCCAGGATCGCCGCAGCTCGTTTGATCGCGTAAGCACAGCTCAAGCCGTGAAAACCGTACCTGCGTATGCCCCAGCGCTTTACCCATTCCGAAGGCAGCGCATATGTGGATGCGGTCTCGGGCATCCCAGCGTGAAACGCGGTGTCGAAACACGCGACCTGAGGCACCGAAGGGAGAAGTCGCGTAGCAGCATCGATCGCAGACCGTGCGGGGGGATTGTGCAGCGGCGCCAAATCGTCCAGGGACGCCAAGCGCACTCGCGACCGGTCGTCTAAGAGAACAGCGGAGGTGAAGTCGGCACCCCCGTGGACAACTCTGTGGCCAACCACGGTCACGTCACATCCGCTCCCGGCTGCGGTGGAAAGGAACTCTGCCAAGGGCTTTGAAATGTCCCAATCTCGATTGTGATTAGCGTGAGGGAGAGAACCGGGACTCGAAGTCGTCGACTCGGCTATCTCTGGTTTGGAGATCTCCGAAGACCTAATTACTCGGTCGTTTCCATCGAGCACCCGCAGCTTCAGGCTCTCGGATCCTGCGTTGACAACGAGCACGTTCACGTCAGTGTGACCACGTCCAGTTGCTCACCTCCGGCGGATCGTCGCCGTGTGCTTTCGTGTACTCCCACTGACGGGTGAGAGCGTCGGTCATCGCCTGACGCAGATGGGCCGCTGAGGCCCCAAGGCACTGAACGCGATCGACCGCGTCGATCACGAGGTGGTACCGGTCGATCTCGTTCATAACCGCCATGTCGAACGGTGTCGTGGTCGTCCCCTCTTCCTTATAGCCGCGGACGTGGATGTTGTGGTGGTTATGACGGCGATAGGTGAGGCGGTGGATCAACCACGGGTATCCGTGATAGTTGAAGATCACCGGTTTGTCCGTTGTGAACAGAGAATCGAATTCTGGGTCGGATATCCCGTGTGGATGCTCGCTCTCAGGCTGCAAAGTCATGAGGTCCACCACGTTCACGACCCTGATCTTGAGCTCCGGCCTGTGGCTTCGCAGAATGTCAACTGCTGCAAGAGTTTCGAGCGTCGGTACGTCCCCGGCGCACGCCATGACCAGGTCTGGCTCTCCGTCGGCGTCGTTGCTCGCCCATTCCCAGATACCCAACCCGTCCGTACAGTGCACAACAGCCTCGTCCATGTTCAGGTACTGGAGGGCCGGTTGCTTCCCCGCGACGATCACGTTTACGTAGTCCCGGCTTCGCAGACAATGGTCTGCAACCGACAAGAGGCAGTTCGCGTCGGGCGGCAGATATACGCGGATCACGTCGGCCTTCTTGTTCACGACGACATCGATGAAACCGGGGTCCTGGTGAGAGAATCCATTGTGGTCCTGACGCCAAACATGAGAGGTGAGCAGATAGTTCAGTGACGCGATTGGTCGACGCCAGTCGAGGTGCCTGGTGACCTTCAACCACTTCGCATGTTGGTTGAACATCGAGTCCACAATGTGTACGAAAGCCTCGTAGCAGGAGAAAAAACCGTGCCGCCCGGTGAGCAGATACCCCTCGAGCATTCCCTGGCAGAGATGTTCGGAGAGTACCTCGACTACCCGTCCACAAGGGTCCAGATGTTCGTCGTCGTACGGGTGCGTTTCCCCCATCCAGTCACGGCCAGTCACCTCGAACAGTGCGTCGAGCCGGTTCGAGGCCGTTTCGTCCGGTCCGAAGACGAGGAAATTCGAGGCGGGAAGGTTCTCGGCCATTACGTCTCGCAGGAACCCGCCGAGCACCCTGGTCGCCTCTGCCGTTGTGGCTCCTTGCTTCTCGACGTTGACCGCGTAGGCGCGGAAGTCGGGGAGACGGAGCTCCTTCAGCAACAGCCCGCCATTCGCATGAGGGTTAGCTCCCATGCGTCGCTCGCCTTTTGGAGCGAGAGCAGCAAGATCCGCGCGCAAACGACCTGACGTATCGAAGAGCTCTTCTGGTTTGTAGCTGCGCATCCATTCCTCCAGCTGTGCGAGGTGCTTCGGGTTGGTTCGCACCTCCGGAAGCGGTACCTGATGTGAGCGCCACGATCCCTCGGTCCGCTTCCCGTCAACCTCCTTTGGGCCGGTCCAGCCTTTCGGGGTCCGTAAAACCACCATCGGCCAAGCGGGACGTTCGTTTTGTCCGGCACCGCGGGCGTCTTCTCGACCTGCGTGATTCCGGCGGGCCACTTGTTGAATTGCCTGGATACGGTCGAACGACTTGTCCAGGGTCGCCGCAAGTGACTGATGCACGAGCCTGGGCTCGTCGCCGGAGACGAAGACAGGGTCCCAGCCATATCCTCGTAACAGTTGTTCGAGCTCTGATTCGGGTATGCGCGCCAACAGAGTCGGATTCGCGATCTTGTACCCGTTCAGGTGCAGGACGGGCAGAACCGCCCCGTCGCGAGCAGGGTTGAGAAATTTGTTGCAGTGCCAGCTGGCCGCCAGGGGTCCGGTCTCCGCCTCACCATCGCCGACGACGGCGCAGGCGACGAGGTCCGGATTGTCGAAAGCTGCTCCAAAAGCATGTGCAAGGACATAACCGAGCTCGCCGCCCTCGTGGATCGAACCTGGTGTCTCGGGTGCCGCGTGACTCGGGATGCCTCCGGGAAAGGAGAACTGGCGGAACAGCTCGCGCAAGCCCGGTTCGTCTTCAGATACATGCGAGTAGATCTCGCTGTATGTGCCTTCGAGATACGTGTTGGCAACCATTCCCGGGCCGCCGTGACCCGGTCCGCACAGGTAGATCACGTTCAGACCTCGCGCCTTGATGACACGGTTGAGGTGGGCGTAGATCAGGTTTAGACCGGGAGTCGTGCCCCAATGGCCGAGCAATCGGGGTTTTATGTGGGCAGGTTCGAGGGTCTCGTGCAGAAGAGGATTGTCCATGAGATATATCTGGCCCACCGACAGGTAGTTGGCCGCCCTCCAATAGGCGTTTATCAAATCCAGCTCCGTGTCGGAGAGCGGTTCAGCTACCGCGGTGTCCTGGTTCATATGCTCATCCTGGGTATGTGCTCGCCGTCACAACGGTCCAGTCTCTCAGGATCGGGAGTCCTTGATCACCGGACCGTTCCTCTTGCGGGTCCCTTTTGCAGGTCCTCCTTGTAGTTCCACTTACGGGCCCTATTGGTACTTCCTCTTACGGGTCCCTTTTGCAGGTCAATGTGAGCCCCTGTAACGGGTCCATGTGTAAGTGCGTTCTTGATAGTCGAACGTCCTCACGTCTGAACGCTAAGCGTTTCACTGAGAGGAGGGGTCATGATCCGGGCAATGGCAAAGTTGACAGTTGCCGCAAGCTTGATGGCCGGAGTCGTTGGCGGAATCTCGTCGGTGGCAGGCGCCACACACGTCCGCGTGGGACCGAACCAGTACTTCTTCGGAACCGTGAACGGCGTCACTGGCGACGCGGTGCTTAAAGTCGTGTGCCCGGGGCCCTCCACAACCGGACACGCCGTCGCCGGTCAGCCTCTCGAGGTCGACTTGGAAGCAGCCGCCGCCGGCCCCTTCGGCTTCACGGGCAGCGCCGCCCATTCGATAGTTGCCAACCTCGCCATCGCCAAAAGCACGACGAGCGGTCACCTCGCCGTTTTCGAACAGTACGGCGTCAAGCGCTACTTCCCGACGAACGTCTCGCTTCCTTGTTCGGGGCAAGGTGTCGTTCTCTTCGATCCCTCGCCGACAAGTGGAAGTGCTGTGCCGTTCGGCGTCTCGATCACTTTCGAGAACGTCGGGGTATAGGAGGCCCCCGGGTCTCTGATCCTGAGGTCGAAGCTCCTCTACGGAACTGGGACTGCTCTAGCAGACTCAGCCGACCGAGCTGCCCCCTCCGCGCTCAGCTCGCCTCAGCGGGAATCCAGCTTCCATGAAGCCCGTGGGGAACGCGAATGGGCAGAAGAACCTCCGCGACGATCTCGAGGGTTCGCGGATCC
>Ga0187783_10001620_pt1 | contig 16661 bp, 14 predicted proteins | sample 1015_SJ02_MP02_2_FD_132471 | JGI IMG/M metagenome (GOLD analysis project Ga0187783, IMG submission 132471) | Tropical peat soil microbial communities from peatlands in Department of Meta, Colombia - 1015_SJ02_MP02_20_MG | ecosystem: Environmental > Terrestrial > Soil > Wetlands > Peat | place... | reverse complement strand
CGGCGCCGGGTCAGACTTCCCTCGAGGCGCTTCGAAGTCTCTACCGCGCCGAGTACCTCAACTCCCAGACGCGCGTGTACGGCGTGATCGGCGATCCCATCGCGCACTCACTGTCGCCCGCGATGCAGAACATGGGATTCCAAGCCCGCCGGATGAATGCGGTCTACCTGCCGTTCCACGTCAAGGATCTTAAGGATTTTGTCGATTCGATCCATCCGTTCGGTGTCCGCGGGTTCAGCGTGACCCTGCCGCACAAGCGGTCGATCCTTGATTACCTGGATGGCTGCGATCGGCTCGCAGCCAAGATCGGAGCCGTCAACACGGTTGTCGTGCGCGGCACGGGAGGGCTTTATGGTTACAACACGGATTACGTTGGGGTGCTCCGCACCCTTGCGTCCCGCATGCCTCTTCTGGGAAGCCGCGTCCTGATTATCGGAACCGGCGGCGCCGCACGCGCGGTGGCTTTTGCGCTTGCCCGAGCGGGGTCGGCCGTATGCGTTTCAGCTAGGCGATGGAAGCAAGCGACGGGACTTGCGAGGGCAGTGGACGGTGAAGCCATCGCGCGTCCGCGGCTCCGGCAGGAGTTCTTTGATGCGATCGTCAACGCCACACCGGTTGGGATGTTTCCGGCCGTAGAGGAATCTCCGCTGGAAGCGCGCGAATTGAATTGCCGACTCGTATTTGACACGATTTACCGGCCGCGTGTCACACGCCTGCTCCGATTAGCGGCTCATCGAGGAGTGGAAACTGTTTCGGGGGTGGAGATGTTCATCGCGCAAGGCACAGCGCAGTGGGAGATTTGGACCGGCGAGCGTGCGCCCACCCAAGTGATGCGCCGGGCGGTCCTTGCTGCCCTCGGGCGTGAGGAAACGAGCTCCCGCGTAAAAACACAGGGAGTTCGATGATCGAGCCCAACTTCAAGACATTCTGCCAGCTCGCACGGCAGGGAAACCTAGTCCCCATCCACGACACCTACACGGCGGACCTGTTAACACCGGTCGGAGCCTACCTCCGTCTAGCGCGCCATGGGAAGTACTCGTTTTTGCTCGAAAGCGTGGAGGGCGGCGAGACCATTGGACGCTACACCTTCGCAGGGGTGATGCCGGAGGAGGTGTTCCGCGCACGAGGCCGTCGCTGCACGCTCGAGACGCGCGGTGGCACAACCCAGTTTGACGATCATCCCGTCGAACGTTTGCGCCAGCTCACAGCCCGCTACCGGCCCGTCCCCGTCCCGGGCTTGCCTCCGCTCGCTGCCGGGGCGATTGGCTACTTTGCCTACGACATGGTGCGTTTGATCGAGCGCATCCCGGACAGTGGCCGCGACGACGTGGGCGTCGATGACTGCGTGATGATGTTTTATCTTAGCCTGGTTGCGTTTGACCACGTGCAACATCGCGTCTCGATTATCCGCAATGTCTTCACCGAGGGACCGGGCAGCCTGCGCAGCAAGTACGACGCGGCTTTGAGCGAAATCCGCCGAACCCGGCGCCTGCTGGAAGGTCCCTTGCCGCGGCGGCGTCGGGCGCCGCGCGCGGCGCCCGCGCGGCTGGAATCAAACATGACCAAGCAAGAATTCGTTTCAGCGGTTGAAAAGGCGAAGGAATACATTCTGGCCGGTGACGCCTTTCAAATTGTCGTGAGCCAGCGATTTTCGGCAAAGAGTCACGCGGATTCGTTTGAAATTTATCGTGCCCTGCGCGTCGTAAATCCCTCTCCCTACCTTTATTTTCTAAAGCTCGATGACCTTTCTGTCGTGGGCAGCTCGCCGGAAATGCTCGTCAAGGTCGAGGGCCGCGATGCGTTTTACAAGCCTCTGGCCGGCACACGCCCACGGGGCCAGAGCACGGAAGAAGATCGCGAGCTCGAACGAGAGCTGCAGGGTGACCCCAAGGAGCGGGCTGAACACATCATGCTCGTCGATTTAGGGCGCAATGATCTTGGCCGCGTTTGCGAGTATGGTTCGGTAAAGGTCGATCGACTGATGTTCGTCGAACGATTCTCGCACGTGATGCACCTGGTTTCGAGCCTGAGTGGCAGGCTGCGACGGGAAGTCGATTGCTTCGATACGCTGATGGCCTGTTTTCCCGCGGGGACGCTTTCGGGGGCGCCGAAAGTGCGAGCCATGGAGATCATCGATGAACTCGAACCCACACGCCGGGGAATCTACGCCGGGGCGATTCTGTATCTGGATTTCTCCGGCAACGTGGATTCATGCATCGGGCTGCGCACCTTGGTGGCCAAAGGTGGGCGCGTTTACATACAGGCGGGTGCAGGCATCGTGGCGGACTCGGTGCCGGAGCGCGAATACGAGGAGACACTGAACAAAGCGCGCGCTCTCGTCAAGGCACTGGAGATCGCCCAGGCGGGCGCCGGTCGCAGCGAGTGACAGTTCTGCGCTATGCTAGCAGCGAGCGATGATCCTCCTTCTCGACAACTACGACTCGTTTACCTATAACCTGGCCCAGTATCTGGGTCAGATGGGTCAGCAGCTCGAAGTGCGACGCAACGACCAGATCGCACTCGAGCAGATCGAAGCGCTGCAGCCTGAGCGGATCGTGATTTCACCGGGGCCCTGCACGCCGGCCGAAGCGGGCGTAAGCGTACCGCTGATCAAGCGGTTCGCAGGCAAGATTCCGATCCTGGGCGTGTGCCTGGGACATCAGTCGATCGGCGCGGCTTTTCAGGGGCGCGTGATCCGTGCCCAGGAAGTGATGCACGGCAAAACCAGCGCCATTCACCACGACAGCAAGACCATTTTCCGCGGCCTACCGCAGGATTTTCCGGCAACCCGCTATCACTCGTTGATCGTCGAACGGGAATCGCTACCCGACGTGCTGGAAATCTCCGCCGAGACGGCCGATGGCACGATCATGGGCTTGCGTCACAAGAAGTGGAAGGTCGAGGGTGTGCAGTTTCATCCCGAATCGGTCTTGACAGAAGTCGGCTTCCGGCTGCTCGAGAATTTCCTCAGGATCTAGCTGCGCGCCAGCCTTCCTTTTCGGACCGGGAGAAAGCGATGAGTCGGGCCAGGCGCTCCTGGGCGGCGCCCGAATCGATCGATTTCGCGGCGAGTTCCACGCCCCCGTGAAAATCCTGCGCTTTGCCAGCGGCAACAAGCGCGGCCGCCGCGTTCGCCAGCACGACCGCCCGATAGGGATCGTCTCGTAGGGGGCGACCCAGAATTCCGTGAACGATCTCCGCGTTCTTTTTGGCGTCGCCGCCGCGAATGGCCTCGAGAGGCGCGCGATGCAGTCCGAAATCCTCGGGACTAACGCGGTAGTTCGCGACTCGACCCTCACGCAGTTCTGACACGTATGTTTCGCCGGAGAGGGAAATCTCATCCAGACCATCGGCACCGTGCACCACGAAGGCGCGTCCCACTCCCAACTCTCGGAGGGCGCATGCCATTGGCTCCGCCACCGCTCGGTCGTAGACGCCCACCACCTGTGCCGAGGCCCGTGCCGGATTCGTGAGGGGGCCGAGAAGATTGAAGACGGTACGTTTTCCGAGCTCGCGTCGAGCCGCCGTGGCATGGCGGGTTGCGGTGTGCATTGCCGGCGCGAAAAGGAATCCGATCCCAACCGTCTCGATCGAGCGCCGAATGCTCTCCGGTGGCAGGTCGATCTCGACACCCAGCTCCTCGAGCACGTCCGCTGAGCCGCAGCGGGAGCTGATCGAGCGATTCCCGTGTTTGGCCACGCGCACGCCTGCCCCGGCAACAACGAAAGCGACAACGGTCGAAATATTGAAAGTGCCCGAAGCGTCGCCTCCCGTGCCGCAGGTGTCGAGGAGAGCTTCTTTGACGCCCGCACCGTCAAGGGTCGAGAAAATCGGCGGTGCGTGACGTCGGATGGCTGAGGCAAATGCGACCAATTCGTCGACCGTTTCACCCTTGGTGCTCAGGCTGGAGAGGAGTTTGACAATCTCGTCGTGGGCGGCGTGGCCGGCGAGAATCTCCTCCATCGCAGCCTCGGCTTCCGCGCGCGACAGATCCCGGTCAGCAGCAATGATTTCCAGCGCTTGATGAAGCATTTTGATGGCCGTACCTTGCCCGACCTGTGGGTTCCAAGTACACTGGAGTGCCCTTATTGTCTATAGATTGTAGCATTTCTAAGGTCGGCTTCTGACCGACCGCGATCTCCGCATGAAGATTCACGAGTATCAAGCCAAAGCCATTCTTGCCAGATTCGGCGTCGCGGTGCCGCGAGGCGAGGCCGTGTTCGGCAAGGAGGAAGCGCGCGCCGCAGCCACGCGCTTGGGAACTTCGGTTGTTGTCGTCAAGGCACAGATTCATGCCGGCGGACGAGGCAAAGCGGGTGGGGTCAAGATCGCCAAATCGGTCGACGAGGCTGCCGCGGCCGCCGAAGGTTTGCTCGGAAGCAAGCTCATAACCGCACAAACCGGACCGGAAGGCCGCCTCGTCAAGAGACTGCTCGTGGAGGAAGGCCTCGACATCCGGCAGGAGCTTTACATCAGCTTCGTCGTGGATCGTGGGGCCGGTGCCCCCGTGCTCATGGCCAGCGCCGCCGGCGGAATGGAAATCGAAGAGGTCGCCAAACAGCGGCCCAAGGCGATTCTGCGCGAAGTCATTCGGCCGGAAACTGGGTTCGAACCTTTCCACGTGCGCAAGCTGGTTTTCGGCCTCGGCCTTCCCACGACCGTTCTGCATGCCGCTGCAGCCTTCTTGGAGTCGTTATATCGTGCGTTTCTGGAAACCGACTGTTCGCTTCTGGAAATCAATCCGTGTGTCATCACGCGCGACGGCAGATTCGTGGCGCTGGATGCCAAAGTCAATTTCGATGACAACGCGCTTTACCGCCATCCGGAGTTCCAGGAACTGCGCGACCTCAATGAAGAAACGCCTTTGGAAGTTGAAGCCTCGAAATACAAGCTGAACTACATCAAGCTGGAAGGCACCATCGCCTGCATGGTGAACGGAGCGGGGCTCGCCATGGCCACGATGGATATCATCAAACTCAACGGTGGCAACCCTGCGAATTTCCTCGATGTGGGCGGCGACGCTTCGGAAACACGCGTGAAGAATGCATTTCGCATCCTGTTGAGCGACCCCAACGTGAAAGTGGTTTTCATTAACGTTTTCGGCGGAATTCTCAGGTGCGACATGCTCGCAAGCGGCATCGTGAACTCGGCGAAGGAATTGAATATCAAGGTGCCGGTCGTCGTACGCATGGAGGGCACCAACGTTGAGCAAGGCAAGGAAATTCTGAGGAAGTCGGGGTTGAATTTCACGGTCGCAAATGGAATGAAAGATGGGGCTCAGAAAGCGGTGAAGCTGGCAGGCAAATAGGCCCACCGGAGTCTCGGCGCCAGCGACGAGAGGTGGAGCCCCGAGCGGTTTATGAGCATCTTAGTCGACACAAACACGCGCGTCGTCGTCCAAGGTCTTACCGGCCGCGAGGGCAGCTTTCACACCCAGCAAATGATCGACTACGGCACGAAAATTGTTGCCGGCGTGACTCCGGGCAAGGGCGGCACAAAACACCTCGGTGTGCCGGTGTTCAATACGGTGGCGGAGGCTGTTTCGAAGACGGGTGCCAACGCAGCGCTGGCCTTCGTTCCTCCTGCTTTTGCGGCGGATGCGATTCTGGAAGCGGTCGACGCCGGACTGCCGTTCATCGCCTGTATCGCCGAAGGCATCCCCGTGCTCGACATGGTGCGCGTGGCGGCTACCGTGAGGCATTCCAAGACTCGCCTGCTCGGGCCGAATTGTCCCGGGATCATCTCACCCGGGCAGTCGAAGCTCGGCATCATGCCCGGATTTATTCACAAGCGCGGGAACGTCGGAGTGGTGAGCCGCAGCGGCACGCTCACCTATGAAGCGGTGGGTCAGCTGACGAAACTTGGGATCGGCCAGTCGACGTGTGTGGGGATTGGTGGCGATCCCATCATTGGGACCAGTTTCCTCGATGTCATCCGCATGTTCCACGAGGATACGGATACACACGCCATCGTGATAATTGGCGAGATCGGCGGCAACGCGGAAGAAACGGCGGCGGAGTTTATCAAGGAACACGTGACCAAGCCGGTGGTCGGGTTCATCGCCGGGCAAACCGCTCCGCCGGGCCGACGCATGGGGCACGCCGGTGCCATTATTAGCGGCGGGCAGGGGACCGCACAAGAGAAGTATGCGGCGCTCCGCCGAGCGGGAATTCACACCGTCGAAAGCCCTGCCGAGATCGGCGAGACCATGGCGCGAGTTCTTCGAGGATCGAGAGCGGCATTCAGCGGGCGGCCCGTGACCGGCAAGACTTCGAGCCAACCGGCAAAAAGAAGGAAGCGACCCAGAAAGTAGCAAGGAATGGAAGTCACTTGTTCGAGGAGGCCGATTTGGCAACCGAGCGTACTCTCGCAATCATCAAGCCGGATGCTGTTCGCCGCAACCTGGTGGGTGAGATCTTAAGCCGCATTCACCGAGCGAAGTTTCAGATTGCTGCGATCAAGTCTTTGCGACTGACCAAGACCGAGGCCGAGGGTTTCTACGCGGTTCACCGGGAGCGGCCGTTTTTCTCCGAGCTGACCGATTTCATGAGTTCAGGGAGAGTCGTGGTCATGGTGCTCGAAGCGGAAGATGCGATCTCGAAATGGCGCGACAGCATGGGAGCGACTGACCCTGCCAAGGCCGCCCCGGGCACGATCCGCGGCGATCTGGGGACGAGTATTCAAAACAACTGCACGCACGGTTCCGATGCGCCGGCGACGGCGATGTTCGAAATCGGATACTTTTTTTCCGGCTCTGAACTGGTGTAGATCGCGGCTTCTCAGATCGGGCTAGAATACGGATCGACGATGGACCCGCTGCGCGAATTGGGCAGGATGTTGTTGGTAGTGGGCCTCCTATTGGTGGGAGCTGGACTGCTGTTGAGCTATGGGGGGAAGCTGCCATTCCGGCTGGGGCGTCTTCCCGGGGACATCCATTATTCCGGGCGCCACGGAAGCTTTTATTTCCCCGTGGTCACCTGCATCGTGCTGAGCCTGGCTCTCACCTTGATTCTCTGGATTGTGAATTCCATTCGTCGCTAGAGTCATGAGCCAAACGTCCCTGTTTGATCTCGTTCCCCAACGGCATATCTGGAAAGTGAGCGAGCTCACCGAGCAGATCGGTGCCCTGCTTGAGGGAGCCTTCGAAGATGTGTGGATTGAAGGAGAGGTGTCCAACCACCACGCGGCACAATCCGGGCACCTATATTTCACGCTCAAGGATGCACACGCCCAGATTCGCTGCGTCTGCTTTCGCGACCAGCTACGAGGGGTGAAATTTCGGCCTGAGGACGGCTTGCACATCACCGTGCGCGGTTCTGTCGGCGTGTACTTGCCGCGCGGCGAGTACCAGGTGTACGTCAACTACATCGAGCCCGTGGGTCGCGGCGCGCTGCAACTGGCTTTTGAACAGCTGAAGCGCAAACTGGAGGAAGAGGGCCTTTTCGACCCACAACGCAAGAAACCGCTCCCGCTTCTGCCGCGCTCGATCGGCGTCATCACCTCCCCCACCGGAGCGGCGATTCGAGACATTTTGCGTGTTCTCAAGCGCCGATTCGCCAATGTCCATGTCCAGCTCTATCCCGTGACGGTCCAAGGCGAGGGCGCCGTCGGCGAGATCGTGGCTGCCCTGCGGTACTTTAATCGCGCAAAGCTTGCGGAGGTTTTAATCCTAGCGCGCGGGGGCGGGTCTCTCGAGGACCTCTGGGCGTTTAACGAGGAGGCCTTGGCCCGTGCGATCGCCCGATCGGAAATTCCGGTGATCACGGGCGTAGGGCATGAAACCGATTTTACGATCGCCGATTTCGTGGCCGATCTGCGCGCCCCGACACCTTCGGCAGCGGCGGAAATCGTGGTGCGGTCGCGGCAGGAGTTCGAGCGCCATATCGAGGCCTATTTTCGCGACCTGGTGAAGGAGATGCGGTACCAGCTTTCATTGCGGCGACGCCGCCTACATGACGTGCGCGCCGATCGCGGATTTCGCCAGGTCGAGCTACTCATCCGGCGGCATCATCAGCAACTCGACGAGCAGTCCCGAGCACTCGGGACCTTGCTCGGACGACAACTCAGTCTGGCTAGGCAACGGCTTACGCGAGCCAGCGCGCAAATGCAATCGTTCGATCTGCACGTACGTGCGACGGTTCTCAGGCGCAGAATTGAGCAGGGCCGGGAGGCACTGCGCGCCGGTCTCGAGCGTGTCCTGACGCGCAAGCAGCGCCACTTTGCGCTCGCGCACCTGCGTTTCGCCGGGTTGGATCTGCGGGCTCGCGTGGAAAGGCTACGCCGACACGTGGACGAGTCTTTCGGAAATCTGTGCGTGCGCAGCGACCGCGTGTTCGCCGCTAAGCGTCGGCGTTTCGAGGCCGCCAAGCTGCAACTCGAAGAACGCAGCCCGTTTCAGCTGCTGGAGCGCGGCTACGCCATCGCCTACGATCGGTCGGGGAAAGTTTTGCGTTCGTCCAACCAGGTTGCCGTCGGGGAGAACATCGCGGTGCGCCTGGCCCGCGGCCAGCTCGACGCCACCGTGCGGCAAAAGCGCGAAACGTAGGACCTTCTCCATTTCATTCCGGTTCGGCGCTGCCAGCCACTTTCAACACGGCGAGGAATGCTTCCTGCGGGATATCTACGCGGCCCACGCGCTTCATGCGCTTCTTGCCTTCCTTCTGCTTTTCAAGCAGCTTGCGCTTGCGCGTGATGTCTCCTCCGTAGCACTTGGCGAGCACGTTCTTGCGGATGGCGCTGATCGTTTCGCGCGCGATGATGCGGCCGCCGATGGCTGCCTGAATCGGCACCTCGAACATCTGACGCGGTATCAACTTTCGTAAGCGAGTCGCGAGTTCGCGCCCTCGCTCATAGGCCTGATCACGATGGCAGATGATGGTGAGCGCATCGACCGGCTCGCCGCCAACCAGCACGTCGAGTTTCACCAGATCGGATTCGCGATAGCCGGAGAGGTGGTAGTCAAGCGACGCGTAACCCCGCGAGACGCTCTTCAGTCGGTCGTAAAAATCGAGGACGATTTCATTCAGCGGTAGCTCGTAGGTGAGCATAATGCGTGTGGGCGAGAGGTATTCGAACTTCTTCTGTACGCCGCGCTTTTCTTCGCAGAGCTGCAGCACCGCTCCGACCGACTCCTCCGAGGTGATGATCATGGCCGTCAGAATCGGTTCCTCGATTTGGCGAATCGAAGACGGCGGCGGAAACTTCGTTGGGTTATCGACTTCCAGCACTTCATTGCTGGTGGTCGTGATGCGGTAACGCACGCTGGGCGCCGTCGTGATCAAATCGATGTCGAATTCACGCTCCAGCCGTTCCTGGACAATCTCCATGTGCAACAGGCCAAGAAAGCCGCAGCGAAAACCGAACCCCAGCGCCGCGGAGTTTTCCGGCTCGTAGAAAAATGCAGCGTCGTTGAGCTGAAGTTTTCCCAAAGCATCGCGCAGGACCTCGTAGTCGGTTGCGTTCACCGGGAAGAGGCCCGCAAACACCATCGGCTTGATGGCCTCAAAACCCGGCAGCGGAGGAGCGGGGCGGTCCGCCTCCACCACCGTGTCACCCATGCGCGCATCGGCCACGCGCTTGATGTTGGCGATGACAAAGCCGACATCGCCGGCTGCGAGCTCGTCGAGGGAGACCGGCTTGGGCGTGAGCGCCCCGAGAGCCTCCACTTCGTAGACCTCGCTGCTTGCGCAGAGGCGAATTCTCATGCGAGGCGTGAGTCGCCCCTCGATCACGCGCACCAGCACAACGGCACCGCGGTAAATGTCAAACCAGGAGTCGAAAATCAGCGCTTGCAAGGGTGCGTCCGCCAAGCCCTTGGGCGGAGGGACCCGCCGAACGATCGCTTCCAACACGTCTTTCACCCCCAGGCCACTTTTGGCACTGATGGCAAGCGCATCGTGGGCGGGAATGGCGAGCACATTCTCGATCTGCTCTTTCACGTATTCGGGCTGCGCCGCGGGCAAGTCGATCTTGTTGATGACGGGAATGATCTCGAGATTGTGCCGAGAAGCCAGGAAGGCGTTGGCGACGGTTTGCGCCTCCACGCCTTGGCTGGCGTCTACCACGAGCAGAGCACCTTCGCATGCAGAAAGTGCCCGCGAGACTTCGTAGGAAAAATCCACGTGGCCCGGCGTATCGATCAGATTTAGGCGGTATTCGTGTCCATCGCGCGCCGAATAGTGCAGACGGATGCTCTTGGCTTTAATCGTGATCCCGCGCTCGCGCTCCAGGTCCATCGAATCGAGCACCTGCTCGGTCATTTCTCGTTGGCTGAGAGCACCGGTCAGCTCGAGCAGACGATCGGCCAAGGTGGATTTACCGTGGTCGATGTGGGCGATGATGCAGAAATTCCGAATGAACTGGGGATCCATGTATTTTCGTGCGGAGCGCAGGGCGGTAGGGATGGCGCCGAGGGCGCAGCCGCCGCGTCCCTATCGAGTGTGCCACAGTTCCGAGCGTCCAGCTAGCCGGCGCCTGTGGCCATCTCCTTCAAAAGCAGTCTCAGCTTCTCCGGCTCAGAAACGGGCGGATAGCAGGTCCTATCGATGCACACAAAAGCACGTGCTTCAGCGGCATCCACGTAGGGCAGGGTTTGCTCTAACGCCGCCGGCAAACGGCTTTTGGTGAGCTGTTCCGGGGTAACCCGCAAGACTGTTTTTCCAAAGCGATACACCGAGTGCGCCGTCCTTTCCAGTGCCGCGGCATTCACATCGCTGGCTGCGCCTGTAACGATGACTTCCAGCGGGTGGCGTGCATGAAGCAACGCCGACAGCGCATAGGTAGAGGCGAAAAGCCCGTACTGGGGAATCGGGCCGATGAATGCCTCCAGTGTCCGCTCCGCCCAGGCGCGATAGGAAGCTTCGCCCGTGAGTGCATACAGCCGATTGAGCACCATCGCGGCAACGGAGTTCGCTCCGGGCGTCGGGGAGTCCTGCAGAGGCTTGCGACGCACATCCATCCCGCCGATGGGCTGAGCATCCTTCGCGCGATCGAAGAATCCGCCGCCGTCGGGATCGCCGAAGCGCTCGATGGCCCGCCGCATCGCCCGTTCGGCCGTGTCGAGATAGCGTCGGTCTAACGTCGCTTCATAGGCGTCCAGGAGAGCGGCTGCCACAAAAACTTGATCATCGAGCGAACCTTCCAGTCGCGGTCCGCCAACACGATGCAGAAAGCCCTTGGACTCCTCCCAGGCCTCCTGGAGGATGCGATCGAGCGTCTTGAGCGCGAATTGCTGGCAATCCGCCCGATCGAGGACCTTCGCGGCTTCCAGATAGGCTGACACAAACATCGCGTTCCAGGCGACGTAGAGCGTGGTATCGACAGCGGGCGTTGGACGTCGCTTCCGCCGCGCCTCGAGTAGCTGGGCTTTGGCCCGGGTCAGTAGGAGCACGGCCTGGTCCTTGCCCATTTCGAGCTGCTGCCCGAGGCCCTCGATTGTTTTCGCGATCCACAGAACATTTCTTTCCACATTGTGATGCATCTCACCGCGAGGACCGACGTCGTAGTAGAGCTCGGCGACCCGCGCTTCGTCGGGCGTGAGAGCAGCGCGCAATTCCGACTGCGTCCACGTGAAGTAGTCGCCATCGTCGTCGAGCGTTTGATCGGCATCCTGGCTTGCGTAAAAGCCGCCGTGATCGGTATCGGAAAGCACTTCCGCCACCCACCCCATGATCCCCTCCGCCACCAGCCGACAGTTCGGCTCGCCAAGCACTTGAAAACCGTGCAGGTAGTTTTTCAGTAGCTCCGAGTTGTCGTACGACATCTTTTCGAAGTGTGGTACGCACCAACGTTCATCGACGGAGTAGCGATGAAATCCGCCCCCGATCTGATCGTGGAATCCCCCGGCGGCCATTCCCCCAAGCGTGGCCTCGGTGATCTCCTTAAGCTTCCCCCCCTCGGGCCCGTAGGTACGCTCCAGCAGCAGATCGATGGCGGAGGAGTGCGGAAACTTCGGAGCGTGGCCGAAGCCTCCATGAATCGGATCGAACCGAGTTACGACCGCCTCCACGACCCGATCCACGACGCGTACATCAAAGGCTCCCCGTGCGTCAGGAAATAGCTCCGCTTTTGCCACAGCCTGTTCGAGTCCGCGCGCTGAATCGTCCACTTCCGCGCGGCGGTTCTGGAACGCATCGGAAACAGCAGCCAGAATGCGCTTAAATCCCGGCCGACCCATGGCGTCCTCGGGAGGGAAATATGTTCCGCCGAAGAAGGGCTTTCCTTCTGGCGTTAGAAACGCAGTGAGTGGCCAGCCGCCTTGGCCTGAGATTGCTGCGATTGCGGATTGATAACGCGCGTCCACGTCGGGCCGCTCGTCGCGATCGACCTTCACCGCGATGTAAAGCTGATTGATCAGTCGGGCAATCTCCGGGTTTTCGTAGCTCTCGCGGTCGATTACGTGGCACCAGTGGCACCAGACCGCGCCAATGTCGAGCAGGATGGGTTTGCCTTCCGCGCGCGCTCGCTCGAAAGCCTCCTCGCCCCACTCATGCCAATCGATCGGCTGATGCGCGGCAGAGCGCAGGTAGGGGCTCGCAGAATCTTTCAGTCGATTTTCTGTTGTTTGAGTCATTCTCAACGTACCCTGTGTGTCAATCCACCTTCGCAGAGAAGGACGGCAGGTGGCTTTAGGAGATGAGCGCAGTTGGATTGGTCACGCACATGCGGCGAACCTCCGCTGCGCGGAAGCCCGCATCGAGCATCTTCTGTGCGAACATGGCGAAACCCTCCGAAACGGGCGGATTGATGGTCTGCCCCAGATCGGTAGAAAGCACGACGCGCTCCGGGCCGACCTTGCGGACACTATCAAAATAGGCCTCCCAAGGAGCCTTGTTCGTGTACATCGTTGTGAAGCAGTGCTCGACCATCGCGCCCAGATCGGCTAGCTCGACCTGCTCGGCCGCCGTGAGATTCTGCGAGGGGAATTCGGCGTGCGTGACAAGGACTCGCTTCAGCCTCATTTCCTTGCTCGTCTTTACGAGCGCGTGAATTTCCTTCTTGCCCAGGTGGCCGGTGGCGAGAATCATGTCGTGCTTGCCGATCAATTCCAGGCACCGGCGGGCCGTCTCATGAACCTTGCCGTCTCGCCCAAGGACGGTCAGCGGCGGCGGAGCGATGCCCGTCGAGGAAAGCTCACGCTGAATCTTGGCCCAAAACGGCAGCTTGTCCGTGGGGCCGTCGCTGCGGCCGGCGGTTTCGTTCTCGGCATCAACGGTAGGCATCCAGACAATCTTGTTGCCGGAACGACCGGCGATCTCAAGCGCCACGGGGTTGAGACCGCCCACACTGTGGTTCAGCGTAATCGCGCCGAACGCCGTGATGCCCGGGGAAGCTTTGGTGACCACTTTGGCGCGCTCATAGGTAGGCACGTAATGCGACTTCAGCACGAATCCCTTGAGCCTGCGCGCAAGGAATTCCTTGGCGAGGTCCAGATCATCGATGCGCCGCGCGATCACATCCGGCGCGACGTGAACCTGTAGGTCATAACCGCCCTCAATTGTTTCCCAGGCGGCATCGGTGACTCGGATCGGCGCAGCAGCGGTTTCTGTGGCCATGGCTCTATTTCTCTCCTTGTTCCATACGGCCAGCTACTTTTGCAGCCGCCTCCCCCGGTGTCAAGCGATGGAACCGATCTCACCCGAGAGGGGAGCTACTGCAGGGGGCTGTTGTAATCGGCGTCACGCGGATCGATGGGCTTTCGGCCAGCGAAGCCTTCATCCTGACGGTGGTAGAAGCGAATGCGGTCCTCGCCCAGCTTCCAGCAGAGGTAGACTTCTTCGCCGTCGATCCGCGCGGGGAAGTCGAGCAGGCCGACTTCGAGGTCCTTCACGATGCAGCCGGTCGAATGAATTCGTTCCAGGGCCGCGCGGATCGCTTCCTCGACCCGGTTGCGCTCGATGCGCAATTTCGCGACATCTTCATAGTGGACCATTAACCCGCCGGAGCGTTGGATGCGCTCGGCCAGTTGGCCGAGTTTTTCCTCTAAATCCCCGAGCTTGCGCCGCGACTCAATCGCCTCGATCAGAGTCGGCTCGAGCTGGAGGCGCAGGCGTTCGGCTTCGCGTAGCGAAAACAATTTGGATTCTTCGTCCGCCATACGTTGCTAATTCTACCGCGGAGTTAAGGGCGGCGCGATCGTTTGCTCAACCCCCGATCGAAACCATCGTGCGCGAAGGCGGAACGAAGCCGGGTTCGTTGATCGGGTGCCCCCGCTCTTTCTGGGCTACAATGGCAAGAATCTCTTCGCTGATTTCGCCGTCGCTCGCGCCGTCGCGCAACAAGGATCTGAGGTCGTGATCCTCCTTGCTGAACAGACACGTCCGCAGCTTTCCATCGGCCGTCAACCGCAAGCGCGAACAATGTCCACAGAAGGGTTCTGAAACGGGAGAGATCAGTCCAATTTCCCCGCGCCCGTCGGCGAAGCGGTATTTACGAGCCGTCTCACTTCGCCCATGCGGGATGGGCTCGAGAGGCCAGAGGGCTTGAATACGCCCGTATACCTCCCGTCCCGTGACGACCATGTCTCGCGTCCAGGCGTGGTCTTGATCGAGCGGCATGAACTCGATGAAACGCATAATCAAATCGCGGTCGCGCGCGAAGCTGGCAAAGGCCTCCACCTCATCATCGTTGATGCCGCGAACCAGCACGGCGTTCACCTTCACGGGCCGCAGCTTCGACGCTTGTGCGCGGTCAATGCCAGCGATCACTTGCTCGAATGTTTTCGTACGGGTGATGCGCTCAAACTTCTCGCGATCGAGCGAATCGAGGCTGATGTTGATACGGTTCATTCCCGCGGCCACCAAGGCGTCTAAGCGCGCCGCTAGCAGGTAACCATTGGTGGTCATGGAGAGGTCCTGCACGCCAAGGGCAGCGAGTCGAGCAAGGAACCGCTCCACTCCCGGGCGCACCAGAGGTTCGCCACCCGTCACGCGCACCTTGCGAATGCCCATGCCGACCAAAAGGCGGACCAGCCGCTCGTACTCCTCCCATTCGAGCAGTTCATCCGCGGGACGCTGCGTTTCTGGGTTGGCTGAACGGCAATAGACGCACCGGAAGTTGCAGCGATCGGTGACCGAAACGCGCAGGTCTGTGATCTGTCGGCCGAATTTGTCTGTCAGCGGCACGGCTTCGCGGAATCTACCCCCCAACAAAAAGCCCAAATCCGCGTCTGGATTTGGGCCATGCGCCCGGAGCACGGCGTGCTCCAGGCGTTCCCCTTTCCAAAAGACGGATTGATCCGCCAGAGGCGGACCCACGCAAGGGAGGCACGGGCGTTTCCCCCCGAACCCTCGGCTCGTTGAAACCGGAGGAGCCTCGCCTCTCAGCCGTGGGATTTCTCTCCTTTAGGTCTGAGAGGTCGGAGAATCGTGTTTGATTCTACCTCTCAAAGGAAGAGGGATCAAATCGCCTAGTCGATGCCTTTGCATTCACTGCGTAGCGTTAGGGCTATACAGTTCCATACGATTGTAGAGAGGAGACTACGTGCGAAAGCGACTGATGTTGCGGATCTCTTTGCGGTAATCCGGAGCGAAAATCTCAACCGTGCGGCACATTTCATAGAGCCGCGAGCGAATGCGCTTCCCCACGCGATCGGTGAGCGAATCGTCGATCGCCGCAGGGCGTGCCCCCACCGCGCGCACAGTTTCCGACGGGTCGGCATCGAGAAAATTGGTGGTCAGTAATGTGACGCGCTTCTCGTTGTAGCGGGTATTCAGAATGTGTCCGACCGTTTCAAGGGCCCAGAGGGAGGGCTTGCTAGAGCCAACGTCATCGAGAACCAACAGTTCGGCCTGGAGCACGGGCTCGAGCACGCTCATCTCCGTCGTCTGGCTCTCCGGGTTGTAGCTATCCTGAATGGCTTTGAGCAGTTCGCGGTAGTCGTAGAAAAGGCCGCGATGGCCTCTCAGTACGATCTGCTTTAGCGCGGAGACCGCCAGATGAGTCTTGCCGACACCGCAGGGGCCCATCAAGAGCAGGCCCTGTTCGCTTTCGACCTCGCGCACCGGGGAGAATTCTTCGGCGAAACGCCGCACCACGAGCTTGGCCTGCGACAAGCTGCGATTCCAAGCGCTTGATTGCTCACGCGAGACATTCTCGATTTCGTTATCGACCTCGTAATTGTCAAAGTCGCAGTGGCGATAGCGCTCAGGGACGCGCGCCTTTGCCAGGATTCGGTCGGTGCGGTCTCCCACCGTGCAATCACAGGGAACCGCCCAGACCATCTTCGGTTCGCCGGTGCCATCGACCGAGAGCGCCTCGGCACCTTTCGTCGTGCGCTCGACCACCTTCCAGCCGCTGCCCTGGCAGAGGGGACAATCCGTTCGCGCCATTTTGCAAGCATATGCGGCCCGCCGAGCGAGCGCAAGCAGACAGTCGGCTGTTGAAATCAGCCGAAGTTGTGGAAGTTACAGATCGGCAAAGCTCTCTGGGAGCGCCTCGGCGGTTGTCCGGCCCATCGTGTCTTGAAAATTGTGAAAATTATCGACCCCACAACTGCCGAGCAGGCCTGATTACTTCAGCCTGGTCAGCACCTCCGAGACCTCCGCGAGATCGGGAACTGTCGGAATGTCGTAGTTCTTGAACCAAGCGACTTTTCCGCAGCGATCGACAATGGCAATGGCACGCCCGGTGATTCCCCTGTCTGCTAGGTACACTCCGAACTT
>Ga0187783_10001619_pt1 | contig 16679 bp, 19 predicted proteins | sample 1015_SJ02_MP02_2_FD_132471 | JGI IMG/M metagenome (GOLD analysis project Ga0187783, IMG submission 132471) | Tropical peat soil microbial communities from peatlands in Department of Meta, Colombia - 1015_SJ02_MP02_20_MG | ecosystem: Environmental > Terrestrial > Soil > Wetlands > Peat | place... | reverse complement strand
GGGGAAGCTGAAGACGAGGGAGGATATTGTGGAGGGATTCGAGACGTTTCCGGAGACGCTACAGAAATTGTATAAGGGGGAGAATTTGGGGAAGTTGATTTTGAAGGTGGGTGAGGAATAGGGGCGCGACCGCTGCCGTGAGTTTACGCTTACCAGGCAGTGCCCCGCTCGCCGGAGAAATCTGAGATGCACATTTTGGATTACACTGATGCAACGATCAGGGTTTGCGTCCGATGCCAACGCGAGTTATGAAAAGTTGCGTCTTGCTGCTGACGGTTGTGTGCGGAACTGCGGCGGTTCAAAGTCCCCCATCGATTATCGGCAGCGGCTGGGGGCTGGACCACGTCATCGTTGCTGTGCAAGGTCCTGAGGTCGTCAAGGACGTTCTGGAATCGAAGCTCGGATTCAGTGCAATTACGCATGGGAAATCCCCGTCGGTAGGCCTCGAGAATACGATCATCTTTCTACCTCCCGCCCCCTACATCGAACTGGTGTGGCCCTACCAGGATCCGGCTCCGGATGCACGCCTGGTCGGGACGCTCGTCCGCAAGAAAATCGCGCTGGGTGGCGGCCCGGCTGCTTACAACGTGGATGTGTCCGACGCCAGCCAGACGGCAGACGCGATGCGCCAACTCGGATTGCGAGTCAATCTTCCGCTTACTCCCATGCACATCATGCCCGACGGCAGCCAGGCGCGCGGTCCGTGGCAGTTCGCCGATATCGATCCGCAGGACCAGGCGGCGGTGCCTTATGGCGTGCCCGGTGGGCCAGGCGTCGGATTCATCGCGTATACGAACGCCGCTGACCGCATGAAACCTGACCGATTTCAACGAGTGCTCGAACGCGCGACTCAAGAAGCCCCCGACCCTCGGCGGCCCGCCGGAGAGATCAGCGCCAACACCGCTCGGAAGCTCCGCGCCGCGTGGGTTGCGGTGCCGAGCGTAGTCGAAGCGCTAAAGCAGGCCGCGCGCTTTGGCTTTCCCGCAACAAGAAGCCACATCGCAGCGCTGGGAGAAACGGGGGAAGAAGTTCAATGCGGCGAGGGAACGATCGTTTTCTTCGAGGCTAAACACCCAGATAGCCAGCTTGCAGCGATAGTGAGAAAAAAGGGGCTGGGCCCGTTTGGTATCAGCGTTGGTGTGGCTAATCTGAAAGCGGCACAACGAATCGTCAAAGAAGGAACCCAAGCAACCTTCGAAATTCGAGTCGAAAAAAGCAGGAGAAGCTTCGTCGTCCCCGCTGAATTGGCGGCGGGAACTGTCTTCGAATTTGTACAGGAGTAGCCCGCTCAAGCGAAATCGCGACCGAAGTGACTCCGCAGCGCTCGTCATCAGTAGAAAGCCGAGCGCATCCTAGTCGCTCGGGAAGGTGAACACCCATTGTGCCGTGCTGCCCTGAATTCTAAGCTGGGCAGCGTCAGTGAACTGATATGTTTGTTCTGTCGTTCTTGTATTGTTCATGGAGAAATCGACTACAAGCCTCCGTGGAGCACCCGGTTTTGTCAGGACGAACGCAAACGTGATTCCTGGACCCGAGACAATTTGCTTTGCGCCGCCGGCAGCGCCTATATCGTAGGAGTAGGCGCGAAATTCCTGGATTAGCCGGTGGCGCTCGGCCTCGTTGGTGGTCAGCGTGAAGCCTGTTACGTCGTGCAGATATCGCGCTGGGAGGTATCCGCCGAGTCTTTTTTCCCTTGTGATCCCGTCCGGATAGTAGCCTTTGAGTTCCGTGTCAACCCGCATGCCTGGCCCGAAGTCGCTGGCCGGGCCGCCTTCCGACTTAACCATGTCGTAGATCGGCTTATTCTGGGCGTTTCGACCTGTGTCGATATGCAAGGTGGCGCCGGTCTCTGCTGCGAGTCGGTCTCTGAAGACAGGGAGGAGGGTGCGATCGTCGATCCACATGTTGAACACAACCTGTCCAGGTATCGTAGTGCCAAGGTGCGGGAATGGGCCGGCTTTGAAGAGTTCGAGATATGTGTGCTGTCCGGAGAGGAAGATTCCCGTGTAACTCCAAGCCCCACCGTCTCTCTGAACAGTCTTCTCTTGGAACGCGCTGAACTCATCTCGTAGAAACGGGGACTGAAGAATAGCGGCGTACGTTTCCGGGGAAAGAAAGATAGTTATGTGATTGAAATACACCGGTGGCGATGCCTCCGCAAGTAGACTCGCAGAGACAGCACCGAGGCTCAGACCGAGAAAGAGCAATAGCGACCTGGAGATCCGCATCTGTTTGTCTTCCTGAATTTCAATCTTTGAAACCAAGATTAGCCTGCTCCTCCGCTCTACCATAAATTGATCACTTAAAGTCGATCACCCGGACCGCCAATCTACTTTTGGACCATCTGAATCCACGCGCCGTAGGACAACTGAGCCGGAAGCAAGAAGCTGTTCCCATACCCAGCCAGCAGAGCATTCGGTGCCACAATCAAGACCTGTAACCATGTCGGCCAGGCTGAATAGGGTATGACTTAGAACTGCGATGCTCTTAATCTGAGCGACAGTCGCTGCTGCTACGGGCCGGATAGATCAGTGCTAAATGATTGCCCGACGCTTGCACTACCATGAGCGAAGGCGTTCGGCCAGCATCATATGCCATGATGAACCGGGGCGTCCGCGAAGAGTCCGGGCGCCGCCACATCCTTCATGCTGCCACGAATCAATTTGCGCTCATCGAAGGAGTTCGACTCCGCCACGCGCCGCAGCAGCACGTAGCTTGTCATCAAGGGTGGCCAGCGGCAGCCTTTTGCGACGCGCAAGATCCAAATAAACAGCGTCATAAGCCGATAACTGAAAGGTGCGTGCCGTTGTCAGGGCTTGCCGAGTGGGAACAACATCGCTGTCGATGTCCACAGCTTGAGCCGCAAGCTGCTCGATGTCAATCAGCGCCTGATCAACATCTGCAGGTGTTAAAATCGACCTCCGCTCCGCAACGACCAGGCCGTTGCTCATTTCGAGATGCCACAGTGCCGGGACGACGGCGCGAACCCCCTTAAGGAAGAACTGTTTCACCCTATTGGCATATACCGGTACAGGGCGGTCGAGAAACCAGCCGAGCGCGACCGAAGCATCGAGGACGAAACCTGTCAAGACCGACCCTCCTCGATCAAATCTCTCACGTTCACACCACGGCCCAGTTTCGCCCGTTTGCGGATCTTTTCGATGTCCTTAAAAATATCCTTCAAGCTAGTTTCGGAAGCAGCCGGCATCAGGACCGCAGTCAGTTCCCCATGTCGAGTAATGCCGATCTTCTCCCCGCCCCGAGCGCGTTCCACTAGCTCCGAAAGTTTCTGCTTAGCCTCGAACAATCCGACAATATGCATGGGAGAGCCCCTTTTCATCTAGATGAGTAGTCTAGATTGTTCCATCAGGAAAGTCAATAACGAGCTGCCAGCATCTTAGGATGGATGGGTAGGGTCGGACGAATTCGGTTGATACAATGCACAGACCGGAATCCATCTCCGCGATTTGGTTCGCAATGGCGAAGTTCTCACCAACAAAGGCACACGGCGCACATGGCGACTGCGACGAGGTCGCCAATCCGACCACCGCTCACGGTCGGCGGCGGTTGGAAACAACTGAAGGGTCAGTGGGCAGCGCCATTTAGCTAGAATCTAGCTCGAAAAATTTGGCGATTGTAGGAAATACGGCGACGGGAGCAACTGTCGCAGAAGAAGCGAAAACAGGTAAGCTCCTGCTTCAAGGTTCTCCAATAACACTGAAAGATTCTGGTTGATATGGCGGAGAGGGGGGGATTCAACTCACGCCTAGACCGATCAAGGACTTGCACTGATTTTCCAGAGACTTCCTCACGGGTACCAGCGATTTTCTCATCGAAAAAGCGAAAACGTTATATCACTGTTCTGTAGCTTTCTTGTAGCTTTTTGTAGCTCACACGCTCCGAACGGGCGATCATTGACCGATAGGTCGGTCGTTGTTCAGGTTCCGCTGACGTTGGAGCGCCCATCCCTGACGATTCAATTTGTGTATCGCTTGTCACCACCGTCAGGCAGCGGAGGCAATGGCGCACGCCTTTTCGTCGCCTTTCCGGCGCTTTTCTTTGCCCAGTAGCCGAGACCCGGTAGCGGTATCCGCAGCAGCCTACAGACCCTCGCGAGATACACATCCGAAACGCCGTACTGCTGGGCGAGAATGCGCATCGGCTGCGACCAGACTTTCTCGTATAACTCTGTCCGGTTGTACTGGCCGAGGAGGTGCGCCGGAGGCGTCCATTCTTTCGAATTCCGCTTCTCCTCATGTTTCAAGCCGAGACGCGTGAGCCAGTAGGTCTGCGAGGCGAGATGCTCCTTCATGCGAGGCTTGCAGAGTAATTCTTTCAGCCGATCTTGAGGGCAAGCGTTGTGTTCCTTGAAAATCTTAAGCAGTTCAATCGTCACTTCAGGCTCGCATCCGTACAACGCTCGGCGAAGATCATTGAAAGCATATTGGTCGTTCGGATTCCAGATTGCCCCGTGTGCCGTCACTTCGCGGACAGAATCCAGTCCTTTGGAGACTTCGTATTTCGACCTCAGGCTCTTTCTGTAATGGGGATAATAAGAGCCGAAATTCAAGTGCCACAAGCAGCGATCCAATGCCGAGGAACCACCGTTTGGTTTGTCGTTCGGGTCGGCTCCTATCTTAAGGAGGTACCTAATCGCATCGCTGCGGGCCGAGATGGCGGCGCAATGAAGCAAATCGCTCAAGTCGTCCGTTTTGGATCAGGCTTTAGCTTTTTCAGGACTTCAACGTTTCCAGAATAGCTTGCTTCCCTCAGGGCAGTCGTAAAGCACTCTGGGTCATTCGTGTAATCCTTGTCGAGGTTGGGACCAAGAGAGCACGGGTTCGCTCCGGCCCACAACATGAGGCTTATCCACTTCATATCGTCCTTGCCGCAGAAGAATCGGAGAGCGCAATCCACCTGTTCTTGCAGAGCGGCGAACAGTTCAGGGCGTGACCGCTTCAGTTCGACGAACGGCCCCAATGCCGTTCTGATCTTATTGCTGAACGCGACCGCGAACGGAGAACCCTCGACAGGATCAGCGCCGCGCTCCAAAAAGAAGCGGAAGATGTGGGGGTTCCATTCCAGCAGAACGTCTGAAAATGGGACCGACTTCACCTCGGCCCCTTGTTCCACCAGAAGTTCGATGAAATCAAGCCTGTGCAAGGAAACCGCATCTGCCAGAGCAGCGTTTCTTGATGATTGGTTCTTCTCGTGTTTCGCAATAAGCTCGATCAAACTGTGAAACCCCGTGCGGACGGCGAGTTGGAGCAGACTTCCATGTTTGGCGGGAATGTCCAATGGCTTCCCGGTTGCAATCCATCCCTCGATCTCGTACAGGCGTCCGGTGCGACACAAACTGACAAGCTCTTTGGTATCCTCGGGCGCTTTAGCGATAGCGGCGTTGGGCATATTGAATCCGTTTGCGAGTTGACCGCGCCCAGTATAGCGTGCGCAGGGGAGGCTCTGACTCGTTGCGCGACGTTATTCCAGAACCAGTCTTTGAGGCAATCCGTGATCACTTACGTGATGTTGGCAACAGTGCGCAGTCTGCTTGGTCAGCCGCGAACGCAGAAGAAGACACGCTGACAGGAGATTTCTGCGGCCGCCTTGCAACTGGGCCGCGTGAGATTCACGTCGATGGTACCGAACGCTGGCAATGGAGTATTCGCTATAAGAAATTTCGCGGTCGCGGTCCGGGTGCGTTTGAGAGAAGGAGTGGCGCTGACGGAATCATTCTGGTCGAAGTGACGCCTATTGCGAACGGCGTGACTTTGTATAAAAGCTTACTCTTTCAGGCAAAGAAGGGCGATCTTCGTCTCGACGCCGATCTTATAGAGCAAATCCGCAAAATGGAAAGAATCGCTCACGGTAGCTCAGTCGTCTTTGAGTATCGCCAAGACGCCTATCGTGCAGTGCCCGGAACCTCTTTCTTGGAACGCAAGTCAGATCGAAGAACGTCGGTAGAGAGAAACGAACATCCCTTGGGTTCATTCCTCGGTGATGAATTCCTTCCCTGCAACAGCGGCGTGCGTGGAATGTATTATGACGCAGTTCGCGAACGACTTTTGATTCCCGTGGGGAACGATATACGCGCAATGAAGGTGGAATTGCGACATCGTTTGTCGATTGAAGTCGAGCAACGGTGAGTTTTCCCCTCGACCAAACACTTATCGAAGTCTGGCGGCAGGCGCTCATCGAGAGCGTCACCGTCGTCGAACTGGACGGCAGCCGCTACCCTGTCCGTCGCACTCCCAAGGGCGGCGTGCGGCAGGTGGACTTCGTTTTCGAGGGCAACAAGATTCGCGGATTGGAGCAGAACCCCGACACGAGGTCGGAGTGGGCGAAGCAGGCGCGATTGGGCAACAAGGTGATGCAGTTCCTTAGCGGGGGGCGGTATGTCGCGGTTGTCGTCGATGGGAAAGTGACACTGTACAGCACGCTTGGCTGATCAGTCGCAATACTCGGGTTGCAAAACAGCGAGCATGTTATATTCAGCCCAACGCCGCAGTGCATCGTCTTCTATAACGACGTACCGCACCGCACAGTTAGCGCGAATCCAATCCTTCGTCTCCTCCATAGTTTTACACATTCCTTGCTGCACCAGTTGGGAGCGGAGATTTCCGCGCTGGTCACCCATAAAGTGATTGCGATAGATACGTTGCCTGAGACCTCCTGCAGCGGTCTTCGTTCTGCCTGCTCTCAACACTTCTCCCGGCTTGCTGGCCTTCACAAAAATCGCATAAATGCCGTGTTTCTCCGGCAAAAGGCGGTGAAGTTGATCATCGAAGTCAAGGACAGCGCCGCTGAGAAGCTCTTCCAGAATCGCAGTAAGGTGCGCCAGCCGTTGGTCTGCCCAATCGGGAAGTGCCGGAGTCATGGACATCTGAAGCTCCCACAGATGGATGGAGTTTGTCGTCGCGATATTTCGTGAACCAGTATCAGTCAAACTTCGAATGTGGCTGACCAGAACTCGTACTCATGCTTGAGGTGCGACCACCCCTTTCAGCACCAAATCGTATGTAGCGGCATCTCCCAATTTCTCGACCAAGAAATCGACCCATGCAAGCGTATAAATGTAGTCTTTGTGGAGCACGTCGTAGTAGCAATAGCGATTGTCGCAAAGTTCAGGCTTGTCGCTGTGTCCGGCTGGTCGGGCATTGAAATGTTGCCAGCACTTCATATGGCTATGGAGTGTGAATTTTTTCCCCAACCCGGCTGCGACCTTCTTCACGACCTCCGTTGCCTTGAGACCCTCCAAGTTCGCCACAGAAATCTGCTTGGGCTTGACTAGAGCGACCAGCCTTTCATACTGCTTCATTTCCTCAGGCTTGTTGGGGTCATAGCGCACGAACTCGACCGCGATGTCCGAAGACTTTGCGTGAGAACCGACCTTCGGAATCAGAAACACCTTAAAACTGTAGGCTTGGTCAGCCAAGACATCGTCGCTCAGAGATGACCGAAAGTTAGCTACGAATTCCCGAATGGATTGCGCATACTGTTTTGCCGCGCCACGCATGGCTCGTTGTTGTGTCACCAGGCAACCTAAAACGAACACTGGCCCTGCTTTGACGCCGTCGCTTTGCCGCCACCGGTGATCGATGTGTTGTTCTGGCATTGCAGGTTATTCGTAACCGTGTTGTTGGAAACTTGCCCTGTGCCGGTATTGTTTTGGACCTGGAGGTTGCCGCCTACCGTATTGCCGACCACCTGTGTTGGAGCTGTGTTGCTATGGTCCTGCAGGTTACCTGTGACAGTATTGTTGAAGATTGTCGTCGATGCGCTATTGTTGCCGACTTGGAGGTTGCCGCCAACTTTATTGCCCAGACACGGTGGAGAGGCCGAGCCGATCTGGACGGCGGTTCCATTGTTTTGGAACTGTAGATTGCGGCCCACACTCGTCCCGCAAACCTGGTTCTGCGCCGCACCAGTCGGGATGTTCTGAATTTGGAAGTCGCGACCGATTACAGTGGTCGCAATCGAGAAGGTGCTGCTGCCAGTGATCTGCAGGTTCCCCTCGATGGTCGCGTTTCTGGTAAACAGGCTCCCGCCATTCTGCGTCACGTTGCCGGTTATGCGACCGGCAATGAATGTACAACTCTGGCCATTCGAGACCGTAATGTCGCCCTGAAAGGTCCCATTGAATATTCCATTGCACTCATTACCTGAAGCGGGAACAGAACCAGTCGTCTGCAGTTCATAAGCGCCGACGTCACAGCCGCTTCCTTGCGGCCGGTAAACGCCGCGCTGGTCGGTGGTAACCGGAATTCCGCTCGTATCGGTACAGGAGCTCAGGGGAATGTAGTCCACCGCAGGGCTATTGGCCAACAGGGCGATAGTCGGGGTGGGGCCGCCATTCTCCTCCAGGCCGCTAGGATCGAGCCCTGGAGGAATGTTGCTGAAGTCCCCCGGTCCGGTGAGGACCTCGTAGCAAGAGTTGTCGTCGGAAAAATTATGGCCATCCGAAGTGGATGTGGAAAATGGGGAATCAGAAGCGCAATTTCCGGTGCTATAAGTTCCAGCGCCGTTGGATGCCAGGATGGAATTCTTCAGGGTGAGGCCGCCAGCGTCGATTCCGCCGCCCTCCACTCCTGCTGCATTGTTAGCGAAGGTGCTGAAAGCCACGTTCAGGGTGTCCGGATAAACGCTATAAATAGCGCCGCCATCATCGCCGGCGACGTTGCCCACGAACGTGCTATTGGTCACAGTCACCGTACCCGAATTGGCATAGATTCCGCCGCCGAAGTCGGCGGAGTTTCCCGAGATGGTGCTGTTCATCACGCTCAGTGTGCCGCCGTCGTTCCTGATGCCGCCGCCGCTGCCGACGTAGTTGGGCGTCGTGCTGTTCAAGGTATTGTTCGTGACAAGGCTGTCGGTAAGGGTCACCCGGCCTTGATCGTTATAGATTCCGCCCCCGCTCGGATAACCCGCCAGGCCTTGATTAGCGACGTTGCCCGAGACCGCGCTGTTGATTAGCCACAGCGTTCCGCCACCCGCCTCGCCATAGTTGTAGATGCCGCCGCCCAAGCCGGTCTCGCCGCTCACTAAAGCCACACCAAAACCGGTGGAGTTGTCCTCGACGAAGCTGATCCACATGGTGAGCGTGCCACTGTTAAAGATGCCGCCGCCCAACTGCGTGCCTTGCGTGTTGCTGGTTACATTGACTTCAGTCAGCGTCAGGGTGCCACCGTTGAAGATGCCTCCGCCCAGCAGGGAGCTGCCATGCTCTATCACCAGTCCAGAAATGGCGACGGTGGCCCCCGCGTTGACGATGAAAACACCGACCCTGTCTCCACCGCTGATCGCCAAGAGGTTGTTCACCGGCCCGGTGATAGTCACGCTTTGACCCAGCGTGAGAGGCGTATGGAGTAGGATGGTGGCCGGGTACTCAAGGCTAAAGTTAATCGTGTCGCCGTTCGCTGCGCTAGCAATGGCCGCCCGCAGTGATCCCGGCCCGCTATCGGCTGTACTCGTAACCGTGATGGTGGCGCCGAAAATTCGTACGGCACTCAAAAGCAGCAACACCACCACCGCTGATCCCCGAATCCATGTTTTGACGGCTGATGATTGACGCATACCCGTCACCTCATCTCTGTCGTCTTAGGCCGAGATCTGCCGCTAAGAAAATGGCACGCATATTGAGAGATGACGTTTTCTGCACACAATAGCGGGGACAAGTTGGTCATCTTACTTCTTTATGTGCTTTTAAACTAAGTGCCCAGAAAACAGGGACGAATGTCCCGCATTAAAAGCTGCAGAAATATGGCTTCGGGGCTCCCTGCAATCGGATCAAATGCGCCAACTATATGTGCGAGATCGCCGGTGTCAACTAAAAAATACTCTGACCAGATTTCTGTGGAAGACGGGCCGAACGAGCGGTGTCCGTGAAATTTTCATCTTGGTTATAACCGTGATTTTGGAGCCGACCGCCTTATTGAGAGGGTTGCAAAACTGAGGAGAATCGAAGTCGGGTCAACCAGGGCAATTTAAAACGGGCTCTGCAGGGAGATCGGAAGCCAGCGCCGGACTTTGAATCACAGATCCGCAACCAAGTCCAAGAAGCGTCTGCGCCACTGCTCCGCTTCCCGTCGGGGCAGTCTGAAGACGATATGGCGATGTGCTCGTTGAGAGTTTCTGATTCGCAGCGACCGCCATTGGCCATTCGCTCCTTCCGCCACTTTGAGCGTTAGCCGCCTTACAGCCTGACTGAATTCGTCTTCATTCCAGTGCTCCGCAGGCTTGCCTTTGGAATGCCAAGCTACTACCGGCGGCTTGGGTTTGGATAACACATGCGTTTTCTCAGGATCTGCCGAGAACAAAACATAATTTCTTGCGATGACCACCGGATTCCCTCTGACGGTCGCGTGTGGTTGAAGAAAGTGGGTTTTCTGAATCGCCTCAAAGTCCTTCTTACGAAATCCATTGCGTTCGGCGATGCGCCAGAGCCAATCGTCGTGAACTTGCGATGTAGGCTCGAAATGATCCCAGCTACCGCGAACGCACTTCGATGGCCGGATCAAGAGGTTGAAGTATTTTCTGTAGAGCCGAAGATTCTGGTCCTGCCACACTTCCATCTGGCTAACTTTTCCTTCCACGGTTGCAAGAGCGCACAGGCGGTACTCTGAATCTCCCGTATCTTCGAGTTTCCTGTACGAGAAGAACACCACAATATCCTTGGGCCGAAGGTTGTTGCGTACGTCTTGGCGGCAAACTCCCCAAGACAGCTGACCCCCGAATTGTCGCACCGCATAGAACGAGGGATCGTCGCCGCCGTCAAACGGCCAGTCCTGTCGCGAAACGGCCCCATTGAATACTGCGACTGTTGAGCCACAGGGAGACACGGACGAACCGCCAATTGCTGCATGAAAAGGAGCGAAGTAGATGCGCACTTGTTTCAAGCGATGAATTTCGCACCGTCCGCGAGGCGACTACGTTTCGAGGATGACTGAAGCGGGCAGGATCCGACAAGGCGGCTTGCTCAATGGGTTATTGCCAGATTCGAGTTTCCTCCACTGCGGACGGTAGCGGGCATGTTGGAATCAGCATTACCACTGGCTTTGTTCGGCTTGGGTGCCGAATCGTTGGAATAGGGGGGGCAATGAAACCGCTATTTACAATACACGGCGGAGAGTACCTAGTTGGGTGCCACATTGAGCAAAAATTCAAACGAGTCAATGTTTGGGTTCCTTCACGCGATACAGGGGTTCTATCCTGAATAGGAACCACGGCTGAGAAGCCAGCGCACGCGCCGACGGGCTAAAAAGGATTTGTACTCGCGCTCCTCCGCAGCGCGTTGGGAGAGCTATTGCCCTCTTGACAAAGACTTATCATGGAAGTCAGTAAACCGGACAAACGGTCCGCCAGGAAGCAGGTCCGGGAACGCCGTTTTTTAGCGTTCATCACGTACACGCGGAGACGTTTAGACAGTCTTTCCAAATCCCGGTTGTCTGTGATACTCCTCGGGCCGTCGTGAGAGCTAGTTCGTCATCACTCTATATTCCGGCTTTGGGGTTGGTGTTTTCGGCAGTGGTCATAGGCGTTCTTGCGCCTGTGTACCACCTGCCCATGCGCGTCGTCGGAGTCGTGATTCTGGTTCTGCTATTCGCTGCGATCCTCAGCATCTTGCGGCGGCGTTCTGGCACGACAGCAGTGCCGCGACCTTGGTTGTTCCTAGCCGTGGGCGGCATTTTCCTCATCGGCGGGGTGCTCGGGCTGATGCGCTCCGTACGAGAAAATTGGGAATGGGCAGAGCGGCTGCCATTGGCGGTCCCGGTGGGGTTGGGGCTATACCTTATTTGGATAACGTCCAAGCTCAAGAAGGTGACGCAGCAGCAACAAACGGGCGGCAGCAGCAATCAGAACCATGCCTCCAAAAGCTAAAGTTCGTCGCCGATCGCACCGAGAGGAAGCAAGGCGGATTCTCGAAGGCTTGGTAGCTGGTAAAACCGCCGACATCTTTGTGGCATACGGTCAACTGTTTAGCTTGTCGAACGGTAATGACCCGGTTCTGCGGGAGCTTCGACCGTTGTTCAGCATGCCGGGAATCGGTCTGGTGCGACTTGAACGCTGTCGTAGAGGTCGCCGCGCATTGTCCGCGTAGCGCTACATGTCCAATGCAGCGTCGGTCATGCTCGTGTGGCCGACCGTCGCTGCCGAGACTGTCACTTCAGAGTGATTGCTTTCACGTCCATCCATACATCTGTGTAACTGCTCGGCGCAACGTGTTCGTTAAGCATGCCGAAACGAGTACTATCCTTCCTGCCATCCGCTCGGCCTCGATCCGTTTGTCGCGCGGGATAAATAGTTGTATTTCACGGACGTGTTGGAACGCTTCGGAATTCGGGTTGTTCTTAGCCACGCTCCAGGCTGTCGGTTTCACCGAGATCGGGCGAAGAAGTTTTAGGATCAGGATCGTGTTCCGCTCATCTTTGGCGGGAGTTTCGCCGTAACCAGGTGGCCCAAACACTTTCCGCTTGACGAGATTGCCTTCGAGTTGAGTCGCTGCGACGCCATAGTTATATACAGACTCGGGGTCCGCACCTCTTTGTTGCCTGCTCGAATTTCCGGCAAATGCCAGAGAAATGGTGACCGCTACGATGACTGCAGACATGGGTTGACTCAGCCGAATATGCATTCTGATGCACCAAATGTTTTGGCGGAGGTGGAGAAGACAATCGCCAGCCACCACTTAGACCGCCGTCGAACCGAGGCCGTGCCGGATTGTTCCATTGCGTGGACGACCGATGATAGCAGCAGTTTCGTTCTTTGAGAGGGCGATTGGTCGTTTCTCGTCCAGTTGGTCGGTGATACGATTCGCCGGACTGTTTTCGGGAGGGCGAGATGCGGCGAAGCCGCCTACTGCGAGTCTGCGCAACAACTGTCCTGACTTTTCTGATTTTCTCGGTGGACCACTGCCTCGCTCAATCCCAGAAGGCGCCAGGCACCCCTTCACATAGTGCAGCTCATGTCACGCGAAGCAAATCTCTCCCAGGAGTTTTAGCCCCGGTTCTGTCGCAAGTTAAGGCAAAGTCGCACGTACCGGTCCTCTTGCCCAGCGAGTTGCCCTCCCCTATCGCAACAGCCAAGCACGCGGTTGTTGATAAAGCTGAGGTAGACGAGTACGGAATAACTCTGTACTACGAACGTGAATCCAACGGAGGCTATTTGGGCTTCGCCGCTTTCTTTTCCGCCGAAGACAAGCTCAAGTTTAGCCCACGACAATTGTCCAATGTTGAAACCGTGAATTTAGTGCATGGCCTCCATGGGTTTTTCAGAGCCGTTAGCTGCGGTGGATCATGCGCGCCCGCGAATCTCTGGTGGGAAGAGGACGGCGTCTTGTATGTAATCCAGTTGGAGTTGTCCCCTGACTTGAGCGATCGCAGCCAAGAAAACACGATTGTCGCGGTCGTCAATTCGGCCATTCTGGACGGCCCCCGCTGAATGTCTGGTTGAAACGCCGCTACTCGCTCAATTGGGTCAAGAACTGCAATCGGCCAGAGCAATTTTGACGGAAACGACAGGAAAGGACTGCATCGTCGTCCATCTCTTGCAGCAGAGCGCCTAGTCAGACATGGCCCGCAAGTACCTTACGAGCACAAGTTGTGGTCTTCGGGTTGCAGCCCGCTGAAGAATGGGAGTACGTTGCGTTCACAGTGGTATTCCAATGAGGATGCCCGTGCGGGAACGATTGGTTCTGGCTGTGCTGCTCCTCGCTGCTGTCACGTCGTCCGAGCTATATGGCCAGAGTGGAAAGACGAGTGCGAACGGTCGGTCCGAGGATACGCCCGTGCCGATCAAAGAGAACGGCGTGTGGGGTTATGCAAATCGGGACGGGAAGGTTGTCATTAAGCCTCAGTTCACGCTCGCAAGTCGATTTTCGGAAGGTCTCGCCCTCGTTTGGACCGGGGGCATACCGTTGACCGACTCCACTGTGAAGTCGTTCGTCAAAATGGGCTACATAGACGAGACTGGGCACTGGGTAATCCAATCGAGGTTCGAGTACTACTTTTTTGATAGTTTCTCCGAGGGCGTCGTGCCCTTTCGGCGGCAGTTCAGCAGATGGGGTTACATGGACAGAAACGGCAAAATCGCGATTCGACCGCAATTTGACTGGGCAGGAACTTTCTCGCAAGGTCTCGCGGTTGTGTTGTTGGATGGAAGGTGTGGCCGCATTGACAAGAGCGGCAAGATTGTTGATCAATCCCAAACCGTCCTGCCGCGCCACAAGTACGAGCAGGATCGCCACGGCACATATCGTTTGAAGCCGCATTCACCTCCTTGTTCGTGATTTTGTTGGGGTAATCGGACGTGTAGTCGGCTACCCTGACAAAAGGTCCGCTCAAGCCCTGGAATCGCCCGTCCGTTTAGAGGTGTAAGCGCGATGCATTAGCGCGGCGCTTGACCCTCCGAAGACGACACCCGTGCAGCCCGACTACTGCAAATTTACTGCAGTGCGTCGCTTGGCCTGTCGAATCAGCCGATGTAGAGATCGCATCCTGCCTTGCTAAACCATTGAATCTAAAGGTCTGGCGGAGAGGGGGGGATTTGAACCCCCGGTACCGGTTTTAGCCAGTACAACGGTTTAGCAAACCGCCGCATTCAGCCGCTCTGCCACCTCTCCGCGGCGTATTTTTCCAACAGCTTACCATAACTTCCTAATTCACCTGCTGAACAGTTGCTGGACATTGGTTCACTGTATCGGTGGGCGACTTCGTCGTTCGCCGCCAGCTCGTACAGGTTTGATGCAATGCCCGCCTGAACCCACGCCAGCCGTACTACTCCAGCCTGATTGCTTCTATGGCCGGCCGGGGTGATGTTTTTGACCGAGCTTGTCCAGGTCCATGGGCTCGCCGTCACCGGAGTGAAACGCCACCTTGTAAATTTGGAGAAAGTCGCGTAAATCAAATGTAACGGGAGGGATTTCGAACCCGCCGACTCTCTGCCTGGAGTCCGTGGGCCAACATCAATCTGGAACAACTTTTTGTGGCCCGAGTAGCCCAGAATCCCAGGCTTCTTGGTTGAAGATCCCGACAGGGGAGTTAAACAATTCTCGTGGAACCGAATGAAGAGGCGAGGGTTGGCCGCTCGTCCAAGAGACGCAGAAGTCGACGGGAGTTCCTTCGTGATGCGGGTGCAGTGGCAGCTTCAACAGTTGTGTTTTCGCGGGTCAGTTCGACGGCCGAATCAATCGGCACGCGCTCCGACGCCACCCCCCCAAATACGACCCTCGCACAGCCGAACAGACAACTGCACAAGGCGCCCTCGCCCACGAAACTCCGCGGTGTCATGGTCGATGCCGCGCGGGTTCCTGAATCGCTCGACTACTACCGTCGTGTAGTCGACTTCTGCGCGGACTGGGAGCTGAATGCGCTGCAATTCTGCCTGGCCGACGACCAGGGCGCTGCACTGCGATTTGCTTCCGTCCCCGACTTGGTGACGCACAAGAACGCGCTGACGCCTACGCAGATGAGCGATCTGGCCGAGTACGCGAAGAGCCACGGTGTCGATCTGATTCCCGAGCTCGAGTCCTTCGGGCACACCGGCTACATCACGCGATCTCCGCAATACGCCCACCTGCTCGACAGCGACCCGCAAGGCTCGTCCGAATTCACGGGCGTTATTCCCCTGCACGAAGAGACCCTGCAGCTATTTCAAAAGCTGTACCGCGAAGTTGCCCAGATCTTTCCTTCGGCCTATCTCCACGGGGGCTGCGACGAGGTGAACTGGGGCGCATCGGCGTTCTCGCGGAAGGCACTCGCAACCAAAACGCGGGCCCAGATCTGGGCTGAATATCTGAATTCGCTCGATCAGGTTGCCAAATCGCTCGGAAAGCAGTTCATCGTGTGGGGCGATTTCGTTCTCCACAAAGAGCCGGAGATTCTCGCCCGATTGAACAAGACGACCATCGTGATGGATTGGAACTACTGGGATGAAGATCCCATTCCCATCCACACGGCGCTCGAGAAGGTCCGCGCCAACGGCTCGCGAGCCATTGGCGCGCCGGCCCTCATCAACTACCGTTGGGGCCCGCGCGCCGGCAGTGCGCAGTTGCGCAACATCGACGGCTTCGCCGATTCCTATTTCGACGCCGGCGAATCCGCCTCGCTTGGAGTGATCCTCACCAACTGGGTGCCGAGCCGTTACATTCAGAACTCCATCTGGGATGGATTCGCCTACGCGGCAATCGCCTTCAAGGAAGGCAGCGCTGCGGCGCGAGCTTCGGCGATTCGCCGCTTCGTTTCGCGCCACTACGGGGCGGAATGGAACGCAACCTGGAGCGAAGCCTTCGCGCTGATCTACTCCGCCGCGCCCGGCGCCGTCCGGCCTGAGAAATCGTGGCCGATGACCGAGCGGCTCCGCGTTCCCTGGAGCAGTGACGTCGAGCTCGCCGCTGCGCTGCGCAACGAGCCACGGGGCGAGAATCCCTTTACCCACCTGCGCAGCCTGCTCACGCAACTCGAACCGTTGGTGCGGAGAAATGCCGCCGATTTTCGCGCGTTCTCGCTCTGCGTCGAGTGCCTCGAGAAGATGGTCTGGCGCGACGCCGTGGTACTCGAGAAGCCCCAGCAACCTGGGGAGGCAACTGAGCTGATCGGGAAGATCGCCGAGTGCGACCGGGAGCTCGCGGAGGCGCTGACCAGGGATTGGGACAGCGGCCGGCCGGCCGATTCCGAAGCGAAGCT
>Ga0187783_10001618_pt1 | contig 16681 bp, 16 predicted proteins | sample 1015_SJ02_MP02_2_FD_132471 | JGI IMG/M metagenome (GOLD analysis project Ga0187783, IMG submission 132471) | Tropical peat soil microbial communities from peatlands in Department of Meta, Colombia - 1015_SJ02_MP02_20_MG | ecosystem: Environmental > Terrestrial > Soil > Wetlands > Peat | place... | reverse complement strand
GAAGGCTCAGCAGGAGCAGGCAGCCAAGGCCGCCAAGGAAAATGCCAACATCAAGGGGCTGAACGACAAGCTGGCGGTGGCCAAGCAAGCCGCGGATGCGGGGGATTTCAATACGGCGATCGGCACCATGACCGAAGCCACCCAGATGGATCCGAATCGCGATTTGCTTTGGGCCAAACTTGGCGATTACGAAGAGAGCGCCGCGAGTAAAAGCACCGATACTGCGGAGAAAGGCAAGGATTACGCGGACGCGGTCACGGATTACGAAAAGGCCGTGGATTTGAAGCAGAAGGCTATCGATGCTGACTCGAAAAAGAATCCGGATGAGGTCAAAAAGCTGGCCTCCTACTACAACAATCTCGGACAGGCACAATCGAAAGCCGGCAAGATTGATGACGCCGCGAAGTCCTACAACCAGGCAGCCCAAGTGGATCCCTCGGGTGCGGCTCAGTATTACTTTAATCTCGGGGCGATTATGACCAATAGCGGCAAGGTGGATGAAGCCCTAGCGGCTTTCGACAAATCCATCGCGGCGGACCCCAACCGTGCCGAAGCCTACTACTGGAAGGGGGTCAATTTGCTGGGCAAGGCGACCTTGAAGGGGGACAAGATGGTGGCTCCCGACGGTACGGCCCAGGCCTTTAACAAATATCTCGAGCTTCAGCCGAATGGGCCGTATGCCGATCCCGCCAAGCAGATGCTGGCCAGCATCGGAGCCAACGTCGAGACCCAGTACGGCAACAAGAAGGGAAAACCGGCAAAGTAATCGATTCCTATCTGTCCTTCGAACCTCACGGGGCGGCCTCGGGCCGCCCTTTCGTACGAAGGACCGGGCCTTTCTGCGGGAGTCCGCCGGTTACGAAGGTTCCTGGGCAAGTCATCCTTCATAGGCTAGAGTGGTTTTTTGGCTCGACCAGCCAGCTCGCGTCGCGCCTCCCTGCGGAGCCATGGCAACGGGTAGTGCTCCAACTCCGGCTTCTTCCGATCGGTCGAACGCTTCGATCGCCCGCGACACCAACGCTCTTCTTTCCGCCATGCTGCGTGCACATGATCAGGTGAGCGACCTGATTTTCTCGCCGGGCCGGTTTCCCACGGTTGAGATCCATGGTGAGCTGAGCCGAGTCGAAGCGCTTGCCTCTCAACCACTGACCACAGATGACACGCGACGCATCGCCTCCGACCTGATCGGCGGCAACAAACAGGCGATTACCATCTTGCGGGAACAGGGCTCCTGCGACGTCTCGTATGGCCTGCCGGGACTGGCTCGTTTTCGCGTCAATGTCTTCATTCAGCGGGGCAGTTGTGCGGTAGTCATGCGGGTGATTCCGACCAAGCTTCCCAATTTGCCCGAGCTGGGATTGCCGGCGCAGCTCGAAGAGGTGGCAAAACTTCGCGAGGGCATTGTGCTGGCCACGGGCCCGCGGAACTCGGGGAAGTCTTCCACCTTAGCGGCCCTCCTGGACCGCATCAACCAGGAGCGGGTCTGTCACATCATCACCATCGAAGATCCGATCGAATTTCTGCATAACCACAAGCAGGCAACCATTCACCAGCGCGAATTGCACAGCGACACACCGAGCATTCCACTGGCCTTGCAGGCAGCCCAGAGACAGGCCCCTAACGTGATCTTGGTCAGTGATGTGCGCGACCACCAGACCATGGAGATGATGCTCGAGGCGGCTGAAACCGGGCATCTGGTTTTCTCGGCGTTGAATACGCCGGATGCCGCCAAGACCCTGGAACGTGTCCTCAACCTGTTCGCGGTGGCCGAACAGGCCGCCATTCGTAAGCGCCTGGCCAAGACCCTCCGTTTGGTTGTCTCGCAACGATTGATGCCGCGCAAAGGCAGAGGGGGAAGGATCGTCGCCGCCGAGATTCTGAAGATCAATTCTCAAGTGCAACAGTGTCTGGAACAGAACGATTTCACCAGCCAAAGGTTGGTTGAATTGATGAAGGGTGGAGCGAGCGAGGGAATGCAGCATTTCGATGGAGAAATCGAAAAGCTGGTGCGCGGGGGCACGATCAGCCGGGAAACTGCGATCTTGCACGCGACCGACCCGGAGGAGCTCCGACAGCGGCTTGCGCAGGCCGAAATAGGGCGGGATTGATCGATCGGTGGCGGCCGCGTAAGCAACTCTCAACCGAGAAGGATCAAGGGTCGAGTTCTTCCTCTTTTCCTCGTATCATCTCTCCCATAGGATCTGACCGCCGAATGTTGAGCTTTGAGCAGGCACGTCACGTGGTCGAGCAGCATGCCTCCTGTCTTCGTCCCCAAGGGAAGGAACGGGTGGGTCTCGTCGCGAGCGTCGGCCGCGTGTTGGCCGAGCCGCTCGTGGCCGATCGCAATTTTCCACCCTTCCCGCGTGCCACCCGTGATGGCTATGCCCTACGGGCTGCGGATCTCAGCTCGTTGCCCGCGATGCTTGCCGTGGTCGGTGAGATCAAGGCGGGAGCCGAGGCCACCATCCAAGTGGGATTGGGCCAAGCGGCTGCGATTATGACCGGCGCCGCCGCACCCGCCGGTGCGGATTCGGTGGTCATGGTGGAATATACCTCCCGCAAGGGGGACAAGGTCGAGGTCAGCCGCGGAATTGCCGTCGGCGAGAACATCGTGCTGCCGGGTGCCGAGGCCAAGCGAGGGGATCGGCTGCTTTCTCCGGGCGTACGGCTCGACGCGGCAGCGATCGCCTTGGCGTCATCGGTTGGGAAACCCGATCTGCTGGTTTATGCCCGACCGCGCGTGGCCGTCCTGGCTACCGGCGATGAGCTGGTGGACGTCGATGTGCTCCCCGCCCCCCACGAGATCCGCAATTCGAACAGTTACTCTTTGGCGGCCCAGATTCTGGCCGCGGGAGGGCAGCCGGTGGTTTTGCCAATCGCCCCGGATGAACCGCAGCGGTTGCGGGAGCTGATCGTCGATGGACTCAAGGCCGACCTGTTGTTGCTGAGCGGAGGAGTTTCGGCAGGTAGGTACGACCTGGTGGAGCAGGTGCTAGGCGAGTTGAAGGCTGAATTCTTCTTCACCGGGGCACAAATCCAACCCGGACGACCCCTGGTGTTCGGTCGGCTCCCGGGAACGAGGGACCGGGCTTCCGATTGCAGGTATTTCTTCGGTCTGCCGGGGAATCCGATCTCCACGATGGTCACCTTTGAACTCTTTGCGAAACCGGTCGTCGAAGCCTTAGCTGGCGTGACCCCAACTCAGCTGGTGTTTCTGCGCGCAAGGCTGAAGTCGGAGGTGAAGACGAAGGCCGGGTTGCGGCGATTCTTGCCCGCCGTCCTCTCCGGAGAGTTTGCGCAGGCCGAGGTCGAATTGGTGCCCTGGCACGGTTCGGGAGATATGGCAGCGACGGCCCGTGCCAACTGCTATCTGGTGATCGCCCCCTCCGAGGAGAGGATTGAAGCGGGAGAATGGGTGCCGGTCTTGTTGCGGTAAAGCTCGAATCGGCCCCCCCTGGAGCCCCTGTCGCAGAGCCGCCGTGGCGGGCTCATGTTATTGCCCGAGAGCGTTGACTGCATGGGCTTGGCAGCCAGCGCCGGTGAGAGATCACTCGCTGGGTTTCGCGGGCCGAAGGCCCTAGATGACAGGTAAGATGGTGAATTGTCTATGGCGAACAAGCTTTCCCACTACGACTCTGCGGGAGGCGCCCGCATGGTGGATGTTTCCGCCAAGCCGCCCCGCCGGCGGGATGCCGAGGCCAGCGCATTCGTCGTTTTGCAGCCCAAGGTGCTGCGAGCGTTACCCAAGAATCCCAAAGGGAATCCTTTCGAGGCCGCCCGCTTGGCCGGGATTATGGCGGCGAAACGAACTTCCGAGTTGATCCCCATGTGCCATCCCCTGCCCCTTTCCCACGTTGATGTCACTGTGCGCCTGTGCGAGAATGGCGTCGCTATCACTTCGAAGATCACGACCACGGCTGCGACCGGCGTAGAGATGGAGGCGTTAACCGCAGCCAGTGTTGCGGCGTTGACCGTGTACGATATGTGTAAGGCTCTCGACAAGGGTATTGAAATTCGCGAAATCGTGCTCGAACGCAAAACCGGAGGCAAGGGTGGTCGCTACGTCCGCAAGCACAGCCCGAAATAACACGGTAAATGGCAAATAAGGTCAAGGTGCTGCTGGTCGATGACAATCCCATGATTCTGGGAATGCTGCGGAATGCGCTCACACCGCTGGCCAATGTCAGTACCGCTTCCGACGCAGCCGACGCACTGCTGAAAGCAGTGGAGGACCCCCCGGACCTGTTGGTCGCCGACTACCGGATGCCAGGGATGGATGGCCGCCAGCTGGTTGAGAAACTCAAAAGCCGGCCGAAAACGGCGGCAGCTTCCGTGATCCTGCTGGCTACTCGAGCCGACATCACCGAGAAACTGAGCGCGCAGGAGCCGGCGATCGACGATTTCGTCGAAAAGCCGTTCTTCTTGAGAGAAGCTACCCAGCGCCTCAAGCGAATCATTGACAAGATCGCGCTCGAGAAGATGGCCAAGACCGCCGCTTCCGATGGTGTGTTGCGCGGAAGTATAGCGCAGATGAACGTGATTGACCTTATGCAGTCTCTCGAAATGGGAAGGAAGAGCTGTGCGCTCACCCTTACCAATAAGGCAGAAACCTGTGCAGTGTACTTCAGCGAGGGGCAGGTCACGCATGCCCAGTATGGTGCGCTGCTCGGTGACTCAGCGGTCTTTCAGGTGTTGCGCTGGACCGACGGTAACTTCCAAATCGACTTCGAAGGCAAGACCACCAAGCGGACCACCACGCTGAACACGCAAGGCTTGCTGATGGAGGGCCTGCGCCTCTTGGACGAGGCCCAAAGAGACGCGGGAAAGGCTGTGGAGGAAGAAGAAGATGTCCTCCTCGACCCCTAAGTCATGGACGGCCACGGTTCTCACCATCAGCGATTCTTGCGCGCGCGGCGAACGCGCTGACCTGTCCGGTCCCGCGGTTGCCGCCGTCCTTCGGCGGCAGAATTTTTCGCTGGTAGGGACCGAAATCATTCCCGACGAGCAACCCGCGATCGAGAAAGCCATGATCCGCTGGGCTGGCGAGTCTCATCTGGTGGTGACTACCGGAGGCACGGGAATCGCCGAGCGGGACCTCACCCCGGAGGCCACGCGGCGGGTTTGCACCCGCTTGGTCGAGGGTGTGGCGGAAAGGATGCGCCTCGAGGGAGCGAAGAAAACTCCCTTTGCCGCTCTCAGTCGCGGAGTCTGTGGCGTTCGCGGTGAATCCCTCATTCTCAATTTGCCGGGAAGCCCCAGGGCCGCAGTCGAGTCGCTAGAGTCGGTCCTTGCATTGCTCCCTCACGCCCTGCAGTTGCTCAGTGGGGAAACCGACCACGCGGAGGATTCTCACCCGTTTCCTGGTTGATCGGAACCCAGTCGCCGGCAGACGGGTGCCGCTTTGGTATCGCTGGGTGCCTTCTCTATCCTCGAACCTTGCTTTCGCTTACACTTTAGTTCTGAAAACGCTCACCAACATCTTCTCCCGCTACACGGCCTTCCTGTGGGCACTGCTAAAACCGCTTGGCGCCTGGGGCATCACGGCGGCGGCAGCGATTGATGGCGCTTTTGTCGGGCTTCCGGTCGACGCGATCGTGGCCGGCTATGTCTACCACGACAATTCTCGCTTCCTGCTCTACGTGCTCCTGGCATCGGCGGGATCGACGGTCGGTAGCCTGGTGATATACGGAATCGGCTATGAGGGTGGCGAAGAACTGCTTCGCAAACGCATCTCGGGCGAGCGTTTCGAGAAGATTCACGCTGCTTTCGATCAGCATCCCTTCTGGAGCCTGATGCTGCCGGCGATGTTGCCGCCGCCCACACCGTTCAAGTTGTTTGCTTTGGCGGCGGCCATTTCTGAAATGGGCCTGGCTCATTACTTGCTGGCCATTTTCTTCGGACGCGTGATCCGTTTCTTGCTGCTCGCCTTCCTGACCATGAAGCTCGGGCCGGCGGCGGTGCACGTATTCGGCATTCTTTTCCGTAAACACCTGGTTTTGATTATGGGGATTACCGCTGCCGTGGCCGTGGTTTGGCTGATCCGCTACGGGCTCAGGGCGAATTGGTTCACCCCATCCCGACCAGAGAATTCCCAGTGATTGCTGAGTGGGCAAAACTACGGGAGGCCCTGCGGTACTAGGTAGCTGCCGTGCGGTCTCCGAGATTTCTGAATACCCCGCTCAGGGCCGCGAAGCTCAGCGGTGTGGCAAACATGGCGATCGTAAACAGCAGATCACCCTCAAGGGCGTGGCGGAAAAACGGCAGGCCAGCCACGTAGGCCATTTCTAGCCCCTTCAGGTTCATCGGGAACGGTTTCCAGTATGCCCAATAGGTGAAGTTGCTGAGAAGGAAAAACGAGACCGAACCAGTCAGCCCCGCGGCAATTACCCAAAGTGGCTTTCGATTGCGCTCGAGGCGGGTTCCCAACCCCAAGATCGCTCCGTACCACATCCAGGTCACCAGATAATCCCAACCGAACGGAAAGCCGTAGACCAGCTTGGTTAGAAGCACGTCCGAGACCGCCAGGCACGCCAGCGCGATCCAGAGCTCACGACGGGACCGATGGGCGCCAAAGAACAACAAGGATCCGACGACCGGGGTGAAGGCCCAGGGATGGGGAAGGAACCGGACAACGACTGCCAGCAGCACAAACGCATACGCTAACATGATCACCTTGCCACCATGATTGTGGCGCGGGTCGCGGAGAAGGTCAAGCCGGAAAGGATCCAAGCCCAGCCCCGCCAAAGATCTTGAGAACTCACCTGCTGCCCGGGGGCAGTTTCAATCCCAGAGCTTCGACGACCGCCGGGTCGGCGGCCGCCCGACCCTCGGTTTTTGTGACCAGGCCGAAGGCGCCGCTGTAATCCCACAGGGTCCAGCCCATTCGATGTTCCTCCAAGGATCGGCGCACGTCGCGGATCCAGCGGACGCGGTCCTCGGGATCGGCGTAGACACGGTAAACACCGAACTCATCGCAAAGGACTGGAAGGTTGTTTTGCGCCGCCCATGCGGCCACTTGCGAGATTTCAGAATCGATGCGATCCGCGTTCCAGTGGTCGTATCCATAGCGGATGACCGACAGACGGTCCATGGCATCCGGCACTGACTGAGCCGCCTGGTGCGCGGACTCGGGGGTGGAAGGATACCGTACCCCTTTGACCCAGTGCCAGAAGTACGAACTCCAGGTGGCACCCTGGTGGGTGAACAGATGAGGGGAGTAGAAATGGAAGGTGTAAATGACGTTGGGATCGCGCAAGGGTTCGAGAAACACGAGCTCATCTTGACTCGACCAATGAGCGCCGGTGGCCAGGATGGTGTGCTCGGGTGCTCCCTCGCGCGCCGCCGCGACCAGTTTTGTCTGAACCCCATACCAGCGATAGCGATCCACCATTTCGGGCTCGTTGAGGATTTCAAAGAAGACGAGTTCCGGATCCCAGTTTCGATAATGGTGCGCCAGAGCCTGCCAGAAATCGGCGAACTGGGGAACGAATGTATCCTCGTTCAGCCTGGCTTTGAAGTCGCTCTCCGGGTGCAAATCGAGGATGACGGCCAGCCCCTGGTTAAGGATCATCTTCACCGCGGCATCGAGGTATGCGAGATATTCGGGAGGAAGATCGTTGGGGTGATTGGCGGTGAACATGGGCTGGGGGTTCACGCTCAGGCGAACATGATCGAATCCTATGGACTTGATGAGGGCGATGTCCCCTGCGCTGGTCCAGGAGTCAAAATGCTCCTTGGTGTAGCCCTTTCGGTCGTAGACCTGCGCGAACCACTCACTGAGGTTGATTCCACGCTGAAGATGCGCCCGACGGGATTGAGGAACTGCGCTGAGTGGCCTTGGGGTTTGCGCCTGGACATGTGCGAAGAGCAGCAGACAGACTCCTAAGCCGGCTCGAAAGGTTCTCATCGATTAAGTCAAGATCGGCAGGCTGCGAATCCGCCTCTTCGTCGCCCCATAGAGGGCGTTCGAAAGAGCGGGAGCGAGCGGAGGCACGGGCGGTTCTCCGGCGCCGGTTGGAGCCTCCGAGCTGGCCACAAAATGGGCTTCGACAACGGGCGCTTCGCCCATGCGAATGGGAGCGTAATCATCGAAATTGCCTTGAACCACGCGTCCCTTTTCGATCGTGATCTGGCCCCGCAGCGCATTCGTCAGAGCGTAAATTACTCCGCCCTGAATCTGCTGCTCGAGGATGTTGGGATTCACCACCTGCCCGCAGTCGATCGCAGCCACCACCCTGTGCACGCGCGGCTGGGTACCTTCCATCGACAGTTCGACGACCTCTGCCATGTACGAGCTGAAGCACCCGAAGCAGGCGATACCCTGATAGTGTCCAGCTGCGAGCGCCTTGCCCCAGCCGGCTTTTTCCGCCGCGAGCTCTAAGGTGCCCCGCATGCGCGCCGTGCGCCAGGTTGTGTCAAAGAACCTGATGTCCTCATCCTCTCTCAATAAGTGCAGGCGGTAGTCGAGAGGATCGCGCTTAGCCGCCGCCGCGAGTTCGTCGACGAATGATTCACTGGCAAATGCGACTTGCAGAGCGTAAACCGAGCGCATCCAGCCCAGAGGCACGGGAGTTTGGCTATCCGCGTATTCGAGCGCGGCGTTCGGAAAGGGATAGATTAGGGCAGCCTCATCCTTCAGGTCAGGATCAACTCCCCCCTCGCCCGGAGATCCTTTCTGGGCGCTGATCGACGGCGAAACGATGCGATGCGAAAAAGCGGTGGGCCAGCCCGCGCCGTCGAGCTGAGCGCTGAGCTGGTGATAGCTTGCGGGACGATAGGTTGAGTTGCGCATGTCATCTTCCCGCGTCCAGATGACTTGGATGGGTGCCAGGGTGGCTTTCGAGACCAGCGCAGCCTCAACACCGTAATCGTGCTCTAGGCGGCGTCCGAAGCCACCGCCCATCAGCGTGACGTTGACCTTCACCTGATCAGGAGCCAACCCGATTGCCTGGGCCACGGAATCACGGACGTCCTGGGGAACTTGTGTCGGCGCCCACAACTCGCAACTCTTTTCCCGCGACTGGGCCGTGCAGTTCCCCGGCTCCATCGGCGCATGGGCCATGAAGGGAAGTTGGTAGGACGCCTCCAGACCGCGTCCCGCAGCCTTCGACACGTCTCCCCGCGAGTACAGAGTCACGGCTTTGCCGGCGGCAAGTGCTTTCAGCTCCTCAAAAATCTTGGGGCTGCTCAAATCCCGATTTGGCCCTTCGTCCCACGCGACGTTCAGCACGCGCCGCCCGTCCATCGCGCCATAGACACTGTCGGCCACCACCGCAACCGCCGAATCGCTTACCTTCCCGACATAGCTGACGCCGGCGACTTTCCGGGAATCCTTATCATCGAAGCTCAGAAGTTTTCCGCCAAAGGTGGGAGAACGGGCGATGACAGCGTATTTCATTCCGGGAAGGCGGCAATCAATTCCGTACGCTGCCGTCCCGTCCACCTTGGAGGGAACATCGAGCCGGGGAATCATCTTGCCGACAATCTGATAGTCCTTCGCCGACTTGAGAGGCGGATCGGTTGGAACCGGTAGGCTGGCGGCCTTGTTGGCCAATTCCCCGTAGGTCATGCGGCGATTCGAGTCTGAGTGGATCACAGCCGAGTTCTGAGCCTTGCAGCTGGCACGGGGCACGCCCCACTCGAGCGCAGCTGCGCTGATCAACATTTCCCGGGCAGAGGCGCCGGCCTTACGCATGGGATCCCAGGTAGTACGTACGCTGGCACTGCCGCCGGTGCTCTGATCTCCGAAGAGCGTGCTGGCGCCCGCCTGTTCGATTGAGATCTCGTTCCAATCTGCCTCCAGTTCCTCCGCCAAGATCATGGGCAGAGAGGTCCACACTCCTTGCCCCATTTCGGAGCGCGCGACCACTACCGTGATTTTTCCATCGGGAGAGATTTTCAGGTACGCGCTCGGAGCAAATCGGCCGGATTGGCTCGACCCATGCGGCAGATAGAACCCGATCACCAATCCGGCGCCGGCTGCCGCACCGACGCTCAGGAACTCGCGGCGAGAGAGCGGACTCATCCCGCACCTCCGGCAGCGCGGTGAATGGCCCGCCGAATCCGGTCGTAGGTCCCGCAGCGGCAAAGATTACCGTTCATCGCCTGCGTAATCTGGTCATCCGAGGGGTGCGGGGTGCGTCCCAACAGAGCCGCCGCCGCCATAATCTGCCCAGCTTGACAGTACCCGCATTGCGGGACTTGTTCGGCGATCCAGGCCAGCTGCAAAGGGTGTAGTCCATTCGCCGACAGACCTTCGATGGTGGTGATGTTTTTGCCAGACGCTTGGGACACCGGCGTAGCACAGGATCGCGCCGCTTGGCCGTCGAGGTGCACGGTGCAGGCGCCGCAGAGACCGGCACCGCAACCGAACTTTGTGCCCGTAAGTTGCAGGGTATCCCGCAGAACCCATAGCAGCGGTGTTTCGGGTGCGACACTGACGCTACGGTCTCTGCCGTTAATGCGAAGAGTTATGGATGCCATGGAATCTCGTCAACCCGGGAAAGCCGAATCCCATGGTAAAGGAAATCCGCCGGAAGCGGAATGCTTCGCCCAGGAAATACGTGACGCGAAACGCTGCTACACTGTCCTCGATGTTCCCAGGACACGCCGATCCGCAGGCCACAGCCGACTACCGTGCCCGTTTTCCCCTCCTCTGTGATGCCGGGCACTTCCGGCGAGCGCAGCAAGTGCCAGGCGCTGGTAAGCTCTGGTTGTCTTCGATTGGAGTCGGAACCTACCTGGGTGAGCCCGACGATCGAACCGATGAGGAATACAGCAAGGCGATCGCTACGGCTTTGCGCTCCGGCTTGAATGTGCTCGATACGGCAATTAACTATCGCCACCAACGCTCCGAGCGAACGATTGGCGCCGCCCTGAAGCAACTGATCGAACTCGGCGAGCTCAACCGCGATCAGGTTCTGATAGCGACAAAAGCGGGCTATCTTTCATTCGACACGAACCTGCCGCCGCACCCGCGGGCCTACATCATCGAGGAGTATGTCGAGCCCGGCATTCTCGATCCCAGCCAGATCGTTGGTGGCGTGCACGCGATGGCGCCGGCGTACCTGGAAAACCAGATCGAACGATCTCGGCGCAACCTGGGAATTGAAACCATTGATGTCTTCTACCTGCACAATCCAGAGACCCAATTGAGCGAAGTGCCGCGAGAGGTATTTCTGCGCCGGCTGGGTGATGCGTTCGCCAGGCTGGAGCAGCAGGTCCAAGCTGGCAAGCTCTGCTACTACGGATTGGCGACCTGGAGTGGGTTCCGTTTACCCCCAGGCTCGAGAGACTTCCTCGACTTGGAAGAAATTGTCGAGCGAGCCGAGGAGGTTCGCGGCCACGAGCACCATCTTCGCTTTGTTCAACTTCCCTTCAACTTGACAATGCCGGAAGCCTACACCATGGCCAATCAAGGCTCGGGGAAAAAACAGTCGTTACTGGCTGCGGCCGCCGAGCTGGGAATTGCGGTCGTCGGCAGCGCCACCTTGCACCAGGGACAACTCACTTACGGCCTGCCGAAATCCCTCGGTGAACTTCTTGGTTCGAAAAGCGATGCGGAGAATGCCATTCAATTTTCCCGGTCCGCTCCGGGGTTAACCACTGCGTTAGTTGGCATGGGACACGAAGAACACGTGCTGGCGAATCTCAAAGTCGCACAAAGTCCGCCTACCACACTGGCCCGTTGGAACGAGCTGTTCCAGGCCACATTTTTCCCCGGCGATGATTAGGCCGAGAGGCCGAGAGTCGGGAACCAAGACAAGGCTGGGTCAGACACGGCGGTTGACGCTATTTCAAGGCTTGCAATTTTACCGATGCCAGCTGGGCGGCCTGGCTCGCCGGGTTCTCCTTCTGGATTTCCTCATACGTCCGCTTGGCTTCGAGAGGCTGGTTCGCAGTTTCGTAGGTTGCAGCCAACTCCATTTGTGCCACCACTTTGCCGACGGTGGCGGTAGGCTTGGCGATGATTTGCTTGTAGAGAGCGATGGCGGCCGGAGCACGGTTCGTATTGCGATAAACCGACGCTAAGCCGAACTTGGCCAGGGAGGCCAGATCGGCATTGTGATAGGACGCAACCGCCTCAAGCTCCCGTTCGGCCGCGGCGTTGTCTCCCATATACGCAGAGGTCAAGCCCAGAAAGTAACGGGCGAAGTTCGCCGAGCGGGTGTGCGGATAGCGGTCGACGATTTCCTGGAATTGCTTGTGGGCCACCGTAGCCCGCTCCTGGAAGCTTGCGAAGCTCGGGCTATCCGGCTGTGGCGGCATGTTCGGCGGACGCACCGGCGTATCGAGCGTGCGCACGCCCCGGCTGAACTGCAGGCTAGCCTCCTGATCCTTGAGGTTCAGGTAGTACCACGCGCCCAGTCCAAGGCCCAGAATCACCAATCCAACGATGCCGGCCAGGATCAACTTGCCACGGTGTTCTACGGACCAATGTACAGTTTTTTCGGCTGCATCGATGGTGGCCCGGCTAAACCGGTCCTGTTTCAACTGATGACGGGTTTGTGCGCGCACGAACTCCCTTTCTCGAGGTTGGGTGGGTTATCCAGAAGTCAGTCTAGCAGGGGAAAATCGGCAGCGTCAAAACCGGAACGGCTTAAACTCGCTGGCGTGACCGTTGCCCGTGGTTTTCCCGCTGTATAATCAAAAATTGTCCTCATGGCAGGAAAGCGCTTAGTCCGTTCGACCACTGTTCTTTGTGTGCGCAGAGCTGGCAATGTCGTCATGGCCGGAGATGGGCAAGTGACTCTGGGCGAGGGAGTGATCAAGCACACGGCCAAGAAGATTCGCCGCCTTTATCAGGACAAGATTCTTGCCGGTTTTGCGGGTTCTACCGCCGATGCCTTTTCGCTCTTCAGCCGGTTCGAAGCGAAACTCGAGCAATATCATGGAAATATCGGCCGGGCGGCCGTGGAGCTGGCGAAGGATTGGCGCACCGACAAGTTCTTGCGTCACCTTGAGGCATTGCTCCTGGTTACTGATAAGGAACAGACTTTTCTGCTCAGTGGCCAGGGCGATGTGATTGAGCCTGATGGCGGGATCGCGGCGATCGGCAGCGGCGGACCCTATGCCCAAGCGGCGGCCCAGGCCCTGGCGGATCACACCCAACTACCGGCTCGACAGATCGCGGAAGAAGCTATGAAGATTGCCGGCAAAATGTGCATCTATACCAATGAGAAGCTCACGATCGAAGAGCTTTGAAGTTTTTGCACGGGATTAGCTGTTGCCGGCGGCGCGACTGCCCGGCGTTCCCGGTGCCTGAGGAAAGTCAACCATCAGTATGGCCATCTATTTACCTGGAAGCGTAGAGGAAGAACGGCTGGCACTCGATGAGCTCACGCCACGTGAGATTGTCGCCGAGCTGGACAAACACGTGGTTGGACAGAAGGACGCCAAGCGTGCGGTTGCTATTGCTTTGCGCAATCGCATGCGCCGGCAAAAATTGCCCCCAGAACTTGCCGAGGAAGTGATTCCCAAGAACATCATCATGATCGGCCCGACCGGGGTAGGGAAAACCGAGATCGCCCGACGCCTGGCGAAACTGGCAAATTCGCCGTTCTTGAAAGTCGAAGCTTCGAAATTTACTGAAGTCGGCTATGTCGGGCGGGACGTCGAGTCTATGATCCGCGACCTGGTCGAGATCGCCATCGAAATGGTGCGGGAAGAGAAGCTGGAAGATGTGGCGGATAAGGCCGAACTCAATGCCGAAGAACGGTTGCTCGACATTCTATTGCCACCACCCCCCTCATCAAGGCCGGCCGAGTCGGCTCCGGCTGGCTTCACTCTCGACGCTACGGCTTCTTCCACTGACTCTCAGTCACGTACTCGCGAAAAGTTACGGCAGCAGCTGCGCGAAGGCAAACTGGACGAACGCATGGTCGAAATCGATGTCCGCGAGCGCAGCTTCCCGTCTTTTGAAATCATCTCCAACCAAGGTGTGGAGGAGATGGACGTTAACATCAAAGACATGTTGCCCAACATTTTCGGGCAGCGAACCAAGAAACGTAAGCTGAAAGTCAACGAAGCCTTCGAGTACCTGATCCAGGAAGAGGAACAGCGGTTGATTGATATGGATCAGGTCACGCGCACGGCGATCGATCGGGTGGAAGACGCAGGGATTATTTTTCTGGATGAGATTGACAAGATTGCAGGTCGGGAAAGCGGCCACGGGCCGGACGTCTCCCGCGAAGGGGTGCAGCGCGACATCCTGCCGATTGTCGAAGGTACAACCGTCAACACTCGTTACGGCATGGTTCGCACCGACCATATTCTGTTTGTGGCGGCCGGCGCGTTCCACGTTTCGAAGCCCAGTGACCTGATCCCTGAACTCCAGGGTCGCTTCCCCATTCGGGTAGAGCTGCAGTCGCTGACCATGGAAGACTTCATTCGGATTCTTACAGAGCCCAAGTCATCGCTGGTGAAGCAGTACACGGCGCTGCTTGAAACCGAAGGCGTCAAGCTGGAATTCTCCCGCGAGGCTCTGGAGGAAGTCGCTCGCTTTGCCTTCCGGGTGAATGAGGGCACAGAGAATATCGGAGCCCGCCGTCTGCACACCATCATGGAACGTGTTCTCGACGAAATCAGCTTTGATGCCCCGGATAAGAAGGGCGAGCATATCAAAGTCGATGCCCCCTACGTGCGGCAGATGCTGGCTGATATCGTAAAAGACCAGGACCTCTCGAGGTATATCCTGTAAGCCCTGTCGGGGTGTTTCCTACGGCCGCTTGGCCATCCTCGGACGCCTTCTCGGCACCGCTCGGGATCCTGACGTGAGAGGATAGAGAAGCGGCAGTCACTCGAATCGCTGGTGAGATTCTCGACGCCCTTTCCGGTGCCCCGGGCATGGTACCCTGACTTCGCTCGATGAACCTTGCCCGCTATACCGGCTACATCTCCTGCCTACTCTCAGTCTTGATGTTCACCGCCTGCGGTGTTCCCGGTCCGCCGCATCCGCCTTCGCTCGAGTTACCAGAGCCAGTCACCGATTTAGGTGCCGTACGTAAAGGGGACAAAGTCTCTCTTGCCTGGACGGTGCCCACGGAAACGACCGATCGGCTGAGGGTTCAGCAGCTGGGGATGACGCGAATCTGCAGAAACTTGGATCAAAACCTCCCCAATTGCGCTGACCCGGTGGGAATGGTGGCGCCGCCACAGGTTCCAACCGCCAAGCGATCGGACCGTCGCGCGCCAACCGCACCGTCAAGACAGGGCTACCTGGATACACTGCCTCCCTCGGTTCTCCGTAACGATGCTGCGGCCGAGATTCGTTACGCCGTTTCCGTGCTGAACGCCCACGGGCGAAGTGCCGGGCTTTCCAATCAGGTCACCGTCCCCGGCATGCCCGCTCCTCAACCTCCTGCCGATTTTCGTGCCCAGGTTACCGCCGAGGGGATTTTGCTGAGCTGGACAGGAAGGCTTGAATCGACCGACGTGCCGCAGTTCGAGCACGTCTATCGTGTCTATCGTCGGGAAGAGGGAACGAACAACGACATTCGAGTTGCAGAAGTGCTGTTCCGAGGTTTGCCCTCTTATGTAGTTTCCGACCGGAGCTTCGAATGGGAAAAGACGTATTCCTACTGGGCCACCGTGGTTACCCTGGTCCAGGCCAAAGGACAGGAGGAAACCGAGTTCGAAGGCCTCGACACTCCTTCCCAAAAGGTGTTTGCCCATGACATTTTCCCTCCGTCCGTACCTGTTGGTCTGCAGGCTGCATTTTCCGGGGAAGGCCCGCAAAGATTCATCGACTTGGTCTGGGCTCCTGACACCGAGGTCGATCTGGCCGGATACAACGTCTACCGACGGGAACAGGGAAGCGGAGCCTCCGAAAGGATGAACCAAGAATTACTGAGGGTGCCGGCATTCCGGGATACGAACGTTCGGCCCGGGCACGAATACTTCTATTCGGTTGCCGCCGTCGACGTTCGCGGGAACCAGAGCGCTCCTTCCGCTGAGGTAAGCGAAAACGTGCCTTAAGCCTCCTGCCCGATCACTCGCACCCGGACGCGGGTGCCGTCGGAGAGTTCACCATCCAGAAGTTCGATCTTGCCGTTGCGCACAACGCCCTTAAGCTCCCTGGCTCCGACGAACGATGAGGTCGGAAGTGAGGGCTCAGGTGTTTTGCCCTGGCCCTTGTCCATGGCCGCATTGGCCAGGCGATCGGCTACCTGGTTCTTGCCCCGCAGGACGTGGGTGATCGAGAACCACTCAAGTTGCGTGGTCAATTGCCTGGCGCGTGCGTGCAGGTCCCGCAGGACAGGGTGGTGCACGCGGTACCCGCCCTGAATCTGTCGTACCAGAAGCTCCGAGTCGCTGATCACTTTGAGTCCCTTGTGACCATGCTGGACGGCATACTCGAGGGCCGCGATCAAGCCTTGATATTCGGCAAAATTATTGGTTTGCCGGCCAAGATATTCGCTCAGTTCCGCAACGCTTTGCCCTTTTTCATCCTCAATGACCACTCCGTACCCGGAAGGACCGGGGTTGCCGCGCGAGCCGCCATCGATATGCGCGATCAAGTAGTGCGCGGGAGTAGGTTGCGTTCGCGAACCGAACAGATCACCGGGATGGCCTGATGTGGAATGAGAAGGCACGCTCGCAGTTTACCAGCTCAAACCGGGGAAGTCTTCGAGTTGCCCTGAGCACGCTGCTTTCGATGCCGCCCGAAGATGCGCTATTTTTT
>Ga0187783_10001617_pt1 | contig 16690 bp, 12 predicted proteins | sample 1015_SJ02_MP02_2_FD_132471 | JGI IMG/M metagenome (GOLD analysis project Ga0187783, IMG submission 132471) | Tropical peat soil microbial communities from peatlands in Department of Meta, Colombia - 1015_SJ02_MP02_20_MG | ecosystem: Environmental > Terrestrial > Soil > Wetlands > Peat | place... | reverse complement strand
TTCCGCGTCGGCATCATCGCGCAGCCGGATTGGCGCAGCGCGGCAGCGTTCGCCGCGCTCGGACGTCCCAAGCTGTTCTTCGGCATCACCGCCGGCAACATGGACTCGATGGTGAACCGCTACACCGCCGACCGGCGTATCCGCAGCGACGACGCCTACTCGCCGGGCGGCGCGGGCGACCGGCGCCCGGATCGCGCCGTGATCGTCTATGCGCAGCGCGCGCGCGAGGCGTTTGGCGGCGTGCCGATCGTCATCGGCGGCATCGAGGCGTCGCTGCGCCGCATTGCGCACTTCGACTACTGGTCGGAGAAGGTGCGCCGCTCGGTGCTGCTCGACGCCAAGGCGGACCTGCTCGTGTACGGCAACGGCGAGCGGCAGATCTGCGAGCTCGCGCACCGCCTGGCCGCCGGGGAGGCCATCGCCGACATCACCGACGTGCGCGGCACGGCGTTCGCGCGCCAGGGGCGGCCGGCGGGCTGGATCGAGATCGACTCGACTCACCTCGACGCCCCGGGCCCGCTCAATGCTCCGCTCGACCCGTACGCCCTGACCTCCCCGGGCCCGGCCGCGGCGCCGCGCGGCGAGCAGACCGTGCGCTTCGTGCGGCGCGTGAAGAACGCCGAGCGCGAGCGCAGCGTGATCCGCATGCCGTCCTTCGAGTCGGTCAGTGCCGACCCGGTCATGTATGCGCACGCCTCGCGCATCCTGCACCTGGAATCCAACCCCGGCAACGCGCGCGCGCTCACCCAGCGCCACGGCGATACCGACGTGTGGCTGAATCCGCCGCCGATTCCGCTCAGCACCAGCGAGTTGGACTGGGTGTACGAGCGGCCATACCGCCGCACGCCGCATCCGCGCTACGCCGGCGCCAGCATCCCCGCCTACAAGATGATCCGCTTCTCGGTGGCGATCCAGCGCGGCTGCTTCGGCGGCTGCACCTTCTGCTCCATCACCGAGCACGAGGGCCGCATCATCCAGAGCCGCTCCGAGGACTCGGTGCTGCGCGAGATCGGCGCGGTGCGCGATTCCGTGCCCGGATTCACCGGGGTGATCTCCGACCTGGGCGGACCGACGGCCAACATGTACCGCCTCGCCTGCCGCAGCCGCGAGATCGAGAGCGCCTGCCGCCGCCCCTCGTGCGTCTACCCCGGGATCTGCCCCAATCTCGATACCGATCACGCCCCGCTCATCCGCCTCTACCGCCGCGCGCGCGCCCTGCCCGGTATCAAGAAGGTGCTGATCGCCTCGGGAGTGCGCTACGACCTCGCGATCGAATCGCCCGAGTACGTGCGCGAGCTCGCCCAGCATCACACCGGCGGGTATCTGAAGATCGCTCCGGAGGCGCTCGCCGAGGGGCCGCTGTCGAAGATGATGAAGCCGGGCGTCGCCGCCTACGATCGCTTCAAGGAGCTGTTCGATCGCTACTCGCGCGCGGCCGGCAAGGAGCAGTACCTGATCCCCTACTTCATCGCCGCGCACCCGGGCACCTCGGAGCAGGACATGCTGGAGCTGGCGCTGTGGCTGAAGAAGAACGGCTTCCGCACCGACCAGGTGCAGGCCTTTCTGCCCGGACCGATGGCGACCGCGACTGCCATGTACCACTCCGGCAAGAACCCGCTGAGGCGCATCACGCGCAGCAGCGAGGCAGTGCTCGTGCCGAAGGGCCTGAAGCTGCGCCGCCTGCACAAGGCGTTCCTGCGCTATCACGATCCCAACAACTGGCCGCTGCTGCGCGAGGCGCTGCGCCGCATGGGACGCGCCGACCTGATCGGCAACGGCCGGCGGCACCTCGTGCCGGCCTACCAGCCCGCCGGCACCGGCGGCGCGGGCGAGGGGCGGCGCGCCGCGGCGACGCTGCCATTTCGCACGCAGCACACCGGCCTGCCGCGCGTGCCGCGCGGCAGGCCGCGCGGACGCGGCCCGGGCGCTGCCTGAGGAGCGCCGGCGCGGCGCGCAGCGGCACGGCGGCCGGCGCGCCGCTGCCTGGAGGACAGGCCGGCACGCTCCGCCTATACTATACCCCCTACCCTATATAGGCTCGCCGGAGCGCTGTGCCTGTGAACGGCTTCGTCACGCTGCTGCAGCAGGGCAACTCCTGGCTGTTCGCGCCAAGCGCGGTGCTGCTCGGGGCGCTGCACGGGCTCGAGCCGGGGCACTCCAAGACCATGATGGCGGCCTTCATCGTCGCCATCCGCGGCACGCTCACCCAGGCGGTGCTGCTCGCGCTGGCCGCGACCGCATCGCACACGGCCATCGTCTGGGCGGTGGCGCTCGGCGGGCTGTACTTCGGCCAGCGCTGGAACAGCGCCTCGACCGAGCCGTATCTGCAGGTGATCTCCGCGTTGCTGATCGTGGCGGTGGCGCTGTGGATGCTGCGGCACACCTGGCGGCAGCGCGCCTGGCTGCAGCCGCAGGGCGCCGCTCGAGCCTGCGATCATGACCGCCGCTACGGGCGCGGCGAGCTGCGCCGCATCGACACCGGTGACGGGGTCGTGCGGCTGCAGATCTTCGGGCGCGCCGGCCGGGCGCGCTTCCGGCTGTCCGCCGAGAGCGGCCCGGGCTGGCCGGCGGCGCAGGTGCGGGTCGAGACCGAGCGCGCGGACGGCCGCCGCGCGAGCTTCACCTTCCGCCGGCAGGGCGGCTACCTCGAGTCGCGGCAGGTGGTGCCCACACCTTACGAGTTCGTTGCGCGGCTGCGCCTCGGGCGGACGGGCCACAGCCACGATTACGACGTCGAGTTCGTCGCTGCGGACCACAAGCACGCGCTCGGCGTCTATGAGCAGCTCGATCTGAGCGCGCCCGGGTACGAGGACCCGCACGAGCTCGCGCACGCCAACGACATCCGTCGCCGCTTCGCCGCGGGGCAGGTCAGCAGCGCGCAGATCGTGCTGTTCGGGCTCACCGGCGGGCTCATCCCGTGTCCCGCCTCGATCACGGTGCTGCTGCTGTGTCTGCAGCTGAAGCGGCTCGCGCTCGGGGCCACGCTGGTGCTGTGCTTCAGCATCGGGCTGGCGCTCACCCTGGTGGCCTCGGGTGCGGCGGCGGCGCTCGGCGCGCGGCATGCGGCGCGCCGTTTCCCCGCTTTCGGCGGGCTGGCGCGCCGGGCACCCTACGCATCCGGCTGGCTGATCCTGCTCCTCGGGCTGTACGTGGGTTACCGCGGTCTGCAGGCGCTGGCGTGAGAAGCCGGACGCGGCGCGCGCTGCCGCGGGGTTGCCTGCTGCGCAATTGCGCATGCAGCCGGCGCCAGAGTAGGGTGGCCGTCATGGAGAAGTTGGCTCGCCGCACGCGCAGCTCGCGGCTGCCGGCGCTGGCGGTCGCGCTGGCCGCCTCAGCCGTGCTGGCCCAGGCTCCTGCGCCGGCCGACGCAGCGCCAGCTGCGCCCGCGCACGCTGCCGGCAATGCTGCGGTGCTGCAGATCGACGGCGCCATCGGACCTGCGACCTCGCGCTACGTGGTGCGCGGACTCGAGGCCGCGCGCCGCGGCGACAGCCGGCTGGTGGTGCTCGAGCTCGACACTCCCGGCGGCCTCGACAGCGCGATGCGCGACATCATCCGCGCGATCCTGGCCTCGCCGATCCCGGTGGTAAGTTATGTGAGTCCCTCCGGGGCGCGGGCGGCGAGCGCGGGCACCTACATTCTCTACGCGAGTCACATCGCCGCGATGGCGCCGGCCACCAACCTCGGCGCGGCCACACCGGTGTCGATCGGCGGGGGCGAGCCGCCGCAGCCGGCGCCCTCGCCAGTGCCGATGCCCGGCGGCGCGCAGCCGGCGGACCGGGGGGAGGGCGGGGCCGACCGGACGCCGGCCGGTGCGCCCGGCGCCGCCGCGCCGGCCGAGCCCGGCAGCACCATGGAGCGCAAGGTCGTCAACGACGCGGTCGCCTACATCCGCGGCCTGGCGGAGCTGCGCGGTCGCAACGCCGAGTGGGCCGAGCAGGCGGTGCGCGGCGCGGCCAGCCTGTCCGCGAATGCAGCCCTGCAGCAGAAGGTCATCGATGTCATCGCCAGCGACCTGCCGGACCTGCTCGCGCGCATCGACGGGCGCGAGGTGCGCATCGACGGCCGCACGCTCAAGCTCGCCACGCGCGACCTGGCGATCGTGCCCATGAAGCCCGACTGGCGCACCGAGCTGCTCGCGGTCATCACCAACCCGACGGTGGCCTACGGGCTGATGCTGATCGGCATCTGGGGGCTGCTGCTCGAGGGCTACAACCCCGGAGCGGTGCTGCCCGGCGTGGTCGGCTCGATCTGCCTGTTGGTGGCGCTGTTCGCGTTCCAGATTCTGTCGGTGAACTACGCGGGGCTCGCGCTGGTGGTGGTGGGCACGGCCATGATCATCGCGGAATTCTTTTTCCCCACCTACGGCTCGCTCGGGGTCGGCGGCCTGATCGCCTTCGTGGTCGGCTCGCTCATCCTGTTCGACACCGACGTGCCCGGACTCAACATCGGCCGGCCGCTGATCGCGGCGTTCGCCACCGTCGGGGCGCTCATGATCGCCGGCATCGTGTACCTGAGCACCCGTGCCATGCGCCACCCGGTGGTCACCGGCGCGCAGGCCATGGTCGGTGCCAGCGCCGAAGTGGTCGCGGACTTCAGCGGCAAGGGGCGGGTGCGCTACGGCGGCGAGCTGTGGAATGCACGCAGCGAGCGCGCGCTGCACGCCGGCGAGCTGGCGCGCATCGTGAGAGTGGAAGGTCTAACATTGTGGGTCGAGCCGCTCTGACCGCGGCCCTGGGCGCCCGGAGACTCGCATGCCGTTCATCATCGCCGTCGTCATCATCATCGCCGTGCTGGTGTTCAGCTCGCTCAACGTGCTCAACGAGTACGAGCGCGGCGTCATCTTTCAGCTCGGGCGCTACGTGGGCATCAAGGGTCCCGGGCTCATCATCGTCTGGCCGGTGGTGCAGCGCATGCGCAAGGTGGATCTGCGCGTCATCGTGCTGAGCGTGCCGAAGCAGGACGTGATCACGCGCGACAACGTCTCGGTGAAGGTGAACGCGGTCGTCTACTTCCGCATCGTCGACCCCGGCAAGGCCATCATTCAGGTCGCCAACGCCTTCGACGCCACCAGCCAGGTGGCGCAGACCACGCTGCGCTCGGTGGTCGGCCAGCACGAGATGGACGACCTGCTGTCGCAGCGCGACAAGCTCAACGTCGACCTGCAGCGCATCCTCGACCAGAGCACCGAGGCCTGGGGCATCAAGGTGTCCACGGTCGAGATCAAGGACGTGGATCTCGACGAGACCATGATCCGCGCCATGGCCAAGCAGGCCGAGGCCGAGCGCACGCGGCGCGCCAAGATCATCAACGCGGAAGGTGAGAAGCAGGCGGCCGAGACGCTGGTCGAGGCGGCGCAGAATCTGGCGCGCGAGCCGAGCGCGCTGCAGCTGCGCTACCTGCAGACGCTCGCCGACATCGCTCACGAGCGCACGCAGCTCATCGTGTTCCCGCTGCCGCTCGACCTCATCAAGCCGTTGCTCGGCCAGCGTGACTAGCGGCCGCGCGCTCGCCGCCGCCGGCGTGCTGCTGGCGCTCGCCACCGCCTGCGGCGCCTTCGGCGCCCACCTGCTGCGCGGCCATCTCGCCGCCGAGCGGCTGCAGCTGTGGGACACGGCCGCGCGCTACCAGTTCCTGCAGTCGCTCGGCCTCATCGGAGTCGGCCTGACGCTGCGCCTGTTCGATGCAGCGTTCCTGCGCGCCGCTGCCCTGCTGCTGCTCGGCGGTGTGCTGCTGTTCTCGGGCAGCCTGTACGCGCTCGCGCTCGGCGCACCGCGCCTGCTCGGCGCGCTGACCCCGCTCGGCGGGCTGGCCTGGATCTCCGCCTGGCTGCTGTTTGCCGTCGGAGCCTTGCGCCGCCAACCCCACTGATCAGGAGCCTGTTCCATGCCGAGTCACCCGCGAGTCCTGCCCGTCGCCGCCGGCGTCGCCTGCCTGGCGCTGATCGCCGCGCACCCCGCAGCCTGCGTGGCCGCTGCGCCCGTCGCGGCCGCGCCCGCGGCGACGCAGGCGCAGATCGCGCCCTGGGGCCTGGATCTCAGCGCGCGCGATCCGTCCGTAAAGCCGGGCGATGACTTCTACCGCTACGCCAACGGCCATTGGCTCGATACCCACAGCATCCCACCCGATCGCTCGACCTGGGGCTCCTTCGACGAGCTGGTGGAGCGCTCGCTGCAGCGGGTGCGCGAGATCCTCGAGTCACTGCCAGCGGATGCACCGCCGGGGAGCAACGCGCGCAAGCTGAGTGACTTCTATCGCGCCTACGTCGACACCGCCACGATCGACCGACTCGGGCTTGCGCCGGCGCGTGCGGGGCTGGACGCGATCGCCGCCGCGCGCTCGTACGAAGACGTCGGCCGCCTCATGGGGCGCCCGGACCTGCGACTCGCGGCGCCGATCAGCTTCGACACCGATCCGGATCAGAAGGATCCCGACCACTACATGGTGGTGATCTTCCAGAGCGGTCTGGGCCTGCCCGATCGCGACTACTACCTGAAGGACGACCAGGTCTACAAGGAGCTGCGCGTCAAGTATGCCGCGCACATCGAGCGTCTGCTGAGCCTCGCGGGGGCCGCCGACGCGGCCGCGGCGGCCAGATCGATCGTGGAGCTGGAGACGCAGATCGCCACGGTGCACTGGCCGCGCGCCAAGCGCCGCGAGCGCGATCTCACCTACAACCCGCACACGCGCGCGGAGCTGCCGGGCTTCGCACCGGGCTTCCCCTGGCCGGCGCTGCTGCAGGCTGCCGGGCTCGAGAACCAGCCGCGCTTCGTGGTACGTGAGGCCGATGCGGTGCAGGCGCTCGGCGCGCTGTTCCAGAAGGTGCCGGTCGAGCGCTGGCGCGCCTACCTCAGGTACCACTATCTGGCGGGCAACGCCGACGTGCTGCCCAAGGCCTACGATGACGAGGTGTTCGATTTCTACGGCCGCACGCTGCACGGGCAGCAGGAGCAGCGGGCGCGCTGGAAGCGCGCGGTGGTCGCGATCGATGCAGCGCTCGGCGAGGCGGCCGGCGAGCTGTACGTGCAGCGCTATTTTCCGCAGTCCTCCAAGCAGCAGATGCTGGAGCTGGTCGAGAACCTGCGCGCCACCTACCGCGAACGCATCGAGCATCTGCCGTGGATGGGAGCGGCGACCCGCAAGCTCGCGCTCGAGAAGCTCGCGGCGTTTCACCCCAAGATCGGCTACCCGGACAAGTGGCGCGACTACGCGGCGCTCGAGGTGAAGCCGGGCGACGCCTTCGGCAACGGGCAGCGCGCCATCGCGTTCGAGTGGCAGCGCCAGGTCAGGCGCCTGGCCGAGCCGACCGACCGCGGCGAATGGGGCATGACGCCGCAGCGAGTCAACGCCTATTACAACCCCACCTTCAACGAGGTGGTGTTCCCGGCCGCGATCCTGCAGCCGCCGTTCTTCGATCCGCATGCCGATGCCGCCGTCAACTACGGCGGCGTCGGCGGCGTCATCGGGCACGAGATGGGGCACGGCTTCGACGATCAGGGCGCGAAGTCCGATGCGCGCGGCGTGCTCACCAACTGGTGGCAGCCGCAGGACCTCACCGCCTTCCACCAGCGCGTCGACCGCCTGGACGCGCAGTACTCCGCCTTCGAGGCGCTCCCCGGGCTCAAGCTCAACGGGCGGCTGACGCTCGGCGAGAATATCGGCGACCTCGGTGGCGTCGCGGTGGCCAATGCGGCCTATCACCGCTCGCTGCACGGCGCCGTGCCGCCGGTGCTGGACGGTCTGAGCGCAGATCAGCGTTTCTTCCTCTCCTGGGCACAGGTGTGGCGTGAGAAGCAGCGCGACGAGGATGTGCGCTCGCAGGTGACCAGCAACCCGCACAGCCCCGCGCCGTTCCGCGTGAACGGCGTGGTGCGCAACGTCGATGCCTGGTACGGGGCGTTCGACGTTCGGCCGGGCGAGAAGCTCTACTTGCCGCCGGATGAGCGCGTGCACATCTGGTGAACTCGGGGCTGCCCATCGACGAGGCGCTGCCGGCGCTTCGCGCAGCCCTGAGTTCCCAGCGCACCGCCGTACTGCAGGCGCCACCGGGTGCCGGCAAGAGCACCGTGGTGCCGCTCGCGCTGCTCGCGGAAGACTGGGCGCGGGGCAAGCGGCTGCTGATGCTCGAGCCGCGGCGGCTGGCCGCGCGCGCGGTCGCGGCGCGCATGGCACACACCCTCGGTGAGGACGTCGGTGCCACCGTCGGCTACCGCATGCGGCTCGACACGCGCGTCTCGCGGGCGACGCGCATCGAGGTGCTGACCGAGGGGGTGTTGACGCGGCTGCTGCAGGAGGATCCCTCTCTCGAGGGAGTGGCGGCGGTCATCTTCGACGAGTTCCACGAGCGCAGCCTGCAGGCCGATCTCGGCCTGGCGCTCGCACTCGACGCGCGCGCCGCGCTCGCGCCGGAGCTGCGCCTGCTGGTGATGTCGGCGACGCTCGATGTGGCCGCGGTGGCGCAGCTGACCGGCGCAGCGCCACTGGTGAGCGCACCGGGGCAGGTCTTTGCGGTCGAGACGCGCTACGCCGGCAGCGGGCTGCCGCTCCTGCCGGCAGCCGCCGGCAGCCGCGGCGCGCGCGAGCCCGAGCGGCGGGTCGCGCAGCTGGTGCGGCGTGCGCTGCGCGAGCAGCACGGCGACGTGCTGGTGTTCCTGCCCGGGGCGCGCGAGATCTCCGGCGTACGCGCGCTGCTCGCGGGCCTCCCCGAGACGGCGGGTGTCGCGCTGCTGCCGCTGTTCGGCGCGCTGTCGGGCGCGGAGCAGGACGCAGCGCTCGCAGCGGCGCCCGGCGGCGCGCGCAAGGTGGTACTCGCTACCAACATCGCCGAGACCAGCCTCACGATTCCCGGCGTGCGCGTGGTGGTCGACTCGGGCCTGATGCGGCGCGCGCGCTTCGATCCGCTCACCGGCATGAGCCGGCTCGAGACGCAGCGCATCTCGCGCGCCTCCGCGCAGCAGCGTCAGGGCCGCGCCGCGCGCACCGCTCCGGGGGTGTGCTACCGCGCCTGGAGTGAGGGGGCACACGCCACCCTGGCCGCCTTCACCGCGCCTGAGATCACGGACGCGGATCTGACACCGCTCGCGCTCGAGCTGGCGAGCTGGGGCACTCGGGAGGCGCGCGAGCTGCGCTGGCTGGAGGTACCGCCCGAGGCCATGCTGGCGAGCGCCCGCGATCTGCTGGTGCGCCTCGGGGCGCTCGATGGTGCGGGGCGCATCAACGCGCACGGGCGCGAGATGGCGCGGCTCGGCCTGCATCCGCGCCTGGCGCACATGCTGCTGCGTGCCCGCGCGCTGCACGGCGTGCCGCTGGCCGCGCGGCTCGCGGCGCTGCTGTCGGAGCGCGATCTGCTGCGCGGCAGCGCAACACGCGATCCTGACATCCGCACGCGGCTCGAGCTGCTCGACGGCGCGCCGCGCGCCGCGGGCACCGCAGCCGCGCTGCTGCAGCGCGCGCACCGCGCCGCGCGCGATCTCGAGCGCCAGCTCGGCGAGGATCGCGGCACGGCCGCGCGCCGCATCCCCCGCGCGGGCGCGCCGCCGCGCCGCCGGCGCGCGGCGGACACCCCGGCAGCGACCGGCGCGGCGCACGAGGCACTCTCGCCGGGTGTGCTGCTCGCCTTTGCCTACCCCGACCGCATCGGGCTGAACCGCGCCGGTGCGGAAGGTCGCTTCGTGCTCGCCAACGGCCATGGAGCCTCGTTCGCGGCTCCCGCGGCGCTCTCACGCGCCGAGCTCATCGTGGCCGTCGAGCTCGATGATCGCGAGCGGGATGCGCGCATCCTGCTGGCCGCGCCGGTGACGCGGCGCGAGCTGCTCGAGCACTGCGGCGCGCGCCTGCGCGAGCGCGAGTCGGTGCAGTGGAGCACGCGGGCGCAGGCCGTGCTCGCCCGGCGCACCGTCGAGCTCGATGCGCTCGTGCTCGAGGACAAGCCGCTCGCGACGCTGCCGCCCGACGCCGCCCGCGCCGCGATGCTCGCCGGCGTGCGCGAGCTCGGGCTCGCCGCCCTGCCCTGGGAGCGCGAGGCGCGCGATCTGCAGGCGCGCGTCGAGTTCGTGCGCGGCACGCTCGGCACGGCGCCGGCAACGCCGCCCTGGCCTGCGATGTCCGCCGCCGCGCTGCTCGAGTCGCTCGAGGAGTGGCTCGCTCCCTGGCTCGAGGGCGTGACGCGTCGCGAGCATCTGGCGCGCGTGCCGCTCGCGCAGGCCTTGCGCACGCGCCTGAGCTTTGCCCAGCAGCGGCAGCTCACCGAGTGGGCGCCGACCCATCTGCCCTTGCCGAGCGGCTCGCACGCGCGCATCGACTGGCTCGACGGCAACGCGCCGCTCGTGTCGGTGCGGTTGCAGGAGGTGTTCGGTCTCGCGGTCACGCCGCTCCTCGGCCACGGGCGCGTGCCGGTCACGTTCCAGCTGCTGTCGCCGGCGCAGCGCCCGGTGCAGATCACGCGCGATCTCGCCAGCTTCTGGCGCGGCGCGTACGCACAGGTACGCAAGGACCTGCGCGCTCGCTACCCGAAGCACTACTGGCCGGAGAATCCGCTCGAGGCGCTGCCGGTACGCGCCAGCCGCCGGCCGCGTGCGCCGCACTAGCAGCGCGCGCCGGCCGCTGTCGGTGGCCTGCTGCCCGGCCGGGGTGATCGGGTATAGTCGCGCGCTCATTCCCGCCGGAGGTCAGCCCACGATGATATCGGCCCGCACCGCGCTCGATGCCCTGCGCGAGGGCAACCGCCGCTTCGTGAGTGAGCTCGGGCTCGAGGCGGGCACGACGCGCGCCCGGCGCCGCGAGCTGCCCGCCGGTCAGGAGCCGTTCGCCATCATTCTCGGCTGCTCCGATGCGCGCGTGCCCGCGGAGATCGTGTTCGATCAGGGGCTCGGCGACCTGTTCGTCATCCGCGTGGCCGGCAACATCGTCGCTCCCTCGCAGGTGGGCAGCGTCGAGTTCGCCGCCGAGACCTTCGGCACGCGCCTGGTGGTGGTGCTCGGACACTCGAACTGCGGCGCCGTGCACGCCACGCTCGAGCAGCTGGCGCGCCCCTCGCGTGAGCAGTCACGCAACCTGAGAAGCATCGTGGATCGCATCCGTCCCGCGGTCCAGGGGCTGATCGAGCGCGGACCGCCGCGCGACGCGCGTACTCTCGAGGATCAGGCGGTGCGGGCCAACATCCGCATGTCGGCCGACCACCTGCGCCACGGCTCCGAGCTGCTCGAGCAGCTGATCGAGAAGGACGGGCTCATGGTGGTGGGCGCGGAGTACTCGCTCGAAACCGGCGTGGTCGATTTCTTCGATGGGGTGCCGCTCGCCACCGATGCCGGCGCGCGTTAGCCGCCGCCGCCGCGCGCGCCGGTGGCGCACGGCGGCCGCGTCAGGCCGCGACGTCATCGGCCGGCACGCGCGCCGCGCGCGCACCACTGACGCGCCCGAACCAGCGCTCGAGCCAGTGATCGAGCGACAGCGCGCCGGCGCCGGCGATCGCCAGCCACAGGAACAGCGCGAGGTACTCGAACTCGTCGAAGCCGAGCAACGTCTCGAGCGAATCGACGTCGGCCCACTTCGCCGAGCGGATCGCGACGATCATGGTGATGCCGAGCGCGCCGGCAGAGATGCGCGTCAGCAGTCCGAGCAGCAGGAACAGCCCGCCGAACAACTCGACACCGGAGACGAACGGCGCGAGCAGGTGCGGCAGCGGGATCCCCCAGCCGACGAAGTTCTCGGTCACCTGCGGCAGATTGTTGAGCTTGCCCCAGCCGCTCAGCAGGAACACCCAGCCGACGGTGACGCGCGCAAACAGTGGCGCGAGCCAGGTGAGATGGCCGGCGACGCGCCGGGGCCAGTCGATGAGCCATTGCACGAGAAGCTTCACGGTTCCTCCTGGACTGCGCGGGAACAGCTGGCCGAGAAGACCGGGCGGTCCGGCTCGATATTGCCGGGGCCACGTCCGCGGATGCGTATAATCCCGCTGGCCGGCCACGGCCATCATGCGCAATTCTCAGCCCGAATCCCCGGTCTCCTCAATGAGTACCCGACTGTCCGGGGCGGACGCGCCCGCGCCGGTCACGGAGCTGTTCGAGTCGATGCGCCCGGACCTGCTGCGCTTTGCGCACTGGCTGGCGCGCGACCGGGCACTCGCGGAGGACATCGTGCAGGAATCGCTGCTGCGCGCCTGGCGATCGCGCGACGCCTTGAAGGATCCCGGCGCCGCGCGCGCCTGGCTGCTGACCATCGTGCGGCGCGAGCACGCCCGGCTCTACGAGCGCAAGCGCCTGGAGCTGGTGTCGCTCGATGAGGCGGTCGAGACGCACGCGGGTCCGAGGCCGGCCGAGCCCGACGGCGACCTGTTTACGCTGCGTCATGCGATCATGAGACTGCCCATCGAATATCGTGAGCCTCTCGTACTGCAGATCCTCGGCGGATTCTCCACCGAGGAGATCGCGCGTGAGCTCGCGCTCACCCCGACCGCAGTGCTGACGCGCCTGTTCCGCGCACGCAACAAGCTGCGCGTCCTGTGCGGCATGACAGCCGCGGCCGACGGCGCGGGCAGCGAGGGTGCGCCGTGACCTGCGACGACGCGCGGCTGCTGATCGGCGCCGAGCCGGCCGGCGCCACCGCCGCGCTGGAGGAACACCTGCAGTCGTGCGCCGCCTGCCGGCAGTTCCGCGAGCAGATGCGCGCCCTGGATGCCGACATCCGCCGCGCGCTGGAGCGTCCGCCGGAGATCGCCGTGGTGCGTGCGCCGCACGCCGCGCGGCCGCGCCCCGCCACCCGGCCCGCGGCATGGCGACAGTGGGCGCTGGCGGCGAGCGTGGTGCTGGCGCTGTTCGCGGTCATGGCGCTGTGGCTGCTGCGGCCGGGCGAGTCGCTGGCGCGCGACGTGGTGGCGCACGTGCAGGCCGAGCCCGAGAGCTGGCTCGCGACGCAGCACGTCGACGCCGCCGGGATCGATGCGGCGCTGAAGGGCGCGGGCGTCGAGCTCGGCATCAACTCCGACAAGATCATGTACGCGCAGAGCTGCTGGTTCCGTGGGCATTACGTGCCGCACCTGGTCGTCGAGACGGCACGCGGTCCGGCCACGGTCATGATCCTGCGACACGAGCAGGTGAGCGGACGGCGCGAGTTTCACGAGGCGGGCATGACCGGTGTGATCGTGCCCGCCGGCACCGGCAGCATCGCGGTGCTGGCGCGCGGCGCCGGCAACATCGACGACATCGCCGGCAGCATGCAGCAGGAAGTGCGCTGGCTGCCGCAGAAGTCCTGAGCAGCGCCGCCGCGCACAGCGCTGCGCCCGGCGGCGCGGCCGTCGTCAGCCGCCGCTGCGAGCCGGTAGCGCTGCCGCCAGCGGCAGCACGAGGCGGCTCGCGTGGCGGGTGTCGTGAAAGATGCGGATGTGCGCCACGCGTGCATCCGCCGGGCTCTCGTAGCCGATGCGGCCGCCGGTGTTGTAGTTCTTCTGGAAGTTGGGCGAGTTGAGCGGCGCGAGGATCAGCCGCAGGCGTGCCCCGGCGGGGATGCGCCACGCCGTCCAGTTGAACTCGAAGGGGATCTCGACGATCTCTCCCGGCCGCAGCAGCTGCGCCCTGAAGGGGCTGTCGCGGAAGCGCGCCCGCCGGATGTCCTGCCCGAGCCGTACCGCCGAGCCGTCGGGCGCGATCAGCACGACCTGCGCCCACAGGTCGAAGTCCGGGGTGTCTGCCGCGCACACCAGCGTCAGGCGCATGTGCCCGGCGATCTCGGTGTCGCGCGCGAACGGCTCGGAGTGAAACACCAGCGCACGCTTCTGCAGCGCGCGGAACTGGCTGGTGAGATTCTCGCCCGCGGCGTAGCGCGCCACCTCGAGCTCGGGCAGCTCGTGCGGATCGCTCACCATGAGGGCCACCGGCTCGGCGCCCGCGGCCTGCGCGGTGAGCCGGCCGGAGCGGAATGCGCTCTGCGGAGTGCCCTCCGGGGCCGACAGGTGCAGCACCAGCTGCTCGCCGGAGGAGGCCGCGCCGAGCGTGGGCGCGTAGCGCCACTCGTCCGCGCCCATCATGAAGTAGGCGACCCGCTCGCGGAAAAACGCCGGCCGCGCGCCGCGCCCGAGCGCCCAGTCGTACCACTCGAGGTGCAGCTTCTTCATGTCCAGAACTGCGGCCTCAGGTATCGACAGGCCGTCGATGTCGCGTGACGGAGCCTGCGTGCCGCCGTGGTCCCAGGGGCCGATGACCAGGTAGTGGCGCGCGCTCGCGGCCGGCGGCGCGTGGGCCACGTGGTTGGTGTAGTAGCGCAGGGCGCCGGGCTGATCGTCGTCGAAGAAGCCGGTTGCGGTCAGCACCGGGAAGTCCATGCGCGCGTAGTCGGCCGCCGCCGGCTCGGCGGCGAGGTTGAAGGCTTCATCGCCCACGTGCTCGAGCCACGCCGTCATCATCGGCACCCGCCGCCCGTCCGCCTCGCTCATCCACCAGTCGTCCGCGGCGATGCCGATGGCGCGATCGAGCTCGGCGAACGGACGCTGCGCCGCGTAGTGCTCGAGCATCTTGCCGGCCCAGTAGTCCTGGTCGGCGATGAAGGCAGGATTGAGCCCGCGTCCCGAGGTGTAGCCGAGAATGACCGCGGTCCACGCCTGCGGGATGCCGTTGCTGTTGGGTATGTCCCATCCCGGGTAGATCGCCGCATAGGGCGCAATGCCCGCGAGGTGCGCCGGATGCTGTGCCGCCGTGCGCCACTGCGTCATGCCGACGAAGGAGCCGCCGTACATCAGCACCTGGCCGTTGCTCCAGGGCTGCTGCGCGATCCACTCCACCAGGTCGTAGCCGTCGCGACCGACCGTGAGTCCGAGGTTGTCGCTCTTCACCCCGCCCGAGCGCCCGCGGCCGCGGACGTAAGCCTGCACGAACACATAACCGTGGCGCGCGAAGTAGGGCGGCTCGCCGCGCCGGCTGCCGTCGATGTCGTACTGCGTGAGTGTCAGGATCGCCGGTGCCCGGCCGCTCAGGCCTGCGGGCCTGGTGATCCATGCCTCGAGCTCGACGCCGTCGCGCACCGGGATCATGCGGCTGAGCTCGATGTCGTAGCCGGGACCCACGTCCGCGGCCGCCGCCAGGGCGCTCACCAGGATGGCCGCAGCGAGCAGCAGGCGCGCCGTCATCAGTGCGGGGCGATCGGCGTGCAGCGAGCGGCGGCGTTAACCACACATGCCATGCGCTTATCGTACCGTTAATGCCGGCGCGCGGCCTGCCGGCAGGCGGGCCCGACGTGCGCCGCTTGGGTATACTGCGAGGTGCGCCTTCGCACCGCGCGCGGCCCGGCGCCGCGCCCAAGACAACAAAGAAAGGCACACCCGCATGCGCACCGACCGTACTGCCGGACCGCTCGTCCTCAGCCTGCTGATCGGGCTCGCGCCGGGCGCCGCCGGGTGCGCCACGCCGTCCAAGCCCGCGAGCAGCGCGCCGCTGATCGACGGGGAGAGGTTCGTCAAGCGCGAGATGATCGACCAGCAGCAGGGCGGCATGGTGGCCGGCTGGCTGTTCGCGCCGGAGAAGTGGAAATTCGACTCGAAGATCGAATGGCATTACGACTGGTTCGACAATCCGGTCACCGTCTCCTGTTCGCTGGAGAACCCGGCCGGCGCCGAGGCGTACTACTGCTTTCCACAGGTGGTGCTGGAGTGGATCGACGTACCGCCGCAGCTGCGGCAGTACGTGAAGCACCCGCCCCAGCCAGGCACTCCCACCGGTGGCGGCGCGATCAATCTGCAGCCCCGGCCGCCGTTCGATACGCTGGCGCTGTTCATCAAGCGGGTGCGCGGCACCCAGACCAACGTTCATCCGATCGGCAAGAAGAACCTGCCAGGTCTCGGCAAGGCGCTCGGGGTCGACGACCTGCCCAACCAGCAGGGCATCGGCATCAAGATCGGCTACGAGCTCGACGGCAAGCCGGTCGAGGAGGCGTTCTTCGCCGTCTACTACCTGAGCTCCGGTCACGCTCCGGGACAGGCCGCCGCGCTGACGCAGACCAACTGGGGGCTGGCGAAAGTGCACAGCTTCCGCGCCCCTGCGGGCGAGCTCGACAAGCGCCTGCCGGTGTTCGCCGCCATCGAGAAGTCCTTCCAGCCGAATCCGGACTGGGCGCGGCGCGGCGCGGCGATTCGCACGCTGCTGCGCCAGCAGGTCGCGGAGAAGATCAAGCAGGGTTACGCGCAGATCGAGGCTGCGCATCAGATAATGCAGCAGGTGATGGCGAACGAGGCGGCGTTCGACCAGCAGATCGCCCAGTTCGATGCGACGCTGCGTACCAACCCCGCGGCCGGTGGCGGCTCGACCAGCGGCGGCCGCACCGTGTGGGACAAGTTCGACGACAACATCCGCGGCGTCGACACGACCGACGACCCGTTCTGGGGGCAGTCGCAGCACTCCAACCTCGAGAAGTACCACTGGACCGACGGCTACGGAAACTACGTCAACAGCAACGATCCCAACTACAACCCGAGCGCCGACAACCCCGGCAACTGGACACTGATGCAGGAGTCGAAGTAGGTCGCCGGGGAGCGCCGCGGCGCCATGGCAGCTGCGGCCGCCGGCGCGGGGTCGGAGGGTGTTTGCATGGAGCCGCGCAAGCCGTGCCGATTACGCCCGGGGGCGCGGCTGCGCGCCGGCGCCGCGCTGGCCACGGTGATGTTCGCGCTCGGCTGCGCCTCGACTCCCCCTGAGTCTGCGGCGCAGAC
>Ga0187783_10001616_pt1 | contig 16693 bp, 13 predicted proteins | sample 1015_SJ02_MP02_2_FD_132471 | JGI IMG/M metagenome (GOLD analysis project Ga0187783, IMG submission 132471) | Tropical peat soil microbial communities from peatlands in Department of Meta, Colombia - 1015_SJ02_MP02_20_MG | ecosystem: Environmental > Terrestrial > Soil > Wetlands > Peat | place... | reverse complement strand
TCGAATACGCGAAGGCCGACCCAGAAGACATACTGATTCGCATCACGGTACACAACCGGGGTCCGGAGCGAGCTGAGCTTCATCTGCTTCCGACCCTATGGTTTCGCAATACCTGGTCGTGGGGCAAGAACGCAGTGAAACCTGCTCTTCGGCAAGCTTCGAGCAGTGTCATCCATGCTTCCCACAACCAGCTTGGCGATTTCACGTTGAGCTGTGAGGGTGCACCGGAGTTGCTTTTCACGGAAAACGAATCCAACGCCACCCGCTTGTGGGGCCAGCCCAATCCCTCCCCTTTTGTTAAGGATGCCGTCCACGCGTATCTAGTGAACGGCAAGCGCGATGCGGTCAATCCTGCCAAGGTGGGTACGAAAGTAGCGGCGCACTACCTTCTCGACGTACCTGGGGGCGGGTTTACAACGGTGCGTTTGCGGCTCAGCGTACCCGGAGCCACGCAGCCCTTCGACAAATTTGACGCCTCGCTGGAACAGCGGCGCGTGGAAGCGGACGAGTTCTACGACTGGATCTCGCCTCGCTCGTTCACCGAGGATGAAAGGCGCATCCACCGGCAGGCGCTCGCCGGAATGCTGTGGACCAAGCAGTATTACTATTTCGACCTAGACAGATGGCTGGACGAGCACAAGGCCCACCCCTTAATGGGAACCGAACATCGCCATTCGAGAAACGCCGATTGGTTCCATATGCTCAACCGCGACATCATCTCCATGCCCGACAAGTGGGAATACCCTTGGTATGCAGCCTGGGACCTCGCGTTCCATACTCTCGCGCTGTCGCTCGTTGATTTCGACTTCGCCAAGGAACAGTTGCTGTTGATGCTGAGAACTTTGTACTCACACCCAAACGGCCAAATTCCCGCCTACGAATGGAATTTCAGCGACGTGAACCCACCGGTGCATGCCTGGGCGACGCTATTTCTCTACAACATTGAAAAGGAGCTGGGCCGGGCGGATCGCAAGTTTCTGGAGAGCGCTTTCACAGGACTCATGTTGAATTTCAACTGGTGGGTCAATCGGAAAGACCCGGACGGGCGCAACGTGTTCTCCGGTGGTTTTCTGGGCCTTGACAACATCGGTGTGTTCGATCGCAGTGCGCAGCTTCCGACCGGTGGACACCTGGACCAAGCCGACGGCACTGCGTGGATGGCTTTTTATTGTCAGAACATGCTGGAGATCGCTCTAATCCTCGCCGAGGAGGACCCCGTCTATGAGGAAATCGCCTTTCGATTCCTGGAGCATTTTCTCTGGATCACCTATGCCATGGATCGCATCGGAATCAACCACGACGAAATGTGGGACGCGCATGAAGGATTCTTCTATGACTTGCTCCACTTACCGAACAGCGACGCGGTGCGTTTGAAGGTTCGCTCCATGGTGGGACTGTTGCCCCTGTGCGCTTCCACAGTTTTTGAAGCAGGTGTCGCCAAGCGTCATCCTCGACTTATGGAGCTCATCGATGTGTTCCAGACTCGCCATCCTGAACTCATCGCACATATTGCTCCCGCCGACCAAAGGTTTTCCGGGTACGCTGACCGTCGTCTGCTGGCCGTTTGCAACAAGGCGAAAATCGAGCGCATTCTGGCTTACATGCTGGACGAAAATGAATTTTTCTCGCCTTACGGGATCCGCTCTGTCTCGCGTTATCACCTCGATCATCCGTTCTCTCTCTGTGTAGGGGGGAAAGAATACAAGGTTCAATATCTGCCGGCTGAGTCCAATACGGGAATGTTCGGCGGTAACTCCAACTGGCGCGGCCCGGTTTGGATGCCGGTGAACGCGCTCTTGATTCGAGGACTGCTGAATCTGTATCAATTCTACGGAGATGATTTCAAAATCGAATGCCCCACTGGTTCAGGCAATATGCTCACACTGTTCGAGGTGGCAAACGAGATTTCACGGAGACTGGCGAGCATTTTCCTGAGAGATAAGAGTGGCCGCCGCCCGATCTATGGAGGCAGTAAGAAGTTCCAGCAAGACCCGCATTGGAAAGACTATATCCTGTTCTATGAATACTTTCACGGCGACAACGGCGCCGGCTTGGGCGCCAGCCACCAGACGGGTTGGACGGGAGACATTGCGCGTTCACTCGACTTGTTTGCTCGCGTGTCGCCCGCCGGCGCACTCGAAATTTCCAAAGATGAACTCGCAGCACGCATGACCCGCGAGCAGGTCGCAGGCCGCTGAACTAGGAGCATCAGGTCAAAGGGTTTTGTCGGTTCTGCGGGATCCACGGATTCGATGCTTGCCTCGGTCAAACTCCCCTAACTGAGCGGCCTCGCACGTTCAGCTCATTTCCCGTTGAGCGACCCAGGAGTGCTGCGCCGCGGCTCTCACATCGTTCGAACTGCCTCCTAATGGAATCTACCAGTGAAGCGGTATATCATGCCGGCAGCGGCGTCAGATGCGAACGGGAATGCGTCGACGGAGCCTCGCCGGAGTCCTTGCCCCAAGCGGGAGGCAAGCTTGGAAGGGTACGAAGTACCGCTGGAGTCTGGCGGCTGCCCTGTTGGTTCTCGGCTCATTGCCCGGCGTAACGGATCGAGCCTCCGAGGAAAAGCAGGGTGGCGACAGCCAGGGACATTTTCTCGTGGCCCGCCGCGAACTTTCCGACCCTTTTTTTGAAAAGTCCGTGGTATTGATGCTGCCGACAAAGGGGACCCCGCTTCTCGTGGGCCTCATTGTCAACAGGCCCACGCGAGTGCCGCTGCACGACCTATTTGAGGATTCTCCGGCGCTGCAAAAGCGTGACACGACGGCCTATTTTGGCGGCCCGGTGGACGTGGAGATCGGCGCACAAAGCGCCATTTTCCGATCGAAGACACCTCCCAAAAGTGCGATCCCGGTGTTCGGGGATGTGTACGTGGCATTTGACCCGGACACCATTGCCACGTTAGTAGGAGACTCCCAACAAGCATCCACACTCCGGGTCTTTCTAGGGCGTGCCCAGTGGGCTCCCGCCCAGCTCGAAATTGAGATGGCGAAAGGGGCCTGGTATAGCGTGCGAGGCAGTGCGGATCCGATCTTCGGCAAGTTTCCGGAGGCTGTATGGCGAAGTCTACTTGATCAAGCAGAGCCTCGGCCTGTGGCGCAGTATGAGCCACCGTTCCTTCCTCTGGCAGACCTGCGATTCTAGACACGCGTGAAACTTCTCGATGAAAAAGCAGAAGATTGCGCTAGCGGAGCTGCTATTGGCCGAGGTGCGCCAGCGCCACTTTCAACGGGGCACTAGAGATTTGAATCAACCCATGGTACGGACTATACATTTCCATGATTAGGAAGATCGAGCCTGATACGGACACCGCAACAACGAGCAGCGTAGCAACCACTGTCATGTTGGGAGGCGCAAACAGCCCCCAGCTGACGAAAATGATGGCCAGCCAGAAGACCATCACAACTAACATGGGTCTGGAAACGGCAGTGGACCCCTGTTCGAACAGCAACCAACGCGTCTGGCCGAGATTTAGCGCAATGTTCATCGCCTGCGACTGAAGCAATCGCTGAAAATCGTTCTGCGGAGAAAGGGCCTGAATCTGTTCGTAGAGAGTCTCGTTGCCAGAAAATTTCTGCCCAAACTGGGAAGGATTTTCTCGACCGCGCGACCACGTCTGCTCGATGATCCGAGCAACGATCTGGCGCAGGTTCTCGCGGACATCTTTTGTTTCCGGTCCGTAATGAGCGAGAAGACGGTCCAGCAGTATGATATTTGCCGATGCCTGGGTTAATTCGGTGCTTTGCGCGTCATACGAGCTCTTCGCCGAAGCGACCAACAGGCCCAGAACGAGCGCAGCCATCGTCCCCACCAGCCCGATCCCCAACTGGATGACCGCCCTCGACTCGTCACTGAGTTGCTGCTTCGGCACAATGGCGCGGAGTGCCATCCCCACCATCGCACCGCCAAAGACGACGGCAAACACAACGAAGCTGATCGCCAGAGAGTTGATGATCACCTCAATCGAAGCTGATTTACGTGGAGCTTGCTCGGTGGCGCGCAAGCGGTCCCCGAGCGAGACATCAGACGCGCGATCCCCATATCATGGAGGAGCAGCTATCCGGTACTGTCAAAAATAACAGGAAGGCATGGACCGAATCCGTGGGAGACTGCCGGGCCTTTCCGCCAATCCCCTTACATCCACTTGTCGATCGACGCGCTCCTGCCGTAATTCATGTTCCCCACTTGGAAAAAGGCATTCGTCTGACCGCCGGTGACGACCAAGGCGATGTTGTCGGCCTTCGGCACACAGGGGATCTGCGCATCGTCAGCCGCCTTCCACCAGGTGGCGTAGGGCTCTTCACCCTTAAGGGCGCGCGGATAGAGCCACACGTGGGCTAGGAAGGATTCCCGATATTCCTTTGCGGAGATCGTGGAGTTCTTCCACAGCCAATTCTGGAGTTTTTCCTTCGTGTCATATCCTTGATCGACGAGCGCCTTAGCCGTGAGCGGATCGCAAACGACAAGGATGTTGAACATGCGAGCAAGCGTTGGAAACATACTACTGATCTGCTCGTCGAATTTGGGCATAACGGCACCAGCCCCCTTCGCGCCATGACCCATGCGCATGTCCCAACCGCTGAACAAGCTCACCACATTTTCTTCCGGCTTGAACCCTTTCTGCACGTGAAACGGAGTCCAGGGGCTGTTCTTCTCATCCTCGGCGATCACGACATTGTTGTAGTTCAAGTTGTTTCCCTGCCCGCCCCAGTAGGTTTGGCCGGGTATGGAGCCAGGGCCGAGGTTTTTGCCCAGCAAGCTCCAGGCGCGTCCAATCGTGGCATTGGGCTGCGCAAAGGGGCTCAAGGCCCCGATCGTGTAGTTCATATTCAGCTTGTCGCGAATTGGGCCGTTGACGATCATCGCGTATCCGAACGACGTGGTCGAACCCCCCAGCGCAAGCTCGCCTGTCGAAGCAATAGCCAGGATCACGGGAAAGTAAGCGGGATCGCATCCCGCCATCACCGTGTTCACCGCGACCTGTTCGACCGTGTAGTGCCAGGCTCCGTTCGCACCTCCTCCCGTTCTTCCCACGACTTCGTCCGGCTTGTGGCTCGTGGCCTTCAGCATCGCCGCGACTTTTTCCTCCGTCGGGATGATGATCGGCAGGTAATCCGTCATTTGGTTGTCCATGAAATACTTCTGCAAGTTGTCGGCCGTATCGGGACCAAAGACCGCGGGGCCGAGCGAAATGCTCTGAAGCCCAGATTTCTGATCCTCCGGGGTAAGCGGCGTCGTCAAGGAGTCGACAATCTCCTTCATGACCGGTTTGCCCGTGACCGGGTCGGCACCGTCCAAAACCGCTCGGAGCTGCTCAGGCGTCTTGCCCCATACGGGATGAACGGTATAGGCAATTCGAAGAGTCGGCATGCCACGTTCGGCCGCCGTGGATCTCGCCAAATCAACGTAAGCCTGCGTGATAACCGGAACGCTGGGAACGCCCATCTTTTCCATCGTTATGCAGTGACCGACGGTCGCTGGTGTGCAGCCCCCTCAATGCCCGATGGCCATGATGGCCGCGTTGCCGTTCGCCTTGATTTCTGCCCACAGCTTCGGGTCCTCTTCCGGATACGTCCCGGCCTTCTTGCGAAGGACCGTCTTAACGCTGGGCATGTTCTGTGCGAACCAACCGGCCATTTGTTCGAGCAGCACGTCGCCACCAAAAAAGCCCGTGTCGACCAGGTAGATGGTCTTTCCATCGACCGTGCTGAGAGTTGGCGCCATGGGAAAGCGATTAATCGGAGGAGGAGTGCCCTTGGGCGACAAGGCCGTGAGCTTTGGCTCACTTCCCTGACCGCTTTGTACATCCTTTTTCTTCTTTTCTCCCGCCTCTAGGCGCGTGTCCGCCAAAAGCGCCGGAGACATACCCAGCAACGACAGCAACCTTCGTCTATTGAACTTCATGGATGAGTTGCCTCCTATCGGTCTCTCGCTTGGCCTCGGCAAATGCTGCTCACCAGCCTCCGAACGCGAGATTATGGCAAATCAAAAGCAACAAAACAGTTGCCGGAAGCGCCAATCAGGTATTGTTTGCCGCCCACTGCATAGGTAATGAGATTCGATTCAGAACTCGTTCCGCCAACCGTAAATTCCCACAGCAACTTGCCCGTTAAGGCATCGAGAGCGAAGAAATTGCCTTCATCACTCACCGAGAACACTAGACCGCCCGCCGTCGCCAGCGTGCTGACCTCAGCTGGTGCGAGCATACGGTACTCCCACTTGAGCTTGCCGGTCACGCTGTCCAGAGCCCGAATGGCACCGTAGGCATCATCTCCCGTCAGAGTGATTCTCCCTCCCCCACCAAAATCCGGAAAATGTACCTTCGGTTCGCCGGCGACCGTATAGGCACCGATTTCTCGAGCGGAGACGTAGAACAGTTTGGTCTGCGGGCTGTAGGAGGGGCTGTTCCAATTCGTACCCCCATGACCATCCGGGTAGACCAATTGCCCTTCCGGCGTCGGCTCGGTGTTCGGCAGCACAATCGGACGCCCCTTCGCGTCGAGCCCTTGGGCCCACGTTTGCTTCACAAAAGGGACGCCAACCACGTACTCGCCGGTTACACGATCTAGGACGTAATAAAACCCATTGCGGTTTGCCAGGGCCAGAAGCTTTCTAGGTTTGCCGCCGACAGTCCCATCGAACAGCACCGGAACTTGAATGGCGTCCCAGTCATGCGTATCGTGGGGCGTAAACTGGAAATACCACTTCATCCGTCCCGAATCGGGATCGATGGCGAGTAGTGAGTCGGAGTACAGGTTGTCCCCCTCGCGATTATGACCGTTGTAGTCAGGAGCGGGGTTGCCGGTCGTCCAATACAAGAGGTTGAGCTGTGGATCATACGACCCGGTGCCCCATGTACCTGCGCCGCCCGTGCCAGACATGTCTTTGCCCCACGTCTCCGAGCCAGGCTCGCCGGGATTGGGAATGGTCCAGACACGCCAGAGCCGCTGGCCCGTCTTGGCATCGTAGGCGTCAACGTAGCCCCGAATCCCAACGTCTCCTCCGGAGATTCCCACAATAATCTTGCCGTCGAGCGCCCGAGGCGCCCCCGTGATTGCATATCCTCGGTTATTCTCGTCCACGTGGACATTCCACTTCACAGCGCCTGTGGTGGCGTTCAACGCAACCAGGTGCGCATCGAGCGTTCCCACATACACGGTGTCGTTGAGAACGGCGACGCCGCGGTTGGAACGATGCACTCCAATGGTATAGATCCTCTCCGGCATATGAGGCGTCCAGCTCCAGATCTTCGTGCCGAGACGCGCATCGAGAGCCGTAACCGTGCTCAGTGGTTCGGTGACGTACATGACTCCGCCGACCACAACGGGAGATGTCTCAATGGGCTGAAGAGGGTGGCTGGGCTGGTACATCCAAGCCGGTTTGAGGCGATCAACATTTTCGCGGTTTATCTGCGTCAGCCTGGAAAACCGCTGGGAGTGATAATCACCGCCGTACATCAACCAGTCTTGTGGCGTATCGTCGGCATGTAACAACTGTTCATAGGAGACATTCTGCGCGACCAGCGGCGTTGACACCAAGGGCCAGAGGACCCACCCCAGCGCATATAGGAAAATTCTCACGGTGCACCTTTCAAACTCATCAAATAGGCCACCACGTCCTCTAACTGCGCTGGAGAGAAAGTATCCTTGAAGCTGGGCATGAAACTCTTTCCAGGCTCCTTTTCCAGGGAGCGCAGATCAGGCTTCCAGAATCCGTGAAATTTTCCGCTGGCGTCCTGCAGCACAATCGTGAACGAGTCTTCACCGACGCGCATGCCTTCCACCACGCGTCCGCCCTGTTCCACAGCACGGTACATTAGGTATTGGGTCCATCGGTTCCCAAACGGACCCTCTCCCACTTTGGGCAAATTCGCGCCCGGGTCCATTAATCTCGCTTTCAAGCTTGGTCCTCCCCGCATGGCGCCGATCCGGGTCAAATCGGGTCCGATGCTCCCGCCTTGGCCCGCAATCATGTGGCACGCTTGACAGCCGCTGGAGTTGTAGAGAGCCTGGCCCTTGCCGGGATCGCCCGCCACTTGCTCCGACGTGGTTGTGCTGTCCAAGGTTCGGAGATACGACACGATGCTGGCCTCTTCTCGCTGAGAGAGGGTAGAAGATCCTGGCATGGCCGTACCCGGAATCCCTCTACGGATGATATCTTCGACCCCGGCGTCACCTAAGCGGGCGGGAACACCGTGCAGATCAGGACCATCTCCCCCGCCGGCATCCACCCCGTGGCACGCAGAGCAGTTTTGCTCGAATAAACGCTTGCTCTCTGCCAGGTCGGCCGAAGTCTGAGAACCCCTGGCTTCGGAAACACGCCAGGCACTTTGAATCAGAGTCCAGGCTAGCAAAATCGAAGCGACACGCCGGAAGCATTTCACGCACACACCTCTTTGCCTGGTCGACATTCTCGGTAGAGCTGAAATGAATAACACAGAGGCCGCCTCGCCGCCAGCGCGCCGTTGTGGCTCGAACGTGTTTTGGCTGTGAGGAGGCGCTACGCCTGCGAACTACCCTAGTGGCCACTCGTTTCTGTCGCCAAGGCCATGGGAGCGCGGGTGGGCGGCAATTTGGCACGGATCAGTGCCTCGACTTGATCCCACACATTCGGGTCACACTCGATCTCGGCGTGTGGTTTTGCAAAGTGACGGACCAACCAGGGATAGTCGTCCGAACAGGAAATGGGGCTGGCCTTGTAGTCAAAGCGAAAGTTTCCGAGGATTCTGGTGCGCTCCGGGTCAATCGCGCGAATCTCCGGCTGCCCATGAAGAACGCTATTGGTCTGATAGAAATTGGCGGCTTCGGCAACGTTGGCGGGAATCCACGCGTCGTTTTCCTTCCGTTTCACGATGCTGTCGACCTGAATCGTCAGCAGGACGGGAATGGAGTCTTGCTCTAACTGCCGCGCGAGCTCGACCGTCTCCGATGCACCCCAACTGTGCCCATAGAGAATAATTCGTGCATGGCGCTTCTCGTCGTCACTGAGGTTGCCACTGTGGTCGGCATCCAGCAGTCGCAAGATTTTCGCGTGTGCCTCGGTTTCCTTGTGATTTTCGAAGACCTCGGTGTACGCATCGGGGGCGTATTCCGCGCGCAGCCGCGCCGCCAGCTGGACCTCGACATGAAGCGCGTTGTCGGGACGAACATATCCACCGAGAAAACCGAAAACAATGATCGGGGAGGATGCCGGTGCTGTTGCGAGGCGCTCGCCTTCCGGACGCGCTGCTGATTCTTCATCCAGTGCAAGCACACTTGTCATCGCGAAGAGCACGAGCATCGGACCCGCGAGAAAAACGCGCATACCCTGGGGTTAGTGACGGGATCATAGCAGGAAAGTGAGACACATCAAAGTGCGATCACGACTCCCAAGCAGATGTAGCATGGCCATTCGTACTAAAACGAAAGAACTAAAACGAAAAAAAATGGAAACAGGCAAGGCCGGCCCTTGTCACGTTGCCCAGACGGAATGGACGAAAAATCAATTACACAAAGTCGCTGGTTCTGTGGTGGGGGAGAAGAGAAAGTGGTGCCGACCCCAGCCCTCGAATCCGTTCGGATCCTTCGGTCACCCTTTTCTATCTTCTCCCGCCGAGCCCATCATCCGGGAGGTCATTACCACCGACAATACAGGCAACCTGTTAGCATCGGGAGGGATAGACTGTAGGCCCGTCAATACCTGGGCCCGTTTTCCCTTTGCCTTGCGACCTCGCCGCCGTGGGGTCCCTCTTGAAAACAAGCGCTCTGTTTGTCCCAGACAGTCGGGTAAAAAGTACCAGCATCCGATCGAGATTTGCCGGGAATCTCTGCTCAGACGATTCCCTGTAAGCCTAGCAAGCTGCGAAACTTGTAGGGAATTACTGGCTTTGGCGACGAATTTGCGATTGACAAGCTCCGTGGTTTTGGTAAAGCCGCGCTGAACCAGGACGAGGACTCTCGACGCGCTTGTGGGGCAGAACGAATTGTGCTACAGGAAGTTTAGAGCGGATTCTGCAAATTAGGTTTAGGTAAGGATGAGACGGGAGTTCCCAGCTCGGCGTCGGCGACTTGGTTAGGAGCTTGTGAGCATGTCCACGCTGAAGTTACTTCTTGCAGACGACCACGAAGTTGTGCGTAGGGGCTTGCGATCGATACTAGAGACGCAGCGCGATTGTGAGGTCGTGGGAGAAGCTGCCGATGGCCGTCAAGCCGTCGCGCTAGTCAAGGAACTGAATCCCGACATCGTGGTCTTGGATATCTCCATGCCTGTGCTGAACGGCCTAGAGGCGACACGGCAAATTCTCAAAATACGTCCGCAAACCAAGGTCCTGATTCTCACCGTGCACGAATCCGATCCGCTCATTCGAGACGTGCTCGATGCCGGAGCTCGCGGCTACATCCTCAAGACAGACGCGGGCCGGGACCTCGTCTCGGCCGTTGAGTCGCTGCGCCGCAACAAGACCTTTTTCACTTCACGGGTGTCGCAGATGATTCTCGACGGATTTTTGAAGGGTGATTCGCGCCCCCTGGGTAGCAACGGCGGCGGGATTCGTCTGACCCCGCGTCAGCGCGAGATTGTTCAGCTCCTGGCGGAGGGGAAGAGCAGCAAAGAAGTCGCCGTGGCGCTGGATCTGAGCGTCAAGACGGCCGAGACCCACCGCGCCAACATTATGCGCAAGCTCGACTGCCACTCGGTCAGCGAAGTCGTAAGGTACGCCATCCGCAACAAAATCATTGAACCTTAGTATGAACCCGGGACGCCGCAACTCCGCATAAACCGCACGATTCCCGCCGTTGCGTTTTTCCTTCCTCAGGCTCTTGATCCATCCAACAAGGCGGAGGTCACACGGCCGGGCCATCTCGCCTAGCTAGGCCCTACAGGATTCCCCCTTCAAAACTTAGGTATCCCTTGGATGGTAGCAGGCGCTCGGATCGGATTACCGTCCCTCCAAGATGCATATTCGACAACCCGATACCGCCGGGTTCCTGCTCACTCTAACCCACCCCTTACAGGGGCCGTTTGGATTTCTTCCCCGAACGCGCCAACGGCCCCTCCAACCTCCTATTGCGTAAGGGGGCGGTAGCTCACTCAATCGGCCCCTTTGGGGTCATCGGGTTTGGTTGGATTCAGCCGCTCCGTGTCGGTTGAGGGAAACGAGCGCCCCGCCACGACGTGTTCGAGCGCCACCAGCAGATGGTGGGCCGCCTGCGCCTTGGTTACATAGGCGGACGCCCCGGCTTCCATGGCAGCCGTCAGCATTGCTGAAGAGTCGTGCTGGCTAAGAATTAGTACACGGATGTGAGGAAGTTGTTTGCGTATCTGTTTCGTAGCGTCCAGGCCGTTCACGTAGGGCATACCAATGTCCATGACGATGACGTCCGGCGCGAGCTTCCAAGCTTCCTCCACGGCTTCGGCTCCGTTGGCCGCCTCGCCACATACCTCCCAGGCGGGAGCGGACTCCACTAGGGATCGGAGACCCTTGCGGAAGATTTCATGGTCATCCGCGATGAGGATTCGAGTTCGGGTCAACGCTTTCCCCGGCCTGGACGCCGACGCTCGGGTGTTCGTTTTCCACCGGAGCGACACCATGATAAGTGAGGGCCTTATATCCCTTAGGGAGCAGGAAGGGCATACCGAGAACCCTGTAGGCCAGTGGGAAAAAACCTCTAGCACGGAGGACGACCCGTGGTTCATTGACAGCGATTTCGCGCCAGAATAATATCGATGGTTCACAACTCCGCAGAACCTCAAATCATTCATGGACCGGGCCGATTCCTCCGACAAGAAGCCGAAGTTCTATCTGACCACACCCATTTACTACGCGAATTCGCGGCCCCACGTGGGTTCGGCGTATACGACGATCGTATGTGACGTGATTGCGCGCTACAAGCGCATGTGCGGATACGACGTCGCCTACCTAACGGGAACGGACGAGCACGGCGTGAACATCGAGCGTGCCGCCGAAAAGGCGGAGATCACCCCGCAGGAGCTCGTCGACAAGAATGAAAAGATCTTTCGCGATTTGTGGAAACTGCTCGGCATCACCACCACCGATTTTATCCGCACCACTTCGGACGAACATGCCCGGGCCGTCCAAACGCTGGTGCGGCGGACGATCGAGCGCGATCAGAACCTGCCGCCTGAGAAACGTGCGCTCTACAAAGCGAAATATGAAGGCCGCTACTGCATCTACGATAATCTCTACGTAAGCGACACACCGGAGCCGGCCGACTGCCCCACCTGCGGCCGTCCCGCAGAGTTGATCTCCGAAGAGAACTATTTTTTCAAGCTTTCGGCCTACCAGCAAAAACTCCTCGAGCTCTACGAGACGAAGCCGGATTTCGTGCAGCCGGATTTTCGGATGAACGAAGTGAAAAGCTTCGTGGAAGCTGGGCTGAAGGACGTTTCGATCAGCCGGAAGACAATCAAGTGGGGCATCCCGTGGCCCGATGATCCGGAGCACGTTTTCTACGTCTGGTACGACGCGCTGACAAGCTATCTGAGCGGTATCGGGTATGGAGAAGGTGCAGACGGCGAGGCAAATCCAAACTTCAAAAAATACTGGCCCGCCGATTTACACATGATCGGTAAGGAAATCATTCGATTCCACGCGGTCTATTGGCCGGCCTTTCTGATGGCCGCCGGGCTGCGGCTGCCGAATCAGGTTTTCGCGCACGGATGGTTGCTTTTTGAGCAGGAGAAGATGAGCAAATCGAAGGGCAACGTGGCCTATCCCGAGCCGATTGTGAAAGTGCTAGGCAATGACGCGTTGCGATATTACCTGCTCCGCGAAGTTGTCTTCGGCCAGGACGGCAATTTCTCCCGCGATTCTCTCATCACCCGGTACAACGCGGATCTGGCGAACGGGTTAGGGAATCTCGCAAGTCGAATCCTTACGATGATTGCAAGTTATTGCGGAAGTGCCATCCCGAACGCGCCGGAAGTCCCCCCGCGTTTAGAGGAACTTGTCTCCGCACCCCATTTGAAGGCGATCCGCAGCGGCTACGATGGCTTTGCGTTTTCCGAGGTACTGACCAGCGTCTGGAAACTTGTGGAAGCAACGGACAAGTACATTGTCGAGGAAAAGCCGTGGTCCCTGGCCCAGAATCCATCCGAGAGCGATCGACTCGGCCGTGTCCTGTATGCCGCCGCCGAATCGCTCCGGATGATTACCGTTCTCGCCCATCCCGTCATTCCGGACGCGACACTGAAGATCTGGGGACAGTTGGGCCAGCCGGGAAAACTTGCGGACGTGCGCATCGATCAGCTCACCTGGGGTGGATTGAGGCCCGGGACAAAGGTAGGAAAGCCGCAAGCGGTTTTCCCGCGAGCGGATAAGATACAGGCATGGGAAAGGATGGAGTCGATGGAACAGGAGATACGGAATCCGAAGCCCGTGGAACCCGTGTCGTCTCGATCGGGTTCGGCGACCAGCGCCGCACCGGCGACCGACGGCAAGATCACGATTGAGGATTTTGCGAAGATCGATCTGCGGGTTGGCCAGGTGACGTCAGCGGAGCGGGTTCAGGGAGCGGACAAGCTACTGAAGCTCGTGGTTGATATCGGAGACGAGGTGCGCCAAGTGCTGGCGGGGATTGCGCTCGCCTATGCCCCGGAAGATTTGATCGGCCGCAAGGTCGTCATTGTTGCGAATCTCGCGCCCAGGAAAATGCGTGGACTGGAATCAAACGGCATGCTGCTGGCAGCCTCGGCGGGCGCCGACGGCCTGCCGGTGTTGTGCACATTTGCGGAAGATATTCCCCCGGGAGCAAAGGTGAAGTGACGATTCGAGATGACCATCGTTGATTCACATGCACATCTGGAGTTCGCACAATTTGATACAGATCGCGCGGCGATGCTGGAGCGGGCCCGTCGGGCCGGTGTTGAGCTTTTACTCGCCATTGGCAGCGGTACGAGTCCAACCGAGCGACTGGACGCGGCGATTCCTTTTGCCCAAGAACACGACTGGATCTACGCGACGGTCGGCATTCACCCGCATGATGCGGTCGTGGCAACCGAGCCGCATTTCGTTGAGCTCGACGAGCTGGCACGGCATCCTCGCGTGATCGGTTGGGGCGAGATGGGACTGGATTATTACTACGACTATTCGCCGCGCGAGGTACAGAAGCACGTCTTCCGACGCCAGCTTCGACAGGCGCGCCGGGCGAAGTTGCCAGCGATTATTCATTGCCGCGACGCGTGGGAGGACTGCCTGGAAATTCTGGAGCAGGATTGGCGGTCGGGCGGGCTGGGCGGAATATTTCATTGTTTTACGGGAACGCTGGACGAGGCACGACGGGGGCTCGACCTCGGCTTTTTCATCTCGTTTGCGGGAAACGTGAGCTACCCCAAGAACCAATCCCTTCGCGACGTGGCACGGGAAATCCCGCTTGACAGGATGCTTACCGAGACCGATTCGCCGTTTCTGGCACCCCAGGGGCGGAGAGGCAAGCGCAATGAGCCTGCATTTGTGGTTGAGGTAGCGCAGACCTTGGCGAGTGTGAGAGACTTGGGCACCGATCTGGTCGCCGGGGCCACGACGGCCAATTTTCGGAGACTTTTCGGGCTCGCAGTGGGACCCGCGTCCCCCTAGAGACAGGACATCGATGGCATTCGCCGTACAAATCGCCAAGGGAATCTTCGATCTGGTGCGAGATGATTTGGCGCTCGTCGAGCGCGAAATTGCCGCGCAGGGCGGCGCCGCCATTGAGCCGGTTGCCGAGATCGCCGGCTACCTGCGCGAGGGTGGCGGCAAGCGACTGCGCCCGGCTCTGCTGCTGCTCGCGGCAGGCGCCTCAGGTTATCGCGGACCGGGCGCGATCCGCCTGGGCGCCGTCGTGGAGATGATCCACAGCGCGACGTTGGTCCACGATGATGTGATCGACGGCGCGCAGACAAGGCGCGGGCGCCCCAGCACCAACGCCCGATGGGGCAACCACATGAGCGTGCTGGCAGGAGACTGGCTCTACATGCAGTCGTTTGAACTGGCACTGCGCGAGCGCAATTTTGCGATTCTCGATATCCTAATCGAGCTGACGCAAAACATGGTGGAGGGCGAACTGCTGCAGCTTACGCGGCTGGGACGAATCGATTTAACCGAGGCGGACGCCACAGAGCTCGCTTATCGCAAGACGGCGTGTCTATTCGCCGGGTGCTCGCGGTTGGGAGCGGTCCTCGGACGGCAGCCGAAAAATGTGGAGGAGGCGCTCGCCGACTACGGACGCAACGCGGGCTTGGCGTTTCAGTTGGTGGATGACCTGCTCGATTTCACGGCGTCGCCAGAGCAGCTAGGAAAGCCTGTACTGAGTGATCTCAAGGAAGGAAAGGTCACGCTTCCACTGATTTTCGCGCTCGAGGACGGTGGGGCGCTCTACAGCTCTTCGAAGGATTCCAATGGTCACTCAGCCAGCGAAGGTCGCCGACTTGTTGGGAAAGTCCTTGAGGAGCGAGGATTTCTAAGCGTTCGACCCGAACAGATCACTCGTCTTGTGAACGAGAGCGGCGCGCTACGCCGGGCTTCGGATCTGGCCAGGGAATACGTCAGCCGCGCAAAGGCGTGTCTGGAAGATGTACCCGACACGGAGTACCGCCGTGCGCTACTGGCGGTCCCCGATTTCATCCTCGAGCGGCAAAACTGACCCTTCGATCTCTCTTCAAGCAGTGGGCCCAGAAGCTGACCGGTGCGGTCCGGCATGGCGCTGGTTGGTCTCGTGGAGAGATTGCTCGGCGTCATCGATCAGATCCGCCGGCTTCCAGTCACTGTCCTCATACCACTTGTAGACCGTGCCGTCCGGATTGATCACCGTCGTGCTAAGCGAATGCGTGATCTGATCGCCCGAAAACTGATAGAACAGCCCGAAAAAATCGGCGACGGCCGGCAACTGTTTTGCCGGTACCGTGGCAAAGTCCCAACGGTCAAACGGATCACCGCCGGTCGTCTCATCAAACGTGTGGGCATACTTCCTCATCACGGTGGGTGTGTCGTGGCGCGAGTCAAAGCTGAGAGTGAGCAAACGAATTTTTTTAAAATCGATCGAAGGATTGTAGCGGAGCCGGGCATAGATCTGGGCGAAATTCCTTGAGACGAGAGGGCAAAAATCAGGGAAGGGGCAGCGCGTATAAACGAAGGTGACCAGGAGAACATCGCCGCGAAACGCACTCAGGTGAATTTCCTTGCCGTCTTGATCCACCAGCGCGAAATCTGGAACGGTCTCGCCCGGCTGGGGATGGTGCGAGGACGCCCCAGAAGGCTTCGGCGCACCAGGCTGGGCCTTCTTCGTAACGACAATGTTTTCCAGGTAGGCCCCGTCACTCGTCACCACGACGTCCGCAGTAATCTCATCTCCCGGGGTGAGCGCCACGAGAGCCTTCGTGTCGCGCACCGGATAGGGCATCGTCATAGCCGCCATGAAGCCCGGGATTTCCTGTCCATCCACGTTGAGAGTTGCTTGCTGCGAGTCGATCGAGACAACCCGTCCAACGAGATGATAGCGCTTGGTTGCCTGCTCGGAGGCAGGGGCGGGCTGCGATTTGCTGCAGCCGGCGATCCATAGGCACAAAGCCGCTAGAAGAACGCAGTTTCCAGAATGCCTACAGAAGCGCACGCTGACCCCCTTCGAAGCTTCGATTCTACCCCAGCGCTCGCACGCCCGTTGCACTTTCAGAAATGAAACCGGTAGCGAAGCTGCCCGTATATCTCAAACGGGTTGTT
>Ga0187783_10001615_pt1 | contig 16697 bp, 16 predicted proteins | sample 1015_SJ02_MP02_2_FD_132471 | JGI IMG/M metagenome (GOLD analysis project Ga0187783, IMG submission 132471) | Tropical peat soil microbial communities from peatlands in Department of Meta, Colombia - 1015_SJ02_MP02_20_MG | ecosystem: Environmental > Terrestrial > Soil > Wetlands > Peat | place... | reverse complement strand
CTAGAATGCCGAACCCGCCCCAAGCAGGCTGTAGAGGAGAATGCCAAGCACGAGCGACGTGAAGATGGCATACATTCGGTCCCGTTCGGCCGCGAATCCCAGGATCGAAGCCATCACGCGCAGCACCGGCGTGGCGATTAGGCATAGAAGGCCCAATTGAATGACGGCCCGGGCCCGCAGTTGCAGCGCCCCGTGAAAGATGCCCCCCAGGGTTCGGAGGTCGGTAGGTTCACCACGAAAGATACGGTAGTCGGGGCGAGCCCAGGCGTTCCCGATCAAATAGAGCCATCCTCCGACGAACACGACGAGAGCAGAAAGGATCACGCCGGCGCGCAGAATTTCCCCGAGAATCTCTTCGATGTTGCGATCGGACCAGTTGCGCATCATTTTAGAGGCTACCGCTAAGTCCTTGGTAGATCATCTGGGCGCCGAGGGTCACAATGACCAGACTGAAAATCAGCCGCAAAATTTTCGTTTCTGCCGTCATTAGAATCCGCGCTCCCAGAAGTGAGCCGGAAAGCACTCCGAGCATCACCGGCATGGCGAGCCCAGGATCGATGTATCCACGGTTCAGGTAAATGCCTGCGCTCGTGGCTGCGGTGACTCCGATCATGAAATTGCTCGTGGTGGTGGACACTTTGAAGGGTAGTTTCATCGCTTGATCCAAAGCCACCACCTTCATGGCACCGGAACCGATCCCCAGCAGCCCGGAAATCGCCCCCGCGCCAAACATCAAGCTGAACCCGGCAGGAACATTCTGTGCGTTGTACGGGCGGGCCCGCCCATCTTCCTCGGAGGGAAAACTGCCATTCATTTTCAGTCGGGTCGCCAGCGGATCGGGGGGCAGATCGCGCTCCTGGCGGGTGCGTGGCTTACGCGACCAATAAGCAGAACACAGCAGCACGAGGCCGAAAATGATGGCAAGAACTTGGCTCGGCGCGATGGTGGAAAGAAACGCGCCACAGAGGGCGCCCACCGTTGTTGCAATCTCCAGAAACATTCCGATCCGGATATTCGAAAATCCTTCCTTCACATACGCTGCCGCCGCGCCCGAAGACGTCGCGATCACCGAGACCAGGGATGCTCCAATCGCATAACGGATGTCTACCTTAAAGAAGATCGTAAGCAGCGGAACCAGAACCACGCCCCCGCCGAGGCCGGTCAGCGATCCCAGCAAGCCCGCGAGGAAGGATGCGATAACCAGCAGGAGCGTGAGTTCAGCAACGTTCATTGGGTCTCAGATGAAGAGTTTGCCATATCCGACCGCCGACCGTCAGGGCAGAGTTGTCGTTTCGGGTTCTATGTTGGCAGCGGTTGTTCTTTGGCTGCGCCGCGCTGGGCCAGGATGGAACTGCGCCCCCCAGCCGTTCCTCTTCTGGCAGTTCCGCCTTTCCCGTTGTATTCTCGGGGCGTGACGGGCTTCCCGAGCGAGAATCGGTCTCCCACGGTAGGGCTCATTCTCGGCCTAGTGATTACTGTTTCTGCCGTGGTGGCGTATTCCTGGTATATCAGCCGGCAGATTACGGGCCTGCGTGCTCTGCAGAATAACTTGCTCGACCGCGACCGACGCGATTCCCTCCAGCTACTCCGCATCCAGAATGATCTGAACTCCTTGGCCCTGGCGATGCGCGACATGCTGGACAACGACGAGCCCTACCCACTGGCCGCTTGGTCGACACAATTTCAGCGTATTCGCGCCGACCTTGAGGATGCATTACGCAAAGAAGAGCAGGTTGCCGTGGCAGACCGCACACCTGATCAGAGTGAATATTTGCGTAGTTCGGTGGCGCAGTTCTGGGATGCTTCGGAGCGCATCTTTGAACTGGCGAAAAACGGCGAGGAGCAGGAAGCGCGTACGCAGATTCGGCTTTCTCTCGAAGCCCGTCAGGCGGCGTTGAGCACGGCCGTCGCGAGATTATTGGTGCAAAATAACGAGAGCGAAGAGCGGGCAACCACCCACATTGCCAAGATCTATGACGGCGTCGAACGTCAGGTCTATCGATTCCTGGCGGCGACACTGGTGGCGATCCTGGTGACAGGGCTCTATCGAATCCGTTCGAATCGGAAACTATTCGCGCAACTAGCCTCGCTCTCCGATCAGCGGAGCGAGCTGGCACAAAAGCTCATCTCTACCCAAGAATCAACCTTACGGTACATCTCGCGGGAGTTGCACGATGAGTTCGGACAGGTGCTGACGGCCATCGGTTCCATGCTGACTCGGGCACGAAAGGACGTGCCAGAAGGCTCGGCCCTCGGCGAGGACTTGCACGAGGTTCGAACCATCGCCCAGACCACGCTGGACAGAGTGCGCACGCTCTCCCAGGCGCTGCACCCAGTCATGTTGGATGAGGCAGGGCTGGAGAGCACGCTCGATTGGTATCTTCCTGCCGTCGAGAGACAGGCCGGCATTACAATACGTTACGAAAAACCTGCAACCCCGATGACCATCGACGGTGACGGCGCCATCCACATTTACCGCGTGCTGCAAGAGGCCCTGAACAACGTTGCCCGGCACTCGGGCGCGACGGAGGCTTGGGTGCGGATCCGCTGTTCAGCTCTGGAGTGGGAATTTGAAGTGGAAGATCACGGATTTGGGTTCGTGCCGCCGGGAACGAAGCAGGGCATGGGACTGGTGGCCATGCGCGAACGCGCAGAACTGTTGGGAGGGCGCTTGGAATGGTTGCAACCTGAGGCGGGAGGAACCTTGGTTCGATTAAGAGTTCCGCGGGAGAAGTTGGGCGGACATGCCGAATAAGATTTCCGTGCTGTTGGTGGACGATCATGTTTTAGTTCGTCGCGGCTTCCGGCGTATCTTGGAGGACGAGCCGGACATTCAAGTTGTGGGAGAGGCGAGCGACGGCGTCGAAGCCGTCCGGCTGGCGGAGGAACTCCATCCCAGGGTCATCGTGATGGATTGTGCTCTGCCGAACCTGAACGGGCTCGATGCCACCCGACAAATCCTTCGCACCTCCCGAGAAACGCTGGTGCTCATGCTGAGCATGCACCCGGAAGGGACCTGGGTGCGGCAGTCCTTGGATGCGGGCGCGCGCGGCTACATCCTCAAAAATGCCGTCGATCTGGAATTGGGAACGGCGATTCGCCGCGTAGCGGCTGGAGAACTGGTGCTCGATCCTCAGGTGGTGAGTCCGAGGCCGCTGAAGGGCGAGCGAAACACGCTGACCCCGCGGGAGGTGGAAATTCTGCAGATGATAGCCCAGGGAAAGTCCAACAAAGAAATTGCTGCCGAGCTCGGTCTGAGTGTAAATACGGTGGCGGTGCATCGAGCGAACATCATGGACGCGTTAGGCATCCACAAAACCGCTGAGTTGGTGGTCTACGCCATTCGCAACGGGTTGGTCAATCTTCCGTGAACCGCCGTTCGTTTCTGCGGGGAGTCGGTCTGGCGTGGGTCGCAGGTCTTCCGCCGCTCCAAGGATTCGCTGCTGTCCCCGCGCAGCCGTCGTCCCCGGGATTTCGTCTGGTCGACGTCACCGCCTCGGCTGACATTCACTTCCATCACAACAGCGGTGCCTACGGAGGCAAACTCTTGCCGGAGACTCTGGGTGCAGGCTGTGCCTTTCTTGACTACGACAACGATGGCTGGCAAGACATTTTGCTGGTGAACGGAATGGACTGGCCAGGACACAAGCGAGAGCGGACCACCCTACAGCTCTACCGCAACAACCGCAATGGCACGTTCACTGACATCACTCGTCGTGCCGGCCTCGACGTCGAAATGTACGGGATGGGCGTGGCCGTCGGCGACTACAACAACGACGGCTATCCCGATATTCTCATCACCTGTGTTGGGCAGAATCGTCTCTTCCGGAATACCGGGAAGGGAACCTTCGTCGACGTTACCCAGGAAAGCGGCCTAGCTGGACGCCAAGCGTTCAGCACCTCGGCTTTATGGATCGATGTCGATCGCGACGGCCTTCTGGATCTGTTCGTTTGCAATTATGTGAAATGGTCCAAGGAGCACGACGTCTTCTGCAGTTTGGACGGAATGCACAAAGCCTATTGCACGCCGGAGGCGTATCGGGGAGAGACCTGCTGGCTGTTCCACAATCGAGGCAACGGTACCTTCGAGGACGTGACCGCCAGTAGCGGAATTTTCGACAGCAGTTCGAAATCGCTGGGCGCGGCCGTGCTCGATTATGACCAGGATGACTGGCCCGACTTGCTGGTTGCAAACGACACTCAGCCGAACAAGCTTTACCGCAACCAGCGGAATGGCTCCTTCAAAGATGTCGGGGTCGAAGCCGGCATCGCGTTCAGCGGGGAAGGCAAGGCGCGTGCCGGAATGGGAGTCGATGTGGCCGACTTCGAGAACTCGGGGCACGCCGGAATTGCGATTACCAATTTCGATAATGAGATGATCGGACTCTACCGCGCCTCCGGCGGCGGCTACCTCGACGTGGCCACCCAGAGCGGCGTGGGAATTCCATCCAAGGATAAGCTCGGGTTCGGTTGTGTTTTTCTTGATGCCGACCTGGATGGAGCACTCGATCTGGTCGCCGTGAATGGCCACATCGACGAAACCGTTCGCAATGTTCGCCACGTGGGGTATGCTCAGCCGCCGCAGCTTTTCCTGAATGAGGGCAAAGGAATGTTTCGCGACGCGAGCGACGATGTGGGGCCCGATTTCAACCAACCTCGCGTGGGACGCGGCTTGGCCTACGGTGATTTCGACCGTGATGGCGACCTCGACCTACTCATGACCACCAACAACGGCCCTGCCGTTTTGTTTCGCAATGACCAGTGGAGCGGGAATCGCAGTATTCGCGTACGCTTGGTTGGCACAAAGTCCAATCGCGACGCCATGGGCGCCTGGGTAAGCATCTTTCACGGCTCATCCACTCAATCCCGCATGGTGAAAAGTGGCTCGAGCTATTTGTCACAGTCGGAGTTGCCTCTGACATTCGGCTTGGGAAAGTACGACCGAGTGGATCGCTTAGTGATCCGGTGGCCGAGCGGCGCGAGCGAGGACTACAAGGACTTGACGGCCGGGCGGACGTACACATGCGTGGAGGGAAAAGGCATCACTTCGCGAAGTGGTTTTTGAGAATAGCCAGGCTAGGCAATAGGAAGCGTGAAATAGAACAACGAGCCGTGCCCCAGCTGGCTCGTGACACCGATCCCGCCGCCGTGGGCTTCGACGATGGCTTTGGCGATAGCCAGCCCCATGCCCGTGCCTTGTACTTGCAGCCGCTGATTTCGCCCGCGATAGAATTTCTCAAAGATCAAAGACTGCTCGAAATCGTCGATTCCCGGCCCGTGGTCGGCGATGCTCGTCATCACTATCTGTTCTTTGGCCTCGCCGGTAATATGAATCGGGGATTCTGGCGGAGAGTACTTGGCCGCGTTTTCCAATAATTGCGCAATGACCTCGGAAATGCGACTCACGTCCATCCGGACCGCAGGTAAGCCCTGGGGTAAAGCAACCTGCACCGGATGCTTTCCTAAGGTGGCTCGGGATCGTTCGAGTGCGTCCTCCACGGCTTCCACAATTGGATGGGAGCCCAAGTGCAGTTCCACTTGCCCCGCCTCGAGCTGAGCCATCTCGGCGGCTTCACCCACCAAGTGGTTGAGCCGGTCGCTCTCCTCATTGATCACGGTGAGGAGCTCGAGTCGTTGCGTCGGGTCAAGATCCGGACCTGATAGCAGCGAAGTAACCGAGGCTTTGATGGCGGTTAGCGGTGTGCGGAACTCGTGGGTTACGGAATCGAGCAGCGCCGAGCGCAGCTGCTCGCTTTCCCTCGCGGCTTCCGCTTTGCTGAGCTTTTCGACTGCGCCGGCACGTTCGACAGCGATGGCGATCAGGCTGCTGACCGCCTCCAGGGTCTCGCGAGAGAGCTGCGCTCCTGAAAGGCCCATACTGCCCACCACCCGCAACCCCATACGCAGCGGCATGAAGACCACTCGGTGCTCGGCATCGATCTTGGGCTCTCCCCGCATGGCTGCCAGCTGCAGGTCATGCCGATCTAAGACATCGCGGGCAGGGTTGGAGCGGTAAATATCGGGTCGGCTGGAAACCAAAACGGCGGCTGTTTCCACCCCGAAACTTTCTACGATGAAGGTGGGGATGACATTTAACAGTTCAGCCACATTGTCGCTCGCCAGGAGTTGTTGGCTAAACTTATAGAGGCGTTCGGCCTCGTGCCTGCGTTCATTGGCTCTTTGGGCTTCGCGACGGGCACGTTCGCCCAGCTGGCTGGCGACAATTCCGGTCACCAGGAACGCAGCCAGCGCCACCCAGTTTTGGGGATCAGCAACCGTCAAAGTGCCGATCGGCGGCAGAAAATAATAGTTGAATGCCAGGGTAGCCAGCACTGACATGAATATGGCAGGCCGCAAACCCCAGCTTGCGGAGACACCTTGCACCCCCACCAGAAATGTCAAGGCCGCTGTGGTCACATTCACGTTGATCACTTTGCGATAGGCGAAAACGATTCCCGCCACGAGAGCCGCCGAGGACGAATACTGCGCGATCGATCTGAAGATGGGTTTTGTCACGACGCGATTGTAGCCGACATCGACAATTTTGGCTTTCTCCATGAGAATATCCGCGAGGCCGAAAACGTCCAAGCTAGTTGGGGAGAGGCTGCGCTGTTTCGCAAGGATCGGCATTCCAATGAAGGCTTGGCGTATGCCCTTTCCTGGCTGTTGGTAGGGCCGATATCATGTCAGCGGAGGCGACCGCCGCCGGACGGCGTACTACATGGGTCATCGAATCGAATCGTGCAAGGCGCCGGCTGCTCTAGCGGCCTCGTTCGACCGCGCTATCACCGCGAGTATGAAGGTACGCTTCGCGAAGCCGCAGATCTCGGTGCGAATCTGGAGTGAGCACCACGAGTCGTTTGGCCTGCGCCACCTGCATGGCGGAGGCAATTGCCGACGGGGGTGCATTCGTAGCCCATGGGTTTGGCCGCTCGGTGATCAACGCCTGGAAGAGACATCTCTCCCTCTCGGCCATCCGCGGGCGTCTGCCCGATCTGTCTCCGTGGGCATCGCCAGCGCGAGAGAAAACGGATGCCTATGACTGACCGTCGTCGCATTCTCGTAGTCGATGACGAGCCGCAGATCACTCGTGTCTTGCGCACCAGTCTCTCCAGCCAGAGGTACGACGTTCGTGCGGCCAATGACGGCGAAACTGCCCTGGAGATCATGAGAGACTGGACGCCTGATCTGGTGATTACAGATCTTTCCATGCCCAACATGGACGGATTGGAGCTGTGTCGGCGCCTGCGGGCCTCAATGCAGATTCCGATCATCGTGCTTTCCGTTCGCGGCGAAGAACGGACTAAGGTCCAGGCCCTCGACGCGGGAGCCGACGACTATGTCACCAAACCGTTCGGAATCGAGGAATTGCTGGCTCGAGTGCGGGCGAACCTCCGGCGCGTACCGCTGGCCGAGCCGCAGCCGGCATCCTTTCTTGAGCTTGGCGATTTCCGCATCGATTTCGCTGCCCATAAGGTCACAGTAGCGCGGCGCGAAGTTCACCTCACGCCGAAAGAGTTTGAGCTGCTGGTTTACCTCGCACGTCGTGCAGGCAAGGTCGTAACCCATCGCGCTTTGCTGGCTGCAATCTGGGGTGGCCACAGCACAGACCAGGTCGAGTACCTGCGGGTGTTTGTGGGCCAGTTGCGCAAGAAGCTTGAACCGGATGCCGCTGCGCCAAGGTACATCGTGACCGAACCCTGGGTTGGTTATCGATTCGAGCCGGGAAAGTAAGCATCCCTCGACGCGGTCGTTGCTGACACGTTGCGCCTTTGGGGATGTATCGCGCGCAAGGAACTCCCCCAAGATCCGGTCTCCCTTAGGCCTCGGCTACGACCACCAGGCGAACGGCAGATCGTGTGCTTGAGCGCACGCAGCTTTAGAAGGAGGTCGCCATCTTGAACCCGGAAGCGGCTGAAGCTGCCAGGGTGCTACACTCGCGTCGTGGCTCCGATCACTTATCTGGAATGTACGAAATGCGGCCAACACATTAGCGCGGATGGGCCGCAAACTGTTTGCCGCAAGGATGGGGGGGTTCTCTACGTTCGCTATGATTTGACCGCTCTCCAGCCAACCTTCACTCCTGCTCAATTGTGGGGACGTACGCCGACCATGTGGCGCTACGCCGAGGTTTTGCCGGACGCGAAGCCGGTTTCTTTGGGCGAGGGCTTTACCCCCATGCTGCCCAGCCGCGAGTATGCCAATGTCTATATCAAAGACGAAGGGCGAAACCCCACCGGTTCATTCAAAGCTCGCGGGCTTTCCGCCGCCGTAACCATGGCCAGGGCGTATGGACTGCAAGAGCTGGCCATCCCTTCTGCGGGAAATGCGGCGGGTGCCCTGGCTGCCTACTGCGCTGCCGCCGGACTCCGAGCCCACATCTTCATGCCGAAAGACGTTCCGCTCGCCAACCGTGTCGAGTGTGAGAGCTACGGCGCACATATCACGTTAGTAGACGGATTAATCAGCGATTGCGCTCGTATGGTCGCAGAGAAGGTCGAACAGGAAGGCTGGTTCGATGTTTCCACGCTGAAGGAACCATTTCGCGTCGAGGGCAAGAAGACCATGGCTTACGAAGTGGCGGAACAATTGGGATGGAGCATACCCCAGGGAATCATCTATCCCACGGGCGGCGGCGTGGGTTTGATCGGCATGGACAAAGCCTTTGATGAGATGCAGCAGTTGGGTTGGATCGGGCCCGAGCGGCCCCATATGGTGGCCGTGCAAGCAGCGGGTTGTGCTCCGTTAGTGAAGGCATGGGATGGCGACAGAACGGCTACCGACTTCTGGTGCAATGCATCCACTCTTGCAGCCGGACTGCGTGTGCCCAAGGCCTACGGCGACTATCTGATTCTTGACATTTTGAAGAAAACGGGCGGGGTTGCCTTGGCCGTATCCGATCAGGAAATCTTGGAGGCATTACGGCACTGGGCCCGAGTGGAAGGACTCTTCGCTGCCCCGGAAGGTGCCGCGGCGCTCGCCGCATATCGCACGCTGCGGGCCAGGGGGTTCTTTAGTCCGGACGACACCGTGGTGCTCTTCAATACCGGCTCGGGGCTGAAGTACTTAGACGTCCTTGAGGCCGAGAAACAGGCTGTCAAAGCCCCTGCGCCCGCTTCCCGGCAGATCGGCGGAATCATTGCACCGTACTAGCAACTGTCAGTCCGTCCGGAGCGGCTTTGTGTCGGGTATCCTGGGGCATTCTCGAACCACGGAAGGGGTGTGTGCCGGATCGCGACCGGCGGCCCACCGAGGTCAGCCCCACTGGATCTGTCTATGACCGAGCACCTTTATTACCAGGATTCATTTCTTTACGAGTTCGAAGCGAAACTCCTCGAGATCATGTCCGTCGATTCGCGTCCGGTGTTGATTCTGGATCGGACGGCCTTTTATCCCACCGGCGGTGGACAAGGGTTTGATACGGGTTGGCTATCGCCCGTCAGTCCCGCCGGAAACGAGCGTCTGCGGGTTGCCGAGGTGACCGAGGACGATCAGGGCAGGATCCTGCATTTCGTTGCCGAGCGACCGCGATTCGGTCCCGGCACCCCCGTGCATGGATTCATCGAACGGGAGCGCAGGCGCGACCATATGCAACAGCACTCCGGCCAGCATGTCCTGTCGGCTGCGTTTGTCCGACTTTTCAACCTGCCGACGGTTTCATTTCATATGGGCGTAGAGTCTTCGTCGATTGACTTGGATGCCAAGAACCTTACCCCGGAGCAACTCCGGGATGCCGAATCCTTGGCCAATGATGTCGTTCTCGAGAATCGCCGAGTGGACATTCGTTTTGTCGCACAGCCAGAGGCACGAGCCCTGGGGATGAGGAAAATCCCAAGCGTGGAGCACGAAACGCTGCGGCTGATTGACATCCATGATTTCGATCTGACGGGGTGCGGCGGCACGCACGTCGCGAGTACCGGACAGATTGGGTGCATCCTGCTGCGCAAGCTCGAAAAAGTTCGGCAAGGTTCGCGGGTCGAGTTTGTATGTGGAAAGAGAGCGGTCGCTGTAGCAGGGCGGGATTACACTACGTTGGTCGAGTCCTCTGCCTTGTGCTCCAGTCATATTTGGGAACTGCCCCGACAAATCCGCAAGCTGCAGGACGACGCACGTGCCGCACGCAAAGGGAACGAAATCCTGGTTGAGGAGGTCGCCGACTTTTGGGTGGCTCGACTTCTGGCGGAAGCTCTTCCGCGTGACGGTTCACTCCTGATTGTTCGCCTCTTTCCCGACCGGGAGTTGGGATTCATCAAGCTGCTTGCGCAACGACTCACCAGGCAGGCTCCCAAAGTGGTCGCCTTGCTCGGAACCACGAGGGATCAGCCTGCCTTGGTCTTTGCTCAATCTGCGGGACAGCCTTTCGATATGGGTGCGCTGATGAAGGAAGTGCTCTCTCGCCTCGGGGGACGGGGCGGCGGCAGTAAAGAAATGGCCCAAGGCGGGCCGGTCGAGCGCGAGCAGCTGGAGAGCGTGCTCATGGAAATCGCAGCGAGATTGCGTGGCGAGAATCCCTTGCCGGAAAACCACTGGTCGCCTACGCAAGCTCCATGATTCCCCGGATTCTCTGGCCGAACCGGGCTTTCGATGCCTTTTCCCTAAGCGGCGTCCAGCTCCGCTTCGTTCTCGAAGGCGAAGCCTTCGATTCGTGCTACATTTTCCTCAACGGGCCTCATGGAACAGCGTCTCATCCTCATCAATCTCCTGATTAAGCTCGGTGTCGCTGCGGCCGTTGCTAGCATTCTGGTGCGTTCTGTCGAATTCAAGTCTCTGCTGTTCCGAGAGGAACGTTCCCTCAGGCAGCAGATCTACCTTGTGCTTTGGATCGCTGGGCCTCTGGCGGTAGGGGTGTGGTTTCGGCTGATCGCACCAAGCTTTCTGGCCGGCGATCTCACCTTCGAAACTGCCATCCTGCTGGGAGTCATTGGCGGCCGCCTGACGGGTGTGCTCGGGGCCTGCATGGTGGCCCTGCCCTCCTTGCTCTATGGCGAATGGGCCACGCTGCCGTTCGCCATCGTATGCGGATTCCTCGCCGGGCAGCTTCGCGACTGGGCTCCGAATCGCGAAGATATTTGGTCCTTTTCTCCGTTCATTGATCTGAGCATTTATCGGATGATCCGCCGCAATCTGCCGCCACCACGGCGCTTCGACTGGCAGGTGTGGTTCTTCGTCACCATCGTGGCATTGCGCTTCGTGGACACCGAAATCTCTGAGTTCTTGCCGCATGCGACGTTTAGTTTGGAGAGCCCGAAGATGTGGGTGGATGCGCTGATCTATGCCGCTTCGATCACGGTGATTGGCATCGTGCTCAAGATCTGGAACAGCGTGCGCATTCAGATCAAGCTTGAAGAACAAGAACGCCTGCTGCTGAGTGCCCGTATGGAAGCCCTGCAGAACCAGATCAACCCACATTTCCTGTTCAATACGCTGAATTCGGTGTCCTCGCTCGTACGCTTCGATCCAGACACCGCCCGCGAGCTGATCATCAAGCTGGCCACGATCCTTCGTCGTCTGCTCAACAGCAGCGACGCCTTTGTCCCTCTGCGGGAGGAAGTGGAATTCATCGACAATTACCTTGATATCGAGGTGGTGCGCTTCGGACCTGACAAGCTGCAGGTGGTGAAGGAGCTGGAAGCGACCTCGCTCGACGCGATGGTGCCGAGCATGTTGCTCCAACCGCTCATCGAGAACTCCGTCAAACATGGACTGGCTTCTAAGATTGAGGGTGGCAGAATCTATCTCCGCAGCCGACTGACAGATTCCCGACTGATTATTGAGGTCGAGGACAACGGCGTCGGCATGGGTGCTGCGAACCTGCTGGAAAAGCCGACCGGATTGGGCGGAACCGGCATCGGTCTAGCCAATGTGGCCGAGCGGCTCAAGGTGCTTTATGGCGATACCGCCCGCATGACCATCGACAGCAACGAGGGAACGGGAACGTTGATCCGGTTACGCTTGCCGGTTTTGTACAACGAAGGCTTGCTTCCGGCGGGGATTTATCAAAAAGCGCCCTAAACTAAGCTAACAGGCTGCTAAAAAGGCTGATCTACAGCGGGTTGTTCTTTCCGCCGATTCTGCTGCTGGTCGTCTCCGCGCCCGCCTTTGCGTACCATGCATTTGCTGGGGTTTAACCAAGGGCTGGTCCGTAGGCGTTCGACTGGAGCCGGCAGTTGCGGTGTCCTACTTCAACTCGGCGCGCGTGAACGCTGCCAGTGTTTCTTTCTCGGAGGGGGGTCGCAAGAGGCTGCGTGCGGCAAAGTCTTCGGCCTGTGGGTACGTGGTGCGGCGAATGCGGTCGGCGGCTCGGGCGAGATCGTAGCCGGTGTGCCGGAGCTGAACATCGGGATCGAGGAGGAGCCAATCCGCGCCGGGTTCCCCGAATGGCAAACCGACACTGCCTGCATTCACGACCCGAGTCGTGCCGATCATCCGGTCAAACTGCATGTGGGTATGGCCGCAGACCACCATGCGCACACCGAGTCCTTCGAAGATGGGCAAGAGGCGTTCCGTGGGCGTGAGGCGAGTAAAGATCTCGGTGTCGTTGCGCGGTGTCGCATGGCAGAAAAGCACATCGCCCAGACCGGAAACCTCGACCCGGCAGCTTGGCGGCCAGCCTGCTAAAAGTCGCTGATGCTCGGTGTGTAGTTGCTGTGCCGTCCAGCGCACCGGCTCGCGCCACGGTTCGCGCGCCGTGCGGTACCAGTCGGTCTCAACGCCTGACAGCTGTGCGAGCACCTCGCGGTCGCCATTGCCGTGGAGGAACTGCGCGGGAATATCGAGGTCGAGCAGGCACTGGATGGTTTCACGCGGCAACGGGCCGGGAAGGACGTCGCCTCCGACGATGATGCGGTCCACGTTCAGTTGACGGACTTCCTCGAGCACGGCTTCCAGCGCGGGCAGGTTAGCATGGATGTCGTAGATGGCAGCGATGCGCATGCCGGGTTTCTCGGACGAAGAGACCGCAGTGAGAAGAATACTGCATCCCGGAGCCTAAGCGTTCTCCTAGGCCGCCCCTCAACCCATCTACCATGACTTTTTCAGCAGCCCGCGAAGAAATGCCCGTTGGCTTGGCAGCCTGTGTCTAAAGTCAAGGCGAGTCGTTGACATGAGGGTAGATGCGGCTCGGCTAAGGTCCTATCCGGATTCTGCTCTATCCAGCAACTACTTGATCGCCAACTGTTCTTTAAACCAGCTCAGGATGGTCGGGATGAGAACTTGTCATGCACGGTAAAGTCATGCCCCATGCCATCGATCTCGATATAGCGAGCCTGTCCGGGATGGACTTGGTTGACCATCTGCGCGATCGCCTCGCTGTCTGCCCGGCTCATGATCGTGTCGGCTGTGCCTCTGATCACGAGCACAGGCGCCTGCACGTGCTGCCAAACTGCGCCGAGATTCACGGCTTCCAACTGTTGATAGAAAGCGGCCGGACGGCCATAGCGAGGATATTTCGAGCTGTTGTCACGCACGGCGATGGGAACGCGGAGGCAGCGAGAGCGACAGGAGGAGCTTTGGTACCGCCACGACCGAGCCGAATCTCCAGGGTACCCTTCTTATAGGAAGTTGGAACGAGGGGAAAATCACGGGATGCGTTCGAGCGTCAGCCGGTAGAATTCCTCATACTGGGGAATGATCTTGGAGGCACCAAACCTAGATTGCGCGACCTCTCGACAAGCCTTCGCCATCCGTTGCAAGCGACCGGCATCGGTCAGTAAGTCAATGGCGTAGCGGGCCATGGTGTCTACATCACCCACATCGGCTAGATAACCGCTCTTACCGTGTTCAATCACTTCGGGAACTCCCCCGACGCGAGTGGCGATCGGCACCACCTCGCAAGCCATGCCTTCAAGGGCAGCCAGCCCAAAGGATTCGAGCTCGCTCGGCATAAGCAATACATCTGCCAGCGCCAATTTCTCGCTCACCTGATCTTGCTTGCCGAGGAAAATGACATCGTTGTGAATCCCCTTTTGCACTGCCAACCATTCGGCACGCGAGCGGTCCGGACCATCACCGATGAGCAAGAGTTTCGAGGCCAGTGTCTTGCGGACGCGCTCAAAAATTTCGATCGTGTCGGTCACCCGTTTGACCGGGCGAAAATTCGAGAGGTGTACCAGGATGCGCTCGTCTTCCCGGGCATACTCTGCCCGCTGCTCAGCGGAGGCCGCCTTGCGGCAGTAAAGGTCGCAATTGACGAAGTTGTAAATCACCCGGATGTTGTTCCTGACATCGAACTCGCGCCGGGTCCGCTCCTGTAAGTACCTTGAGACAGCGGTGACGCCATCGCTCTGCTCGATGGAAAAGCGCGTAATCGGCAGATAGGACCGATCCAGGCCAACCAAGGTGATGTCGGTTCCGTGGAGAGTGGTGACAAAGGGCAGGCGCTGGCCTTTCGGTTTGGCTGCCAACATTTGACGCGCCAGCAGCGCGCTCACCGAATGCGGGATCGCGTAATGGACGTGCAGAAGGTCGAGGCCATAGAGCTCGGAGACCTCCGCCATCCGTGTGGCCAATGCCAAATCGTAGGGAGGATAATCGAACAATGGATAACGGGAAACGTCTACTTCGTGATAGTGGATGTTGGCATGTAATTCGGTGAGTCGGATGGGCTGGGCATAGGAAATGAAATGAACTTCGTGTCCACGCTGGGCCAATTCCAGACCGAGCTCGGTGGCAACCACGCCGCTGCCACCGTAGGTTGGATAACAGGTGATGCCGATCTTCATGCCCGCCCTTCGCACGCCGGCAGCGTGGCTGACTGATTCGATGGTAACCGCGTGATGGGGATTCAGATTTGTGGCGGGGCGGCAGGGCGTATCATGACCCCTCTGCCCAGGCCCCGGACTGGGCCAGACCTCACGTTGTAGTTTTTGAAGATGGAGCTGAGGTTTTGCCAGATGGAGACCTGAGCTCTCACGCCAGGATCAAGTTCAACGAAAACCTGAGAGATTCGTCCGCCACTCTATTGCGAGCTGGCACCTTTCGCAGTTTCACCGGAGACGCTGGCATCGAGTTTGTCCAGATGAGCCTGCAGCCACTCCTGCACTGCGTTATCCAGCTCCATAAATTCGATGCCCATGCCGACTCCGGGATCACTCGTGCGGACCACCCCGACGGTCTGGATCTTTTCCGAGTCCACCCAAAACACCAGAGTTACTTTTGTCCCCGACGAGAGAGGAAGGAGAGTCTCAACATAGCAACCTCGGCCACCGATGTCGGTGGCGTTGGTGTGAATGTGGGAACGGCGAGAATCTTGAAAGCGGATTTCGATGGGAAACAGGACTTTGTGTCTTTGGAAGCGGCGCTTGTTTTGACCAGTCGCCGCGGGATAATCGCCCGATGTGGCCAAGCCTTCCCATGGACTCCGCTGATTGGCCAGAATCTGCACACCGGCATTGACCGTGCCGGGCAACAGTGCATCTTTCACCCAAACAATCTTGAAGCGAGACTTCCTGTCGTTGTACTGGATTCCGATGATGTCACCGACCTTGAGCGGATGCCGGATGCCGATCAAGAGTGCCCCATCGTCGCTGAGGTTCTCGGCGCTGGCATTCTGGAAAAAGGGTCGTCCCTCTGCATCCATGCCCCACACCCGCACAGTTACCTGTGCATCCACGCGGTTGTCTCGGTTGTCCATTGATTAATGCGCCTTTTCAAACTCCCCGCAGCGCCTATCATACCTTCTTGGAGGGACCGGAGGAGGTTACTAACGTAAGTATCGACAGACCCAGGAGGTATTGTCCGTCCGGCGTACCAGCAGACGGCGGATCGATGCGGCATCACCCCGGGAAGATTCCCCTCGCGGAGGTGATCTCCAAGGATCAAAGCAGGTTGCGATAGGAAATGAGCTCAACTCCATACCGGGCAAGAGAAGCACGAGTCTCGGCGGAGGTTAGCAGGCGCAGTTCGGTTTCGCGCGAATGGCGAAGCCGGGTGCGGATTCGGTCCAGATCGGAGTCGTTGTATCCGGGATGGGTGATAAATTCCCAGGTGCCCTCGGGGACGTTTTCCAAAACCAAGCGAAACAATCGCTCGTCGAGTTCGCCGGTGGCGGCAATGCCCAGGCTTCCGTCGGGGGTAATCATTCCTTCCGCTTCGACCGCGCGGCAAAACCTGCCGGCCAGAGTGTTCAGCACTGTAAGTTGGCCCCACCGCTTCCAGAGCTTGGGCCGTCCGGCGATCAAGGAGAATGCGACCCGGCCAAACGGATTGCGAATGGCCCCTATGCCACAGTCTTTCGCCGCCCGCAGGAGCGGACGCAAGATTTGGGGCAATAGGTGAAGGTGCTTGTGGGTATCGATGTGGGAGACAGAAATTCCTGCGGTTTGCAGTTTAGAGATCTGTGCCACCGCTTCTCGCTCGACCTGCTTCGGGTTGAGCCTGCCGCGCAGTGCGCGCGCTAGGAAGCTGCCCAGGCTCCTATCAAACTCTCCCTTCCGCCCGCCATCGAGGAGAGTGGAAATTTCAGATGCATTTGAGACGGGCACGCCATCCACCAGCACGATGTGGCAACCGACGTCAAAGCTCGGCGTTGACCTTGCCAGTTGAACCGCATGATCGAAGGCGGAAGCGCTGGCCATCAATGTGGTAGAGGTCAGGATCCCCGCACTGTGGGCCTCACAAATCGCACGGTTCACGCCGGGCGTTAGGCCGAAATCATCCGCATTGATGATCAAACGCCGCACCCGCTATTGTAGCGGGCT
>Ga0187783_10001614_pt1 | contig 16699 bp, 18 predicted proteins | sample 1015_SJ02_MP02_2_FD_132471 | JGI IMG/M metagenome (GOLD analysis project Ga0187783, IMG submission 132471) | Tropical peat soil microbial communities from peatlands in Department of Meta, Colombia - 1015_SJ02_MP02_20_MG | ecosystem: Environmental > Terrestrial > Soil > Wetlands > Peat | place... | reverse complement strand
CAGGGGACAACCGGTCGGGCTGCCCGGCGGCCCAGAGAAGAAGATGCGTGTCTAACAGCAGTTTCATACACCGCCGCCAAAGAGCCCTTCGATCTCGTCCCGCCCCATTTGGTCGAAATCGTCGGGCACGGAGATCTGGCCGGCGAGGAAACCAAGCCGACGTACCTGCGAACTGGCCGGAGTGCTAAGTGCCGTTACCTTGACGATGGGCTTCCCAGCCTTCGCGATAATGAAAGACTCACCCTTGGACGCTTCGTCTACAAGCTTCGACAGCTGGGTCTTCGCTTCGTGAATGTTCACAGTCTTCACCATGTCTGTCCACTGGAACTAAGTCTTGTTGACTTAGTTTAGCACGTTTCTTGCTGAATATGCCAGGAAGCTCGCCGTAATGCTTAATTAATTAACTGTGCTTCAATGTGATACGGACATTCTGCATCCGCTTCCACACAATCGCGGTTCACAGGGATCGGAGCCGTGCGTCCCGTCTGCAGATTGGCGAACCTCCCTCCCTGTCGATGATCTTTTTCAGTGAGTGGCTTCGCCCCTCAGGGACCATTTCCGCCGCTGCTCGGGCGGGTTCGGTGCCCCCTCGACGTCTGCTTCCGTAGCTCCTACTCCGGTGCCTTACGCATCCGTGAACGAGCTGAATCAGCTGCTGTCCCAGGTGGAACAGATGTCGCAGTCGACGCAAGCCGACTTCGCGAAACTCCGCGTCGAGAAGTGGAAGACGGACGGCTACACAAAACGCGCGACCGAGGCCGACGTTGGATCGATTCAACGCGCACACGCGTCTTCGCCGCAAGATGATGGATTTGCAGGCAGCCCGCGAGGGACGTTCCGAGTACGGTCGGGTGGTCTCCCTAGCTAACAGGAGCACAACCTAGTTATCCGTCCGTACGTTTGAACCCTTCCTTCTCGATTGCCCAACCCGCCCTTGTCGGGAAGTTTGCCCTTTTGAGGACTGCGGAAACAAACTGGCAGCAGTTGTTGTTTGACTATGAGTAGCGGCTGCGCGAAAATTGATCAGCGCAGCCGGTTGTGGGCCTGTGGCGCAGTTGGGAGCGCGCTTCCATGGCATGGAAGAGGTCGTCGGTTCGAACCCGACCAGGTCCACCAACACTCTCAACGGTTTCGCTCCTATCGCCACTCTGATCTGCGTGGTTGTTACCCGTACGTCTTACCTGCGTTGTCTGTTTTTGCGGGCCTCGCATTTCATAATCGCCTTTCTGTACAGGGTGCCCTGGGCGGTTAGGGATCCCGCACCCTTGGTAAACCGCGAGCTCCTCAGCCGACCGATACCAAGGTATCGGCGACACTTTCGTCCAATTGTGAGGGGAGCGGATCCCTGATTCGATTGAAGTTGTCGAGGGGGGCGACAAGACGGACGCGAGGTCCTGACGAACGAGCGTGGGCCACAGATACAGATGACGTGGTGTTCGCAGAGGAAGAATGATTCACTTCGATGAGGCACACAGAGCTGTTACCTATCCGGCCGATCGCCGCTTCCGCATTTGGATTCGCCCCTCCATCCTGATGGCGACTGGGACCGCCATCCTCCTCCTAGTCGCGTTAGCGTGGATCAAAGTCGCAGTGGGCGGGCTGCCTGCAGTTCCGACTGTTTCTCCAATAGGTTCCAACAATTTCTCTGGTCCGCACGGTTTTCCTATCTGGTTGCGCTACTGCCATTTCTTTAATTTCTTTTTTGTCATGCTGCTGATTCGTAGCGGGCTGTCCATTTTGTTCGATCATCCACGTCTGTACTTCAATGATGGCTGCACTCCGGGAAGTGAATGGATTCGGGTTACACCACTAAAGGTGCCTCAGGACCGTTTATGGACTGCCCGAGATGATGCGCGCTACCTTTCACCGCTTATCGGCACTCCTGGTTATCGGCACACGACCGGCCCTTCACGGACCTGGCACTTCATCAGTGTGCACGGCTTTATCCTTACGGGCGTTATCTTCTTCACCATGCTTTTCGGAACCGAGCAATGGCGGCGCATTGTCCCAACTTCGCCGTTGGTGTTCTCCGAAGCGTGGAACATCTGGGTTCACTACGTCACATTTCATCTGCCGCCGGAGCCGAACGGGTTCTATTCCTACAACGCATTGCAGCAGATCTCCTATTTCGTTGTCATTCTTGTGTTCGGTCCGCTTGCCATCGCTACTGGCCTCGCCATGTCCCCAGCTGTTGTGAACCGGTTCCCGTGGTACGCGCGTCTTTTTGGCGGCAGGCAATCGGCGAGATCCATTCACTTTCTAACCATGTTGAGTTTCCTTGGATTTTTCATCGCGCACGTGACGCTTGTCGTCATGACGGGATTTGCTCGTAACATGAACCACATCGTGATGGGAAGCGACGATCAGAATTACATCGGAATGTATCTGGGATTCTTGGGTATCGGTGTGGTTATTCTCTCCTGGGTTGTGGCGCACTATATCTCCTGGCACCATCCACGCGGACTACAGCATGCGCTGAAATTCGTGGCTTATCCGATGGAGCTTCTGACGACAAATCGTCTGAAACCGGAAGAGAAATACACAGAGGAGCAAATCTCGCCGTATTTCTGGCCGAACGGACTATTGCCAATCCGCGATGACTGGAAACACATGGCCGAGAATGGATTCAGGGATTTCCGGCTCAAAGTCGGAGGACTTGTAGAAAACCCAGTTGACCTCTCTTTAGCCGATCTAAAAAAGCTAGGTGAGGTCGAACACATCACGATGCAACACTGCATCCAGGGATGGAGTGGTATCGCCAAATGGCGTGGGGTCCCGATGAAGAGAGTCGTCGAGCTGGTTCGGCCTAAGCCAGAAGCGCGAGTCGTCGCGTTCTTTTCGTTCGGCGGGGCTCTCTATGGTGGTTCCTATTACGACACACAAAGCCTCGAAAACGTCCTGAAGCCGGAGTGTGTGCTGGCTTCGGGGATGAACGGGCAAGCGCTCTCGAGGGTCTATGGAGCGCCTCTCCGGCTGCGAGTGGAAAATCAGCTCGGCTACAAAATGGTCAAGTGGATCGAGCGCATCGAATTCATCGAGTCAGAAAAGGTACTTGGCGAAGGAGAAGGGGGCATAAACGAGGACGACGAGTATTACGACCTGCTGCCCAATATCTGATGTTGAAATTCAATTCGTTTTCAGAAGAACATTCAGGACTGGACCACATTCTGTCCTTGCTCCGACGGCTCCAACTCAGCTGGTTACTGGTTCACTTTCCGCCTCAACTCGTTCGGTCACTCTACGTATTTGTGAATGGTTTCATCAGTATCGGGTTGCTGGCGCTGTTAGCGTTCTTAAGTCGTAATCCATTTGTGTTTCCGTCGCTGGGGCCGACGGCGTATCTCATGTTCTTCTCTCCACTCACTGAAGCGTCCAGCCCACGAAACACAATTTTGGGTCATGCGATCGGATTGATCTGCGGTTATGCGGCATTCGTCGCCACTGGAGCGCCAACGCTACCATACGGAATGCATTCAGGCATCGTTTGGCCAAGAATCCTCGCAGCGGCTCTTTCGCTCTCGGCAACAGGCGCATTGATGGTCCTTCTGGGAATTAGCCATGCCCCTGCAGGTGCCACAACGCTAATCGTCTCGCTCGGGATTATTTCGAGAGCGCGTGAACTTGTCATCATCGAAGTGGCAGTCTTCCTGCTAGTTGTTCAGGCGTTGGTGATCAATCGGTTCGCTGGATTACCCTACCCCTTGTGGGGAACTGCGCGCTCCGATCATTGAACGAGGGAACTGGAAAAGGTGTGGAAGTCTTGCTGAGTTCTGGTTGTGCCATTTACGTACCAACCCATTGCGGCGGGCGGCTTCAGACCCCAGCGGTTTACGGAGACAATCGCAACACGGAGCAAATGAGGAGGCTCGCTGACTTCGCGTACCGCAGCACTCAGCGACACTCGTGATTTCCTCGAAGCATGGCGGAGTACTCGCGCTTGACGCCGATCGTGTCTCTCTCGGCATCTCTGAGGCAGGGCGTGGGGCTCAAGGGCCAGTGGCAAGGGTGCTGCTAACCTGCGCGTCTTACCTGTGATGCTTACCTGTGTTGCGGGTACAAAAACCCAAAAGACGGTCCGCTGGGCGCTGTAAGTTGTTGGATTTCTTAATACGGGCTAAATGGCATGGAAGAGGTCGTCGGTTCGAACCCGACCAGGTCCACCAATCCTTTCAATTGCTTGCTGTTTTCGGTAAAAAAGGGGTCTAAAGGATTTACCTGTCAACTCCTGCCGCTGGCCCGCGAAAGCAAATGAAAATTGGTCCGAGCGCCTTCCCAGATCAAAATCAACGCTGCAAATCTCAAAAAAGCGCGCCGGCTCATTGAAAGAGGACGAGCCCGCGACAAGCTCGTTCTAGCTGGTTTCTGAATTCTGTAAATCGAGGGTACTACCCGTTGGAAGGCGAAGTGCGGTGGGATGGAAAGTGGGGGTGTAAAGACGCTCTGGCAACTGCAGGCACATTGTTCCGGGCGCCCCGTTGAAATCCTTTTCATGCAGCGCGCCAGAGGGCGAAGTAGGAGTAAAATGCTGCCGTTTCGAAGTCAGAAAGGAATTCTCGGCATAGTCATTCTGTGCCTGGGTCATGAGTGCAAGAAGGGAAGCGGGCGTCGCCGAGATTTTCGTCTTTCTTGATCTGGAGGGCACTCTCGGGACGCTTAGGGTATCGACAATCGACAGGACGCTCACCATGAGCGAGGCGTAAACAAAACAGGACCAGGAGAGGAGAAACTTGCATGTTTACCAGCACCTGCAGGACGGCCGTTGCCGCCGTCGTAGTGTTTGCCGCGCTCAATGGAACAACCTTCCAATCACAGAACACTCCGGTAAAGAATATTGTCCTCGTGCACGGCGCTTGGGCCGACGGCTCTGGCTGGAAGGGGGTGTACGACATTCTGATCAAGGATGCCTACAACGTCAGCATGGTACAAGAACCGGAAACTACTTTTAAAGAGGACGTCGCCGCTACCAAACGCGTCCTCGCTCTGCAAAACGGCCCGTCCATTCTGGTTGCTCACAGCTACGGGGGAGCCGTTATCACCGAAGCCGGCGCTGATCCATCCGTTGTGGGACTCGTGTACATAGCTGCGCACATGCCGGATGTCGGAGAGAAAGAGTCGGAGGACGGAAAGCGTTTCCCAAGCGACCTAGCCAAGTCGACCGCGATAAAGAAGACGCCGGATGGTTTCACCTATATCGATCCCGCTCAATTCCACGAATTTTTCGCAGCCGACCTTCCCACCGACCAAGCCGCTTTCATGGCGCGATCGCAGGTCTTCAACTTTGCCGACAACTTCTCAGCGACCATCACTCAAGCCGCGTGGCGAACGAAGCCAAGTTGGATGTTGGTCGCGGGGAGCGACCGCACTATTAACCCCGAACTGGAACGCTGGTATGCCGCACGCGCCAAGAGCCACAAGGTCGAAGTCGCGGGTGCCAGCCATGTAGTCTACATTTCTCATCCGAGGGAAGTCGCTGCGTTGATCGAGGATGCAGCACAAAACGCTCGATAGGGAAGTCGAATAGCGATGGCGGATTCCAGGCACAGTAAATACGGGGAGTTGGGCAAAGGCGCTCGGGTGGCCGGATTTGCCCCCTCCGCGACGAAACTTGTGATGGTGTTGGACGGTTTCATAAATTTGTTTCTGCGAACGGCTGACGGAGCCGACGGCTAGCGCAAAGACGTGGCTGTATTAGTTAGGTAGGCAAAGCCACAGTTCATGACTCGGCACAAAAAATCCTCTACCTGCACAAAAAGACAGTATTTTTTCGGGATTGTTGTGCAACGCCACATGGTCGAGTAATAGCGATCCGTAGCTTGCCAAGGAGTTGGGATCCACGAAAACCAATCGGTAGCAAGAATCGCATAAAAGTGAAGAAGGATAGGACCCTCAAACTTACTCGCCACCAAGCCGATGCTGAACGCGGCGAAAGTAATATTTCGCGAGCTTTTTAAGCATTGATACGGGCAGGGGTTTGGGGATGTCCGCGGTTTTGATGGCTTGGTATACCGCGCGCACGTCGGTTTTTTCCAGGTTGAAGCCACTGCCGTCCCTCGCAAATTCCGCAACCGGCACAGTCTGGATGCCCGTCTCCTGTACCCAGTCCTCAAACGCTCGCCGCTCGGCGGCCTCGGCGCCCAAGAACTCGTCAAAAGCCAGGATGCTTCCGGTACCGAGGAGTGGCGTCAAGAAGTAAAGTGCAGTGCGGGTGGACGAATACAAGTCAGCGTCCAAGTGAGCAAAGGCAATGCTGCCTACCCGGCGTGCGAACTCCGGCGTTAAGGTTTCATCGAAATAACCTTTGACGATTTCGACCCCGCGTATGCGTGGCGGCTCGCAAGCGAAACTGCCCGCTGGGGCATTCTCGAAAGCCTCAGGCAGCCCTTCGAAAGAGTCGAGGGCGAAGAAGCGTCTGCGGGGGTCGAGAGACGAGCGGCCATAACGGCGGAGGGTCTTGGCAATGACCAAGGTTGAATCGCCGGAGGCTACACCGAATTCGATGAAGTTGCCAGGTACACGAAGTGCAAGGCGGGTGCATAACTCAAGCACCAAGGCCCGATCTGCGAAATTAGTCTTGCCCTGAATTGTGCCGGATGCCAAAGACTCCAGGCTCATGATTCAGAGTTCCAGGTCGCGCGGTTTTAGACCGAAGGAGCTACGCAGCTTGTTGAAAAGCCGAGGGTGTTGAGAGAAATAGTAGTCCAACCGGCCCACCCTTTGGCGGCCATAATCCAGACGGGTCATTTTGCGCCCGGACTGGGTCACAAACTCCTCCACCTTCCAAGGCTCAGCACGGGTATAGAGCTTAGATTCGGCTGCACTGAACATGCGCAAGCCCTTGTCAGCGAGCGGCTCTCCCGACAATGAGAGGAGGTTTCTCTGCAGTGAGCGGTCCAGCAGGCAGTCGAGGACAAAGTGGTATCGTGGCTCTTCGCCTTCATTCACAGCCGAGTGCACACAGGATTGATTGAAGAAGTACAGGACACTTTCCTCAAAGTGAAACCTCTGACCATCCAGGAGAATCGCCGCGTCGGGGTTAGTGAAGATCGGAAGATGAAAACGGATCTTGTACTTTAGGGAGCCGTTCGGGAAAGCCTTGACTGGGCACTCCTCATGGGCGCCCAAGCCCGAGTTTTTACCCAACCCGTTTAGCCGAAGATTCACCAGATTTGGTCCGAATAACCGTGCAAAGCGAGCCGTCGCCGCAAGTTGCGGAAAGGTTAGCTTCTTACCCTCCAATTCCATGGAATGATCAGTGGAGAAGTCATCGGATTTGCCCGTCTTGTTAAGCAAACTGAACTGCCGGGCGGTCCCTCGTGGTCTTGTCCAATAGGTTACGTGGCTGGAATTCGTGACGTCTGACGAGTACTGCGACCCGACTATCCAAGTTACTTCGGAGCGGATTTGTTGGAACCATGCGCCATCGATCCGACCAATGGCGAACATCGTCAGCCCGCCGCGATGTTCGTAGGCTTGGTTGAACCCATCAATAAATTGGTGGTACAGCATGACAGCTCTCCGAAAAGAGGCAGACCCGAAAGAAGAACGCCGAGATGCTCAAAGCTTGTTTCTAGCGCAGCGTCTGGCGCAATGTCAAGCATTCGCATAGATAAGATAGAGTTGTTTCAGTTTGGTCGCTCTGAAGATTGAGACCTTCATGTCGGCGGTGAATTTCTCCCGGCAATGCGCAGCCACACGCTAGGTTGCTGGATGTTCGTCGGCCCGACTTGGGCGGCCTAAAACCTTTAGGAGAAACTCGCGGACGGCCTCTGGCGCTGTTAGGCTATTAAAGACTTGGAGGGAAACCACCCTCCCGAAATTCAAGGGTGGTCGATCAGTGGTCGCGGGTCCCCGGTGCTCTGGCAAGCGCAACGCGTTTCTCTTAAACGACCGGACACGAAATTTTCATCGGCCGGCCTGGCCAAAAATAGGGAAATGAAAAATCCAGACCGGCAGAAAAAATTCAAGCCCCGATCATCTCAATCTTCTCTCCGAGCTTCGTGTCCTCGAGCAGCGTAAGATACTTCATGGTGGACTCGATTTTCGAGTGGCCCATTTGCCCCATGAGCGTCCTGATGTCCACACCAGCGTGCAGCAGCGTCGACGCGAAGCAGGGCGGAAATTGGGCAACCAGACGGAAACCGGATCGAGTCCGACGCGCTTCGCCAGGCGATTCAACGAGAGCCCCATTGTCGTGTCCTAGTGCCTCTGCCTGTGGGGAATACCAGCTGGCTACCCGCGATTCGTGGCAAGGGTCGCAGGTTCTCGATAGGTTTCTGTGGAACGAGGTTCTGCATCTCTCGCGATCGCAAGCCGGACTGGAGGAGTGCTTTGTCGGGCCGACACCGGCGGCCCCTGGCGGCCCGGAGGATGACGTCCAGTTCCTGCTGCGTAAATATCCCGTTCTCGTGGTAGTTCATTCGCGGGTTGCGGAGGTTGAGGTCGAGGCGATTGTAGAAGGCCGTAACCCCGCGGCCAAATTCAATGAACGCTGCTGGCTGCCAGCCCTCGTCATTCGCGCCGAAGTCCTCCGGGTCGGCTTTGCTGATCCCACGGATGCAAAATCATCTAGCGGAGTTGACGATCCTGTCGATGCAGAACAGCAATAGCTCGGGCAGGCAACGCTCTTTAACGCACCGAACGGTCGCGGGAGTCGCTTGGATTTCGGCTTTTCAAGGCGCACGCCAAGTACTGCAAGTCATTTCCGTCTCGATTCTGGCTCGGCGAGTTCCTCCCAACGCTTACGGTCTGATGGCGATGGCCGTTTTGGTGACCGACTTTCTTGAAACCATTCGCGACGTCGGAACCGGCCAAGCGCTCATTCGAGAGCCGGAAGTTTCCGAAGACCTAGCAGCGACGGTGAGCTGGTTGAATCTGGGTTTGGGAGGCGCGCTTTCCCTGTTCGTCGTCGCACTTTCCTGGCCGACTGCGAAGTTCTTCCATCAGCCGCAACTGGCCACCATCCTCCCGGTTCTGGCGGTACCGTTCTTCCTCGGCGCACTCAACAACGTGCCCCGGGCGATTCTGTCCCGCGATATGGCGTTTCGGAAATTGGCTCTGGCTCAGACGGCGGGTGCGGTCAGCGGCACACTTGTCGCCATCGCAATCGCGCTCGCTGGTGGGAAGGTGTGGAGCCTCGTCTTCGCTGCTTTGGCCAATAGCCTGATTACCACGCTCGCAATCGGCTTTTTTTCACCCTTCAGACTCAAAGCCGTCTTTCGGCGGAGCGAGGTGCGTCCCATCGTTTCCTTTGGCATGAACTTCTCGGGGTATCAAATTCTGAACTATTTGTCCCGCAATGTCGATAACTTGCTGGTGGGAAAATTTTTGGGCGCTAGCCCCTTGGGTTTTTATCAGATGGCATACGCGCTGATGACATACCCAATCACGAATTTCGCGGCAGTTATTAGTCAAGTCGTGTATCCCGCCTTAGCGAAATTCCACGATGATCACGAGCGCTTTCGCTCGGCCTATCTGCGCACCTGCCGAGTTATCGGGTCCGCTACATTTCCGCTCATGCTCGGCCTGGCGGTAACGGCGGTGCCGTTTGTACGAGTCTTCCTGGGTGAACGCTGGATGCCAGTAGCGCCACTGCTTATGATTTTCGGGCCGCTTGGTGCATTGCAATCCATAATATTGGTAGCCTTGATCTACAATACCCAAGGCCGGCCCGATATTAATTTCCGGTGGACGATATTCGCGAGCTCGATGTACTTGCTTTCGTTCATCGTGGGCCTACATTGGGGAATCCTGGGAGTCGCGAGCGCATACGCCATCATGTGGTCCGTTCTGGTGGTTCCGTCCCTGCTCATCCCGTTCCGGCTGGTAAACCTGTCCCTGAAGTCTTATTTCCGAGCACTCTGGCCCACGGCCTGGATGAGCTTGGCAATGGCGGTGGTTTGCGAGGCCTGGTTGCGGCATTTGCAGCGGGTCGGGGTTCACAATGCCGTCGTGCAACTGATCAGCACGAGCCTCGTAGGTATCGTAGTGTATGTGGGGCTAGTATTGTGGAGAAAGCCTCAGGTGTTGTCGGAAGTATCCACCATCGTCGGAGCATCCTCTCACCCCTTGGCCCGGACGCTCGCCGGCGTTCTCGAAAGGTTCATTCCATCCAACCAAAATCTCGCATCCGATACTCGGGCGACTCCGCCTCAGGCCAAAATTTCCATTCCGGACTGACGAACCTTAAAGTCCGCGGCACAGGCGGGAAACAACCTCGACCATTTTGCACATCGTCTCTCTCGAGTGCTACCGAGTAAGCTCCTTTTGCGGGCAGGAGTTTACGCCGCGAATGACCTTACGCCGTCGATGGCGCATAGGAAAGGTGTTGTAGAACCAACGCACCGTGAATCGTCAACCGCCACCGCGCCATATCTCTGTACTAGCCTTCCTCATGCCCGCATCTCCGTTCTAGCCTGCGCAAATTCTACTGGCGGCAAAACTAGTTTGAGCCAATTGTGGGGAGGTTCGTCGTTGTAATGCTGCTGCCCGCTTTCGATTTTTCGCCGTGCATGGCTTAAACTCGTGAACCAGGTAGCAGTGAGGCATTCATCTCGTAGTCGTGGGTTGAAGCCCTCGGCGTGAGCAGGAGTGGCTCGATTGTCCGGCAATAGTTCTCAAACCTGTTCATAAGGCGACACATTCTCTCGCAAAGGTCGGCCCTTTTCTTACCAAGCTGCGGAATGAGTGCTGAAATGCGGTCGAGCAATGCGTCTTTGCCCAGCCGGTCCGTACGTATCAGGAATTCGTCCCATCCCAAACTGGAGGCGAAATCAAGACACTTGGGGCGGTACTCCAGGCTCACGAAAGGCACGTTGGCGGCAGCGGCGAGGATGCCAGCGTGCAGTTTCAACGACACCAATAGATCCAGCTTCTCGACCCGGCCAAGAAACGCATCGGCCGAATGACACACAGGAGTTACTACGGAGCGGTCTAATTGAGCCCGGCGAGCAACATCGAGACACGCCTCTACATCATTTACCCAGACGGGGATGATCTCGACCTGGTGTGCCGCCTTGCGCAGCCATCGCGCAGCACCCACTAGAGCGTCTTGCACGTCCTCCTGGCGGCCAAAGAGCTTCCCCGAACAATCTCCCGCGTTGATCCCCACACGTAGCGGCCCATCGCGGTGTTCATGCTCGGAGCTGGTCGCGTACCTGGCATGAAACGCGACACCTGGGTCTGCACAAACCACAACGTTCCGCGCCCCTGCGTCATCCAATTGAGCCTTGGAAAGCGGGCCCCGTACTCCGACCACAGGCAGATCTTCTAATGCAGCTACCCATTCCTTCCTTCGGTCCGTCCAGTCAAACTCGCGTTCTTTCCAGAAATCGTTGCTCTCAAGTCCAGTTCCAAATGTCGGAACGGGGCGCCCGGTTCGCCGTTTGAGCTGCCTGTATCTGCGGAGCGTTTCATCGTTCTGGTTGATGAATGTTCCTCCGCCGAGGAGTCCGATTTCGCTCCCGATTAGGCGAATCAGCCGATGAGTGGCTTTGCGCGCGTAGCTTCGCAAGCGACGCCGCGTACCGATCTCCTCTGAAAGTTGTGCGACGAAATGATTGAAATCGCGGGTACTGCGATGTAAGAACTGCCTTGGCCTCGCTCTATAGGCAATGGTGTCGAACAGACACCAGGAAATCGACGGATAGCGGTCCCGGCACAGGTCGTAGGAGGCCTCATCACCCAAATTGAGATAGCCAACCCAGCCGATATAAATGCCCGCACGAAACAAGGTTCTCCTCCATCAAGGAAGGCGGACTACAAATTGATGGCCCTGTTCGTCGTCCAACTTCATAATTATATTCGACCTTCATTGCGATGAATCTGTATTCGTTCTCCCGGTCGCGATTGATTTCTTTGGCTCTACTCTTCAAGGATTTCACGCGCCACGCGGGCGACGGTCACATCTTCGATCGGTCGCCGCCGCGGCAGCAGGATCGGTTCGAGAAACTTTTCGGGCAATCGTGGTCCGTAGGCAATGTCGAGGATGCGGATTGCGCCTCGGCGGTTGCGCCAAGCTAGCAAGGTTACGGCCTTCAGCGCATACAGACCATTTCGCATGAATTTTCAACCGGTCCCTCGATCCGTTCTTCGTGGAATTGAAACATACTACCATAAAATCTATCGATATAATAGAGATTATGCGAGCCCAAGAAAAAACCTCCGCGAACCGTCCATGTCGGGATCGCATTGCGTTATGCACAGGGATGGTCGATGGCGAACCAGCCGAGATCACGAAGACAAGCAATGGGAGATTAAGCCGGAGTCATTCATGGCAGCTGCCGCAAACTTCCGCGATTGCTCTAGTTTTGGCCCCCCCAAGGACTGGAGCCAGTCGCTCGCCCCGCCGAAGTGGACTCCTCAATCGAAGGAGAGGCTAGGATACCCTGGGGGCCAGCCAGAGTGCGGCAATACGGTTTATCCATTGGATACCAACAGCAGTGGTTCGATCTTCTGACAGTAGTCCTCGAACGTACTCATCAACCGGCACATGTTCTCGCACAAGATCCTTCTCTTCCGATCGCGTTGGTCGATAAGAGCCGACACGCGTTCGATCAGCCGGTCATGCTGCAGCTGGTCAGTTCGTACCAGGAACTCCTCCCACCCTATGGTGGCGGCGAAGTCGCGGCACTTAGGCTGGTATTCGAGGCTTACGAATGGCACATTGGCAGCCGCTGCCAGAATGCCGACGTGCAGGTTTATGGCCACCACTAAATCCAGGTTCTCGAGCCGACTAAGAAAGGCTTCGTGGGAAAGGGACTGGGGGCTGAGCGCGGACTGGGGAAGCTCGGCCCTGCGGGCCACGTCGATTCCGGCCTCGACGTCTCTCGGCCAGATGGGAATGATCTCGATCTGATGCCCGGCCTTGCGCAGCCACTGCGCCAAGGCCACGGTTGCATCCTGAATGTCTTCGCCGCGGCCCCAGGTCCGGGGATACGGCCCTGCATTGATGCCAACCCGCAGGGCCCCCTCTCGGACTGCCGGCATAGGCCTCTCCAAGTAGCGCGCATGTAAGAAAACCGCTGGGTCTCCGCTGATGACAACATTGCGGGCACCCGCTTCTTCCAAGCAGGCCTTGGAAAGGGGACCCCGGACGCCTACGGTGGGAAGCTCTTCCAAGAGCGCTACCCATTCCTTCCGCCGGTCGCTCCAGCCATCTTCCCGCTCGGGCCAAAAATCGGGCTCGGCTACGCCGGTGCCGAAAACGGGTACGGGAGACCCGGTTCGCTTTCTGAGCTCCTTATAGCTGCGGATCGCATTGGAGTTGCGATTGATAAACATCTCCCCACCGCAGATACCGACTTCTCCGCCCAGCCATCGCACCGAGCCATGAATCGCTTTGGTGGTAAGCGCGCGAAGCCGACGCTGCGTGCAGAGTTCCTCGGACAGAACGCGGATGACTTGCCGGGAGTCGCGGCCAGCGTGGCGGAGGAATTGCGTTGCTCGCGGCGTGATGTCGAATGCCGTAACAGGCGACCAATGGATGGTCGAAAAACGCTGGCGGCACAATTCATAGATGGTCAGGTCACCGAAGTTACCGTAACCGAAACCCACCCAGCCACAGAAAATGCCGGCGCGAAACACGATTCTTCTTGCTCCTCGGCCTGGGATGAAGTCGCGCAGTCAAATCTTCTGGACTCATTTTATATCCTCTCAACTCATTTCAGCTGTGCGCGAGCAGCGAGCGACCCCGCAGGAGCAGAGCGAATGCCGGGGGAGCAGTTGCCCAGGCTTGCGAGTGCCCTGGGTTTTTACTAGAGTATTTCTAGGCATTCATAACGCTAGCTGACCAGACAACTCAATGCCAGCTGCATAGGATGGCTTAGTTTCGAGCCGCAGGATAGAGTACCCGCCGGCCGGATAGGCTTACAGCAAGGGCTAAATATTTGACAGCAGATCTTCAAGTTGTCCGACATACCGTTCTCGTTCTACTGGCCTTGGGGACCCTGCTTGGGTGTCAGGGTGTTAGCAGCGGAAAGCAGGCCATACCAGCATCCTCGAATTCCCAGCCGAGCCAGCTCACCATAAACCCAACTAGCATCAGCTTTGGCAACGTACAGATCGGCAAGAACCAGACACAGGCTTTGACCCTAACCAATTTGGGAGGATCGAGCCTTACTATTTCTCAAGTGACGGCCAGCGGAATAGGCTTCACTGCCAGCAAGCTCACCCTTCCACTGACTCTGACGACTGGTCAGAGTCAGGCGCTCAAGGTAACGTTCACTCCGCAGTCTTCCGGGAGCAGCAGCGGAAGCTTGGCGATTGCCAATAACGGCTCGACCCCTACCCTCAATGTTGCCCTTTCCGGCGCGGGGACCTCCGGCGGACCGGCTCCGCAAGGCATACTGGCAGTCAATCCTACAAGCCTGAACTTCGGAAGCGTCCACGCAGGGAAGAATCTCACCCTCCTGGAACATCTGACCAATACAGGCAGCGCCAACCTCACCCTTTCGCAGGCCACGGTCACCGGCGGCGTTTTTGGTATCACTGGCCTTACCCTTCCCATCGTCCTTGCGCCGGGACAAAGCTACACTTTTGAAGCCACGTTTGCTCCACAGGCTGTCGGCTATAGCCGGGGGGCGATTTCCTTAATTTCCGATGCTTCCGATCCCGGCTTGACGGTTCCGGTTGCTGGCACAGAGGAACCAAATGGTCAGCTGAGCGTAGTTCCCACTGCGATCAATTTCGGCAACGTCAGCGTAGGTTCGAAAGCTCAACAAACCGGCCAACTGGGCGCCAGTGGCGCCAGTGTGACTGTATCCTCGGTCAACGGGAGCGGCTCCGAGTTCACCATCACGGGGATAGCTTTCCCAGTCACGATTCCCGCTGGGCAAAGCGCAAACTTTACGGCGACGTTCACTCCTGACGCGTCGGGCCGAGCCTCGGGCAGCGCCCTTTTTGCGAGCGACGCCTCCAATTCACCGACCGTTCAATCTTTAACAGGCAACGGAGTTTCAGCCCTCCAACCCCGAGTTTATCTTTCCTGGACCGCCAGTTCATCTCCAAACGTGATCGGCTACAACGTTTATCGCGGGACTCGGCACGGCGGCCCGTACCCGATAAAGGTCGTCTCTCTGGATCCCAGCACCACATACACGGATAACTCTGTTGCACCCGGCCAGACCTACTACTATGTAGCCACTGCCGTGAATGCGAGTAACGTGGAAAGCCGCGACTGCAACGAGGTTAAGGCTGTCATTCCTTCACCATAATCTCTTTATCTCCGTTGCAACGCAGACCGCGACAGCCCTGCCAGCATTCGATGGAAGAGGCCGTCGGTTCGAACCCCAGACCCGGTCCACCAATCTTCTCCACCCCTTAGAAGCGTTTCCGGTAAAAGGTCTGAAAAATTTATCTGTGGACGGGTTCTGAGCATGCTGTGCTGCGCCTGAGTGTTGGCCACCTGCACTCGTCGTAGTATTCGGGCCTATTGCGGGGGCTGTCGGGAGATCCAAGGATGGCGATTTTGTCCTCTGGGTTGCGGTCGTACCGAATCAGCAGCGCGCTGGAACCCTTGCTGATCCGCAAGGTGGACTCGAGTGTGCGCAGTGTGCCGGGAGCCGGCTGCCCCTGGACAAGCGCCAAGGTGCCCCCGCCAGACCGGGGCAAGGATCTGCTACACTCGCGACAAACGTGTCGCATCATATATTGGTAGCGCAAGCCCGGACGAGTGACCGGTTGCTTGTGGGCGATCCCGATGGCTCAAAACAAATATCGAACGATAGTATTTGCTCGCGTTTCGGCATTTGTATTGCTGGTTGCGGGAGCACCGGGCTCGTGGTGCCAGGCGGGGAAGGCATTACCGGGCCTGCCCAATTTCGGTCGGGTTACAGATACTCTTTACCGCGGAGCCCAGCCAACTCCGGATGGATTCCGAGCGCTGAAAGCTATGGGGGTAGGTATAATCGTCAATTTTCGCGATGATCGCCGGAAAATCGCGGCCGAGAAGCGCCAGGTTGAGTCCCTCGAAATCAAATACGTTAGCATTCCCTGGAACGCCCGCCACGATCCCTCCGCAGCCCAGATCGTGCAATTTCTCGAGTTGGTTCGCGCCAATCCAAAAATCAAGATATTTGTCCATTGCAGGCGCGGCGCAGATCGTACAGGAGTCATGATTGCCGCCTACCGCATTGCCGTCGAACATCAGCCAGTCACCGAGGCTGTCTCTGAAATGCGCCAATTCCACTATGACTGGTTTTGGCAGCCGCACCTTGAACGTTACGTAGAGTCGCTTCCGGGGTTGTTGCAAAAAGACCCGCAGTTCAGCGCCTATGGTTCCGAACCCTGAGGCCGCAGTGGGCAGCTCCATACAGCAGGTGAAAGCGCCTTTTTGGCGGTGGTAGTGGGGTCAGTTCACGTAACCATTAGCTAGCATCGTGAGGCGAAGCTCATTTTGCAGGGAAACTGGAGGAAATCTCGAAGGGAGGTTCACGGAAGAGCTCAAGCTAGCCGCGGTGGAACGGCTCCTGGACCGGCCACCTGTTCACACCAATGGCAACATGGCATGTGTATACTGCAACCTCCGTTGCTCCACCCTAACGGGCTACGCGGCCTGCTGCTTCACCGTGCTCGGCGGCGATTCGCGAGATGCCGACGAGCTTCCAATTGTTTCCCTCCTGGCGGAAGAAGACGGTAACCGATGGCTCGCCGGCAGGTTCCAGACCAATCCTGCAACCAATATATGATCCCGAGGCGAGAGACT
>Ga0187783_10001613_pt1 | contig 16705 bp, 16 predicted proteins | sample 1015_SJ02_MP02_2_FD_132471 | JGI IMG/M metagenome (GOLD analysis project Ga0187783, IMG submission 132471) | Tropical peat soil microbial communities from peatlands in Department of Meta, Colombia - 1015_SJ02_MP02_20_MG | ecosystem: Environmental > Terrestrial > Soil > Wetlands > Peat | place... | reverse complement strand
CAAGAACTGTTATTTTTCAGAGATAACTCCTTCACCAGGAATGTGCCGGCCTGCCCAGAATCGGTTCTTTCTGATGCGATCGAAATGCACTTTTGGGCAAGCAAATCTTCGATGAAATGGCGCTGCGGGTAGAAGGGGATTTTGGGCGGGAACCGGATTCTGGGCAACCGAATTTTAAAGCTCAGCGAATTGCGTTTGCCGCATGCTATCGACACTCGACGCGCCGCGAAAACCCAAGTTCTCAGGTCTGTGGCAAGCTCTTCGGATAAAAAGGCGGCTCAGAACTCGTATGGATGCTGATCTCTGTCCACGAGAGATGGAATCGAGGTTGAGAAGACGCAAGCGTACCTGAGCGCTAGGCCCAATCGAAAAGTTACAAGCTTCACGAGCAAAAAAGCATCCTCGCGATGACCATCCTAGGAAGAACTCGGACAATTCTCGGACAGTTGCACCAAGATGGTGCAATCCCGCCTAATTCTTGTTTTCTTCAAACGATTGAAAAAGCAAATAGTAAGGTTGGCTCCCCGGGTCCGATTCGAACGGACAACCCTTCGGTTAACAGCCGAATGCTCTGCCGTTGAGCTACCGGGGAACCGCAAGTGAGTAATCTACAACAGCGGGCAGACTCGCGCTACTCCCCCTTCGTCGAGGATGAGGGAGCGCAGCCACGGCATCGAGGGATGCTTTTTGCCTGGCACGTGGAAATCAGTGACGAGCCGCGAGCTCAAGACTACGCCCTCTGGGCCATCCTACGCTGATAGAAAGTCACCTTGCCATCCGCCACGTTTGCCACGTAGACCCCACCTCTAAGGAACTGCATCACCTTCTTGCCCGATCGGGCCATTTGTGCCCAACGGGATTTCGTCTCTGGGTTCTGCTCGAGACCTCGCATCTCGTTGCCGTCAAAAATGAAATCCACCTGCCGCAATTGACGCTTCCGCGTCCGGCGCACAGGGTAAGGCTCTGAGCCTAACTCGACCACATCGGCGTTCTCCACGAGCGCTTGCCTCCAAACCTCAAGGAGCGCCTGTTTAAGGGGAGTGGTATCGAACACTGTGTCATTAATTATACTTCTATCCAGACGCGGCGCTCTCTGCCGGATCTCCGCGCTCGCTGACATAATCGTGCGTGCTTTTCCGCGCGTCTGTAGTTCGGATGTTTTCATGAAGCGTTAACAATCGCTTAGAAGTGGCGAACTACAATCATCCCCGCCCAGCGATATGGGGGGAACAGTGAAAAAAACGTACACAAGCCAAGAAGAGCTGAGCGCACTCAAAAAAATACTGCTTTCTGAACCGTCCAATCTTGATGTTGCCAATCGCTATTGGGACGCCTTGAGTTCGATTGGAGGACACGACGTACGAAGTGGGGGCTTTCTGATCGAGGCCTATCGGGCCTGCGCGTTGGCATCTCACGAAGGGGTCATCGCCTTCGCACGCGCTTATCGGGAACTATATGAGAACAGCGGAGAAAGCCCGCGTCGTGAATTGTTGGATGAAGAACTGTCGCAAGCCCTCGAAACTCGACTTTCCGCACTTCGCAACCACGACCAGGGTATTGTGGAATGGATTCTTGAATCGGTCTTCCGTCGGATCCCGCCATCTCGCGACTCCAATCGCCATCCCGAGGCGAAACTCCTAGGGCACCAGCAAGAGTTTTCCAAGACTCCTACGATCGCAACGAACCTTAACGCAAGCGATCTGCCCTGAAACAAATCGATCCGGACCGGAGACGAGCCAGAGATCACTGGATTCTTTGCTTGTCGGTGTCGCGACCGATGAGATTCTCGAAGATGGCTAGGACGTGCCTGCGGTAGTTCACGACGCGCTCGAGCATGGAGCGGAGGTGAGGTTGGCGCTGACTTTCCCGGTCCCATTTAGCGAGCACGGCCGCCGGGACGGCGATGTCCCGCCGGAGCTCGTCCGGTTTGTGACCTCGTAAGAAAAGCCCGTAGAAAAAAGCGGCCTCGCGCTGCGGAAATTGGAAATCCTGCAGGACTTCTTCGATCGGATTGGGCTGCGTGGCCATATCGAAAGGGCAGTTTACAGATTTCGGCGCTGCCGTCAAGAGTCCGAGCCAGGTGGCCAAATGAAACAGTCATTGCCGGTTTTACACCCCACGCAACTTTTCCCAAAGGGCCGGGTTGAACCTATATATGGCCGATGGCTGGGCGCGCCGGGACACGCACCGAGCCGCTCGGCTAGTTGTATCTCCAGGACGCAACCCCCCCAAGGAGGCTCGGCCCACCCGGGCCTCCTTCCCTATTTACAGTCGCGTCTGAGGTTACATGACGGACGAGGTCTGTTCTGTCCCGGCCCGCCTAGCTCGATTCTTGTTCGGTCGCGAGTCTCCTCGATGGCTCCGGAATATGAGGCCGGCCCTTGGTGAGAGCACCAGGAGTCATTTTTTTGCGGCAGTATAGTTGTCAGCGACCTGGGTCCAGTTGATCGTGTTCCACCACGCCTCGATATATTCCGGGCGCCGGTTCTGATATTTCAGATAGTAGGCGTGCTCCCAGACGTCGAGCCCGAAAAATGCCTTGCCACCCTCCATGATCGGATTGTCCTGATTGGCGCTGGACTCGATCACGAGCTTGCCGTCCCGGAAAAGCAGCCAGGCCCAGCCGGAGCCGAAGCGTGTCGTGGCGGCTTGACTGAACTTGGTCTTAAAGTCGGCGAAGGTGCCGAACGTGCCCTTGATCGCGTTAGCAAGATCACCGGAAGGCTCACCGCCACCGCCCTTCTTCATGATTTTCCAAAAAAGCGTGTGGTTCATGTGGCCGCCCCCGTTGTTGCGAACAGCGGTGCGGATGTTTTCAGGAACTTTGTTGATTTGCGCGAGAAGCTCCTCGACGGTGAGCCTTTGCAGGTCGGGGTGAGGCTCGAGAGCTTTGTTCAGATTGGTGACGTAGGCGCCGTGATGTTTATCGTGATGGATTTCCATGGTCTTGGCGTCAATATAAGGTTCGAGCGCGTCGAACGGGTACGGGAGATTCGGCAATGTGTGGCTCATCTGATGAGCGGCTCCTTGTCCGGATGCTGACATTATCCACCTCCAGATTTCAGTTCCAGCAGGCATAATTATACGCGCCTGGCGGGAAACGTCGATCCGTTGAACGCATTACAAGGGAGCTCTGAGGAGGATTTCATGCCGGCCGCTGAACACGTGGAAAAGCACTTCACGGCGAGCGACACGGTGCGCGACGTCGTTATCGGAATGTCGGATGGTCTGACGGTTCCGTTTGCATTGGCCGCAGGGCTCACCACTGCCGCAGCGGTCGTCGCGAAAGGGACAGGCATCATCGTGACCGCTGGCTTCGCCGAAATCGCTGCCGGCTCGATCGCGATGGGCTTGGGCGGCTACCTCGCAGCGCAAACCGATCGAGAGCATTACGCCGCCGAGCTCGCTCGTGAATATCGCGAGACGGTGGAATTGCCCGAGATCGAAACGGAGGAAGTAGCGAAGGTGTTTCGCGATTATGGAATGACCGAGGAGCAAATGGCACCGGTCATCTCTGCGATCACTGGAAATCAGAAGCGCTGGGTCGATTTCATGATGCGTTTTGAGCTGGGTCTCGAACAGCCGGACCCGGCGCGCGCCGGCCGCAGCGCCGCGACGATTGCCGCGTCCTACATCGTCGGCGGGCTGATTCCACTCGCACCCTATATCTTCATGCAGAGCATCGCCCCGGCGCTGTGGGTTTCTGTCGGCGTAACCCTTACCGCCTTGTTTGTTTTCGGCGCCATCAAAGGACACTTTACCGGACTAAGCCCGTGGCGCGGCGGGATGCAAACCGTGCTTGTCGGCGGTCTTGCGGCGGCCGCGGCCTTTTTCATCGCGCGGTTGATTAGCTGAACTTAGTTCTGCTGTTCGGCTGTGCCCAGGCTGCCAAAGGGCCACAGTCCGACAGCTTTCAGGAAATTGTCCATACGTTTGTCAACCAGCATCTGCGCGGTCTTCGCCGGTGGCCAGGGCGCGGCGAGTCGCTCGGGTCGGTCTGCGATCCAAAACGCCGTCAGCGCCATCACAGCGGCGTTGCGATCGAGGATGGCTGGGTCGACTTTGTCTAGAGTATCGACCGGCGAATGGTGCGTGTACCGGTAATCGGGAGAATCCTGGCTCAGGTTGATGCCAGGCAAGCCCGCGAGAATGAAGGGGCCTGTGTCGGTTCCGAATGCAGGCTCATCGTCCACGCTAATATTCCCGAAGGCTTGGAGCGCGGTCGCGAATTTCTGTACCGCGCCAACCAAGTCACTGCGGCCTCCGAGCTGAAGCTCCACCACGGGCCCTTGCCCGTCGTCTAAAATGACGTCGGCGAGGTGATTCTTCATTTCGGAGGCGTGTTGTTTGGTGTAGGCGCGCGATCCGTCAAGCCCTTGCTCTTCGCCCGTGAAGAGCACAAAGCGAAGGGTGCGGCGCGGCTTCATTCCTGATTTGACGATGGCTTGCGCGGCGCCGAGAGTGGTGGCCGTGCCACAACCATTGTCGGTCGTGCCTGAGGCAAGATCCCATGAATCCAGGTGCCCGCCAACCACGATGATTTGCTCGGGATATTGCGCACCACGAATCTCGCCGACCACATTGGCGGACTCAACCGGCCCGTTTGTGAATTGGTTTTGAACGTTGATCTTGAGCCGCACGGTTTTTCCGGCTTCCAGAAACCGCACAATCTGATCATGATCTTCCGCAGCCATGCTGACGACAGGCACATCAAAGGCCACGTCGAAACCGACGACTCCCGTATGGGTCATGTGCATGCCGGCTGCTTTGACCCCGCTTTGGCCCCCGATGACTGCCGCTGCCCCGGCCTCCTGCGCGACTCGGATGAAACGCAAGAATTTGATCACCCTGTCAAAGCTCCCGGGAGCATTCGTTCCGTTGCTGATGGTTAGCAGCACTTTGCCGCGCCAGGCGGACGAATTCTTCAACTCCTCATCCATCTGATACAGGTTGACCGGCACTACTTCGGCTTCCACGCCACCGGCCGGAGTCGAACCGACCCAGCCCAGCGAATCGATCATCACTCGGCGCTGAATCGGAGAGACAATCTCGGCATCGGCGGAAATTCGTTTCCATCCACGAAAAAGCTGGAACGACTCGGTGTGCACATTCTCGAGGCCGATGGCCTTCATTTTCTCGACACCCCAGGCGATGGCCTTAGCGGCTTCCGCCGAACCTGTGACACGGCCGCCAATGTCGTCACTCACCTCTTCTAAATATTCATATGTGTGGCTCTCCATCGCAGCCGCTCCGGCCACGGCGCTGAGCGCATGCAAGGTGCCGTCGTCGGCAGGCGACGGCGAATCGCTCCAAGCGCGTGTCGAGATCACTCCGAATGCCGCGACAGCCAGCAGCGTCACAACTCCCGCTATGGGCGTTTGTTTCATCGAGAAATTCTCCTCGCTCTGCTCCTGCACTCCATGCAGGGGAATGAGAATAAAGTGAGTTCGTTCGCTTCCCAAAGCGTTTTCTTTGTCGGCTAAAAAAAGCCGCCTCATCCAGCAGGCCTGCCGTTTTTTTTTGCAGTGGATCCTATATTCTGGCGGTCGCTCGATGCTTGACACGCTGAAATTCGGTGTAATAATCCGGCCACCGAATTCATGGCAATTCGTGGGCGATCGTGGCGGTGATGACCGGCCTGCCCTTCGGCGCCACGTCCGGCTGGCCGTAGAAATCTGCGCGCGAAAGAAGCAGAAACAAAAAAAGGGGAATTTCTAACGAGTTGTGACAGTAGAAATCTGCGCGCGTTGACATTTCGGTGGCGCTCTGTCTATCTTGAAAGCACTTGCACCCGAGGAGCTCCCTAGCGAGTGCCTGTCGAGGGGAGATCGAAAACGATGAAGAGGAATGTTACCAACGCGGTCGCCCGACAATTGGTTCCACTCGCAAACCATCGTCCGGCTTCGCCCCTGCCAGTGCGGTAGACTTGGCATCGTCCACGATCGTCGTAAACTTGGGAGGGTCGGGCTGGCGGCGGCATAAGCCCGACCGAGGCGGCCAGTGAGATACGCGCGGCCAGGAGATCGGAAGAAATTCTTGATTGTCATAGTGTTGCTTCTGGCCGCTGCCCTATGGCTCCGGGCTCAAGAGGGTGGGCCTCCTCCGCTGGCGCCCGCTCCAGCGGGCGGACCTGCTGCTCATAATCCCGCGGCGGAAGCGGCACATGCGGCGGCAGCCGAACGCGGGCGCTCGCTGTTCAAACAAAATTGTGCCGCCTGCCACGCAGAAGACGCCACTGGCGGTCGTGGTCCGGATCTGATCCGTTCGACATTGGTGCGCCACGACAAGAACGGAGACCAGATTGCTCCGGTGATCACGAGCGGACGTGTGGATAAGGGCATGCCTGCGTTTTCGTCTTTCAGCGCAGGGCAAATCGCCGACATTGTTGCCTTCCTGCAGTCGCAGCTGACGCTGTTCGATTTGCATACCCGCTTCGGTCCCTATCCAAACGATATTCCCGCCGAGCGCCTGGCCACCGGCAGCGTTGAAGCAGGAAAGGCTTACTTCTACGGCCCTGGAGGATGCTCGAATTGCCATTCCCCAACCGGCGATCTTGCCGGCATTGCAAAAAAATACAATCCTGCTGATCTCGAAGTGCGCTTCCTTTATCCCTCCGGAACGCCCTCGACGGCGATCGTTACCCTGCCCTCCGGCGAGAAATACGAAGGCACACTGCTGCTAAACGACGGTTTTAACGTCGCGATTCAAGGCCAGGACGGTTGGTACCACTCCTGGCCGAGCAGTGCCGTCAAGATCGAAGTCCACGATCCGCTTGCCCCTCACGCCGCGCTGCTGGAGAAATACACGGACGCCGACATGCACAACCTCTTTACCTATCTAGAGACCTTGAAGTGAGGCGGTCTCTGGCTCTCCTGCTCTTGGGAGGGATTTTCTCGACAGGCCTGGCGGCGCAGGATCTCGATCCGGAAAAGCTTCTGAAGCCGCCTGCGGACACTTGGGCGACCTTCAACGGCGATTACTCGGGTCGCCGCTACAGTGCGCTCGCACAGATCAATCGCGACAATGTCGGTTCGCTAACGCTGGCCTGGGCGTTCCAGACACATTCGCGCAGCCTCGAGTCCATGCCTATTGAAGTGAACGGCATCGTTTACGTCTCGGGCGGCAACGAAATCTGGGCTGTCGACGGCCGGACGGGCCGGCAAGTCTGGCATTTTGCCCGCCCCGGAGCGCCCCTCGGAGGTGGGAACAAAGGCGTCGCGATGTGGAAGGACCGTCTGTACATGACGACCCCGGACGCCGAGCTTCTTTGTGTCGACGCGCGCAGCGGAAAGATGATCTGGCAGATTCCGGTCGCTGATCCTAGCCTAAAAGCTTTTGGCGGCGTCGCTCCGCTCGTCATCCGCGATCACATTATCATCGGCACCTCCGGCGACACCGCCGACCTCCCCGGTTTTCTCGAATCGGTCGATCCGATGACCGGTGAAATCCAGTGGCGGTGGGATGCGATGCCGAAGCAGGGCGACCCCGCGTGGAATACGTGGCCGCACGATACCGACGTGGCCACCCGGGGAGGTGGCATGACGTGGATTACCGGCACTTATGACCCTGAGCTAAATCTCCTGTACTGGGGCACGGGCAATCCGCACCCGGTTGAGAACGGCGAGGCTCGTATCGGCGCGAACCTGTACACCTGTACCATCGTGGCGCTGAATCCCGACACGGGTAAACTCGTGTGGTATTTCCAGTCCTCACCCCATGACACACACGACTGGGATATGGTGATGACACCCGTCCTTTTCGACGGCATATTCCACGGTAAGCCGCGGAAAATGCTGGCGCAGGCGGGAAAGAACGGCCTATTTTTTGTCCTGGACCGCGTCGATGGGACGGCGCTGATTTCCGAGGCGTTTGTCCCTGCGAATTGGGTGGAGGGCTATGACCAGCGCGGCCAGCCGATTCCCCGCAAAGACAAAGAGCCGCAGCCCGATGGCGTGCTCGTCACCGGCGGCGTCGGAACCAATTGGCAAGCGCCCAGCTACGATCCTGATACGCACCTGTTTTACGTGAACTCGCGCGAGGCCATGGGCGTCTTTTATCTGACGATGCCGGGAAAATCGGCCGAAGGCTGGGCGGGCCGCGACTTCTTCTTGTCATCTAAATCGATGCTCAAAGCCATCGACGTCGAAACCGGCAAAGTTCGCTGGACCGCGGATACCGAGGGCCGCGGCGGCCAATCCGGCATTCTTTCGACCGCTGGTCACCTCGTTTTTACCGCGGACATGTCCGGTAATCTGGTCGCGCTGGACGCCTCGACCGGAAACGTTCTGTGGCACATGTATCCCGGTGGATCATTCGGCACCGGTCCCATGACGTATGAGCTCGATGGACGTCAGTACGTTGTGTTCCTCGCTGACAGCGTAGCCTACGCTTTCAGTCTGCCCGTTCGCTGAGTCTCGGCTCCCAGGCGTACACGACGAAACCGTGGTGGCGCTATAATGCCCCCGATGAGCAGTGTTGCCATGCACCATGCCATGCTGCATCCAACGCGCCGGTGCAGTTTTGATCCGGACCGGCAGGATCTTTACGTTCGTCTTGGCACTGTTGCCGTCTTCGTTCGCGATCAGGAGCGGAGCCTAAAGTTCTATTTGGATCAATTGGGATTCGGACTGGCAGGGGATACGCGCTCTTCATCGGGCGATCGTTTGCTTGCCGTCGCTCCCCCGGATGGTACGGCCATCCTCGCTCTCGTTTCTCCGAAACCGGGCTCTGAAGAAGCGAAACTGATTGGCCGGCCCACCCAGGTCATGTTTCTGACCGAGGATGTCAAGGGCAAGTATGAGGAATGGTCAAAGCGTGGGGTTCGGTTCTCCGAAGGGCCGCAAATAAAATCCCCTGGGGTTCTGTGCGCAAGTTTCCAGGATGTGGACGGCAACTCGTTCACCTTGATGAGCGATGAGTCCGTGGTACAAGAAGTCGAACAGCAGCGCCGCGCCCATCTGGAAAGGTTTGAATCCGAGCGCCGGATCGCTCAAGAATTAGAAAACGCCCGCGAGGTACAGGCAAGGCTCTTCCCTCAGACGCGCCCGGAGCTCACCACGCTTCAATATGACGGCATCTGCATGCAAGCCCGTTCGGTAGGAGGGGACTACTACGACTTTATCGATCTCGGAAGAGAGCGCTTTGGGTTGGTAATCGGCGACATTTCAGGGAAGGGAACCGGGGCGGCTCTCCTCATGGCGAATCTGCAGGCGCATCTGCGCAACCTGTGTGTGACGTACTCGAGTCGCCCGTTCATCCCGTTCGCTTTGGAGCAGCCGCAGCGACTGTTGCAGTCCGTCAATCGGCTTTTTTGCGAAAATACCGCCGATCAGGCGTTCGCTACCCTCTTCTTCAGCGAATACGACAACACAGCGCGGCGCTTACGCTACGCCAATTGCGGTCATCTGCCCGCCCTTCTCCTTAGGAGCGATGACGCTCTCGAACGGCTGAGTCCCACAAGCACGGTGGTCGGCCTTTTTAAGGAGTGGGAATGCTCGGTCGGCGAACGCCAACTCTTTGCCGGCGACACGGTGGTTTTCTACACGGACGGTGTAACCGAGTCTTTCAACGATCGAGGAGAAGAATTTGGAGAGCATCGCCTGGTGGAAGCGTTGCGCCGCCATCGTGCGCTCGGCTCCTCGGAGCTACTCCGCTCGCTGGTTGCCGAAGTCCAACATTTCAGTGCCCCCACGCAACACGACGACATTACGTTGATTGTTGCAAGGTGCAAGTAAGAACTTTCCGTTCCTGGGGGGAACAGCAAGATCAATGAGATTCGTCGCCTCTGGCGTTTTCTCGAAACGCCGATCCCTGAAACCCGATCTCTGGCCAAGCGTCTAATTCAGTGTAAGACCGTCGATCAAGGGCGTGTGTAGGCGGTATTGACAGCCTCGGGTGTCGTAGTAACATCCACACGAAGCACCGCAGAAACGGTGCCCGTCCCGGCCGGTCGGCTCTAGGGAGGTCGTCATGTCCATCGTCAAGGGAATGGGGAAGTGGCTGGCACTTGTCTGCTTGGCAACACTCGCGTGGATCGGTTCTCCGCGGCCTGCGGAAGCACAGGACGATTCCGGGGCTTTTGGAGATCCCACCGCCCAAGCCCCTCCCCCGCAATTCATCACGCCTGCCGACGTCAAGAAGATGATGGAGGACAAGGACACCAGCTTCGTCCTCGTTGATACGCAGCCCGAGGAGGCCTTCGCGGAAGGACACATTCCCGGAGCGATCAATTATCCCTGGGTGGCACAGGTGAAGCCTCCGGTTCCGCTTCCCCGCAATAAGATGCTGGTTCTGTATTGCCCCTGCCAGCATGACGAAGACTCGATCGACATGTACAAAAAGCTGGTCGAGTTCGGCTATCTCAACACCAAGATCCTCGAAGGTGGTTGGTACAAGTGGGTCGCGCTGAAATATCCCGTCGAAGGGACCGATGCCGCGAACGCCGTGAAGATGGCGGAAGCAGCCGCCGCGAACGGCAGCACCAGCAACAGCTCTTCGGAGTCCTCCAACTCGAAGGCTGCCGCCGCTGCGACCGCCCCGGGCTCGATCACTTCGGGGCGCGCGGTCGGCGCCGTCACACCCTCCCTTCGTGTGATTGACGTTACCGGCAAATACAAGGGCCAGGATACCTGCTACGTCTGCGAGTACGGCCCTGCGCCAACGGTAATTGGCTTCTTCCAAAAGCCCAGCGACCAGGCGGCGGAGTTGATCGTGAAGCTCGACGCGCTGGTGAAGTCGCAGAAGAATCTGAAGGGCTTCGCCGTGATGATTGCCGGCCCGGACACCAAGGATTGGCTTGAGAAACTCGCGGCCGACAAGGGTCTCCAGATCCCACTCGTTTATTTCGCGAAGGGTCCGCAGGATTCCGGCATGCGGGTCTATAAATTGAATCCGGCAGCGGACAATACGATCCTGGTTAACGACAATCGCCAGGTCGTCGCCAATTTCGTCAACGTGGACGACGCTTCCTTCCAGCAGGTCGAAGATGCTTCGGTAAAGATGCTGGCGTCGGCGCAACCGGCCGGGAGCGGCCAGTGAAAGCGGAGTTCCGCCGGTGCCAGACGCTGGCCGGCCTTGTGCTCGGCCTCGTGTGCGTCCTGGCTCTCGACGGACGAGGGGCACGGGCGCAATCCGCGACGCAGACGGAACTAAAGAGCGTGGACCCGCAGGCCATCAAGGCGTTGGTGGCGGCCAACAAGGGCAAAGTCGTTTTCCTCAACTTTTTCGCCACCTACTGCGTCCCCTGCCACACCGAATTCCCCGACATCATGAAACTCCAGACGAAATACAAGGACTCTTTGCAAGTCGTCGAAGTTTCGATGAATGATCGCACCGATGCGGCTGAGAAAGCGGAGATGCTCAAGTACCTCGACGAACAGAAACCGCCCTTCCCGGTCTACATCGCCTCATCGACCGATGACGATTTCTACAAATCCATGGACCCGCGTTGGGCCCAGAGCGAAGCCCTTCCGATGACGATGATCTTCGATCGTGACGGCAAGGAGGCGCATTTTTATCAAAAGGCGCTGAGTCTCGCCGAGATGGAGCACGACGTCACGCCGCTCTTGGCATCACCTCGCTAACCAAAAACTTCCTTGCACGCTTCGTTTCCATTTCTTTCGGCGCGCTCCTCGGCGGGTGCGCACTTCGTTCGACTCGGCTGTATCGTCGTTGTGGTAGTTGCTGTTTTCGCTCCGCCACTGCTAGGCAGACAATCGCAGGGTGATTGGCCTGTCGCTGGGCACGATCCCGGTTCTCAGCGCTTTTCACCACTCAAGCAGATCAGCCCCCGTAATGTGACGAAACTCCGCCGCGCCTGGACCTTTCATACGGGGGATCCGAAGGGCGACGTCAATTCCGAAGGTGCTCCCTTGGTAGTGGATGGTGTGCTCTATTTCGACGCGGGCAAAAACGTCTACGCCCTGGATCCGACGACCGGCCAGCAGATTTGGAAATTCGAAACGAAGGGTACGTCGCGCCGCGGCGTTGCGTACTGGCCTGGTGACAGTCAGGCTGGCCCGCGCATTCTCGTCGGTGTTTCCGGCAAGCAGATGCTGGCGCTCGACGCGAAGGCCGGCAAGCCCGTTCCCGAGTTTGGTGAAGGGGGTTTTGTTTCTGATGAAAGTCCTTCGTCGTCGCCCGTCATCTACCACAACCTGATCATTACGGGTGATAACGGCGTGCAGATGGTGCGCGCCTACGATGCCCACACGGGCAAGCTCGTCTGGACCTTCCATACTCGAGCGCAGCCCGGGGATCCGGCCCACGCCTCGTGGAAAGGGAATAGCTGGGAGGTCCGCGGTGGTGACGATGTCTGGAGCTTCATGACACTGGACCCGACGCGCGGCATCGTCTACGTTCCCATTGCTCCCACCGGTGGACCGGATTTTTATGGTGGCGTTCGCCTTGGGGATACGCTCTACGGCGATAGCGTCGTTGCGCTGGACGCGAAGACCGGGAAGCTCCTCTGGTATCAGCAGCTTGTACACCATGATCTTTGGGATTGGGACGTGCCCGGCGCTCCCACCCTGTTTGACATCAACAGTCACGGAAAAACGCTTCCCGCCCTCGCTGAGTTCGGCAAACAGGGGTTGCTGTACATCTTTGACCGCACGAACGGGACGCCGGTTTTTGGCATGGAGGAACGCCCGGTGCCGCAATCGAACATTCCCGGAGAGCAGACGTCTCCTACCCAGCCCTTCCCCCTCAAGCCGCCTCCACTGGCTCCGATGAGCATTGCAAAAGCCGATCTCGCAGATCTCACGCCGGAACACGCCGCCTACTGCAAGGATCTGTGGGAAAACAACCATATGTATAACGAAGGTCCGTTCGGCGTGTATGGCATGGACCCGAATACGATGGCGGTGATTTTTCCCGGACGCGAGGGCGCCGGAAATTGGAGTGGCGTGGCGTTCGATCCGAAACTAGGCTATCTTTTCGGCACGACGGCCTTCAACGCCGGGCAGATCGGTCGGCTCGTGAAGCTCGATCAGCCCAATCCTCGTGGCGGTCCATACGATAAGACCTTTCCCAACGGTCCTTCGCCCTATCAGAGCCGCTTTTGGGAGTCGACGAACGGCTGGCCGTGCATCAAGCCCCCCTGGGCAGAGATTTTTGCCGTGAACGCAAGAACGGGTGAGATCGTCTGGCGTCAGCCGTTCGGTACAGTCGACGCTCTCGCTGCGGAAGGTTTTCCGGATACGGGCGCGCCGAATACCGGACCGATGCTCGTCACGGCAAGCAACCTGATCTTCATCGGTGCCACCAATGACGGCCGGTTCCGCGCCTTCGACGCCCGCACCGGCAAGAACCTTTGGACGGAGAAAATCGATGCCAGCGCCCACACTATTCCTGTTACCTACCTGGGCCGCGACGGCAAGCAGTATGTGGTCATCGAAGCCTTCGGCGGCCCCGGCATTGTTGCCGTGAACGGCTACTTCAACGACGTCCCCGGTGATTCCGTCATCGCCTTTGCGCTGCCCTGAATAACTGCTTGAAATTCCTTTTGCCATCTGGGAGCCTACCGGTCCATCCGACGAAAGGCGATCGGCGTGATTCGAGACGAGGAATTGTCGTTCATCTTCGAGTCTTCACCGTCCCGCGTCGTCTTCGGCGCCGGCAGCCTCGCGAGGACTCCCGAGGAAATTGATCGCCTGGGAGCCAAACGCGTACTGATTCTGACCACACCTGGACGTAAGACACTCGGCGACGAAATGGCCACACGCCTCGGTACGAAGGCAGCGGGTGTATTTGCTCACGCGATGATGCACGTTCCAGTCGAAACTGCCGAAGCGGGGCGTCGTGAGACCGCGCTTGCTGCTGCCGATCTGTTGGTGGCGATCGGGGGAGGCTCGGCTGTCGGTCTGGCAAAAGCGATCGCAGCGGAGACGGGTCTGCCGATTCTTGCGGTCCCGACGACATATTCGGGATCGGAAATTACTTCCACGTGGGGTCTTACCGAACACGGCATCAAAAAAACCATGCGCGATGCCCGCGTACAGCCCAAAACGGTGCTCTACGATCCCCTGCTGACTCTGAGCCTTCCCGCCAAGCTTTCCGCAACGAGCGGAATGAACGCGATGGCGCACTGCGTCGAGGCGCTGTACGCCCAGGACGCCAATCCGATCAGCTCACTCGTCGCCGAAGAGGGAATCCGCTCGCTGGCCAAAGCACTTCCCGCAATCGTGCGCGATGCATCAGACCTGGGAGCCCGCTCGTTGGCGTTGTATGGGGCGTGGCTGGGAGGTATTTCCCTAGGCGCAACCACGACCGCGCTTCACCACAAGCTGTGCCACGTTCTGGGCGGAGCCTTCAATCTGCCGCATTCCGATACGCATACGGTCTTGCTGCCCCACGTAACGGCCTACAACGCTCTAGCAGCGCCTCAGGCCATGATGCGCGTTGGGCTGGCTCTTTCTCCCAATGGCGTCGCCCAGTCCGCCGCCCGCCTTCTCTACGAACTCGAGGCGGGGATGAAAACACCGCTGTCATTGGAATCGCTCGGGATGAAACGAGACGGCATCGAACGGGCGGCGGAGTTGGCGATGGAAAGACCTTTTTATAATCCGAGCGCGCTCAGCAAAGAGGGCCTTTGCGCCCTGCTCGAGGATGCGTTCGAGGGACGACCGCCGCGCGCCTGAGCACTCCCCTCGCCGAGCATGGCGGGTGTTATGTCGAGAGTAAGGTGCACCCAACGGTCTTCGTGAGTGAGTTTGGCTTGCTCGAGCACTGCCGTAAGGAGCGCTACCTGCTGCCGGGTCATGCGATGCCGCGTTTTCGGATCGGCGAGCACGATCGAGCCAAGCAAGCGCATGCTGTCGACGACCGTGGCCAGTTCGACCGCGCTCGCCATCGAATCGCACTCGGCGTCGAGCGTCAGATGGATCAAGTCGCCATCGGGCTGGCCCGCTAGCATCAAGCCGCGGACGCTGCGCGCAATGGTTTGAAACTGCGGTGCCCCGCGAAGGCCGTCGTAAAGGCTGGGTGGCAGGTGGTCGGTCTCGGCCACGGCGAACAGGGGCGCGCCGGCCACCCGATGGATCCGATTTTCGATCACCCCGTTGCGCGCTGCGGGGCCGGCTTGAGAGAGCAGTTGCGCCGGATCGGGTCCGCTGGCAAGAGCCAGCCGCGTTGGTGAGAGGAATTCGAGCGCTACGGCCGGATTGCCGGGGACTAGGTAAAGCGACCGGTTTCCCACCGCCAGGGCAGTCCCGCTGCGCAGCGCGTAGGCTTTGATTTTGTTTTCGTCGAAGCGCCCGTCGGCAATCGCCAGCGCGCGATTCTCCATCTCCTCGGGGCGGGTCTTCGGCGACAGCGATGGCCAGAATGCCACGGCCACCTGGTCGAGATCGCGCGTGTAGTCGAAGCCTGTGTCGCGCACGAAGTTCTCATAGTCGCGGTCTTCGCCGGGATTCTGGCCCGCGAGGCCAAGCATCGACGCGAGGGGTGAGCCTTGCAACCGCCGGAGCGTCGCCACGTCTATATAGGCGATGACGGGGCCATCGGCCGGAAGCAGGGTGAGAATTTCTGGCGCCGTACCGATCTTTGCGCCCGGGAACGGACGATGCCATCGATAGAAAAGCAGTGCGGCTCCGGCCGCTGCCGCAGTCACGAGCAGAGTGGCGACCGCTACGGCGCGCTTTCTGGAAGACGTCGACATCACGGAGAGCGTACCCCGTTCTTCGGAGTTTCGTCCAATGCTCCCATGTCTAGCCTCGAAAGGCATTTGACATGAACCGAAGCGTTCAATCGACGGCCCAGAGGGCTGCCGGGTTGGTGGGGTTGTGCCTGGCGCTGCTGTCTTCAGCCAGAGCCCAGACGCCGGCCAAGCCAGCTGCCGAGTCCACAAAGACGCCGACGGTCGATCAGATTCTCGACCGCTACCTAGAGGCGGAAGGCGGACGCGCTGCGTTTGAAAAAGTGACGTCTCGCGTGATGACCGGAACGATCGACGTTCCCTCGATGTCGCTGAAAGGGACCGTCGTGCTTCACGAAAAAGCGCCGGACCGCTCGCTTGGAATCATCATCATTAATGGAGCATCGTATCGCCAAGGGTTTGACGGGACCTCCGGATGGACCGACGATCCACAAAACGGTGTGCGCAACCAGGCCGGCCCAGAATTGGCGGAAACGCGCCGCGAGTCGGACTTCTATCACACGCTCGATTTGCGAAAACTCTATTCAAAATTCACGTTCATCGGCACACAGGAGATTGGCGGGCGCCAGGCATATGTGCTCGAGGCGGAGGTGCCCGAAGGTGGCCCGCCCGAGAAGATGTACTTTGACACCACAAGCGGTCTGCTCTTGCGCAATATCACCCAGCATCATGGACCCGATGGCGTCAGCGAATTTCAGCAGGATTACGAGGACTATCGCGACGTCGACGGCATCCAGCTGCCGGAAACGATTCGTCAGACGAACGAGGGTACGCTGGTAATAATTACCGTGGCAGAGTATCATCACAACGTACCACTGGATGACGCACAGTTTGCCAAGCCGGCTGCGCCATAAGACACCGAGCCCGCAGCGAGAGCAGGACTAAGTGGATGTCTGGCATGGGGTTTGCGGGAGGTTCTTTAATTCTCTTGCAATTTGATTGCCTGTGTGATAATTTTTCGAGGTTTGCGCAGGGCTGGCGTAGCTCAGCTGGTAGAGCATCTGATTTGTAATCAGAGGGTCGGGGGTTCAATTCCCTCCGCCAGCTGAT
>Ga0187783_10001612_pt1 | contig 16707 bp, 16 predicted proteins | sample 1015_SJ02_MP02_2_FD_132471 | JGI IMG/M metagenome (GOLD analysis project Ga0187783, IMG submission 132471) | Tropical peat soil microbial communities from peatlands in Department of Meta, Colombia - 1015_SJ02_MP02_20_MG | ecosystem: Environmental > Terrestrial > Soil > Wetlands > Peat | place... | reverse complement strand
GCCTTTTACCCGTACGACTGAGTCATGCCCGAGCCAGATCACGATCTAGAAGCCGTGAAGATTGCGGGAGAGTGGAATAAGCAATTAAGCCTATGGGCCACGGGTTCTGTCGTCCTGAGCATTTCGTTTATGAAGGACCTCTTGTCAGGAATCGACATCACACGATGTTGGCGACTCGACCTGGCACTTGGCTGGGGAATCTTGGTTTTTTCCATTTTCGTCGGCAATTTCGCGTACGGTGCTCCGTTAACCGGAGCTGGAAAGCACGCCAATTTCAAGCTTAAGATCAACCAGGCTACGCGTGTCCTTTCGATCATTCAGGCTACGCTTTTTGTAATCGGGATATTTTGTCTCGTGTTATTCGCGGTCTATAACCTTCCGACTCATTTAGCCGTTGGCACGCACTAAGAAAATACGCATGCGACCTGATAACCCTCAAAGCAAAATGGCCACCAGCATAGGTGGCCACTTTGACCCCGCCAAAAGGACGGCGGCCATTTTGATTTCGCGTTCCGCGTCACTTACATACTTATTTTCGAAGTTTGGCTCGCAACGCATTGCCACTTGCCGCTCGGCATTTTCACCCACGTATCCGTCCATCGCTCGTGGTCGTCGAACGGCTTACCCATCGCGTCGGTGCCCGTGCCGTTGAAGCCTCCCGTCGCGATGGCTGTGTCGCCGAATACTGTCACCTTCACGTCTGTGTACTCCGCCGAGGTCCATTTGGTTTTCTTGTAGAATTCCAGTGTTGCGGCCCTGTCAGTGACTTTGCCGTCGGCGTCCGTAACCGTGATTTTGTCGGCCAAGAGCGGAGCGACGAGATCGGGATTGTTTGCCTTTTGTCCCTGAAGCCACTGATTCTCGAGCGCCGCGACGGTCTTTTCCGTGCTGCCGCCCTGCGACCAGGCGACGCCTGCCGCCGGCAACGCAACGAGCAGGCACACCATCCACATTTTCTTCATTCATTCCTCCTCGAATTTGGCCTTCGTGAGTTTTGAAAGTTTTGTCGGAAACTCGGTCCGTTCGGGCGGCATTGAACTCCGCTGCCCGAATGATGTCAATCAAAATCCTTCAGCTCTCGCTGGGTTTCCCAGTCGTGACCGAAAGGATCCATCACGCGCCCCAATCCCGACGTCCCCATCCTCGTCGCCGCCAAATCCGAATACGCCAAGCTCCAATAGCCCTCCTGTGGCGCGGGCATCCTGCCCGCGTGATTTTTTCCGCCCGACGGAATGGGCTCTAATCGGGTTACCAAAATCATTAGAAATCGAGTTAAGTCGAACAAAACAAACGATCGAGGTCGTTTCTAATCGGGAGACAAAAAGGGGGGTCCGTTGGAGCCTATAGCACGAACCCAAAGCCGATCGAAACGAGCGGAAAGAGCCCGTAGCGCGATGCATCGTGAATGACTGTTTGCTGCTGCGCTTGGACGTCGCGCTGAATCGTCGGATTTGCCGCCACGCTGTAGCAGCCGGTGAAATTGGCGTTGCAGACGCTTCCGGCCACATTCATCGATACGCGCGGCGTCCCGTGATAAACGCCGCCGAATTCGAATCGAAAACTGAATCGTTTTCCGTTGCGCGGCGCGAGGTTGCCGAAGCCCGCCAGAATCATCGGAGAGAATTTGAAGAAGTCGAGCTTGCCGGTGCCCGTGAGCGGATTGGCGGGATCGCTGACATAGCCCATGTTTGCGAGCGAAAAGGTTTGCCCGCCCAGAACCGACGCGTGTGCCGTGAGCCCGTTTCCGTTGTAGACGAGCAGCCCTGGACTGAGATGAAACCGCGGGCGAACGTACCAATCGAGCAGCGCGTCCACGGAGCGCAGATTGAGTTGCGCGGAATAATTGATGCCGTTGATCTGAATCGCATCGGTGTAGCTGAATGTATTGAATCCACCGCGAATATTCGTGTGCGGCGAGAGCGGCCGCGCCGCTTCGATTCCGATTCCGAGCGGCGATACGCTCGCGCCGACGCCGGCGATTTTCGGATACGTCTGGTACCCCGGCCGAGACGATGACGATTCCGCGCGCGTCGCCGGAGGTTCGGGGGAGACCCCGGGCGGCGCCAACTGTGCAAAAGTGAAAGTTGGCAGGCCGCAGAAGTACAACGAGATAAACATAAGCGCGCGCCAGTAAATGATTTGCCGCACATTCCACCGAAAATCTTTGCCGCCCGAGCCACGCGACACGGGCTGTGGGAAGTCTTATCGGCGGGCGCGCATCGTTTCGTCAGGGGTTAATGAAAGTTCCTGGCGCGGAATCGGCGGAGAGCTGTGGATTTTCGCGAGAGTCAATGTGGGATCAAGAAAATAAAAGCTTTTGCGAGTCTAGGAGATGCGAACCGAGTTGCCTGGATGATGTCCCGGGACGGGCGTCACCGAAGACTCGGGCTGCGGCTTTTTCTTCGTGCGGGCTAGAGGCCGCGAGCTTCCGGTGCCGGCAGCTCGCGGAAGGAGGTCGGTCAGCACCGTGTCAATGCGAGACATCGCTTCATCAATGCGGCGAAGCCGTTCGTCGCGCTGTTCGAGCCCGGCGGACAATCCGATCATGGTAAGGCTTTGTCGAACGTGATCGTTCAGCTCCGCGATAAGCGCGATGCGCTCTTTTGCACGCTTGAATTCCTGGTCGCGCGACACTTTGATCTCGTACGCGAGCAGCGCCGCGCCACCGAACAGTCCGATCACGACGTTGTTGACGATGGTCGCCGTGAGCGGAACGCCCATTTTTTCAAGATAGATGTCGGAAAGAAAGCTCACCACAAACAATCCCAGCGATACGACACCTATGGGCACAAGACGATCCAAAGCGAGCCATGACGCTCGACTTCTTACGGGCTTCACGCCTAGCCTCCGAGTCCGAGGGGGATGGGGACGATCCCACTGCAGTTGACACGGCATTCTAGTGCCGGACAGCGGCCACGGCAAGTAAAAATCTCGGCAAAATCGCCAGCGGCATTCAGACTATGCATAAAAATTCAGTCGCGGAAATGCTTTTCGTTAGCCGTTGCGTGGAAAGCGCTGTGTTTCGAGTCAACTGCAACAGACTTGAGTTTCCGCGGCGGCCTTCGGCACGAGGCACCGCCGCAATTTGCCCTGATTTTCGACACAGCACGAGTGCAAACACGATTTCGCTCCGTCCGATATTGTTCGCTGTTCGCCGAGGCGCGGTTCATGGCGGCCCGCACAACGGGTTGTGGATCATGTGGACCGACCACCACACTTAGCGACCGTTCCATTCATGGAACATTCACCCCGCCGTAATTTGCGTGAAAGATGGGTTGAATAAGTTCTGCGCGAAGGTGTGTGGGCGGACAACGGGGGAGGGATCATGGCAGCAATAGCCGACGGAGTCGAGGGCATCTACCAAACGGCGCTGGTGAATTATCTGGTCTCGATGGCGCGGACAGTGGAGGGTTCCGTCAATCGCGCACTCGAAGCGCTCTTGCAGAGGAACGAACGCCTGGCATCGGAAGTATTTCTCACTGAGCCGCGCATCAACGAAATGGAAATTGTGATTGACGAGCATGCGATCCGGCTGCTGCGCCGGGGTAATTTGCCAGAGCCGGACGTTCGTTTGATCGTCGCAAGCTTGAAGGTGAACAACGATCTGGAGCGGATGGGCGATCTGGCTGTAAACATCTGCCAGCGCGTCATTTCGCTTGCCGCCATGAGCGACGTCGCGAATCCGCCCGAGCTTGCGCCGATGACCGCCGCCGTTCGCGCCATGGTGAACAAAAGCCTCGGCGCGCTAATCTTCCAGAATGTGACCCTGGCGAATGAAGTCCTCGAAAGCGACGACATTGTGGACCAGTATCGCGACCAAATCTTCGAGAGCCTGCTTGCGGGAATGACGGAAGATGCCTCGCGCGTCGCGCCGAACATGCATTTTGTGCTTGCGACGCGGCACCTCGAGCGCATCGCCGATCACACCACGAACATCGCCGAAGACATTCTCTTCTGGGTGCGCGGCCTCGACGTTCGCCACGGCCGCGCTTTTCAGGCCGAGCTCGAGGCGGCCGCCGGCGCCAATACGGACGGCCCCGTCAGAACGGACATGGCAGGGCCGCAGGATGCCACTGCGACGCATTAGCTGGCCCTCGGCGCGCGTGTAACTTAGATTTCACAATGCAATGAACTTGCGTTCACGCGTTCACTGTATGGTTCAGGCTCCTCCAGCAGTCACGAGCCGATGAACAAACCTCGAATCACCGAACCGAACACACACCCTGCCGAATACGCCCCCAAGGGGTCAACGCTCCCCCTGCGTTGGCCCCTTGACCCCTCTCCTGCACGCGGCGCGGATGTAAGAAATTTGATGTCGTGTAAGCCAATTCATTTCATTGAGTTACACGCTCGCTACGGGCACATTGACTGCAGTTGACGTGGCGACCGTTCATCTTCAATTCTCGCGGTTGTAACCCAGTTGTAACAATCACCCGAAAGAATCCAACATGAGGAGACAGGCCCAACATGAATAGGAGATTTGCTCTTGCGACGCTATTGGTGTCGCTGATCGCGGCCGGGACGCTCTTCGCCCAGAACCCTGTGCTCATCAATGCGGCGGGTGCGACCTTCCCGTATCCGATCTACTCGAAATGGTTTGACGTCTACCACACAAAATATCCCACCATCCAAATCAACTATTCGTCGGTCGGTTCCGGCGCGGGCATCAGCCAGATGCTCAACGGGACGGTTGATTTTGGCGCATCCGATCTGCCGATGACGGACGAACAACTGGGACAGGCGAAATTCAAGATCCTGCATTTCCCGACGGTTATCGGCGCGGACGTGCCGGCCTACAACATCCCGAACGTCACGGCGGAATTGAATTTCACGCAGAAGGCGCTGGCCGGGATTTACCTTGGAACGATTACGAAGTGGAACGATCCCGAACTCGTGAATGCGAACAAGGGAGTCAATTTGCCGTCGAGCGATATCATCGTCGTGCACCGCTCCGACGGCAGCGGCACCACTTTCATTTGGACGGATTTTCTTTCGAAGGTCAGCCCCGACTGGGCAGGCAAAGTTGGAAGAAAGAGTTCAGTCAACTGGCCGGTCGGACTGGGTGGCAAGGGCAACGAGGGTGTTTCGGGACTCGTGAAACAAACGCCGTACGCCATCGGGTACGTTGAGCTGATTTATGCCATCCAGAATCACATGGCTTACGGCAAGGCGCAAAATGCCGACGGAAAATTCGTAAAGGCGGATCTCGCGAGCGTTACCGCCGCGGCTGCGGGAGCAGCCAAGGCGATGCCGGACGATTTCCGCGTTTCGATCACGAATGCTCCCGGCGCTGCCTCGTATCCGATCTCGAGCTTCACCTGGCTTTTGATTCCGGCGCAGATTTCGGATGCGGCGAAGCGCGATGCCATCAAGGGCTTTCTGAAGTGGATGCTGGCGGACGGCCAGACGTACAATGAGAATCTCTCGTATGCGCAACTTCCGAAACCGGTGATCGCCAAAGAACAAAAAGCGATCGGGCTCATCCAGTAACGATGGCAAGTGCCTCGAGCACGATGGACGGTGCGGCCCCGGTTCAATCGGGGCCGCGCGCATTTCTACGGCGTCTGGCGCACGGGGACGAAATTGCCCACCTCATCACGCTGATTTTCGCCGCGTCCATTTTGCTGATCACGGCGCTCCTCGTTTATCAGCTTTGGCTCGGCTCGGCTGAAGCGCGGCACAAGTTTGGCTGGCACTTCTTTTTCACGACGACGTGGGATCCAGTGGCGGGAGACTTCGGCGCGCTACCGTTTATTTACGGCACGCTCGTCACTTCAGCGCTGGCGCTTCTAATTGCCGTGCCGCTTGGACTGGGCGCCGCGATCTTCCTCGCCGAGCTTGCGCCGCGAGCCCTATCCGATGCGCTGGCCTTCCTGATCGACCTGCTGGCGGCAGTGCCAAGCGTCATTTACGGCGTGATCGGAATCTTCATCGTGGTGCCGATGATGCGGCTGCACATCGCGCCATTTTTAAAAGCGGCGCTCGGATTTTTGCCGCTGTTTCAAGGACCAAGTTACGGCGTCGGCATGCTCACCGCCGGTATCGTGCTGGCGGTGATGGTGGTACCGTTCATTGTTTCCGTTTCGCGCGAAGTCCTTCTATCCGTTCCGGCGGATCAGCGCGAAGCGGCGATGGGCCTCGGCGCGACGCGATGGGAAGCCACCTGGAGGGTGGTGGTTCCCTTCGCCCGGACGGGCATTTTCGGTTCTGTGTTTCTCGCGCTGGCGAGGGCGCTGGGCGAAACGATGGCGGTGACGATGGTGATCGGCAACGATCCCAAGATTTCGGCGTCGCTATTGGCGCCCGGGTATTCGATTGCCGCGGTGATCGCCAATGAATTCAGCGAGGCGATCGGAAATCTTTATATTCACTCGCTCGTTGAATTGGGTCTCGTGCTGTTTCTCCTGACGATCATACTCAACGGCCTGGCGCGGATCCTGATTATTGCGACGGAGCAGAAGGGATCTTCGCACGCATGAGCATCCGGACGATTTGGCGAAAATCGTTGAACGTGGTGATGCTTAGCCTGACGGGCGCGTGCGCGGCCGTCACCGTCTCTGTGCTGCTCTTCATACTCGGCTATCTGGCATGGGACGGCGCGTCATCGGTGAACTGGGATTTCTTCACGCAATTGCCGAAGCCCGTCGGCGATGTGGGCGGCGGCATGGCCAACGCCATCGTGGGCAGCGGAAAGTTGTTGCTCCTCGCGTCATTGGTCGGGATGCCGATCGGCCTTCTTGCGGGCGTCTATCTCGCCGAGTTCGGCGGGAAGACATTTCCTTTCATCGTGCGATACACGACCGATTTATTGAACGGGGTGCCGTCCATCGTGATCGGAATTTTTGCGTACGCGGTGGTCGTGGTTCCGATGAAGCACTTTTCAACGCTGGCCGGCGGATTTGCGCTCGGCGTGATGATGATTCCGATCGCCGTCCGCAGCACCGAGGAATTTTTGCGGGCTGTTCCCACGAATTTGCGCGAGGGGGCGATGGCGCTCGGAGCCAGCAAATGGAAAACGGTCGCGACGGTGATCGTGCCCGCGGCGTTCCAAGGCATTCTGACGGGGCTTTTGCTCGACGTGGCGCGCGTGGCTGGCGAGACCGCGCCGCTCCTCTTCACCGCGTTCGGCAACCGGTTTTGGAGTCCCGGCTGGAACCAGCCGATTGCTTCCTTGCCGGTGATGATATACACGTACGCGATTTCGCCCTATGAAGACTGGCACCGGCAGGCGTGGGCAGCGGGACTGGTTCTGCTTGCTCTGGTGCTGGTGATCAACGTCGTGTCGCGCGTTGTAATGGCGCGGCGCGCGGCATTTTTGCGGGGTTAGAATTCCCTTGGGGACGAGGAAGTGAGCCAAGGCATCAACGCGGCCGCCACGGTGAGAGCCATGCAAACCGCCATACCAGCGACAACGCCGGTTGCGCAGGAAGCCAGCCTGCCCCTGCGCTTCAAGATACGCAAGCTGAACTTCTTTTATGGCCCGAAACAGGCGCTCTACGACATTGATCTCGACGTCCCGACGAACCGCGTGACAGCGCTCATCGGCCCTTCGGGCTGCGGGAAATCAACTTTCCTCCGCAACCTCAACCGCATGCAGGAAACGATTCGGGACACGCGCCTGGAAGGCGAGATACTGCTCGATGGCCAGAACATTCTCGCGCTCGATGTCGTAAAGCTCCGAAAGCGCGTGGGCATGGTGTTCCAGCGGCCGAATCCCTTTCCGAAGTCGATTTTCGACAACGTGGCTTACGGACTGCGCATCAACGGCTACAAGGGCAGCCTTTCGGATTTGGTGGAGAAAAGCCTGCGCCGCGCGGCGCTTTGGGATGAAGTCAAGGACAAGCTGAGCCATTCGGCCTACGCGCTTTCCGGCGGGCAGCAGCAGAGATTGTGCATCGCACGCGCCCTAGCGGTGGATCCGGAAGTTCTGCTGCTCGACGAGCCGTGCTCGGCGCTCGATCCGGTGACGACGGCCAAGATCGAAGAGCTATTGTTCCAGCTCAAAGACAGTTGCACGATGGTCATCGTGACTCACAATATGCAACAGGCAGCGCGAGCGAGCGATTTCACGGCATTTTTGCTCGACGGAAGACTGATCGAGCGCTCGGTGACCTCCGAACTTTTCACGACGCCCAAAGATCCGAGAACAGAGGCGTACATCACCGGCCGCTTCGGCTAGAGCGCGGATGCGCGGAGATCTCGCCGGGAGCGCGAGAAGATTTGGAAGTAGAGTATTGTCGCGGGGAGCCGCGGAAACATGGAACGCCACTTCGAACACGAGTTAGACGAGCTGAAGCAGCGCTTGCTGTGGATGGGAAGCCTGGCCGAACGCGCCGTGCACCAGTCGGTGCAAGCCGTCCTCGACGCGGAAGAGCACATGGCCGAGACCGTTCTCGAGGAAGAGAACGCGATCAATGAAATGCAGATCGAAATCGACGAGCGCGTCACGCGGCTGCTCGCGCAGCAACAACTCGTCGCCATGGATCTGCGGTTCATTCTTGCAGTGTCGCGGATCAACAACGATCTCGAGCGAATCGGCGATCAGGCCGTCAACATCGCACAGTCCGCGCTGCGCATCCTGCGCCACCCGCAGGTGAAGCCGTACGTGGATTTGCCGCGGATGAGCGAAATTGCGGAAGGAATGGTGCGAGACAGCTTGAACGCGCTCGTTCGCAGCGACGTGGATCTCGCGCGGAACGTGCTGGCGCGGGACGATCAAGTGGATTTGCTCCGCGACCAGATGTTCCGCGAGCTACTGACTTACATGATGGAAAACTCCGCCGTCGTGTTCCCGGCGTTCGAGCTGATTCTCGTCGCGAAGAATCTGGAACGCATCGGCGATCACGCCACGAACATCGCCGAGGATGTGATCTACATCGTGGCCGGACGCGACATTCGCCACCCCGCGCTCGATCGCCGCTAAATCCACACAGCTCGAACCGCCGCGAAAGCCGGTCGGACTCGTTTTCTACCCGCGACGGACTCGCACAATGCACGGCAAGCGAAACTTCAATCGAGCGCGGAAAGAAATTGCGCGAAAATCGCAAGGCCACTCGAAAAACGTGCCAGCTGGAATCCGGATCCGGCGAGCTAATCCGCCCGGGCTCTTCGGAATTCGCTTCAGAACCTCAGAGCAGGCAGGTCAAACGAGATGCGGGCAAGGCAGAGCAATCGTGAGGCACGTTCTGCGCATACGCGAGGCTACTGCGAGATTACGGTATCTGATGTACTCGAAAGGACAATGCAGTCACTACACCCGGACGGCGTCACCTTGGTGAAAAGCGGAAACCCGAATCCAAAGGTGTACTCAACCTGGACGACTACGTCACAACCGGGATTGTTGACCGGCAGAATGCCGCCGTTAGTGCAATCCGAACCGGCCGTCCCGTTGGTCGTCGTGGTTCCCGGCCAGATGGCATCGGCGCTCGAATTTGAGCACGTCGGGCAATTGATGGTAAGGCAGCCCGCCGTTCCCGTCGTGCAACCTGCCGTGCCATTCACGTACATTCCCGGTGGCGCGAGGCTTTGCACGTACGTAAGTATGAGTGCTCCCGTGGCAGGGCAGTTCGTCGTGTACGTCGGATTGCAATCCGCTCCTCGAACGGCAGCCCACCGGGTTCCGGCACGCGCTGCCGCCGAAACGAAATGGTAAGCGTACATCACGCGGCCGAAGTCAATGATGCCGACCATCAGGAGCAACAGAATCGGAAGAATGGCGGCGAACTCGTAGAGCGTCGATCCGCTCTGACTCGAGAATTTTCTTGCCGGATTCGCGATGATGAACATGACGGCTTGACGTCTCCTGCTACTGGGTTCCCAAACGCAGCTTCGCGTATCCGCTGAGCGGATATGACGTATTGATGCCCGACCAGGGAATCATCGGATAGTAGTTCGCCTGTGTAGCCACGGCGACGTAGTTGATCCAGTGATTTCCGGTCGTGCACGTAGAACACGTTACGTTGAACGGCGTGATCTTTGTGCCATCCGCGCATTCACAACCGTACGCCCAAATCACGCCGGAAGCCGTAAACGCAGTGCTGTCAAAATTCGAGGATTCAGATGACGTGAGAGTCTGGCCGTTAGAGCCCCAGCAGGCTCTTCCCCGAATCGGCGCGCATGCGGGGTAGACTTGTGGCGCACCGGTCGTTGCAGCCAGCGTGATCCCGTTCCCGTCCTCCATTGTCGCGCCATTTTGAGCGCCGTACTGAGCGCCGGCGCGCGCGGCGCTATTCACTTCGATCGCGAGATAGCAGGCGCTTCCAAAATCCATTGCCACCGCGAACAGGATCATCAACAGAGGAATCGCTATGGCAAGTTCCGTCAACGCCTGCCCGCCTTGCGACCGGCGGCGGTCCCCGCCGAAAAGCGACCGGCGAGCGGCGGACTGCGTTATCGGTTTAGGTTCTAGGGGCATCGCTCTCCTCACTACTGAACAAGTACAGCCGTACCTTCGGCAATCGGCGAGGCGTTCGCCAAGCGCTGCGTGTTGTGATTGAACGTAAAGTTGAATAGCCACGAGACATCCATCGCGACCAGATACGTGTAATCCGCACTGTTTCCAAAATCGAAGTCGAAGTTCACGGTCGGGCCCGACGTGGATGAGCTTGGTCCGCCCCCGGGGAAGTAGTAGGCTCCCGAGTGGTAGACGTAGTAGTTCCCGCCGAATCCGCCAAAGTCCGCGTTAAAACTGGCGTTCTGCAGATTGGCCGGATCCTGCCAGAAGAGGATTCCACCGTACGGCCCCGTCGTCGGCGCAAGCAAGCCGCAGTCGCCGTGTCCGAACGGATCATAGAATCCGCAGAAGCCGCCGTTAAAGTCGAAATAACTTGTGATGGAGCCGTAGCACGCGGCGCAGCCCGTACCGGCTGTCGGGTTATACGTTCCGCCGGAGCCCGTGTTGTAGAACGTAACTCCGTTTCCTTGATTGACGGAACCGAAGCCGCCGCCAAAGAAGCCATTGCCTTCCATGGTCAGCCCGCCGCCGTAGAGGACGTAAAGCGCCGGCCCGCCCTCATCATAATTAAAATTGACGTGGGAGCCGTACGAATAGAATCCGCCGCCGTAGTTGAATCCGCCGTCGCTGATCCCGCCCAGGATGTAATACGTCCCCGATCCGAAATCCACTTCAATTCCGCCCCCGCCGCCGAAGCTGTAGCGGTTCTGAATGCTGACACCAAGCGCGGTGTACTGGCCGGCGGCCGTATTCACGTTCATGCCTGAATTGATATTGCCGACGATCTCCCAAGTGTTACCCGGAGTGAATTGAACTTGAAAAAACGTGTGGTCCGGCATGCTTTGAATCTGAAGTCCGCCGCACGCCACGCCGCCTGACTGCGGGTTGGCGCTGTTGCCGGAGCCAAAGCCATCCTGGTTGCCATTGATCGGATCGACCCAAGACGAGTTTTGCTTGATTGTCATCATGGTGTTGTCAGGCCAACCCGAGGGCGGGAGAGTCTGCACGGGCGACGACTTTGTGCACGAACTCGTTGGCGCGCCACCGTACGGGCTCTGAGCCGTGCCGGACGTGTACGAAGGCTCGATAGCCGCCAAATATGCGAATGGGTCGGCCACCGCTGTGGTGATTTTCACGGGGCTTGCGCGCCGCCTAAAGCCGAACCCCCCGCAGGCACTAAATGAGAGCGTGTCCTTGCCCTTAACTTGAAGCGAAGGAGCGCACAATCCGCCAAAGCCGCCGAGATTATCGTTGTCCACAACGCCGCATGAGACGTCAACGAAGGCGAGAGATAGAGATAGCGTGTTGCTGACGGAACTATCGCTGGAGTCCAATCCGTAAAGGCAGTTCAGGCTGCCTTCGGCAACCGCAGTCGCCGAGAGCGTCAAATATTGCGGCGCTCCGAAACTTTGAGAGAAAAATGTAGGCACCTGCGTGTCCGTGACGGTCACTTCCGCGCACACGTTGCAGGCCGGGTTGCTGCCGCTCCCGGCATAAGGACTCGACGGGCAAGCGCCATACGCGCCTGCCACATTGGGAGGCTCGCACACGTTCACGGTGACGCCGTTCACGCCATTCGTGAAATTGTCCTCCGAAGCTGCCGCAAGCGCCGCGGTCGTGACGGAGGTTGCCGCTTGAAAGCCGTACGTATTGTTTGCGTATGGAATTTGCATCGCGCCGGCGACCGCCGCGTTGTCCGCGGCAGTCTGAATCTGGCGCTGCATGTAGCGCACGTATCCCATATCAATCGCGAGGCCCAACATCGCGATAAACGCGACCATACTGGCTGCGATCATCAGCAGCGACTGCCCTGCTTGTCTGTTCCGCTTTGTCATTTCCGCATCCTCACACACGGCTCGCAGGGGACCGCTGCGAACTCTCAGCGAACTCGAAACTCCGGACTGTCAAATTGCGGGGCCGGGCATATTGAGCACTGCGGAGCGCCCAAGTAATTTGCTTTATCGTTCATACGCGAAGTGAAACGGGCCGTCAACTCAATTTCCATTTACAAGCGCGTAAGTGTGCAAAGGCCTATAGCGCATAGAACTTACAGCCAACCATGCCCGCCACGGCGAGAAGGCAGGCAAAATCTTTCCCAATTAGCGCCAACGCCTTCTGCCTCACTGTGAATGCAGGTTCACTGTTTTCCGAGGCCGGTTGCGCGCCCCGGAAAACTCCTGATTCAAATTTACATTCCGCGCATCGCGGCCACGCTACAACCCGATCAAAACTCAAATAGTTACAGGTACTCGCACCGCCTAGCCAAAAAGCGCCCGGGGGCGGCAAACCCATCCCTGTCCTACGCTGAGCTTTTAGCCCGATTGTTCAGGTGCAATTTGCGTGCCGACTTGAAACAACTCAACCCCTTGCGGACGCTGGTTTCACGCCGCGCAAACCGCTGAATGCCATCCGGCGCTTCTCAATTCCCGGGGAAGAAGAGTCACGCGGTTTGACACTCCTAAATGCGGCCATTAAACTGCGTTCGTGGCGGACTTAGAGGCGATTTGCTGAACTTTCGCGCGAAAATCTCATTGGTTTTGGCCGCAGCCATCGCCGCAAGTGCGATCGGATGCGCCGTCAGCAAGAAAACAGCAACGCCGCCGGCGGCCGCGCAAGCGCGCCGCGCGCTGGAGGCCACGCCGGGCGAACTGATTGAGAAGTTCAACCGCCAAGCGAAGGCGATCCAATCGTTGAATGCGACCGTGAAGTTGAAGGCGTCTGCGGGGTCTCAATACAGCGGGGTGGTCGAGCAATACCACGAAGTCAATGGCTTCATTTTGGCGCAGCGTCCGGCCAGCGTTCGCGTGATCGGGCAAGCGCCGGTGGTGAACAAAAATATTTTCGACATGGTCAGCGATGGCCAGACCTTCCAGATCTTCATTCCGTCGCGAAATACGTTCATCGCCGGGCCCGCTAGGTTCGAGAAGACGGCTGAAAAGCCGATTGAGAATCTCCGGCCGCAGCATCTTGTGGATGCGCTTTTCTGGACGGAAATTCATGAGAATGAGCCTGTACTTTTCGAGGAATCGGACGAAAATGGCCAGCGTTCGTACATCTTGACGGCGCTGGAAGGCACGCGAAGCGACACGAATTTTGAAATCGAGAAAAAAGTTCGATTCGATCGCACGGATTTGAGCGTCGCCGAGATCGATATCTTCCGCGGCGGCGGAAAATTGGCGTCGACGATTCGTTATGCGAATTGGGAGCCGGCAGGCGGCGCGCAATTTGCGCGGGACATTCGCGTCCGCCGGCCTCACGATGATTACGAACTCGATATTCAGGTGACGAGGATTGCCGTGAACGAAACGATTGCGCCCGACCGCTTTCATCTTGCACAGCCGCCCGGCGCGAAGCTCGTGGACGTCACCCAGGACACCGGCAACGAGGACTCGAAGCCGTGATCCAGCAGATGATCGTTCAAAACGTGCTGCACCGGCCGATTCGAACGGCGCTGACCGTCCTCGCCGTCGCGATCGAGGTGATGCTCGTGATTACCGTCGTGGGACTCACCACGGGCCTCGTAACCGACTCCGCCAAGCGTATTGAGGGAATCGGCGCGGACATCATGGTGCAGCCGCCATCCGCTTCCGTGCTGATGGCGTTCAGCGGCGCGCCCATGCCCATCGTCCTCGGCGACAAGCTGGCGGAAATGAAATACGTGAGGTACGTCGCGCCGGTCCTGCTGCAATTCAATTCCACGAACGGCCTCGACATCATTTACGGCATCGATCCGCAATCGTTCGACAATGTGTCGGGCGGATTCGTATATCACCAAGGTCACGATCTCGAGCAGCCAGACGACATTCTCGTGGATGATTGGTACGCGCGAGGGAAAAACATACACCTCGGCCAGAACCTGCACATACTCGATCACGATTTTCGCGTGGTTGGCATCGTCGAGCACGGAAAAGGCGCGCGGCTTTTCGTCCTTCTCTCTACGCTTCAGGAACTCGCGGGCGCGCATGACAAAGCGTCCGTATTTTTCATCAAGTGCGAACGCCCCGACGACACCGAGACCGTGATGGAAGAGATCAAGGCGCTTCTGCCGCGATATGAAATCCGCCCGCTCAAAGATTTCATTTCGCTGATGACCTCGTCAAATCTTCCTGGCCTCCAAGCCTTCATCAACACCATGATCGGGCTCGCCGTCGCCATCGGCTTTCTCGTCATTTTTCTCTCGATGTACACGACGATCATCGAACGCACGCGCGAAATCGGCGTCCTGAAATCGCTGGGCGCGTCGAAGGCCTACATCATTCGCGTCATTCTGAGCGAAACAACTTTGATTTGCGTGGTGGGCACGATTGTCGGCATCGCTCTTTCGTTTGGGGCACGCGCCATGTTCCTGCATCTTTTCCCCACGCTCACCATCCTGATCAGCGTCGAATGGATCTTCCGGGCCGCTCTGATTGCGATTGTCGGCGGGTTATTCGGATCAACGTACCCCGCCTGGCTTGCCAGCCGGAAGGATCCCGTCGAAGCGCTGGCCTACGAATAAGCGCGCACCCGCGCCCTGATTTGCCTCTTTTCGCTTCCCGCTAACGAAGCCGCGTACACTTCGTCCTAAATCGAAGCGACGCAATCTACTCCGGTTTACAAGTCGAAGCATCCGAGGACTGACAAGCGGCATTCGCGTTGCCGGATCACGACAGCGAATTAATTATTCTTGCCGTCGCACGCGCCGAGTGCTACAGCCGGAGCTCAAAGGAGCGAAGTCGAAAATGGAACGCCGCGAATTTCTGAAAAATTCGATTGCCGCCGCCGGCGGCGCATACCTTGCGAGTCACGGGTTCAAGGCGGGCTTATCGCCGGAACAGGAAGAAGTTCCCGGCGCGATCTCGCCCGCTGAAATCGCCAGCGCGCGCTTTCCGGACAAATTTCTCTGGGGCATGGCCACGGCGTCGTATCAGGTCGAAGGCGCGTGGAACGTTGATGGCAAAGGGGAATCCATCTGGGACCGCTTTTCGCACGCTGTTGGAAAAGTGAAAGGCGGCGCGACCGGCGACGCCGCATGCGATCAATATCATTTGTATCCGCAAGACGTTGAGCTCATCAAGCGCCTGAATTTGAAAAGTTACCGCTTTTCGATTTCGTGGGCGCGCATCCAGCCTTCCGGCGCTGGAGCGACCAATCAGGCAGGCCTCGATCACTACAGCCGGCTCGTGGATGCGCTGATGGAAGCGGGCATTCGCCCGTTTTGCACGCTTTATCACTGGGATTTGCCCCAGGGACTCGAAGATCGGGGAGGCTGGCCGAATCGCGACCTCGCCGCGATGTTTGCCGATTACGCGGGAATTCTCGCGAAAAATCTCGGAGACAGAATCACGGTCTGGGCGCCGTTCAATATGCCGTGGACGTTCACGTATTTCGGCTACGGCATCGGCATTCACCCGCCGTGCAAAGCCGGCGGCTACGGTCAATTCTTGAAAGCGGCGCATACCGTCAACCTCGCGCAGGGCGAAGCGTTCCGCGCGATCAAGGCAGCGTCTTCAAAAGCGACGGTCGGCAGTGCGTATGGCATGGCGCCCGCGTATCCGAAAACGAACAGCGATGCCGATCGCGCGGCCGTGGCGCGATATCACGCGACGAACAACGACTATTTTCTCCACACCGCAATCCACGGCGAATATCCAAAAGAAGCTTTTGCGGGCGAGCCGCCGTACGAGTTGATGGGCTACAAACCCGGTGACGGCGAAATTATGAAAGTGCCGCTCGATTGGATCGGCTTCCATTACTACACGCGCCGGATTGTTTCGGACGTGAGCACCGCGCCCGCGGGCGGGCAGGCGACTTTCGGCACCGAAATCGAAGTGGACCAGTCCGCGGGCCGCGATCCCTACACGCGCTTCCACGCGGAGATGCCGACGGAGGGGCCTCTCACCGACGCGGGACTCGAAATCTGGCCGCACGGAATTTACGACCTCGTCATGCACATCACGCGCGAGTACAACCACCCCGTCATCGAACTCACCGAGAGCGGCTGCAGTTATCTCGATACTCCGTACGAAAAAGAAAATGGGAGAGTGCCGGACGCACGCCGCACGAGTTTTTTCCGCCAGCATCTGGCGGAACTTGCGCGCGCCATCGCGGATGGCGCGAACGTCCGCGCGTACCACGCGTGGAGCTTGCTCGATAATTTTGAGTGGGCCGACGGCTACAGCCAGCGCTACGGGCTGACCTACGTGGATTTCCGCGACCAGAAACGCACCGTGAAAGATTCAGGCCTGTGGTACAGCCGCGTGGCCGCGACGATC
>Ga0187783_10001611_pt1 | contig 16710 bp, 13 predicted proteins | sample 1015_SJ02_MP02_2_FD_132471 | JGI IMG/M metagenome (GOLD analysis project Ga0187783, IMG submission 132471) | Tropical peat soil microbial communities from peatlands in Department of Meta, Colombia - 1015_SJ02_MP02_20_MG | ecosystem: Environmental > Terrestrial > Soil > Wetlands > Peat | place... | reverse complement strand
GATGCTCGCGGAGTGGACCCGGAAGATGCTCGCGGAGTGGATCCGGGAGATGCTCGCGGAGTGGGTCCGGGAAGATAACCGGGCCGACCGGTGTTTGCGCCTGGTTACGGGCGACGCTATGGTCACCCGGCTTTATCGACAGCTGGAGAGCGCTCGGATGATCGACATGTCAATTCACGTCGCGCGTAGCCGAACGGCGTGCACCAACGATCGTCGTCCGAATCCCGGACCCGCGTGGGCCCGATGGACGCTGATGCGGTGGCCGGGTTGACCAAGCCGTCCACCGTGAAGAGATCACCCCCCAACAAGAGGTCGAGCGCGATGTCCGCCAAAGCCGTTACGAAAAAGCCCTCCGCTGCGAAGCCCAGCAGGAAGAGCGCTGCCGTCACCAAAAAAGCGGTTCCTGCGAAGGGATCCGCCACGAAGAAGTCGTCGTCAAAGAAGTCGCAAACGTCGAAATCGAGTTCGTCGAAGACGCCTTCTCGTCCGGTCAAGAGCACTACGAAGAAGCTGCCTTCAAAGAGCAGTCAGCTCTCTAGAGCCGCCCAGTCCTCGAAGAGGGCGACAACTGCCCATAAGGCAACCCCTGTCAAAAAGGCTCCTCCGGTCAAGAAGACGTCGGCTACGAAAAAGCTACCGACCCCCAGCTCGCCACCGGCCCGGGCGGGGAAGAGCGTAGAGCCAAGGAGCCGATCGGGCACAGCGGCAGCGGTGCAAAAGGCCACACCCGTCAAGAAAACCCAACCTGCCAAGAAACCTGCCACGGGACGAGAGACGCCTGCGGCTAAGACGCCTTCGACAAAAGGCGGTCCTGGTACGAAGAAGACGGTCGCCAAAAGCGGAGTGCCGGCCGAGCGCGAACCATCTGCCGAGGCGAAGGTCGTGTCCGGGGCTGTTGCTGGGAGCCGAACGACCACTCGCGAGCGGGAGCAGAGGGCGCCCGGTGGCGATAGGCACAAGGTACGGCACGAGGCGGGCAACGCCAGTCACGTGATCGCAAATGGCGCTCCAATAAAGAGCGCTCCCCGTCCCGTCGCGAAGATCGAAAAAGGAAAAGGTCCTTACGCTTCGGACGCTGCGTTCCTCGACGAGCAGCGCAAGCGACTGCATGAAGAGAGAAAGGTCTATGAAGACCAAGCGGCTGCTCTGCGCGCGGAAGCTGAGTCCTTGGCGCTCGAGAGGGAGCCCGGGGACGTGCAGTTCGATGAGGAGTCCGGTGAAGGTGGCACCGTAGCGGTCGACCGCGAGCGCGACCTGACGCTGTCCGCGCGAGCGATCGCGACGATCTCCGAGATCGACGTCGCGCTGAAAGCGATCGCCGACAAGACGTACGGTGCGTGTGAGGTATGTGGCAAGCCGATTCCCAAGGAACGCCTGAGGGCGCTCCCATACGCGCGCCAGGATGTGGGATGCAAGAGCGGGGGGCTGCACAGACGCTGAGCGAGGGCAAGGCGAAGCGCCTTGCCGGTTCGCGCCGGTGGCTACTCACCGGCTCGGTCGCCGTGATCGTGGTCGTGGCCGACCAGCTCACCAAGAGCTGGGCGGTGAGCCGTCTTTCGCACGGTCCGATCCATCTCGTGGGTCCGCTCGACCTTGCCCTGACGGTGAACAGAGGCGGCGCATTCGGTCTCGCTCAGGGGTGGGCCCCGGTCGTCGCGAGCCTGGCCGTGGTCTTGCTGGCCGCGCTCGTTGTGGCGGCGCGACACGCACGGTCGAACCTGGTGGCAATCTCACTCGGCCTCGTGATCGGTGGTGCGCTCGGAAACTTGGCCGATCGGGTGCTACGCGGTTACCACGGCGGGGTCGTGGACTTCGTCGATCTGCATTTCTGGCCCACGTTCAATGTCGCCGACGCTTGCATTTCGGTAGGCGCTGTTCTTCTCGCAGGATCGATTTTGATATCCGGACGTGAGGCTTCGCACACGGCGCGAGACGGGCCGGATCACGGTGAACCGGGTGACTGACGGGCAGAGATCCTCCCCGTCCCATCAGGACCGGCATGCAGGGCCCCGTTCCGACCGATCCGCTTCCTCTGAAACTTTGTCGAGCGAAGTTTTGTCAGGCTCGCCGAGCTCGCCGAGCTCGCCGGGCTTGTCAGGCTCGCCGGGCGAGTCCGGTCGCCCTCGGGATCTGTCAGAGGGCTCCCGGCGACCGTCTTCGGATTCTTTCGAGTGGACAGTCGCGCGGAACGTGGCAGGGGAGAGACTCGACAAGGTTTTGTCTCTCATGCTCAGCGTTTCACGCAAGGACGCTGCGCGTCTCATCGATGACGGCCTGGTCACGATCGAGGGCAAGGTCGCGATATCTCGTAGCCGTCCGGTCTCGGAGGGAGACCGTCTCTCCGTCGCGATACCACCCGCTCAAACATCGCGACTGCGTCCGGACCCCGATGTCGAGTTCAAGATCGTTTTTGCAGACGAAGATCTCATCGTGGTGGACAAGCCTGCTGGCCTGGTCGTCCACCACGGGTCCGGGCACGCGAGCGGCACGCTCGTCGACGGCCTGATCCACCGGTTTCCCGATCTGCGCTCGCTCGAAAAGGGCGGCGGTGTTCCCGAAAGGCCGGGAATAGTCCACCGGCTAGACAAGGGGACCTCCGGACTGATGGTCGTGGCTCGGACGGCCCGAGCACAGCGATCGCTCTCGTTGCAACTTCGGGAACGCAGCGCCGGTAGGACCTACCTCGCTCTTGTCAAAGGTTCCCTGGACGCGGACGCCGGAGTGATTGACGCGCCGATCGGGCGCTCCTCTCGCACCCCAACGCGCATGGCAGTGTCGAGGGGCGGACGCGATGCAAGGACTTCGTACAGTGTCTTGCAGAGATTCGCGCGACCTGTCCAAGCGACTCTCGTGGAGGCAAAGCTCGAGACGGGCCGGACTCACCAGATCCGGGTTCATCTCGCCGCGATAGGTCATCCGGTCATCGGGGACGATCGATACGGAGGAAGATCCACGAGGCCGCCGGAGCTAGGTTCGAGCCTCGGTCCGGGGCGCGTTTTCCTCCACGCTCATCGGTTGGCGCTCAAGCACCCGGACGGCCGCGACCTGAGTTGGGACTCTCCGTTGCCGCCAGACCTCGTCGATACCCTTTCCCGCTTGAACACCGAATAGGGCTGGCGAGGCGGAGCGCGGTCAGGCTGCTCTGTGGGCCGCCTCGACCGCCGGCACGGCGGCAAGTCGCTGCAAGGCTCTCGCCTCTGCCTGGCGCGCTCTTCGTACGCCGATTCCCAGCCGGGCAGCGGTCGCCTGCAACGAGGTCGGGCCACTACCGTCTAGGCCGAAGCGGAGACGAACAACGTTGCGCTCGAGTTCGTCGAGGTCGTCGACCGCCTCGCGCACCCCGTCGAGGACGAGCCGGCGCTCGATCTGATCTTCGAAAGCGGCGTGCTCGTCGGCGCCCACGAGATCTCCGAGCGGCGTGTTGCTGTCGGCGCCCGCCGGCTGGTCCAGACTCGCGACGACCCTTGCAGCTTGGGCGAGGTCGTTGAGGCTCTCAACATCCAATCCGCTGGCTTCGGCGATCTCCTCGGGGGTCGGCTCACGACGCATTTCGCTCGAGAGCTCCCAGGTCGTCCGGTCTACCCGCTGAGCCTGTTCCGCGACCTCCATTGGAACACGAATGGTGTTGCCGTGCTGCTGAACCGCACGCTGAAGCGCTTGGCGGATCCACCAAGTCGCGTAAGTCGAGAACTTGAAGCCGCGCTGCCAATCGAACTTGTCCACGGCCCGCATGAGCCCGAAGGTGCCCTCCTGCACAAGATCGGTGAAGTCGACACCGCGGTCCTGGTACCGGCGTGCCCAGTGGATCACCAAACGCAGGTTTGCTGCGATCATCCTGCGCCGAGCCTCGTCGTCACCAGCCGCAACCGCCTTGGCCAGCTCCACCTGCTCGTTGTGGTCTGGCAAGGGGTAACGATCCAGGTCGTCCAAGAACAACCGGATGCTGTCGGGAGTTCCGCTACTGCTCTTCGCCATCAGATTTCTTATCTCCGTCGCTCGCTCGATTGTGAACAACACCGATGTCGTCTCCTGCATTCCATTCCGACCCAGGGCTTTTTCCTGATGGTGCGGAACTCGGGGACCCAAACTCAACGCTCCCCCTCTTGGCGTTAATCCCTCTTTCCAGCGAGCATGCCTTTGCGGCGGTCTTCGCCTCGCTCCGTGGCCCTTACTGCCACAGTTTGCGGTCGTCTTCGTCGTACCCACAGGTTGCGGTCGTCTCGTCGTACGAGACGCTCGATCGCCGAATGGTTCGGTTGTCCAGGAACCTGGGTTGCACGGCGACGCCGGTGGTGCTGCGCTTTCCCCCATGCCCGATCTGACCTCGGACGAGAGCGCCACCGTCGTTCTCGGTCTCGGAACATCCTCGGAAGATGCATTTCCGGCAGACGTAGCCGGCGCGCCTTGTCTGGTGGCGGTCCGGCACGGCGAGACGCTCTGGACCTTGCAGCGAAGACACACCGGTCGAACCGACATCCCCTTGGATGAAGTCGGGGAGCGACAAGCCGAGGGGCTGGGCAGGCGCCTCGCCGGGAGGACGTTTGCGGCAGTGCTCACGAGCCCCCTCGCCAGAGCACGTGAAACGTGCGCTCTCGCGGGTTTCGGACTGGTCGCCCAGCAGCGAGAGGACTTGTGCGAGTGGGATTACGGAGAGGACGAGGGCAAGACAACGGCAGAGATCTGTGTCGAGCGCCCGGGTTGGTCTCTTTGGAGAGAAGGAACGCCAGGCGGCGAGACGTTAGACGACGTCGCGCGGCGTGCAGAGCGCGTGATCGACGAGGTACGAGGCGTCGGAGGTGATGTCCTCGTCTTTTCTCACGCTCATTTTCTCCGCGTGCTCGCGGCCTTGTGGCTCGGTTTGGACGCTTCGAACGGCGCCCGATTCGTCCTGCGCCCAGCGTCGATAAGCGTCCTCGGTTGGGAGCACGACGAGCCGGCGATCCTGAGATGGAACGACGACGGGACATTTCCCCTCGAATGAAGCCCGACGCGCGAGACTTGCGGCCTCGCCAAAGCGCAGCTACTTCAACTGTCCTCGGGAAAATGCCGATGGCGCTATGAAGCGCCCCTTTATCACTCGAAACGTTGTTCAACCGGTATCGGTCGAACCGTCCTCGCTCATTCCCGGGACTGGCTCGGCGTCCGGTTTGTCTGGAGCGCGGTGCGCCGGGCGAACGAATCTGATCGAAGTTCGCTCCGAGTAGTGCCGCGGTCCCGTCCACGGAGCGGGTGGTGCGAACAATTTGTCCGCTATCCCGTATGCGGCGGATTCATAGTTGATGCGCCACCCCACGAAGTCCGGCCAGGCTTCGGACCCGGTTCGCTCAGGGGAGACGTTCGCGTTCTCGAGCCACTTGATCGCATCGTCGAAGTCGCCCCGGGTGAGCGAGATCGGGTCGTCCGGACGGGGGTCGGGATCGAACGGAACATTCAGGACCGTGGCGATGTCGCGCAAGCACGTAAAGCCCATCCTCAAGCACAACCTCGCCTCCGCGGGCGCCGTCGAGGGTCTGAGGGAGAGTAGAAGAGCAGCCGCGTCCAAAACGGAGACCAGGCCCACGATCCAGGAATTCGTTGGATGAGGTGAGCGAAGCCGCAGCAGGCTCGGGTAAGTCGTGTGGCTCTCCGCCACGTCAGCAGACCAGCGCTCCCAGTCCGAGAAGAACTGAGGCAGGTTGCTCTCGATCCCGACGAGGTAGTGACGGGCGAGCAGCTCGGGACCCCACGGCGGGGAGCCGGCCCGGCTCTCGAGCATCGTCACCAGGTTCTCGCGTCTGCTGAATGCGTCGTACAGCGATGGGAGGTAGGCAATCTGTAGAGCGACGACCGTCAGGCCGAACGCGGCTGCCACGAATGCGACAAACGCAGGCACGAGACCCCTCTGGTTCGCGAAGCCCAGCGTGAATATCGAAGATCCGCTCTCCACGAAGGACGTCGCAAAGGACGCATGGTCCGATCCCCAGATGATGAAAGCGAAGCCGACGACTCCGCCGGCCAACCAGAGGCCCAATCTGACAAGGAGTGTCAGCGGCTCTGTTATCGAGAGGAACCTGTCCCTTTCGTAGAAGGACGGCACGCGGCGTGCGACCGCATGTATCACACCGTGGTACCCCTTGGTCGCCCACGCGACGGGCCCGCTCACGTGTGGTCGCGGAACGATGAGCGACGCCACGATGTCGACGAGATCTCCGGCGACGATGAAGATGCCGAAGGCGATCGAGATAATTCGAAGACCGATCATGGGATCACGAGTGCCAGGTTCTCACCTGGGCGCGGTTCAAGCCGATGAAGCAGGAACGCTGGTGCCGAGAGAGCGCCGGACCATGTCGGCCAACGTGAACGAGTCGAGGTGCGTTCGCATGTATTCGCCGACGTCGGACCAAACGCTCAACAGCACGCACTGGCCCTCGTGCTCGCAGGCGCCGTTCTCGTGCGGGCGCCCGAAGTCGCCGGCCACGATCGGACCGTCGACAGCGCTCACGATCTGTCCCAATGTGATGTGCTCGGCCGGACGCGCGAGCACATAACCGCCTCCGACCCCACGTTTGGAGCGGACCAGCCCCGCTCCCTTCAACGCGAGCAAGATCTGCTCCAGGTAGGGCTGAGGGAGTCCCGTGCGCTCAGCGATATCGCGAACCGAGGTGGGGCTCTCGTCTCCTGCGTGAAGCGCAAGTGACAGCAGCGCCCGGCTTGCGTAATCCCCGCGCGTCGACACCCTCACGAGCAGATGCTACCCGGGGCAGGCGCGAGCGGAGCGTTAAGAGCGCCCCGGTTGAGTGAGACGGCGCCCCGGTAGTGTTCGCGCGATGCTGCAGGAGAACCGTGGGACCGTATCGCCGGGACCCGTGTCACCAGGACCCGTCTCACCGGGACCCGCGTCACCGGGTCGAGCGACCGACGGATCCGACGTCGGGCGCACCGGCTTCCCCGGGAACTCGGAGGGAGCTTCGGCTGTCGAGCCGCTACTTCCGGATTACGGGGGTGCCTGCCTCACCTCTGTGGTGCCGGCGCTTCTGTCTCGCACGGGAGGCGTCCCGGATTGGATGCCGGCCGAGCTCGTCGACGCTCGGCAAGTGGTGCTGCTCGTGCTCGACGGAATTGGTTGGGAGCTGCTGCAGGAGAGGCGCGCACGCGTTCCGACCTTGGCCATTGGAGACGGGGGGCCGATCACCTCTGTTGCCCCGAGCACGACGGCCACGGCTCTTACCTCTTTGTCGACGGGCCGCGCGCCTGCAGAGCACGGGATCGTCGGTTACCGGATGAGGATCGACAGTCCCGTCTCGACGAGTAGCCGTGGCAATCAGACCGCGGGAAGAGCCTCCGAAGTGTTCAACGTCTTGCGTTGGTCGAGCGCATCTGGCGACCTCCGTCGTCGCCTTCCTGCAGATAAATTTCAACGGTTCGAGGCCTTCGGAGGTACGAAGCCGCCAGCGGTCACGCGAGGAGAGTTTGCGTCGACGGGTTTCACCGCAGCTCATCTTGGTGGTGCACGTCTCGTCGGTTGGCACGTACCGTCGAGTCTGGTGATACAGGTGCGCGATCAGCTCCGCGCGGGCGAGCCTTTCGTCTACGCGTATTACGACGGACTGGACAAGGTCGCGCATCAACTCGGCCTCGGCGACTTCTACGACGAAGAACTGCGTTTTGTCGATCGACTCGTGGGCGATCTGATCGAGACCCTCCCGGCGGGAGGTGCACTCGTCGTCACGTCCGACCACGGACAGGTCGAGGTGGGAGGAGCGACGCGGTTACCCGGCGAGGAGCTTCTCTCCGACGTGGAGCTCTTGAGCGGGGAAGGGCGGTTCCGGTGGCTGCACGTTCGGCCCGGATCCACAAAGGACGTGGTCGAGGCGGCGGAGGCGCTTCATGGCGAAGAAGCCTGGATCCGGACGCTCGATGAAGTCATTGAGGAAGGTTGGTTCGGCGGGCCCTTGAGCCCCGAATTCGCGAAACGGTTGGGGGACGTCGCACTCGTGGCCAAGGCGGCAGTTGCGTTCCAGGATCCCGCCGACACCGGGGAGACGCTTCTTATGGGTCGTCACGGCTCGCTCACATCGTCTGAGATGCTGGTGCCCCTTCTTGAATGGTCGTCTTGACGACGGTGAATGGTCGACTTGACGACGGTGATGGGACCCTCGGCGAGGACCACCTTCATCGCGACGCCGTGGACGGCTCGTAGCACCAATCGCGTCGGTGGTAGTGATTCGTCCTGGTGGTGCAATCGACATGGCGCAATGCAATGGACATGGCGCAATGAGTGTTGATCCAAGAGCGCATGAACGAGCCGCTCGGGGCTGCAAGGATCTGATCCGATGAACGACGCAACTACGCCGGCTACACAGGCTGAGCCAACAGAAGCTGTGCTCCTCGAGCCCGGCGAGGGTCCGACGGCGCTGGTCGTGCCGACGCCCCTTGGACCGGGAACAGGGCAGGAAGAAGGCGGTGAACAGACACCCGCCGAATCGGTCGAACAGCCGGCCAAGGTCATGCGCATCGGTTCGATGGTGAAGCAACTCCTCGACGAGGTCAGGGGAGCGAGCCTCGACGAACGCAGCCGGACACGAATGCGCGAGATCTACGAGCAGTCCGTCCGCGAGCTCGCCGATGCGCTCAGCCCCGACTTGGCCGCAGAGCTGGAGCGGATGACCTCGCCCTTTGAGGAGGACGCACCGTCCGAGGGCGAGCTCCGCGTTGCCCAGGCACAACTCGTTGGCTGGCTCGAAGGCTTGTTCCACGGGATCCAGGCAACGCTCCTCGCTCAGCAGATGGCCGCCAGGGCCCAGCTCGAGGAGATGCGTCAGCGGGGGCTCCCCCCGGGGACAAAGGACAACACTCCGACGCGGCCGGGAACCTACCTGTAGAGCGCTCGAAGAGCAGCCTTAAGATCAGACGTCGCATCGCGAACGGACCCTCCCGGACGGGCTAGGGTCGAACGACACGGCTGTAGTTCGCCCCGGGACTCGGCCAAGCGCAACTGAGACGCAACAGCCGAGGAGGAGCAGGTAGTGGCAGCCAGGGGATCGTTCGCCCACCTGCACACCCATACCGAGTACTCGATGCTCGACGGGGCGGCGCGCCTGGAGGAGCTCGTCGACGCAGCCGAACGTGATGGTCAACCCGCACTGGCGATCACCGATCACGGGAACATGTACGGCGTCCTCGACTTCTACGAAGTCTGCCGTGCAAGAGGCATAAACCCGATAATCGGGTGCGAGACCTACATGGCCGCTGAGTCGCGCTTCGAGCGTCCCACCCGCCGAGGACGCGTCGACGACACGGGTGGAGATGCAGAGGGAGGGGAGAAGCTCTACTACCACCTGACCCTATTGGCCGAGACGACCGACGGTTACCGCAACTTGATGAAGTTGTCCTCCGCCGCATATCTCGAGGGTTACTACTATAAACCTCGCGTCGATTGGGACTTGCTCGCAAAACATCACACCGGCCTGATCGCCACGACAGGTTGCCTGGGTGGCGTTGTCTTGCAGTCTCTTCTCGCCGGCGACGAGAGCAAGGCGTTCGAGCTCGCAGGCCGACTCCAAGACATCTTCGGCCCTGATCATCTCTTTGTGGAGCTGCAAGACCACGGGATCACAGCTCAAAAACAGACCAATCCAGCGCTCGTCAGGATCGCGCGCCGCCTTGGCGCCCCGCTTCTCGCGACCAACGACAGCCACTACACGGACCGCTCGGATGCTGTCGCCCACGATGCACTGTTGTGCGTGCAGACCGGAGCGACGATCGATGATCCGAACCGCTTCAAGTTCGAGGGTGAGGAGCACTATCTAAAGTCCGCAGAAGAGATGAGGGAGCTGTTCTCCGAGCTTCCTGAAGCGTGTGACAACACCTTGCTCATAGCCGAGCGTGCTCGCGTGGAGATCGAATTCGGTATCGATGCTCTGCCGGAATTCCCGGTGCCAGAAGGATTCCGCGGAGCTTCCTACGAAGAAAGAGCCCATTCGTACCTGCGTCACGTATCTTTCGAGGGCGCGACCTCTCGGTACGGCGACCCTCTTCCGCAGCCAGTCGTCGAACGTCTCGACTATGAGCTCGGAGTCATCGCCAACATGGGTTTCTCCGCGTACTTCCTCGTCGTGTGGGACTTGATCCGATACGCGAGGCAATCCGGGATACGTGTGGGCCCAGGGCGGGGGTCCGCCGCCGGGTGTTGCGTCGCCTACTGCCTACAGATCGTCGATGTCGACCCCATCCGTTATGACCTTCTGTTCGAACGATTTCTGAACCCGGGCCGCAAGCAGATGCCCGACATCGACATGGATTTCGACGAGCGTTACCGCGCTGAGATGATCCGCTATGCAGCGGAACGTTATGGCTCGGACAGGGTCGCGCAGATCGTCACTTTCTCGACGATCAAGGCGCGTGCTGCGGTTCGCGACGCGGCTCGCGTCCTCGGTTATCAGTACCAGGTGGGCGATCGGATCGCGAAGGCGATGCCGCCGCTAATCATGGGGCGCGATACGCCCCTTCGCGCCTGCCTCGATCGCGTCGAAGGTCACGAGGACGGGTACGTGAGCGCCCAGGGTCTCAGGGACATGTACGCGAGCGACCCCGAGGCTCGACACGTCATCGACGTCGCCAAGGGCCTCGAGGGGTTGAGAAGACAGGACGGGATCCACGCAGCCGCGGTCGTGATCACTCGCGATCCCCTCACCGATTACCTGCCCGTGCAACGCAAGCCGGAGAGCGGTCAGGACCCTTCCGAAGCCCCGGTCGTGACGCAGTACGAGATGCACGGGGTGGAGAAGCTCGGTCTACTGAAGATGGACTTCCTGGGCCTTCGAAACCTCTCTGTCATCGAGCGGGCGATCGACCTGATCGAAGCGACCGAGGGGAGGCGACCCGACATAGATGCGATCCCACTCGACGACGACAAGACCTTCGCGATGTTGCGCCGAGGCGAGTCGATTGGTGTCTTCCAGCTCGAAGGAGGTGCCATGCGCTCTACGATGCGTGCGCTGGCACCTACGTCGTTCAACGACGTGGCCGCTCTCGTCGCGCTCTACCGACCGGGCCCCATGGCAGCCAACATGCATCGCGATTACCCGGAGCTCAAAAACGGCCGTAAAGCGGTTAGCTATGTACACCCCGAGATGGAGGCGATCCTCGGCGACACGTACGGGTTGATGCTGTACCAGGAATCCATGATGCGTGTCGCGCAGCGCTTCGCCGGCTACACACTCGAAGAGGCCGACAATCTCCGCAAAGCCTGCGGAAAGAAGAACCGCGCTCTTATCGCTGCCGAACGCGAGAAGTTCGTGAAGGGCTGCGCTGACCAGGGATACGGCGAGGCTCTCGGTACAGAATTGTTCGACATCATCGAGCCGTTTGCAGACTATGCGTTCAACAAATCCCACTCCTATGGCTACGGGTTCGTTGCCTACCAGACGGCGTGGCTCAAAGCTCATTATCCAGTCGAATACCTTGCAGCGCTTCTAACCTCGGTCAAAGACGACAAGGACCGCACAGCGGTTTACCTCGGCGAATGCAGAACGCAGGGCATCGAAGTGCTCGTTCCGGATGTCAACCGTTCGGCAGCCGAGTTCACCCCCCTCGTGGGGGAAGACGGCAACCGGCGAATAGTGTTCGGCCTCGCGGCGGTACGAAACGTGGGGGAGGGCTTGGTGGAACGGATCGTCTCAGAGCGACAAGCCAACGGTCCGTTCAGCGATTTTTACGATTTCTGCCGGCGAGTGGATCCCGTTGTCCTCAACAAACGAACTGTGGATTCACTCGTAAAAGCTGGAGCGTTCGACTCGGTGGGCCATCCGCGCCAAGGTCTGTGCCTCGTCCACGAAGAGGTGGTCGATCGCACCCTCGAGCGGAGGCGAGAAGAGCAAGCCGGAATCTCGACCCTGTTCTCCCTGCTCGAAGACCAAAACAGCAACGCAGACGGTGCGGCGCCCCCTGGCTTCGCAGAGGCGCGGGTACCGATCCCTGACGCGGAATTCGACAAGTCGCAACTCCTCGCCTTCGAAAAGGAAATGTTGGGTCTGTACGTGAGCGACCACCCCCTTCGAGGGTTCGAGTCCGCACTCGCGAGGCTCACCGAGTGCTCCATCGCAGATCTCAAAGAGGAAGATTTCAGCCCTGCGCCGGACGCGAATGGGCGTGAGGGGATGGTGCGTGTCGTTGGCGGAGTGGTCACCGGGCTCACTCGGCGCTACACCAAGCGCGGGGAGCTGATGGCGACGTTCGTCCTCGAGGACCTACGCGCGTCGATCGAGGTGTTCGTCTTCCCAAAGGCTATGCAGGAGGTGGGTGCGCTTCTCGAAGACGACGCACTCGTCGTCGTGAAGGGAAGAGTCGACCAGCGAGACGACCAGACGAAGCTCGTGTGCATGGACGTTCAGCGCCCGGAGCTCTCCGCGGATGGAGTCGGAGAGCTGACGGTCAGGCTTCCCGTCGGAGCACTCACCGATCCCGTGGTCGGAAGGCTCAAGCAACTCTTTGCCGAGCACCCCGGGGAACAGCCGGTCCGGTTGCAGGTCGGCGCGACAACTCTCCGTCTTCCCCCCGAGTTCAACGTCGACAGTCGTCGAGGACTGGTTGGAGAACTCAAGGTCCTTCTCGGTCCCCAGGCGATCACCGCCTGAATTACCTCTGAATTGCCTGATCAGGGGCCTTCTGTACAGCTTCGACCACGCGCCGGTGGGCGCCGGGACCTCTCGACGCAATGCTCAAATGCCTGCGCCGAATGGGCTGGTGTGCTCGCGATCCCGTATTCTGTAAGGACCACTCGGGGGGCTCGGTAGGGGCATCGCTCGTGTCAGCGGCCTGCTCCCGGCCCCAGGAGTGCAGAGATAGCTGGACGAGCACGGAGCAGGCGATGTCGCTTGAAGTCGGGACAAAGGATTGCACTTCCCTGAGCGATGCCGAGCTGGCCGACATGGCCGATCTCTGCGTCGAGCGTGAGCCACAGTTCGACATCGGTTTCCTCTCCAAGCAGTGCGAGGAGTGGGTGCTCGTCACCCAGGTGCGCGAAGGGAACAAGCTGCGTGGCTACTCGTTCTGCACGCTGGAGCGGATAGGTGGAACGCCTTCGCTCCTGATCGGCGTCGCCACGGTCGACCACACGGCGAAGGCGGACCAGACTCTACGACTCCTGATGGGCGATCAGTACCGCCGGGCGGTGTTGGCCTTCCCCGACGAGGACGTCTTGGTCGGTGCGCGCATGGCCACGCCTCATGCGTTCCAGGCGTTCGCGGGCCTCACAGATCTCGTACCTCGCCCTGACCACAAGGCGTCTGGGGAGGAGCGGGCATGGGGAAGACGCCTCGCCAAGCGCTTCGGAGCAGAGGGGCGGATAGACGATCGGACCTTCGTTCTCGCCGGCGATGGTTCCCCGACCGGAGCACTCGACTTTGGCGGTCCCAAGGTGAAGGACCCTGACCCTCACGTGGGCAATCTTTTCGTCGACGTGGACGTCGCGCGTGGGGACCGCCTCGTTGCATTTGCCTGGGCAATGGCGGAGGACCTCGCTTCGGGCAACCTCTCGTCCGGTAAAGCGGCACGCTAGCCAGTCTTCCCGGCGACCTCGCCCTCGATCAGACGAGGTCGATCAGGCCCTCCCAGCCCGAGGGGGGAACGTCGAGACGCCAGTACTGCTCGGGTACGTTCGCGTCGAGACGCTCGTCGAGGGCGTGCTCCTCCCTGAGTGGGGGGAGTTGGCTCGTGTACCGGGCGATCGCCGCCCGCTTCAGCCTCATGTCGGGCTCGATGGGAACCACAGCGGGCGTTGGCCAGAGGCCGCTTTTGAAAAGCGTCGTGACACGCCACGCCAGAAGTCCCGGAAGATGTTTGTAACCGTGATCCTCGTAGCAGAACCACGACGGGATCACACCGTCGCGCATCATCGACGCACGGGCCAGGATTCCGGCGTCATGAGCGCAGACGTGATCGGGATTAGCGATTCCCATGGGCAAGAAGACCGACGTCGGCTCGAGATCCTTCAAAGACTTCTCCAGCGCCGGCGCGACGTCGTGGGGAGTCGGTCGGTCCTTTTTGTCGAGATACTGATGATCCGGGAACTCGAGCCACACGGCCTTGGACCCCAGTTCGGCGAGCGCCGCGAGGTCCTCCTCTCGACGGACGGCCACGACGTCGTCGCCTGGTGCGAAACCGCCGGACGCATCCCAGTCCGTTGGGGTCTCGGGGTAAGCGGGAGGCCGCCCGCCGTTCACCGTCAAAACGGTCGTGTCCGAGTAGGTGCCGAGAAGATGGGAAGCACCGAGTGCTGCGTCGTCGAAATGGGGTGAAACAACGACGATCCGGCGAAGTATGTCTGGCTCGACCGCCCCCCAAGGCAAAGCCCGCAACGAATCTGTTCCGGCCACGGCTCAGGGACGGGGGAGGAAGGCGGTCACGGTCTTGTAGCAGTGCCCGTCGCGTGGCCTGCTGAGCTCCACGAGCAGATAGTGGGTTTTGAAGCCCAAAGCCGTAGCCAGCTGCTTTCCCGACAGACGGTCGCGTCGGGAAGCCCATAGCGCGGCCAACGCGCGCCGGTCCTCGACCGGAAGCCAGTTGTCGCTCCTCGGCCATCCGAACCGGACCCAAACTGTTCCGTCCTCTTTTCGACGGAACAGCAGTGGTCCCTGCGCAGGCGCGACGAGCGCCACGGACGGCCTCATCCCGCGGAACTCCCAATAGGGGGCGGAGGTCCCCGGAAACCCGAGGACGTGTTGTTCGGGCGGAGCGACCAGATGGCGCAGCACCCTGCGAGCACGCCGTCCCCGCATGTTCGCGATCGGTTGAGACACGTTCTTCACGGTCACCGCTTCTGGCTGCGCCAGATCGTCGCGCTCAGGGTCCTTGGCCGGCATGGCGTCGACCAGGTCGAAAGCGTTCAAGTCGGGCTCGCGGCCGGGTCTCCATCTCACTCGCAGGCGGGCAATCGCACCGGTCGACAGGTCGACCGAAGTCACGTCGTCGTTGTTGCAAGCCAGGACCAGATAACGCCGGCTTCCCGCAGCGGTCGCCGGCGCCCGCCGGAGTCGGCGCAGCGGCGGCGCCTGACGAGCGCCGTCCCGGAAGACCGTCGGACCCGCCACAAATCCGTCCACCGGAGCGACGGTGTCAGCAAGGGCGTCGGAACTCAGGGCCTTCGGGCGAGCCGACCGGCTGCTCCTATCTCGCTGTCGCCCTCGTGCCGACCCCGCTTTGTCGGATCTCCGTCGTTCGCGCGTCGCTGGTGTCGCCCGCGAAGTCGGTGGCTCACCCGGGTCGGGCGTCTTGTCGCTGTTCGTGCCGACGCTTTCGGCCTCGAACCCTGGATCGTCTTCGAGACCAGGTTCTATTTGACCGGCTTGGCTCAACTGGGCACCCCGCACGTCTTCCTCGTCATCGTTGGGTCAAGCACTCCCTCTTTGGGCCAGGCCCTCATCTTTGGGCCGAGCACTCCCTCTTTGGGCCAAGCCCTCATCTTTGGGCCGAGCAGTCCATCTTTGGGCCGAGCAGTCCATCTTTGGGCCAAGCCCTCATCTTTGGGCCAAGCCCATCCTCGGGTCAATCAGCGTCGCTCTCCACCGAACCCAATTCGAAGTCGCGACCATCGGCTCGCCTCGCCGCCTCGAGGCTGGCCTCGAGGGCAGTTGCGGAGTCTTCCGGCTCGTGACACACGAACCTCCGGCAGACGTACGCCAAACCTTCTTTGCGTCCTTCCCAGAGCAGGGACTGGCGGGGTTCTCCCCACGACATGACCACCGTTGGTTCAAATCGCCTCTGGACGACGTCGACGAGGTCACGGCGGTCGCCTGCGATGACTACCTCGGTTGCGCCGCCACCGTTCATGGCAGCTGCGGCGATGGAGTTGGCGAGGGCAAGCGGATGCTCGCGCGCGAGAGGGGCGAGGACGTCTACGAGCGAGGCTCCCCGATTTTCGAACGTCTCGTCACCGGTCAGCGCCGCAAGCCTGAGCAGCGCTGTGGCGGCGACAGAGTTTGCTGACGGGGTCGCCCCGTCGAGGACGTCGCGCGGTCTCACTACGAGCGTCTCGGCATCTGATCCTGAGGTGAACAGAGGCCCGCCTTCTTTGTCCGAGAACAACCTCGTGAGCTCTTCGGCCGCCCAGGACGCTCTGTCGACCCAATGCGCCCGGCCGCTCAGCTCCGCCATTCGGGTGAAACAGTCGACGAGCCACGCGTAGTCGGCTGCGAACGCGAGGTGCCGTGCGCGACCACCTTGCCAGCTGCGCATCAGTCGCCCGTCTTCTGTGCGGCGCATCTCTGTCCAGAGGAACTCGGCAATTTCCCCCGCTGCTGAAGCCCAGTCGGACCTGCCCATCGCGCCGGCCGCCTCGGCCAGTGCCGAGCAGAACATCGCGTTCCATTCGGTGAGGACCTTGTCGTCGAGGCCGGGTCTCACCCGGGTCTCGCGTGCGTCGAAGAGCTCCCGGCGGGCCAACTCGACTTCGGGCGGCCGAACGATGACAGCTCCGGGGGGGCGTCGGAGGATCGAGCGACCCTCGAAGTTCCCACCTGCGTCCACCCCGTACCAATCGACGGCGACCTGGGACGGCTCGTCACCGAGGACTTCTCGAATCTGCTCCAGCGTCCACAGATAGAAGAGGCCTTCTTCCCCGTCGGAGTCGGCGTCCTCTGCCGAGCAGATACCACCTCCCGGGCTCGAGAGGTCACGGAGCACGTAGGCGACTGTTTCCTCTACGACCTGCCGCCACGACTGGTCTCCCGTGAT
>Ga0187783_10001610_pt1 | contig 16714 bp, 15 predicted proteins | sample 1015_SJ02_MP02_2_FD_132471 | JGI IMG/M metagenome (GOLD analysis project Ga0187783, IMG submission 132471) | Tropical peat soil microbial communities from peatlands in Department of Meta, Colombia - 1015_SJ02_MP02_20_MG | ecosystem: Environmental > Terrestrial > Soil > Wetlands > Peat | place... | reverse complement strand
GGTGATGAGCCGGCCCAAGGTCGAAGTGCTCGCCGGCATCAATCTTCCGATGCTGGTCAAGCTCGCCAAGGTCCGCGACGAATGCCCGCTCGCCGAGGCGGTCGCGGCGGCGCAGGATGCCGGCCGAAAATACGTGACGATCGCGAGCCGAGTCTTGACCGGAAAATGAGTGCGCCGGGCGAACGCACCGGCGAAACCGCTGCCGAAGAAGGGCCGTTCCGCGAGGGCGCCGTGGTCCGCAAACTCGAAATCTGCAACCGCAAGGGACTGCATGCGCGCGCCTCGGCCAAGTTTGTGCAGACCGTCGAGAAATTCGACGCCGACGTGCGGGTGATGCGCGGCGGCGAAACCGTCGGCGGCACCTCGATCATGGGCCTGATGATGCTCGCCGCCGCACCCGGCACCTCGATCACCGTCGAGGCGACCGGCCAGGAGGCGGCGGCGGTGATCGAGGCTTTGACGGCGCTGATCAATTCGCGCTTCGGCGAGGACGACTGAGCGGCGTTCGGCCGAGGAGGAATCACGGAGGAGCAAATGGCTTTCGAACCGCCCAATCGCGGAGCCGCGAGAGAAACTGCAACGCCGGCGACGACACCGGCGACGTCGAGCGTGCAGCGGCCGGGGGCGACGATCCGTTACCTTGATCGCCCGGAGATCGCCGAAACCTTCGCCGATTCGGTCACCGGAGTGGTGTTCGACGGCCAGACGCTACGGCTCGAATTCGCCGTGACGCGGCTCGACGAAGTCAAGCCGAATACGCCGATCACCGGCCGCCGCTATCCGACCTGCCGCGTGGTGCTGCCGCCGACCGCGGCAATCGATCTGATCAACCGCATGCAGCAGATCGCCGCCGCGCTGACGCAAGCCGGCGTGACCAGGGCGGCGCCGCGGCCGGGTGAGGCACCGCAAGGCGGTTGATCTCAGCGCGAGCCTTCGCGCGCTTTCGGCTCCGGCTTGACTGCAGCGGCGACCTTGAGGTCGGCGACAAAACCGCGGTAGGCCGTGCGCCGCTCCGCCTCGTCCTCGATGCGCAGCAGCGCGGACGGGTGCACGGTGATGATCAGACGCGTGCCGTCCGCCATGTCGAGGGGCTTGCCGCGGATTTGTCCGATGGTGACGATTTTTCCGGTGAGGCTGCGCGCCGCGGTTACGCCGAGCGCGATGATCGTAGTTGGCTTGACCAGGTCGCGCTCATTGTCGAGCCAGATCTTGCAGCGCTCGATCTCGCAGTTGTTGGGACGTTTGTGCAGCCGGCGTTTGCCGCGCATCTCATGCTTGAAATGTTTGACCGCGTTGGTGACGAAGGCTTCTTCCCGCGCGATCCCGGCGTCATGTAGCGCTTGGTCGAGAACGCGGCCGGCGGGGCCGACAAAGGGCTTGCCGGCGATGTCTTCGTTGTCGCCGGGCTGCTCGCCGACCAGCATGACGCTCGCGCCGACGCGGCCCTCGCCCGGCACTGCCTGAGTCGCGTGACGGTAAGGCGGACAGCGCGTGCAGGCTGCCTCGGCTTCAGCCAGGCTGCGAAGCGATGTGATCTCGTCCTCGGCCATAGCCGCCATCATAGGGGACAATGATCGGCCCATGGGGCAGGAGCATTCCGGCGGCGCGCAATGGACATAAACGTATCTTTATATCTTTATTGCTGCCCCCACGGCGGCCTGCTATACGGCCCTTTATAGCCGCCCACTTCTTGGCCGAGCCAGGCCGTCAAGGATCAGCATGAATACGTCAACTAAACCCAAAACCTCCTTTCACGACTATGTCGTCAAAGACCTCGGCCTCGCCGAATGGGGCCGCAAGGAGATCTCGATCGCCGAGACCGAGATGCCCGGACTGATAGCGACGCGGGAGGAATATGGACCGGAGCAGCCCTTGCGCGGCGCCCGCATCGCCGGCTCGCTGCATATGACCATCCAGACCGCGGTGCTGATTGAGACGCTCAAGTCGCTCGGCGCCGACGTGCGCTGGGCCTCCTGCAACATCTACTCGACGCAGGATCACGCCGCAGCGGCAATCGCCGCCGGCGGCACGCCGGTGTTCGCGGTCAAGGGCGAATCGCTCCACGATTACTGGGCTTACACCCACCGCATCTTCGAGTGGTCCGGCGGCGGTGGCCCGAACATGATCCTCGACGACGGCGGCGACGCGACGCTGCTGATGCATCTCGGCATCCAGGCCGAAAGCAATCCCGGCGTCGTCAGCCATCCGACCAACGAGGAAGAGGAGGTGCTGTTCGCCGCAATCAAGAAGCGGCTAAAGGAGCAACCCGGCTGGTACAGCAAGGCCGCCAAAGGCATCCGCGGGGTCACCGAGGAGACCACGACCGGCGTGCATCGGCTTTATCAGATGGAGAAGGAGGGGCGCCTCCTGTTCCCGGCCATCAATGTCAACGACAGCGTCACCAAATCGAAGTTCGACAATCTCTATGGCTGCCGCGAGTCGCTGGTCGACGGCATCCGCCGCGGCACCGACGTGATGATGGCGGGCAAGGTGGCGATGGTCGCCGGCTTCGGCGACGTCGGCAAGGGCTCGGCGGCCTCGCTGCGCCAGGCCGGCTGCCGGGTGATGGTCTCGGAGATCGATCCGATCTGCGCGCTGCAGGCGGCGATGGAGGGCTACGAAGTCACCACCATGGAGGAGGCCGCACCGCGCGCCGACATCTTCGTCACCGCCACCGGTAATGTCGACGTCATCACCATCGACCATATGCGCAAGATGAAGGACCGCGCCATCGTCGCCAATATCGGCCATTTCGACAGCGAGATTCAGGTCGCGGCGCTGAAGAACCTGAAATGGGTCAACGTCAAGCCGCAGGTCGACGAGATCGAGTTTCCGGACAAGAAACGCATCATCCTTCTGTCCGAGGGCCGGCTCGTCAATCTCGGCAACGCCATGGGCCACCCGAGCTTCGTGATGTCGTCGTCGTTCACCAACCAGACACTGGCGCAGATCGAGCTGTGGACCAAGCCGGGCAAATATCAGAACAAGGTCTATACGCTGCCGAAGGAGCTCGACGAGAAGGTGGCGCGGCTGCATCTCGACAAGATCGGCGCCAGGCTCACCAAGCTCTCGGACAAGCAGTCGACCTATATCGGCGTGCCGATCAACGGCCCGTACAAGACGGATCAGTATCGGTACTGAGGCTCCGCCGCCGCGCTCGCCTTCAATGTTGCGGCGGCACTATCGTAAACGCGACCTTCGCCGACGCGCTCGCCGTGCCGAAGAACGACGCGGTCACGTCTTTCTCGACGCGGACGACGCCGGGGCGGCCCGCCGTATTCCGCTGCGCCGCGGCGCTGCAGGCACGGTGGTTGGCGAAGCAGACAATGGCGAAGCCGTCGCGGGAGCGCCGCGCTTCGGTGATCCACGGCGGGGTCTCCCAAGCGGCGTCCGGCGCGCTGTCGGGGTGGTCGGCGCTATAGAAGGTCGCCCCCTGCGCGAGCGAGCTGTCGCCGGCAACGAGCGTCAGCGGCCGCCCCGTTGCCGCGTGCCAGGCGCGCGTCAGCTCTTCGCTCGCGACCCGGCAGCAGACGCGCCCGTTCTCGGCCTCGGCGGTGAAGTTGTGCCAAGCGACGACCGGCGCGGCAACGAGAACGGCCGCGGTCACGATCGCCACCGCGAGCGCGACCCGCATGGTCGCCGCGCGCGCCAGCCCGAGCTGCGCCGGAACAAGAAGAATGATCGGCAGCAGGAACCACCCCGGCATGGTCCACAGCGGCGTCAGGATCACGCCGATGATCGGCGCCGTCAGCATCGGCAGAATGAGCGGCATCGCGAGCAAAACGACCAGCATCCGCCGGTCGGGATCGGCCGGCCACAGCGTCGCCGCGAGAAGCCGGCGATCCGGCCGCACGGCAAAAAAATAGGCGGCGACCGGCAGCACCACATAGGCAAGCCCGCCCGCTGCATAGAGAAGCGTCTTCTTCAATTCATCCGCTAGCGAGCTCGGGGTATGGCCGGCGAGCGCGTAGCGGAACGGCGCCGGCCCCATCGTCATGAGCCAGTCAAGGTGCGGGGCCAGCACCGCAAGGCCCGCGAGGATCGAGAGCCAGGGCGAGGGCGAGCGCAAATACTCGCCGCGGCGCGGATGATAGAGCGCGGCTGCGACGAAGCCGGCGATCAGATAGATGGAATAATATTTGCCGAGCATCGCCAGTGCGGCGGCGACGCCGGCGAGGAGCGACCAGCCGACGCGGCGCGACGTGAACGCGCGCAGGAAGCAATAGGTCGCGAGCGGCCAGGTCGAGAGCAGGATCGCATTGGGCGTGAACCGCTCGCCGTGAAACTGGTAGAACGGCGTCAGCAACAGAAGCAGCAGCACCAGCAGACGCCGATCAGGCGCGACGTAGCGCCGGGCAATGAGGTCAACCGCGAACAACGCGACCGCGGCATTGACGCTGGCGAGCAGCTCGAACGACCAGTTGGCGACCGGGAAAACCCCGAACCATGCCGCCGCAAGCAATGGCGCGAGCGGCGGATGCTTGCCGTAGCCGGCCGAAGGGTGCCGGCTCCAGGCGAACACCTCGAGCATGTCGTCGTGAAGGCAGACCGGCGCGAAGGCGACGATCTGGAAGGCCGTCCAGATCACCACGAACAGCGCGAGCAGGATCCACACCGCGCGGCCGTCGTCGCGCTCACGCTCGTAGGCGGCGGCAAGGCGCGGCCACAGCGATGACCAACGATGCGGCGATTGTCCGGCGTTCATGGATTTTCGCCTTGCAGCTTCGTGCTTCACCGCGCCGACGTCTTTGCCGGGATGCTCCTGACCGAACGATAGACTTCCGCGATGTGCGCGACCTCGGCATCGATGCCGAATTCGGCCACGGCCTTTGCGCGCCCGCGAGAGCCCATCGCGGCCGCCGCCGCTGGATCGCGCATCAGGCTTTCGAGCGCCGCGGTCAGGGCATCGGCGTCATCGGTCGGCACCAGCATTCCGGTCTTACCGTCGTCGACGACGATCTCGGCAGCGCCGGCGCGGGTCGCCACCAGCGCCGCGCCCGCGGCCATGGCCTCGAGGAGCGTCAGGCCAAAACCCTCGTTGCGCGACGTGAACGCATAGATCGCGATGCGCCCGAACCAGCGCGGCAACTGATCTGCAGGCAGCGCGCCGAGGAAGCGGATGCGGTCGGACAGACCGGCCGCGGCGACCTCAGCCTTGAGCCGCTCAGCAAAGGCGTGGTGGGCGCCGACAGTATCGCCGATCACCACCGCGGTGAAATCCGGATGGCGCGGCAGCAGCCGGCACATCGCGGTGACGAAGAGGTCGGTGCCCTTTTGCGCCCGCACGCGGCCGAAGCAGCCGATCCCGTAACGTCCGGGCAGCCCAGTCGCCGCCCAAGCCGCGGCGCGGTCAGGCGCCGGCGCGTAGCGCATCAGATCGACGCCGTGATGAATGACGGTCGCCGGCCTGGCGACGAACGACGCTGAAATGGCGCTCGGTGAAATCACCGCCGCCATGCGCGCAATCAGCCAGCGCGTGGTGATGGTTTTGCTGCGTTGTCCGGCCGAAGTGAAGATCACGACGAACGGCCAGCCGAGCAATTTGAGCAGCAGGCCGGCCGCCATCTCGACATTGCGCCGCGCGTGCCAAACGACCGGTATCGCGCGCGGCGCGCGCAGCTGCATGAGCCCGCCGAGCGTGAGCCGCGGCACCTCCGCCGGCCGGTCCGGCCCGAGCCAGCCGATCCGCATCAGCCGCGCGAGCCCCGGCGCGATCGCCTGGTTGGTCGCGGTGCCGCCGGAATACCGCCAGCTCAAATTGGGAATGATGGCCTCGACGGCCTCGACCCCCGCTTCGCCGCTACGGTCCACTCGCGACCCGCTCGGCTCGTGCATCGTCCGGCCTTGCATCGCGGCGCCTCTATCGCACGCCGCGGCGGGATCGTCCACGCGGGCCGGCGCAGGCGGCGCCGCTTGCCGCTCGGAGAGCCGAGTGTTATCTGCGCCGCATGACCGCCGGCCGCATCGAAAACATCCGCAATTTCGCGATCATCGCGCATATCGACCACGGCAAGTCGACGCTCGCCGACCGGCTCATTCAGCTCACCGGCGGCTTGAGCGACCGCGAGATGGTCGATCAGGTGCTCGACTCGATGGATATCGAGCGCGAACGCGGCATCACCATCAAGGCGCAGACCGTGCGCCTGAACTATCGGGCGCGCGACGGCAAGGACTATGTGCTCAACCTGATCGACACGCCCGGCCATGTCGATTTCGCCTACGAGGTCAACCGCAGCCTCGCCGCCTGCGAGGGCTCGCTCCTTGTCGTCGACGCGAGCCAGGGCGTCGAGGCGCAGACGCTCGCCAATGTCTATCAGGCGCTCGACAACAATCACGAGATCGTGCCGGTGCTCAACAAGGTTGATCTGCCCGCCGCCGAGCCTGACAAGGTCAAGCAGCAAATCGAGGACGTCATCGGCCTCGATGCCTCGGACGCGATCCTGATCTCGGCCAAGACCGGGCAGAACGTGCCGGAGGTGCTGGAGGCGATCGTCAATCGCCTGCCGCCGCCGAAGGGCGATGCCGCAGCGCCGCTCAAGGCGCTCCTCGTCGACAGCTGGTACGACTCCTACCTCGGTGTCGTCGTCCTCTTCCGCGTCGTCGACGGCACGCTGGAGAAGGGCCAGCACATCCGGATGATGGGCACCGGCGCCACTTATGAGGTCGATCGCGTCGGCGTGTTTACGCCCAAGCGAGTCGAACTCGACGAGCTTGGCCCCGGCGAGATTGGCTTTCTCACCGCCTCGATCAAGGAGGTAGCCGACACCCGCGTCGGCGACACCATCGCCGACGACAGGAAGCCCGTAGCGGTACCGCTTCCCGGCTTCCGCCCGGCGATCCAGGTCGTGTTCTGCGGCCTGTTTCCGGTCGATGCCGCGGATTTCGAGAATTTGCGTGCCGCCATGGGCAAGCTTCGCCTCAACGACGCCAGCTTCTCCTACGAGATGGAAACCTCGGCCGCGCTCGGCTTTGGCTTCCGCTGCGGCTTCCTCGGGCTGCTGCATCTGGAGATTATCCAGGAGCGGCTCGAGCGCGAATTCAATCTCAATCTGATCGCCACCGCGCCGTCGGTCATTTACAAGATCAAGCTCACCGACAGCCGCGAGATCGAGATTCACAATCCGGTCGACATGCCCGATCCGGTCAAGGTCAAGGAAATCGAGGAGCCGTGGATTCGCGCGACGATCCTGACGCCCGATGAATATCTCGGGAGCGTGCTGAAGCTTTGCCAGGACCGCCGCGGCAACCAGGTCGAGCTGACCTATGTTGGCAACCGCGCAATGGCGAAATACGACCTGCCGCTCAACGAGGTGGTGTTCGATTTTTATGATCGGCTGAAGTCGGTATCCAAGGGCTATGCCTCGTTCGACTATCAGCTCACCGACTACAAGCCCTCCGATCTGGTCAAGATGCAAATCCTGGTCAATTCCGATCCGGTCGACGCGCTGGCGATGCTGGTGCATCGCAGCCGCGCCGACAGCCGTGGCCGCGCCATGGTAGAGAAGCTGAAGGAGCTCATTCCGCCGCACATGTTCCAGGTTCCGATTCAGGCCGCGATCGGAGGAAAAATCATCGCCCGCGAAACCGTGCGCGCCTTCAGGAAGGACGTGACCGCGAAGTGCTATGGCGGCGACGTGACGCGCAAGCGCAAGCTTCTCGAAAGGCAGAAGGAAGGCAAGAAGCGCATGCGCCAGTTCGGCAAGGTCGAGATTCCGCAGGAGGCGTTCATCGCGGCACTGAAGGTTGACGTGTGAAGTAGCGCACCGAATTGCCAGACCGCCATCCTGCCGTCATCATTGCCGACGGGAGGAACAATGGGCCGGGACAACGACAAGAACGAGACCGCGCCGAGCAGAGGCGGCTGGGTCGGCCGCTCGATCCCGCGCGTCGAGGACGCGGCGCTGCTCGCCGGCCGCGGCCGCTTCATTGACGATCTCGGCGTGCGGCCGGGTACGCTCGAAGCCGCGATCCTGCGTTCGCCGCATGCGCATGCCGAGATCGAGGCGATCGATTACCGGGCGGCGCTCGCCGCCGATGGCGTCATTGCGGTGCTCACCGGCGCCGACGTCAAGGCCCTCACGTCGAGCCTCGTGGTCGGCGTCAAGGCGGCGATCGAGTGCTGGCCGATTGCGATCGAGCGCGCCCGCTACGTCGGCGAGCCGGTCGCGGTCGTCGTCGCCTCCGACCGCTATCGCGCCGAGGATGCGCTCGAGCTCATCGAGGTCCGCTATCGGCCATTGCCGGCGGTGGTCGATCCGCTCGCCGCGGCGGCGCCCGACGCGCCGCTCCTCCATCCCACAGCCAAGAGCAACGTCGTCGCCGAGCGCAGCTTTCGCTACGGCGATCCCGAGCGCGCCTTTGCCGCCGCGGCGCACCGCGTCCGCGTTAAGGTCCGCTATCCGCGTAACGCCTGCACCCCGATCGAGACCTATGGCGTCGTTGCCGAATACGATCCGGCCGAGGATGCCTACGATGTGCTCGCCAATTTCCAGGGGCCGTTCAGCCTGCATCCGGTAATGGCGCGAGCGCTCAAGGTGCCCGGCAACCGCTTACGGCTACGGACGCCGCCGGACTCTGGCGGCAGCTTCGGCGTCAAGCAGGCGGTCTTTCCGTACATTGTTCTGATCGCCGCCGCCGCGCGCGTAGCCGGGCGGCCGGTGAAATGGATCGAAGACCGCCTGGAACACCTCACCGCCTCGGTCTCGGCGACCAACCGCGTCACCACGCTGGAGGCGGCGGTCGATCGCGACGGGCGCGTCGCCGCGCTCGCCTTCGATCAGCTCGAGGATTGCGGCGCCTATCTGCGCGCGCCGGAGCCGGCGACGCTTTACCGCATGCACGGCAACCTGACCGGCGCCTACGACATCCGCCACGTCACGGTGCGCAACCGGATCGTGCTCACCAACAAGACGCCGACCGGGCTCAATCGCGGCTTCGGCGGCCCGCAGCTTTACTATCCGCTCGAGCGGCTGATGCAGCGCATCGCCGTCGAGCTCAAGCTCGATCCGCTCGAAGTGATCCGCCGCAATCTCGTGCCGGCAAGGGCGATGCCATACCGGACCGCGAGCGGCGCCCTGCTGGATTCCGGCGATTTCGCCGCGGCGCTCGATACTGCCGTATCCGAGGGCAAGCTTGAAGCGCTGCGGGCGCGCCGCGAAGCCGCCCGCGCACAAGGCAAACACTACGGCATCGGCTTCGCGGCAGCGGTCGAGCCGAGCGTCTCGAATATGGGTTACGTCACCGCGGCCCTGACGGCCGAGGAACGCCGCCGCGCCGGCCCCAAGAACGGCGCGCAGGCGACCGCGACCGTCAGCCTCGATCCGCTCGGCACCGTGTCGGTGCAGGTCGCATCGACGCCGCAGGGGCAAGGCCATCGCACGGTACTCGCGCAGGTGGTTGCCGATGCGTTTGGATTTCGGCCACAGGACATCAGGGTCGTCGCCGACGTGGACACCGCCAAGGACGGCTGGTCGATCGCCTCGGGCAATTATTCCAGCCGGTTTGCGCCGGCCGTCGCCGGCGCCGCGCAGATCGCGGCGTCGCGACTGCGTGAGCGGCTCGCCCGCGTTGCCGCGGCACAGCTCAACGTCGCACCGGCCGAGATCGTCTTCGCCAACGGCCGCATTGCCGCACGGGCGAACCCCGATAACGCCGTATCGTTCTCGCGCATCGCCGCCGCCGGGCATTGGGCGCCGGGAACGATTCCCGCCGAGCTCGGCCAGACCATCCGCGAGACCGCGTTCTGGACGCCGCCGGAACTGGCCGCGCCCAACGACGCCGATGAGATCAACAGCTCGCTGTGTCACGGCTTCATTTTTGATTTCTGCGGCGTCGAGATCGATCCGACCTCGGGCGCGGTGCGCGTCGACCGCTACGTCACCATGCATGATTGCGGCCGCATCCTGCATCCGGCGATGGTCGCCGGGCAGATCAGCGGCGGATTTGCCCAGGCGCTCGGCGCGGCCCTCTACGAAGAGTACGCCTACGCTCCCGACGGCAGCTTCCTTTCCGGGACATTCGCGGATTATCTCGTCCCGACCGCGATGGAGGTGCCGGAACCGGTCATTCTGCATCGCGAGTCGCCCTCGCCTTTCACGCCGCTGGGCGCGAAGGGCGTCGGCGAGGGCAATTGCATGTCGACGCCGGTTTGCATCGCCAATGCGATCGCCGACGCGCTGGGACTCGTCGAGCTCGATCTGCCGGCGACGCCGGCGAAACTGGCCGCGCACATCCACGGGCCGGAGCCCGCGGGCACGAGGACTTCGTGAAGCCGGCCGCATTCGACTATGTGCGCGCCGACACTCTCGATGAGGCGCTCGAAGTCCTGCATCAGGACGGCGCGGATGCGCGTATTCTCGCCGGCGGACAGACGCTGGTGCCGATGCTCAGCATGCGCGTCGCGCGGCCGCGCGTTCTGGTCGACATCATGCGGCTGCCGGAATTGAACCGGGTCGAGCACCGCCATGGTGCGATCCGCGTCGGCGCCGCGGTCCGCCAACATGCGCTCGAACAATGGGACGGCCTCGCCTCGCGGCAGCCGCTCCTCGCCGCGGCGCTCCCCTGGGTCGGCCACGCCCAGACCCGCAGCCGCGGCACCGTCTGCGGCTCGGTCGCCCATGCCGATCCAAGCGCGGAGCTGCCGCTCGTTCTGGTCGCGCTCGGCGGCGAGGTCGAAGTGAGCTCGCGGCGCCATGCCCGCCGCATCGCCGCAGACAGCTTCTTCACCGGCATGATGACGACGGACCTGCGCGACGACGAAATGATCGAAGCGGTGCGATTTCCCGCAGCGCGCGCCGGCACCGGCTACGCGTTTCGCGAGATCGGGCGAAGGCACGGCGATTTTGCCATCGTCGCCTGCGCGGCCGCGGTCGAGGCGCGCACGGCGCGGCTTGCGGTCGGCGGCGTCGCCGATCGCCCGACGGCGCGAGAGCTGCCGCTGCCCGACGATCCTGGCCTCGACGACGCGCTCGACGCCTTCGCCTGTGACCTCGACGCCCGCGACGACCTGCATGCGACGGCCGCCTACCGACGCCAGCTGGTGCGCAAGCTCGGGCGGCAGACTCTGGAGGAGGCAGCACGATGCCGCGGCTGAGCGCAGCTTCTCCGCACCGCGTGGGCTTCACGCTCAACGGTCGCAAAGTCTCCGGACTGGCGGAGCCGCGGATGCTGCTCAGCGATTTCATCCGCCACGTCCTCGGCGCGACCGGCACGCATGTCGGCTGCGAGCATGGCGTTTGCGGCGCTTGCACGGTGCAGATCGACAGCGCACCGGCCCGCTCCTGCCTCACCCTTGCCGTCCAGGCCGAAGGCGCCGAGATTCGCACCGTCGAAGGCCTGGCGCCGGCTGCCGATCGCCTGTCGCCGCTGCAGGAGGCGTTCCGCGCACATTACGCGCTGCAGTGCGGCTTCTGCACGCCGGGCATTCTGATGTCGCTTGACGCGCTGCTGCGTGAACAGCCGCAGGCGAGCGAAGCGGCGATCCGCGAATTCCTGTCGGGCCATCTGTGCCGCTGCACCGGCTATGGCTCGATCGTCAAGGCAGCGCTCGCGGCGGCGCGCGAGCTGCGTGGGAAGTCCGATCATGCTTGACCTCGGCACCAGCTTCCTCGCGAGCGTCGCGCGCGATCCGGATGCCCTGGCCATTGTCGACGGCCAGGTGCGGCTCACCTACCAGGCCTGGCACTCCAAGATTTCCGCCCTCATTACCGCCTTCGACCGTCTTGGGCTCACGGCCGGCGATCACCTCGTCACCGTACTGCAGAACCGGTGGGAGGCAGCGACAATTCATTGGGCCTGCCAGTTCGCCGGCCTCATCATGACGCCGCTGAACTGGCGCGCGACCGCCCAGGAGATCGATTTCTGCATCGCGGACGCTGACGCCCGGGCCATCGCATACCAGGACATTTCCGCGCCAGCGCTCGCGGATGCACAACGCGCACAATCCCTGCCGCGCATTGCGGTCGGCGTCGCCGGCTCGCGCGACCTCGATTTTGCGCACCTCCTTGACGCCAGCGCCGCCGACGCAACGCCGCGGGCGAACGCCGAGGCGTGGTCGCTGATGCTCTACACCTCGGGCACCACTTCGCGGCCGAAGGGCGTGCCCCGCCGCCACCGCGCCGAGCGCGCCGCCGCGCTCGCCCATGTGGCGCAGAACCTCTACGCCCGCAGCGAGCGCACCTTAGGCGTGATGCCGCTCTATCACACGATGGGTGTGCGCTCGCTGCTGGCGATGTCGCTACTTGGCGGCACGTTCGTCTGCCTGCCGCGGTTCGATGCCGAGCGGACGCTCCGCCTCATCGCCGCCGAGCGTATCTCCAACCTTTATCTGGTGCCGACGCTCTACCACGATCTGGTAAATCATCCGCTGTTCGCCAAGACCGACATTGCCTCGGTCCGCAAGCTCGGATTCGCCGGCGCGCCGATGACCGAAGCGCTGCTCAAGAAGCTCGCGGCGGCATTCCGCCCGGAGCTGTTCGTCAATCACTACGGCAGCTCGGAGATCTACACGTTCGCGATCGAGCAGAACGCCGCCGCCAAGCCCGGCTCCGCCGGGCGCGCTGGCGTCAACCAGCTCATTCGCGTGGTGCGCCTCGGCGCCCGCGCTGCCGATGCGGTCGCCGCCGCCGGCGAGGAAGGCGAAGTCGTCGCGCTCCTTGCCGGCGATGAATCGTTCGACGGCTATTGGCGCCGGCCCGACGCCGATGCCGCCGCCATTCGCGACGGCTGGTATTTCACCGGCGACACCGGATTGATCGATGCCGACGGCGATCTGTTCGTCACCGGCCGGGTCGACGACCTGATCATCACCGGCGGCGAAAATGTCTCCCCCGTCGAGATCGAAAGCTGCCTGTCGCTGCACCCCGGTGTGGCCGAGGTCGCGGTGGCCGGCGTGCCCGACGAGCGCTGGGGCAAGATCGTCTGTGCATTCGTGAAGCGGCGCGTCGCGGTCGAGGCGAATGCGCTCGACGAGCTGTGCCGTAATTCCGGCCTCGCCGATTTCAAGCGCCCGCGCCGCTACGTTTTCGTCGAGGAGATTCCGAAATCTCCGGTCGGCAAGCTGTTGCGCCGCAAGCTCGTCGCCGGCGAGTATCAGCCGGAGCGCAGCTTTGCGGCAACCCACCAGGAAACCACCTCATGAGTAGCACGATGAATTTCGCCGACCCGCGCCTTGCGCGCCTCGACGGTTTCCGCGTCGAGATCGACGCCGGGCGCGAGCGCGCCGACGTGATCCTCGACCGCCCGCCGCTCAACGTGATCGAGATGCCGCAGCGCGATCAGCTGCGGCTCGTCTTCGAAGCGCTCGATGAGGACCCGCGCGCGCGGGTGATCGTGCTGCGGGCGGTCGGCGAGCATTTTTCGAGCGGCGGCAACATTCGCGGCTTCCTCGAAGCGAGCCCCGAACACGTGTCCAAGCTCGCCTGGAACATCGCGGCGCCGGCGCGCTGCGCCAAGCCGGTGATCGCCGCCAATCGCGGCTACTGCTTCGGCGTCGGCTTCGAGATCTCGCTCGCCTGCGATTTCCGTATCGCGTCCGAGACCTGCTCCTACGCGCTGCCGGAGCAGCGACTCGGCCAGATTCCCGGATCGGGCGGCTCCGCCCGACTGCAGAAAATCGTCGGTATCACCCGCACCAAGGACATCGTGATGCGCTCGAAGCGAATACCGGCGCGCCAGGCGCTCGACTGGGGCATCGCCAGCGAGTGCGTCGCCGACGCTGAGCTTGAAGCTGCAACCGACGCGCTCGCCGATGAGCTGCGCGCCTTTTCGCCGCTCGCCCAGCGCACCGCCAAAAAGCTGTTGAACGACACCGAGGACGCGACGCTTTCGGTCGCGATCGAGCTTGAAGGGCATTGTTACAGCCGGCTGCGGCAATCGGACGATTTCCGCGAAGGCGTCGAAGCATTCCATGCCAAACGGCCGGCGAAATTTCGCGGCAGCTAGGCCGTGAAGCCTCGGCAGCACCGGTGATGGCGCCATGTCGTCGTCCGATCTTCTCAGTATCGGCCATTCCAATATTCCGGCGGAGCGTTTTGTTGCGATGCTGCAGGACGCAGGCGGCGGGATTATCGCCGATGTGCGTTCGGTGCCGCTGTCGCGGCATTTCCCGTGGTTTTCGAGGAGCAACCTCTCGGCGCGCCTCGCGTCGGTCGGCATCGGCTATATGGCATTGGGAAACAATCTCGGCGGCCGGCCGCGCGACGCGCGCCTTTATCGCGACGGCTTCGCCGACTATGAGGCGATGGCGAGGGACCCGGATTTCCTCGTCGGCCTCGACCGGGTAGAGGACGCCGCGGCGCGCTCGCGCGTCTGCCTGATGTGCGCCGAGCGCGACCCGCTCGATTGCCACCGCTTCCTGCTCGTCGCGCGCCGGATCACCGAGCGTGGACTGACAGTCGGCCATATCCTGCATGACGGCACGATCGAGGCGCACGCGGCGACCGAGGTGCGGCTCCTCGCATCGGACGGCGAGGACTGCGACCTGTTTGCGGCTGGACAGTCCGGGCGACTCGCGTCAGCGTATCGGCGCCGCGCGCAGCGCCTGGCCTACCGGCAGGACGCTCCGCAGCGCGCGCGGCTGACGGGGAAGAGATGAGGTTCGCTCCGGCTCGCTGGCTCGTCGTTCTGCTCCTTGCCGCCGGCGCTCCGGCGCTCGCGCAGGACCCCGGCACGCTCGAGGACAAGCCGCTGCCGCCGCTCCTTCATCCCGAGTCGCCGTCGACGCCGGCGCGCGAGCTGTTCGGCCGCAAGACCAAGCCCGACGCGGCGCCGCCGCAGGCGATCGGCTTCTACGCCAGCGGCTGCCTCGCCGGCGGCGTCGCGCTGCCGATCGATGGCCCGACGTGGCAGGTGATGCGGCTCTCCCGCCACCGCAATTGGGGACATCCCAAGCTCGTCGAGTTCCTCCAGCGTTTGGCTGACAACGCCAAGAAGGTCGGCTGGAACGGATTGCTGGTCGGCGACATGTCGCAGCCGCGGGGCGGCCCGATGCTCACCGGCCATTCCAGCCATCAGGTCGGCCTCGACGCCGACATCTGGTTCACGCCGATGCCCGATCACGTGCAGAGCCGCGAGGAGCGCGAATTCACCTCGGCGACGCAAATGGTCGCGGAGGATCGGCGCGACGTCGACCCCAAGGTGTGGACGCATACGCGTACCGAGCTGCTGCGCGTCACCGCGCAGGACCCGGTGGTCGAGCGCATCTTCGTCAATGCAGCGATCAAGAAGGCGCTCTGCCGCGAAGCCGGATCGGACCGCGGCTGGCTCGCCAAGGTGCGGCCGTGGTGGGGGCACGACTACCATTTCCACATTCGCATCTACTGCCCGGCGGACAGCCCGCAATGCAAGCCGCAGCCGCCGCCGGGGACGGACGAAGGCTGCGGGCATGCGCTCGACTATTGGTTCACCGAGCCGGTCTTGCATCCGGTCCCGCCGCCGGTGCCACCCAAAAGGGGGCAGACGATGGCAAGCCTGCCCGCCGCTTGCCGGAAAGTGCTCGCTGCGCCGTAAAACGAGTGCCGCCTAAAGCCCAGCCGATCCGAACAGCGAGCGTTGCGCCGCGGCGGTGACGAATAGGAGAGCCGCGGCGAGAACGACGATCGCGGCCGCGAAGGACAGCGATCTCTGCTCCGGCGCCCGCATCAAGGCCGGCAAGCCGTTGGCCAGGATGACGGCGCCGTAAAAACCAGTGAAGCCGAGGAACCGTAGGCCCGGCAAAAGGAAAAAAATCCCGGCGAGCCACACCGGCGTAAAGGAATAAACCGTGATCTTGAGCGCAGCGGTGAAGCTTCGGCTCGCGCCGAACCACGGCGCCAATAGGTCGATCATCAGCGCCACCAGCAGCACCTGCGCGAAGGCCGCGACATAGCCGAAGATCGCACCCAGCAATCCGTCGGCCACTGGCGCGCGCACCGTCGCGCCGCCCGGGACGATGACGCCGATGACGCAGCCGCCGATGAATCCTGCTATGGCCGGGACGAGCGCAAACAGCGCGACATAGGAGACCAAGAGATAAACGGCATCGCCGTTCTCCTTCTCGATCCGCGGCCACACCGTCGCCGGACCGGCAAGGATTGCGGCCGCGCGCCGGATGGCGTTCACGACGGGTTGCCCCTGGCGTCGGCGCGGATCGAGGCCGCGCCCTTTTCCGCGATCATCATGGTCGGCGCGTTGGTATTGCCGGACGTGATCGTCGGCATCACCGAGGCATCGACGACGCGCAGGCGCTCGACGCCGGCCACGCGCAGTTGCTCATCGACCACCATCAGCGGATCGCTCGGCAAGCCCATCTTCGCAGTACCGACCGGATGAAAAATCGTTGTGCCGATTTCGCCCGCTGCCTTCACCAACGCCTGCTCGTCGTCATCGCGGAACGTTGCGCCCGGCAGATATTCGTCCGGGTGAAACGGCGCCAGCGCCGGCTGCGCGACGATGCGCCGGGTAACACGGATCGCCTGGGCGGCGATGCGGCGATCGGCGTCGGTCGACAGATAGTTCGGCTTGATGACCGGCTTGTCGGCCGGATCGCGCGAGCGCAGCCGGACATAGCCGCGGCTGGTCGGGCGCAGATTGGCGACGCTCGCCGTGAAAGCGGGGAATTTGTGCAGCGGCTCGCCGAACTTATCGAGCGACAGCGGCTGCACGTGATATTCCAAATTGGCGCGCTCTTGATCCGGATCGGAGCGGGTGAATACACCGAGTTGCGAAGGCGCCATGG
>Ga0187783_10001609_pt1 | contig 16726 bp, 16 predicted proteins | sample 1015_SJ02_MP02_2_FD_132471 | JGI IMG/M metagenome (GOLD analysis project Ga0187783, IMG submission 132471) | Tropical peat soil microbial communities from peatlands in Department of Meta, Colombia - 1015_SJ02_MP02_20_MG | ecosystem: Environmental > Terrestrial > Soil > Wetlands > Peat | place... | reverse complement strand
GTGCTCGCCCCACCGCCCTGGAAGCCCGAGAAATCGAAACCCCCGAAGTCAATCGGCGGCTGAGTGCCTTCGCGCTGCGCGCGAGCGTACGCCTCAGCCTGCGCGGGATCGATCTGGTCGGAATAAAATCCAACCTGGTCGTAAATCTTGCGTTTCTTCGCGTCGCTCAGGACGTCGTTGGCCTCAGAGATCTCCTTGAACTTCTCTTCGGCCTTCTTGTCGCCTGGATTGACGTCGGGATGGTATTTGCGCGCTGCTTTCCGGAAGGCCTTGCGAATTTCCTCCGGAGTCGCAGTCTTCTTCACACCGAGCGTTGCGTAATAGTCTTTGTGGGTCGTTGTGGCCATTTTTTCTTTTTATTTCCCAAATTGTCGCTGACCCGAACCACTGATCCCTCGACTCGCCACCGCAGCGGCTCGCTCAGGATGGCAACGTTCAACTGGCCCTGCGAATCGGGGTGAGCGATGAATCGCCCACCCCGCCCTCTCGCCGCCTTGCTGTCCTCCCGAAGCGTATCTCCGCCCGTATGGGGTGAGTCCCTACTTCTTTTCGTCTACGTCCACGTACTCGGCGTCGATCACGCCTTCGTCCTTCCTCGTTGCTCCGGTGGGCGATCCGTCCGCGCTCGACTCCGGTGCAGGCCCCGCTTGCGGCATGCCGGCTTTGTAGAGCACTTCGGCCAGCTTGTGGCTGGCGAGGGTTAGCCTTTCGTGCGCCGCCCTCAGTTCTTTCGTGGATGGCGAGCCTTCGAGCATTTTTTTGGCGTCCGCCAAGGCCGATTCAACTTCGCTCTTGTCGGCCGCCTGCACCCTCTCGCCCGAATCCCTGAGCATCTTTTCAAGGTTGTAGACAAGTCCATCGAGCGAATTGCGCGCCTCGATCTCCTCGCGCTTCTCCTTGTCCTCGGCGGCATGCGCATCGGCTTCCTTGGCCATCTTCTCGACCTCTTCCTTACTCAGGCCCGAGCTCGATGTAATCGTGATGCGCGTATCCTTGCCCGTGGCCAGATCCTTCGCGGTCACGTTAAGGATCCCGTTGGCGTCGATATCGAACGTGACCTCGATCTGAGGAAGGCCTCGCGGCGCCGGAGGTATGCCGCCCAGCTTGAACTTGCCCAAAGTTCGGTTCTGCGAAGCCAGCGGCCGCTCGCCCTGCAGCACGTGCACTTCGACTTCGGTCTGGTTGTCAGCCGCCGTCGAAAACGTCTCGGTCTTCTTCGTCGGGATTGTCGTATTTCGCGGAATCATGGGCGTAGCCACGCCACCCAGCGTCTCGATCGAAAGTGTAAGCGGGGTCACGTCGAGAAGCAGCAGATCCTTCACATCGCCCGAAAGCACTCCAGCCTGCACGGCCGCACCCACCGCGACCACCTCGTCGGGGTTCACGCCCCGATGCGGCTCCTTGCCGAAGATCTCTTTTACCAGCTCCTGGATGCGCGGCATGCGCGTCTGTCCGCCAACAAGGATCACTTCGTCGATCTGGCTGGCGGTGACACCGGCATCGGCCATCGCCCTGCGGCATGGATCGATGGACCGCTCGATCAGATCCTCGGTCAGCTGCTCGAGTTTGGCCCGGGTCAGCTTGCGCACCAGGTGCTTCGGACCGGAAGCGTCAGCTGTAATGAAGGGCAGATTGATCTCGGTTTCGACCGTGGTCGAAAGCTCGATCTTGGCCTTTTCCGCGGCGTCCTTCAGCCGTTGCAGAGCCATTTCGTTGCCCTTCGAAGTAAGGTCGAGACCGTGCTCCTGTTTGAACTCGGCAATCAGCCAGTCCACAATGCGCTGGTCGAGATTATCGCCGCCCAGGTGCGTGTCGCCATTGGTCGACTTCACCTCAATCACGCCCTCGCCGACTTCGAGGATGGAAATATCAAAGGTGCCGCCGCCGAAATCGTAAACAGCGATCGTTTCATCCTTCTTTTTGTCGAGCCCGTAGGCCAGCGCTGCAGCCGTGGGCTCGTTGACGATGCGTTTTACATCGAGGCCTGCAATCTTGCCCGCGTCCTTGGTGGCCTGGCGCTGTGCGTCGTTGAAGTAGGCCGGCACGGTAATTACAGCCTCAGTCACGGGGGTGCCCAGGTAGGCTTCCGCCGAGGCCTTGAGCTTTTGCAGAATCATGGCGGAAATCTCGGGTGGGGTGTACTCCCTCCCCTGCGCTACCACATCCACATGGTCGCCTTTCTGAACCACAGTGAAGGGGACCATCTTCATCTCGTCGGTCACTTCGTTGTAGCGACGTCCCATAAAGCGCTTGATGGAGAAGATCGTGTTCTCTGGGTTAGTGATGGCCTGGCGCTTGGCTACCTGGCCCACCAGCCGCTCGCCGTTCTTAGTGAAAGCTACGATTGAGGGGGTGGTACGCGAACCCTCCTCGTTGGGAATCACTTTGGGCTCGCCGCCCTCCATCACAGCCACGCACGAGTTCGTCGTGCCGAGGTCGATTCCAATCATTTTTGACATGGTTTTCCTACCTTTGGAGAAATGCCTGACTCGCAAGGATGCCAGATTGAGCGAGATATTGTCAACTTTTTTGATGCGGATTTGCACAATCCGGATGCAGTTTTTAGTGGGAACGCCGGATCGTTCAGTGCCGAGATCCGGGCCTGAAGTCTGGCAAAACGTCTCTGGGAATGCGTTTCAGCCGACGGCCGCGGCCGCCGCAGCCGCCAGAGCCTCTTTCGGCTCGGGGCGAACGCGGAAGTCGGCGTGGGCCTCCGCATAAACCACTCGTCCTGCGGGCCCAACCACGTAGGTTGCCGGAACGACAAGGCGCCAGGAGTCGTCGCCGTTCACGAAGGGAATATTCACGAGAATCGACCGGTAGTAGTCGCGATGGTAGTCGGGGATGGTGTAGGCAAGCCCGAACCTTTCGGCCAGGGTGCAGCCAGGGTCGCTCAGGACCGGGAACGGGAGCGAATGCTGGCCCACGATGAAGTCGCTCTGACGGGGGGTTTGCGGGCTGATGGCGGCGAGAAGCGCGCCAGATTCACGCAGGCGGGAATAAAGCTCGCGCCAGGCCTCGAGCTCGGTCACGCAATAAGGGCACCAGCGCCCACGGAACAACTTGATGACCAGCGGCCCTAAAGCGAGCAGGTCGGCCGAGCGGACCAATTGTCCCGAGGCATCGCTCAGGACGAACTCGGGCGCAGCAGCCCCGACGGGCAGGATCCCTCCTTCGATGCCTGAGTTGAGCAGCTCAGTAACTGCGCGCTCGCTGACCTCCATCCGCTCAGGCTGGACAAGCCGCCGCGTGCTAGCGGTGATCTCGTCGAGCTGGTCCTGAAGGGCGGTCATGATGTCGCCTCGGCGACGACGCAGCGCTCGGGATATTTGCGGGCGTAAGAAGGCCAAGAGGTCAAAAGACGAAGATCGGGGTTCTGTTCACAGTATTTCCAAATCTCCTTGTTCATCGGATCAGCGAGTTGTTGAGCACCGATTTCTTTGAGCCACTTGTGACGCTCCTTTCCACGTAAATCAAGAACTTGAAGCGCATTCATATGCGGTTTAAAGAACTTCCACATCTTCTCGAAATTGCCTGAAATCTCGAGCATTTCGAGTTCGCGCAAACCGTTCAATGTTTCGGCCAGCTCTCGCTCGTCATTCTGGTTGGTGAAGTGCCATGCCAGATCGTCCATAGCCATACTGGTGTTGAAGAAGTAAATCCCAGCCATGGCGCGAAGACCGCGAGGGAGTTTCGCCAGCCGTGGAGCGTACGAGCTCCATTCTTCGCGCACGCCCTCAGGAAGAAGTTGGTCCAATTCGATGCTCAGCAATTCAAATAGCGCATTGTCGTCTTTAGCCACGCGAATTTGCTCGACTGTCAGCGCCATCGTCCCACCCTCCTCCAGAAAAGCAACCGCAGATCCTTCGCTCCGCTCAGGATGACAGCGTTGAAAGGGTTCCTGCCTTAGTGCCCAAACCGCTGCCGACCGCCCATGCCCGCAAGCCCGCCGCGCATCACGCTTTTCGCCAGGCCGCCGCGGCCCACCTGCTTAAAGATCTTGGCCATCTGCGCGTACTGACGGAGAAGCTGGTTGACTTCCTGCACGCTGGTGCCGGAGCCGGCGGCGATGCGCTTGCGGCGCGAGCCGGAGATGATCTCGTGGTTGCGGCGCTCGCGTGGCGTCATGGAGTTGATGATGGCCTCGGTGCGCGTGAATTGCTTCTCGTCGATCTGGCCGGCGGCCTGCTGCATGCCGGCAAAGGGGCCGACCGAGGGCAGCATTTTCAAAATGTTCTCCATGGACCCGAGCTTCTTGATCTGGCGGAGCTGGTCGCGGAAGTCCTCAAGCGAGAAGCCGTCGCCGAGCAGCATCTTCTTGGCCAGGTCCTCAGATTTCTTGCGATCGAGCTTCTCTTCGGCTTTTTCGATGAGCGACAGCATGTCGCCCATGCCGAGGATGCGGCCGACGATGCGGTCGGGATGAAAGGGCTCGAAGGCGTCGGGTTTTTCGCCCACGCCGATGAACTTGATGGGCTGGCCGGTGACGTGGCGGATAGAGAGCGCCGCGCCGCCGCGGGCATCTCCGTCCATCTTGGTGAGGACGACGCCGGTGAGCGAGAGACGGGAGTGAAAATCCTGTGCGGAGTTGACCGCGTCCTGGCCGGTCATGGCGTCGGCAACGAAGAGGATCTCCTGCGGCGAGAGAAGCTTTTTGAGGCTCTCCATCTCGGCCATCAGTTCCTGATCGACGTGGAGACGGCCGGCGGTGTCGACGATGAGGGTGTCGCACCCCGTGATGACGGCCTCGCGGCGGGCCTCCTTGGCCAAGCGCTCGACGAGCGGCGAACCGGCGGACTCGCCTTTCAGGTCGCCCTTGTAAAGGCGGGACTCCACCTGCCTGGCGACGATCTCGAGCTGCTCGCGCGCAGCGGGGCGGTAGACGTCGACCGAGACCAGCATGGGGCGGTGACCACCCTTCTTGAGCCAGGCTGCTAGCTTGCCTGATGTGGTGGTCTTGCCCGATCCTTGTAGCCCGGCCATGAGGATGACGGTCGGCGGCTTGGAGGCAAAGTTGAAGCGCGCCGTGTCTTTTCCCAGCAGCGCAATCAACTCGTCGCGAACGACCTTGACCACCTGCTCCGCCGGCGAAAGGGCGGTAAGAACTTCGGTGCCGACGGCTTTCTGGCGAATCTGCTCAATGAGGTCGTTGACCACATTGAGGTTGACGTCGGCCTCGAGCAACGCCACACGAATCTCCTTCAACGCCTCGGCAATGTTTTCCTCAGTGAGCGAGCCCTGGCCGCGAAGGTTCTTGAATATGCGCTGCAATTTGTCGGAAAGATTCTCAAACATGATCTGGCTCTAGTTTATCGGATGGACAGTTTCGCTCTTATGAGTCCGTCCCGCTCGGCGCCAGAACGAAATGAGCGCGAAGAAGGTCGCCGGCTATTTGCTGAGCCATTCGATGATCGGTCCCCAGTAGTCGAGGCGCGGCCTGCGGAACGGTTGGTTATGGGCGGTATCAGGAACAAGAATAAACTCTGCGCGGGGCGAGCAATAGCCGGCGAGTTCCGAGGCCATGGCTGCCGGGAACAGCTTGTCCCTCTCGCCGTGGACGACCAGAACAGGCAGACAGCAATTCGAAAGCGCACTGCGGGCATGCCATATGGGCGGCACAAGGTGGGCGAAACGTCTTGGAATCCAGGATACCGTGGCTGCGTCGCGAAAAGAAGTGAACGCCTCGCACAGGATGAGCCGGTGCGCGCCTAGCTGATTGATGATGGCCGTCGCGACGCCGCTGCCCAGGGAGAAGCCCAGCACCGACATCGGCAGCTCAGGCGCCAGCGATTCAAGCGCCATGAATGCGGCGATCGCATCCTTCTCGAACTGGTCCCAATCGGGCCGGCCGGTGCTGCGTCCGTATCCGGAGTAGTCGAAAACCAGCTAGGCAATGCCATGCGCGGCAAGAAGCTGCTGCACCCCGAACCATTGTTCAACGGTCTCTCCGATTCCGTGGCAGAGAAGTACAGCGGCTGCCGCAGGGTCCGCAGTCGGCTCGACAAAGACTGAATCCAACACACTCGTACCGCTAACGATGGACTGACGCGAAATCCGTTCATGGATGCCGCTGGGCCTATGGCCCAACGCGTTCCATCCCAGCACGCGATCGCGGAGATCGAGGAACCGGCCGATCCAGGCGATCGCGACGGCGAACGACACGCGGTGCGCGCGATTCGGCGGGCCCTCCTCGAAGTCCGAGTGTGAGCCCGTCGACTGTGGGGCCATTTGCATGGTCGCTCCTTCTCCTATTGTTACTCCGCGGACGCGATCAGATGTTGCTGGAGCTTACCGCCGGGTTTTGGTGCAATTCATACGGCCGCAGGCGCCGCCAAGTGGCCGAAGCGGCGAATCGACGAAGCTAGTGCCTCCGCCCTGCCATATTCAACTCCGCAAGACGCTCGACCGGAACAAAAATATGATTGGCTTCGGATCCATGTGCGTTGACGAAGTCTTCAAGGCGGAAGTGCTTATAATTCAGCGTCATGAACCGAGCATCCACTGTGCCGACATTCTCGCTTTTCAGCTCTGCCAGGACGATGGGGCGGAAATTGTTGATGGTCTTCGCGGCGCCTTGCAGCACTTCAACTTCATGGCCTTCGACATCGATTTTGATGAAGCTGACGCCGGGTATGTCGAAGTCGTCGAGCGGCTTGAGCGAGACCTTCTTCTCGACGACCCGCTCCGCTCCAGGCAGGTTATTCCGATTGAGGCTTCCCCATCCCGCCAGTGCAAACCCGCCCGCCACCGGCACGTAAAAGCTTGCCTCACGCGTCTCGGACGAAAGGCCACATTGGATCAGCTCGACATTTCCAAATCCATAGTTGGAGATGAGACCGGTGATCTCGTCGTTGATCTCGAACGCATAAACGCGGCGAAATCGTTTCGCGAATGCGTAAGTGTACAGGCCGATGTTTGCGCCTATGTCAATTGCAACGTCCTTCGAAGCAATGAGAGCGTCGAGATTCAGCAACTCAGGCTCCAGAAGACCGCCGATGCGATCCCACCAGAATGTAAACGGCAGCATCATGCTCGCCGGTACAAATGGCGACAGGATGCGACGAACAATTGCCGGAAGGAGAGATCGAGGAGATCTCATTTCACTCACGCTTTCTTGTCACTCCATGGGCGCGATCAGATATTGCTCGAACTCGCCGTCGGGGTAGGTGTCGAGCGAGAGCTTTTTCTTTTCCTCGAGCGGCAGGATGAAGGCGGCCGTGAATTGCTTCGAGATGGAACCGATCGAGTAGCGCATCTCGGGCATAGCGGGCACGGCCGGCGCCGAATCCGTGGCCAGGCGCGCGCTGCCGTAAGCCTGCGTGTAGACAAGCTTGTCATGCTGGACGACGGCGATGGATGTCGAGGGAACGCCGGTTTCCTGAAGAACTCGCGCGGCAATCCGATCAATGCGGGATCGGAGGTCCGACGCGATGGTATCGACAGATTGCGCATGCGCTGCGGCCGCGACAAGAATAGCGCTAAGAATAATGTGACTTTGAAGAAACTGCATGAGGTTCCCCTTATTCGCCGTTGCGGCAATGACGACCTATATGACCAACCTAGCAGACGCGCTCTGCGATAGGCTGGGACAGGAATGGCCAAAATGCCTCCGGAGGCGCGATGCAAAAACTGATTGTGGGACACCAGCGCTTTTTGGCCGAGGTGTTTCCCGAGAAAAGGAGCCATTTTCACTTGCTGTCTGAGAGCCAGGCGCCGGCGTGGCTCTTCATCACCTGCGCCGACTCGCGCGTGCTGCCCGATCTGATCCTTGGCACGGAGCCGGGCGATCTGTTCATCTCGCGCAGCATTGGAAATGTCGTTCCCATCACCGGCCACGACGTGGACGGCGTCACGGCGACGATCGAGTATGCGGTCGATGTACTGAAGGTGCGGCATGCCATTGTCTGCGGCCACTCCGATTGTGGCGCGATGAAGGCCGCGCTCGACCGCAAGAGCCTCGTCGATCTTCCCAAGGCCCAGCGCTGGCTCGATCACGTGCAGAGCGCGTTTGCCTACAGGCAGCCACCGAACCCGGTCGACGGCGACAGCGCCGAGCTGGCCTCGCTCATTCGCGGCAACGTTGTGGCGCAGCTAATGAATCTGCACGCGCAGCCAGCCGTGGTGCGAGCCGAAGCGGCCGGGCGTCTCACGGTGCACGGCTGGTACTATGACATCCTCACCGGGCGGATTGAGGAGTACGATGAAAGGCTGAAGAAGTTTGCGCCCCTGGTGTAGCGTGAACCACGGACCACGAAACCCGTCTTTCTGGGAATCGCAACCCCAGATCCTTTGTCCTCGTTCGCACCAGCGACGTCGACTCAGGATAACAAGTCCGTGGCGACATGGCCTTTAGCTTGGTCTGCTAAGCAGCGGCGGCAATGCGGGTCAGGGTGAGGACAGTGATGTCGTCGTCCTGGCCGAAGTTCACAGCGGCCTCGGCGGCCTGCTCAGCTGTGGGACGGCCTGCGAACAAAGTTTTGAGACGGCTGAAGCTATAAAGATCTCCATTCTGGCTCCGCGCCTCAAGAAGCCCGTCGGTGTAAAGAGCCAGCTGGTCATGCTCGCCTAACTGGAAGGTGGTCTCTTCATACGTGGTCCTTTGCAGGACTCCGAGCGGAAGCGTCCCCGGAAATATTAGCTCCTGGTCGTTGACGTACGGTGCGGGATGGCCGGCACATGCGATGGTACAGGTGCCATCGGTATCCAGGCGCAGCGCCACTGCGGTGGCAAACCCTCCCTGCAAGCGCCCGAACAGGCGGCGATTCAGGCCGGCGAGAATCTCTGCGGGTTTCGAGGTGGTCTCCACCAACGTGCGGACTGCGCCCACGATCATCGAAACCGCCATTGCGGCCCTCAATCCTTTTCCGCTGACATCGCCGAGCACTACCAGCGTTGAACCCTCCTCGACCGGAATGATCTGGAAAAAGTCACCCCCGACCTCCTGCGCGGGGCGATACGCGCTGGTCAGGTGAAAGCCGGCGAGAGCAGGCAACGTCTCCGGCACGAGCACTCGCTGGAGCTCCCGCGCATTCTGCAGCTCGCGCTCCATTGCATGCTGGCGGCGTCTGCTGTCGATGGTGTAGCGAATGACCGCGTAAACAATAGAGAGAAAGAGCAATGTGCGCAGAATTGTGGGCAGGTTGAAGCTGTTGCCGTTCAGCCTGAAGAGCCCTGCATTAATCCTCTCGGCCAAGGTCCAGTGCGTGTAGCGAACACCTTGCCCTGAGGCGTTGAGGACCCAGTAAACAGTGGCATTCAAAAAGGCGAGGATGGCGACAGTCCAACGGGCCGAGTCGAGGCGGGAGCGTTTGAAGAGGGCAAAAGCCACAAGGACGACCGGAATTCCCTCAAAAAGAATTGAAGGCAGGGTCGTAATGGCGTCGACGATCTGCATGGGAGTCATTGCAAAGTGATCGGGATAAAAGAATGCCAGACTGCCGTCGATTGCGCCCGAAGTAATGCCGACAACAGCCGCGAGCCGGACAAGACGCACCAGCTTCGGATGCCGATGGAGTTGCAGCAGCCAAATGAGAAGGAACCAGCCTGCGGTTTCGCGAATCGCGATCGCAACCTGAATGAAGAACTGAAGCCACGCAAAAGATACGGGCAGACGCAGATTGTTCAGCACTACGTCCATCGTGAGCATGAGGGCGTAGACGCTCATCCAGAACAACAGCCATTCGTGGCGGTCGCGCATCCAGGCAAGAAAGGCGAGGATCGACACCAGCGCATAAAGAGATGCAAGCGCGAATCGGAACTGCTGGGCGCGGAGCCAGGCGAAATCGGCGTCCCCTTTCACTGCGGTGATGGCGCTGGGACTCCCCAGAAGCGGCATCGCCTCAAAACCGCCGAGATTGCTCGGATCGTTGGAAGCCAGCGCAAACTTCCACGCGCGCACCGCGAGCACGCCCGAGCGGACTGGTCCGAGGCCGTATGTCTGGGCTGGGACGCCTTCGTAGAACGAAGGATGGGGCGGCAGGGTGCCAAGTTGACCCACTTTGACGCCGTTCCAATAGAGCTCGTAGGCATCGTCGATGCCGGGGATGATCAGGGCAACATTCGGATCGGCTCCGGGCGCGGGTGTGATGTTGATGGTGCGCCGATACCAGGCAAAGCCGGTGTAACTTGGATGGCTTTGCGCGCCCCAGGTCTTGTCGGAGGTGAGCTGCTCCCAGTGTGAGTCGTCGTAACCGGGCGCGGCCCACGCGGGATCGTCGCCCAGATGGAACTGCCACGGGCCGTCGAGCGGAACCGTGCCTTTGCCGAGGCCGTCGATCACGAGCGTGTGCGCGGCTGGCGCATTGGCTGGCCGCGCCTGTGCCACAAAGGCCAGGCCGCAGACCAAGGCGAAGCAAGCCATGAATTTCAGGCTGGGAAAACCGCAACCTCGTGCAGGCATGCCGCCAATATACCGCGCCCGAGGCGAGTCGAGACAGCGTGATTTTTGGGTGATGCCAGCGATGCGCGCTCAGTGCGCCGCCGCCGGCACGTCATCATGATTCGGCGGTTTTCTAAACAGCCATGTCGCAAAGGCGCAGACCAGAGCCAGCACGGCGGTCCATTGAAACACATCAACGTAAGCGCGCATTGCCGCCTGCTGCTGCATAAGCCCGTAGATGAGTCCGTAGGAGCCAGGGCGCGCCCCGGCCGGCCCAATGCGGTGGCCGAGGTAATAAGCAATCGCGGCCGACTTCTGCTGCAGAGCGGCACCCGAGGGCGAAAGATTGGCGGCGAGGTAGTTCTGGTAGAGGTCGGCACGGCGCACCAGCGCTGTTGTCGCCATGGCGATGCCGATCGACCCGCCGATATTGCGCAGCATATTGAAGAGGCCGGTGGCGTTGCCCATTTCCTGGTTGTGAATCGTCGAGGTGGTCAATGTGGCCAGCGGCACAAAGACAAAACTGAGCGCAAAGCCCGTGACCGTGATCGGAATGAGCAGCGTGTAGGGGCCGATTGCGAGGTTGACCGTCCCGAAGATGAACGAACACACGGCAAAACCGAGGAAGCCCAGACAGAGCAGCCTGCGCGGATCGAAGCGCGAGGCAAGAATACCCACAACCGGCGATCCGATGAACGAGCCGATGCCGCGCGGGCCCACCACGAGGCCTGCAGTGAATGCTGTGTAGCCGAGGATTTCCTGGTAGTAAAGGGGCAGAATGGCGATCGTGATGTAGATGCACATACCCAGCATGGCGATCATGAACAGACCCACGCGAAAGTTGCGGTTCCTGAGGATGTGCAAGTCGACGAGGCCTTTGGGATGGCTCCAGGATCGCCAGATCCATCCGATCAGAGCGATTACCAGAGCGGAGACCGCCCAGCGCACCCAGACGGCGCCGAACCAATCGTCTTCCTGACCCTTGTCGAGAACAATCTGGAGGCAGCCGGTCCAGACGACGAGCAGTCCGAAGCCAATATTGTCGAATGGGCCCACCTTGGCGTTCTTGATGTAGGGCGGGTCGTGAACAAAGCGGCTGATCATGATGACCGCGAGAATGCCCACGGGGATGTTGATATAGAAGGCGTAGCGCCAGCTCCAGGTGTCGGTGAGCCAGCCGCCGAGGGTGGGCCCGAGCACGGGCGCAACGACGATTCCCAAGCCATAGGCAGCCATTGACTTGGCGCGGTCTTTGGGCGCGAAGCTCTCAAGCAGGATGGATTGCGAGAGCGGCTGCAACGCGCCTCCGCCCGCGCCTTGCAGCACCCGCGCTGCAAGAATAATGGCCAGCGACGGCGCGGCTCCGCAGAAAAAAGAGGCGATGGTGAAGAGAATAACGCAGGTGAGCAGAAAGCGCTTTCGGCCGAAGCGGCGGGCAAACCAGTTCGAGGCCGGCAAAATGACCGCATTGGCGACGAGGTAGCTGGTCAGCACCCAGGTTGCCTCGGAGTTCGATGCCGAGAGCGAGCCGGCGATGTACGGCAGCGCGACCGACGCAATGGCTGTGTCGAGCACCTCCATGAACGTCGGCAACATCACCGAGGCTGTGACGAGCCACGGGTTGACCCCCTGGGTGAGCGGGTAGCGAGCTTGGGCGGCCGAGGTCGTCATTTACGGTTGGACCCTTTGAGCGTACCTGATGGCGCCCGACCCGGCTAGTGATCTCTGCCGCGTCGAGCCGCAGCGAGGAGCCGCCCGTCGCAGGCTCCTCGTCGTGAGCCGCCCACTCTTCGCTTGTCGTTAGGTCACCAGGTCAATCATCTCCGCTCACTTGACACAACGGGCCACTCGCTTGATGCTGTACAGTTCCGCAATTTTGCAGTCGGGTCCTTGGAGAGGAGTCCAGGCAGTGCGGGTTCGCGTCTTCTATCACGACAAATGCTTTGACGGAGCTTGCTCAGCCTCGCTCTTCACGCGCTTCCACCGCGAATGCATTACTGCAGGCGCAGATTACGAGTATCACGGGCTGGTGCACCGTGCCGGCGCTCTCTTCGATGAGCGCGAGTTCACGGGGGACGAGAACGCCATTGTGGACTTCAAGTATTCCGCTTCGCCGCGCATCACTTGGTGGTTCGATCATCACCTCTCGGCCTTCCTGACCGAGCAGGACCATGAGAACTTCCTCGCCTGCCAGCGCGACCCGGTGTGCGCCGCGCACAAATTTTTCGATCCAAACTACACTTCCTGCACTGGCTTCCTGGCGCACATTGCGTCGACGCACTATGGATTCAACGCTGCGCCCGTTGCCGAACTCGTCCGCTGGGCCGATATTGTGGACGGTGCGCAATACGCGAGCCCGCAAGCAGCCGTCGAGATGGCCGAGCCCGCTATGAAGCTCACCCTGATCATCGAGGCCTCGCAGGATCCGGCATTCATCCCGCGGCTGATTCCGCTGCTCACCGAGATGCCGCTCGCCCGAATTCTCGAGCAGCCGTTTGTGGCGCCGTTGCTACCGCCGCTGCTCGAGAGGCACCAGCAGGCTCTCGAGCTGATCCGGAGCCGTGCAAAGGAGGACGACGGCGTCATTTTCTTCGACATCACCGACCACCCCCTCGAGGGTTTTAACAAGTTCATCCCTTACTATCTTTTTCCCGACGCGACTTACTCGATTGGGCTGTCGAAATCGAGCTTCCGCACGAAAGTGGCCGTGGGATCGAACCCATGGACGAGGACAGATCCAGCGAAGATGGTAAACCTCGCGAAAATCTGCGAGCGATACGGAGGCGGCGGACACGCGCGTGTGGGCGCCATCAGCTTTCCGCCCGACAAAGAGGCGGAAGCCCGCAAAGCGGCCGAGGAGATTGACGCCGAGTTGCGGGCGGCGCAGCGGGTCAGCGAGTCAACAAGTTAGCGAGTCTGCTTCTCAGTACAATGAGCCGATATCTCTTCGCCTACGGGACGTTGCAGCTTGGGTGCGCGCCGCAGCAGATGGAGGGCGTGGTGGCGAGGCTGCGCGAAGTGGGCAAAGGGTTTATCCGCGGAAGACTCTACGACCTCGGCGGCTATCCCGGCGCGGTGCCGGACGCGAATACGCCTGGGAAAATCTTCGGCACGGTGTTGGAGCTTCCTGACGTTCCCGAGATTCTTCGACGTCTTGACGTATACGAAGAATGCGATCCGAAGTCACTGGATACGAGCGAATACGTGCGCGAATTGCGTAAGGTGGAGTTGATCGGAGGCGGCTCGCTTACCTGCTGGTTCTATCGATATAACTGGGAGACGGACGAGAGGCGGATGATCGCGAGCGGTAGTTGGCTTTCGACGCAACGTAATCTTGCAGACTGAAAGCTGCCATTCACAGCCCGAGCTCCCCAGCACGCTTCTTCATCGCCGCAATGCAAAATCCAATGTGCGCGTCGAGGTCGATGCCGAGTTCCTGAGCGCCCTTCACGATGTCTTCGCGGTGAACGGCGCGCGCGAAGGCCTTGTCTTTCATCTTTTTCCTCACGCTCGCCACTTCCACGTCCGCAATCGCTTTCGTCGGTTTCACGAGCGCGCAGGCCGTGAGAAATCCTGCCAGCTCATCACAGGCGAAAAGCACTTTGGCCAGGTGCGAGACGCGCGGAACACCGGAGTATTCGGCATGGCCGAGGATCGCCATGCGCATCTCTTCGGGCCAACCAAGCCGTTCCAACTCACGCACGCCGACAAACGGGTGCTCCTCGGCTGTCGGATGGCGCTCGTAGTCGTAGTCGTGCAAGAGCGCCGTCGTCGAATAGAGGTTCACCAAGCTTGTCCGTGCGTCGCCCTCCAATCCGAGCCGGCCGGCTTCCTGTTCGCCGTAAGCCCCGACGCACGCTTCCACTGCCAGAGCGTGCTTGCGCAGGCTTTCGCTCTGGGTCCATTCCGTCAGCAGACGCCAGGCCTGCTCTCGTCCAAACCCTACTTCAGTCATCGAACATCTATACCACGAGTTTCTGCGGAATCTGCCGGTCCCCGACGACGTCCGTTCCGACCATTGGCATTCTCGCAGTCGGCCCTACGTTCCTTGTTTTCTATTCCCTGACTTCTAAACTTTGCTCCCCGCAGCCCCGGTTCCTTCATCCCTATCTTCCGCCTGTTTACTATTATGGTTCGCGAATCTCGGGGTTTTTAGGGTTCTGAGGGGTAATTCCTGGATTTGTCCCGAAATTTCTACTTGACAATTATGGTTCGCATCGATGAAAGTAGCACCATTCGCGGTGCAACAGTGCATCCCGGAGGGCTTGGCTCTGGCGCCTCCGCAGACTGCCGATGGCTACATCTCTTGTCAGCGTGGAGACACGCGAAGTGGTGCGGTGCGAGTACTGCAGATTGATGCAGTATAGGACCAGCAACTCCCTTTGCAGAAGGTGCCGCAAGCCTCTCGATATCGAGGAGCCGGCAATATTGGCTCCGCAACTGGTGACCAGCCAAAATGCGCCCGACAGCTCAGATGCCGGGCTGCAAGTTGCCGCGCAGGTGCGTGAAATGCGCCGCATACGCCACCTGAGCCAGCGGCAATTGGCCGGTCGGATGCAGGTGCCGCGCACCTATATTTCCAAAATCGAGAACGGCAAGGCAATTCCCACTTTGGGTTCGCTGGAACGGTTAGCTACTGCTCTTGGCATAGAAGTGCGCCAACTTGTGCGGGACGCGCGCAGCCGCCGCGACGAGGAAGTTACTGCAATCCTCAGCGATCCATTCCTGGCCGAAATTGCTGCGCTGCTGCCGCACCTGGACTCGCTGCACCGGACGCTGTTCTTTGGCGCAGTGAGAGATGCTGCAATGGGTCGGCGAAGGACAGCCTAGCTCCGCAACCTCGCCATATCGCCCCTCTTTCCTTTGAGGGCCGGCGCACAGTGTTGCGCTGTCCCGCCGCATTGCCATCTCCGGAATCGCATCGCCGCTCACCCGATTGTGGATTGCAGGATTCGGGGAAATGCTATAGGTTCGAAAGTGTGACTCCTCGGTTCCGGCCCTCTGGTTTGTCTATTGCAGCCGGGAGTCTTTCCTGCAGCCCTGTTTGCGGCTCTTAGAATTGACCTTCGCCGGTAACGGCTGTTGACTCGCCGCAGACGGCTGCAGAGAAACCGCAAATGTATCTTCGAGGCGTGTCCTTGCAACCTTCTCCCACGTTGCGTATCGATGAGCTGACCGCCGAAGAACGCGCTGTGTATGCGACATTGAAGCCGGGCTCCCTGCCGCGCCATGTGGCCATCATCATGGACGGCAACGGCCGTTGGGCGGGGCGTCGATCGCTGAAGCGATTCCTCGGCCACCAGCAAGGCGCGAAGACGGTGCAATATGTCACAGAGACGGCAGCGCGCATCGGCCTTCCCTGGTTGACGCTCTATGCGTTTTCTCTCGAAAACAACCTCCGCCGCCCGCGCGCCGAGGTCAACTATCTCATGCGTCTGCTCAAGATTTATCTCGACGACAATCTCGACCGCATGATGAACAACAACATTCGCATGCGCTACATCGGCCGCACACGCGAATTGCCGCACGACGTGCAGGAAAAGATGCGGATGGTTGAGGAAGCCACGGCGCGCAACACCGGCACTACTTTGACATTGGCCTTGAACTATGGTGCCCGTTCAGAGCTGGTCGACGCTTTTCGTGGGCTTGCCACGGAATTGAAACTCAGGCACCTGAGCGCCGACTGCATCACCGAGCAAGACATTTACCGCCATCTCTACACCGCGCAAATGCCCGATCCCGATCTCCTCATTCGCACCTCGGGAGAGCTGCGCATCTCCAACTTCCTGCTCTGGCAGATTGCCTATACCGAGATTTTCGTCACGGAACGCTACTGGCCTGACTTCCGCGGCATTCATCTGCTTGAGGCGATCGCCGACTTCCAACGGCGCGAACGCCGCTACGGCGGCATCGGCGAAGATTGCGGAGAAGTCGACGAAGATCCCGAACAGATCAGAATCGCGGCAAGTTAAAAGGTTTCTGCCCGCGCTTGCTCGCCGCCAGAATCGCTATTCCTCCAGCGCTCAAAGTCCGCGGTGTCTTTCGTAATCGGTTCCATCCGCTAGGGCAGTGTATCCTCATCCCTGGATGAAGCGCGTAATTACTGCCGCTGTATTGATTCCGATCGTACTGGTTCTGGTATTCCTCGGGGGCCGGTGGCAGTGGCTCCTCACGATAGCCGTGGCCGCCGTAGCCGTGTTCGCTGCGTGGGAATACATGGCTCTCACTGAACGTTGCGGGGCGAGCCCTTCGCGAATTCCGGTGGTTGTAGCTATCCTGCTTCTGTTTGCCGTCAACTTCCAGTGGCCGGAAGACACGCTGGCGGTCTTCTGCATCCTTGGCCTTGCG
>Ga0187783_10001608_pt1 | contig 16726 bp, 14 predicted proteins | sample 1015_SJ02_MP02_2_FD_132471 | JGI IMG/M metagenome (GOLD analysis project Ga0187783, IMG submission 132471) | Tropical peat soil microbial communities from peatlands in Department of Meta, Colombia - 1015_SJ02_MP02_20_MG | ecosystem: Environmental > Terrestrial > Soil > Wetlands > Peat | place... | reverse complement strand
CGTTCGAGGTCCGGAGTCCGAAGTCCGGGGTCGAAAACAGAGCAGGAACTGGCGCAATTGCGTGCAAGAGGCCTGCGGTTCATTCAATCGGCCGACAGTTTCCTCAGTCTTCCAGCACACTGTAAGATATAATCTGAATTTGCATTCTGCCTAGAAGGTAATGAAACGAGGATTCGCTTCAATTTGCGGCTCCAGCTCGGACTTCAGACTTCGGACCTCGGACTTCGGACCTAAGCATGCCCCTACCTCCTAAACTATGGTTCCAGTGGCAGCGGTTCAAGAAGATATTCGCTTCGTCCATGGGCGCGCAGGGAAGCTCCTCCGGCAGTACGGTGCGCATGTGCCCGCACTGTCGAGCGCTGATCGATCGTGATGCCAAGGTATGCCCCCTTTGCGGTGAGGCTATCGGCCCCGTGCGCGCCCGCGGCGGCAGCAGCACGCCGGGCCGAATCATGGGAGTGCTCCCCATTCCCACCACCGCCAGCTCCGTGATCATCGTCGCCAACCTCGCCCTCTATGTCATCTCCTGGTACCTGACGCAGAATACCGAGGCCACTCAGTTATACGGAGCGCCCTCCATGGGTGGCATCGACGGAAATGTGTTGATGCGGCTGGGCGCCAAATCTCCTTATATTCTGGCCGGTCAGTGGTGGCGGCTGGTCACGGCCATGTTTCTGCACGCCGGACTACTCCACATCGGAATGAACATGTGGTGCCTGATGGATCTGGGGCCAGAGGTGGAATCGCTCTTCAGCACCACCAAATTCATTGTGCTCTACCTGGTAACGGGGATTGCAGGATTCATACTAAGCACTTGGTGGTCCCCTTTCGGATTGTCAGTGGGGGCATCCGGCGCCATCATGGGGCTCATCGGAGTCCTGATTGGCACGAGCTTTCATCACGGACATCTTGGTAAGGAATATCGCAGCCAACTCTGGAAATGGGTACTCTACATCGCGATTTTTGGAATCTTTTTCAATGCCGATAACGCCGCACACTTTGGCGGCTTGGCGACCGGCCTGGCCTTCGGTTACCTGGTCCCGGAGGGTGAACCTGAGACGCGGCCGAGCGAAAACCTCTGGAATGCCCTGGCCATGGTTTCTGTGTTGGTCATTGCCGGTTCATTTGTGCTGATGGCCTTGCAACTGGGGAAGTGAAGTGACGAGTGACAAGTGACGAGGCGGGGTAGCGTGGACCTGTTTTGTTAGGTCCGCGGCTCGTTCGCGATGGTCACGCAAAAGCCGCGGACCTAACAAACCAAGTCGCGCTACGCTTCCTTTTTGGCGGCACGCGGGATGAACGGCAGCGCAACGACCTCGGCCGCCGAACCGGAAGCAAAATTAAGTTGAGCGCCGGGCTCAGAGAACTCGCGGCGCACGTAGGCAAGCGCAATTGTTCTACCGAGTGTGGGCGATACGCAGGAACTGGTAATTTCCGCCACTTCCCTTCCTTGCATCACGGCTTTCTCGCCCGGCTGGGGTGGCGGCCCGGCATTCACGATTAAGCCTGTCAATTTCCAGTTCACATGGCCTCGGCTACGGGCGCGCTCCACAATTTCCTGCCCGATGTAGCAACCTTTGTTGAAGCTGAGAGCGTTCCAAAGACCTGCTTCGAGGGGGATCACGTCTTCGCCCAATTCCGTTCCGTAGCGCGGAATGCCGGCCTCGATGCGCAGACTTTCGAGCGCCTCACTGCCGCACGGAAGCATGTCGTAGGTCGGGGCCTGGCCACAAGCTGCTCCCCAAACCGCCTCCATCCCGGCGCCGATCACCCACACTTCGTAGCCTTCCTCACCCGTGCTGGAGGCGCGCACGACGCGCACGCGGAAGCCCGCATAGTTCGTGGCAAAGTGGTCAAACTCCTGCATCGCCGGCAGGTCAATGTGCAGCGTTTTCTCCAGCAGTCCTCGCGCCCGCGGCCCCTGGAAGGCCACAGCGCAGAGATCGAGCGGCTCGATTTCCACCTGGTCGGCAATGATGAACCGGCGAAAACTTTGGATGGCTTTGTCGCGCAGGTCGGCTTCGACGTCAACCAGGAAGCAGTCCTCTGCGCAGTACAAACGCAGATCCACTACGATGTGCCCCTGGGCATTAAGGAGAGTGGCATACGTGCCCTGGCCCGGCGTGAGCTTCTTGACATCGTTGCTGACCAGCCGCTGAAGCAGGCGCGCGTGGTCGCGGCCCTTCATCCGGAATTTGCCGCGAAACGAGAAATCGAAAAGACCGGAGGCAGTGCGCACGGCGCGATTCTCCGCCGCGGGTTCAGTGAAACGCGCGGGAACAATCGCCCCGTGATATTCCCCCAGCGTGGCGCCCTGGGTCGTGTGATATTCGTTAAGGGGAGAGCTGGTCATTGACGATGGTCGATTGATGATTGCCGATTGCTCGAATTGCCGATTTTCGATTGTCGATTGACGATTGAGATCACTTCCGATGGACAATTGATGGTTGCGGATTGAATAGTTTGACGATTTCCTGCCACCGGTTCTTTCCATCAACAATCGTCAATTTCCCGATTCTCAGAAAAATCCTAGTTGGAGCTTGGCTGCTTCCGACATCATGTTTTTGTCCCAGGTCGGTTCCCACACTACGTCAACCTTGACGTTCTTGACCCCGGGGATTACCACGATCTTGTCCTCCACCTCACCGGGAAGCGTCCCGGCGGCAGGGCAGCCGGGTGACGTCAAGGTCATCTTCACGTAAACGTTTGCCGTAGGTTCCACCTTCACCTCGTAGATCAAGCCGAGGTCATAGATATTTACGGGAATCTCCGGATCATAGACAGTGCGCAGCTTCTCAACGATCTTGTCGTTGAGCGCCAAGACTTCGGAAACATTCAACGTGGCCGGCGAGGTTGCCGCGGGCATTTGATCAGGCATGTAAGTTCCTCCGGGATTGACGATTGAAGGGATTGCTGATTTTCGATTGCCGATTGTCGATTGAAAAACCCGTATACTTTGATGGATGAGACGCAGCCGGAAATTTGGGTAGCCATGAATCGACAACCGGCCATCAGCAATTACCCATTGCGTTCAATCGACAATCGGCAATCATCAATCGACAATTCCTCCAATCGACATTCAACAATCGACAACCGGCAATTACTCCGTGGTTGCCTCGGCCGGGCTGCCCTCGAGCGCGCTCTTCATGGTGTGCCAGGCAAGTGACGCGCACTTGACGCGCACGGGAAATTCGCAGACGCCGGAAAAAACCGCAAGCTTGCCGAGGGGGGGACCGCCCGGTGATTTCACCGGCTGGCCCGTTACCAGGCTGTGAAATTCTTCGAAAAGGGCTTCGGCTTCCTTTCGGGTCTTGCCTTTCAGCGTCTCGGTCAGGATCGAGGCGGAAGCAGTGGAAATGGCGCAACCGGAACCCTGAAAGCTGATGTCCTTAATACGGTCGTCCTCAAGGGTCAGATAGATGGTCACCTTATCGCCGCAGAGAGGGTTATAGCCATTGGCGTGATGGTCAGCATCCGGGATCGGGTGGAAATTGCGCGGCCGCTTGGCGTGATCGAGAATGACTTCCTGATAGAGATTACTTAATTCCGACATGGGTCCTCTGAATTGCCAATTTTCGATTATCGTTTGACGATTGAAAATCTCAAGATCGTTAGTCGAAGATCGTCAATCGTAAACGTGAGAATAACCGTCGGGCTCTCGAAGATCGGAAATCATCCACTTCTTCAATCGACAATCGAAAATCGTCAATCGGCAATTTCTTCAGGCAAACATCGCCTTCACATGCTCAAGGCCCGCCGCCAGGGCATTAACCTCCTGCTTGGTATTGTAAAAGGCCAGGGAGGCTCGCACCGTGGCGGGCACGCCGAAGCGCTCCATGACCGGCTGCGCACAGTGGTGGCCCGTGCGCACAGCAATGCCTTCCTGGTCCAGCACAGTGCCGACATCATGGGGGTGAATCCCCTCCAGCAGGAAGGAGAGGACTCCGGTTTTCTCGCGCGCCGTGCCAATCAGGCGTACACCGGGAATCTGGCCAATGGCCTCGTTGGCGTAGGTCAGCAAAGCGTGTTCGTAGGAAGAGATATTCTCCATCCCAATGCGCGTGAGGTAGTCAATCGCGGCGCCCCACCCAATCGCCCCCGCGATGTTGGGCGTTCCCGCCTCGAATTTATTCGGGATGTGATTGTAGATGGTCTTCTCAAAGGTGACGGAGAGAATCATGTCGCCTCCGCCCTGGTAGGGAGGCATGGATTCCAGCAGCTTCGCCTTGCCATACAAGGCGCCGATGCCCGTCGGGCCGAAGAGTTTGTGGCCCGAAATCGTATAAAAATCGCAGTCCAATGCCTGGACGTCGATCTTCATGTGGGGCGTGGCTTGGGCGCCATCAACGATCACGGGAATGTTCTTCGCATGAGCCATTTTCACAATCTGTTTGACCGGATTGATGGTGCCGAGCGCATTGGAAACGTGGGCGAGGCCCACCAAACGGGTCCGGTCATTGATGAGTTTCTCAAATTCATCCATGATCAGTTCGCCGCGATCGTTGATGGGGCCGACGCGCAGGCGGGCGCCTTTTTCCTCGCAGAGCATCTGCCAGGGAACAATATTCGAGTGATGTTCCATCGCGGTAATCAGAATTTCGTCGCCGGCGCCGATGTGCTGGCGGCCCCAAGTCTGCGCCACCAGATTGATGCCTTCCGTCGAGCCGCGCACGTAAACGATTTCGCGCGACTCAGCAGCGTTCATAAACCGTTGCAGTTTGACGCGCGCATCCTCATAAGCCTGGGTGGAGCGCTCGCTGAGAAGGTAAACACCCCGGTGGATGTTGGCGTTATACTGCGTATAATAGTGCACCAGGGCATCGATGACCGCTTGTGGCTTCTGGCTGGTGGCCGCGTTATCGAGGTAGACCAGCGGCTTGCCGTGCATCTTTTGCTTGAGAATGGGAAAATCCTCGCGAATTTTCCGCACATCGAATGGTCGCGGTAGAAGTTCGGTTACAGCCGGGCCAACTATCTCTCGCGTTGTTGCCATGAAACCTCCAAACATTGCCGATTTTCGATTGAACCTGAAAGCCCTCAACCGAGAATCTCGGTCCTTGACCCGTCAATCAATTTGCAATCATCTTTTCACTCGACAATCGAAAATCGGCAATTTCTTCCAACATCACTCCCTCGCCAACCTCGCGTACAGCCGCTCCGCCAACTTTTCGCGCAGCGGCGGGAACTTGATGCGCTCCATCACGTCGTTGGCAAAAGCGAAGGTGAGCAGCTTTTTAGCCTCCGCCACGGCAATGCCGCGGGAGCGGAGATAAAAAACCGCATCCGGATCAATCTGGCCGACGGTCGCGCCGTGCGTGCATTTCACATCATCGGCAAAAATTTCCAGTTGCGGCTTGGTATTGATGATCGCGTCCTCGGAAAGCAGCAAGTTCTTGTTGCTCTGCTTGGAGTCCGTTTTCTGCGCGTCGGGGCGGACAACTATTTTGCCGTTAAAGACTCCCTGCGATTTGCCATCAAGCACACCCTTGTAAATCTCGCGGCTGGAACAGTGTGCTTTAGCGTGGTCGATGATGGTGTGGTTGTCAACATGCTGCCGGCCGGCAATCACATAGAGGCCGTGCAAAAGGGACTCCGCGCCTTCGCCGTCCAGCACTGTCTGCACTTCTTCGCGCGTCAGGGCGCCGCCCAGTTGGATCGAGTGCGTCGTCACGCTCGAGGAGCGGGCCTGATGCATTTGCACTCGCCCGTAATGGAACGCTGCGTCGCTTTCCTGTTGCACCTTGCTGTAATCCACCAGCGCGCCCTCACCGGCCACAATTTCCGTGACTGTATTGGTGAACGTCGTGTCCTCTTCCAGGCTGACAAAGGTTTCGATAATGCTGGCCTGGCCGGTATCCCCCACGAGGATCAAATTGCGCGGATGCGAGACGGTAGTTTGGCCGCCACCGTGGGAAACCTGCAAGATGTGCAAAGGCTTCTGCAGCACCGCGCCCTTGGGAACTTCGATAAATGCGCCGTCTTCAAAGAATGCGGTGTTGAGTGCAACGAAGGCATGGCTCTTCGCGTCCGCATAGCGCCCCAGGTATCGCTCGAGCAGTACGCCATGGTTTTTCCAAGCGGAAGCCAGGCTGCCCGCCTTCAACCCAGTGGGAACTTCGCGCAGTTTCGAGAACTCGGGAACGTAGCGACCGTTAAGAAAGGTCAGGCGGCTGCAACCCAGGTCCGCCAGCGGCAGGTGCTCAATCTTTTGCCGAAGCTCTTCCGTAAGTTTTACATGCGCCGGCATGAAGTGTGTGGAGGCCAGCGCGGAGACGTTGGTGTAAAGCCACTCCTCCTGATGAGTGGTTGGGAAACCGCGCTCGGCAAAGCTCTCAATGGCCGAGCGGCGAAGCTTGGCCAGCCAGGCGGGCGCATGATCAGTGAGCGTGCTCTCCAGGCGGGTGAAACTTGAAAGATAAGGTCCTTCTTGTTCTTTAACAGCAGTCATTAGATTTCTGTCTTCCTTCCTCTGCGTGAATCAAATGCCCTAGCTCGCTCGGGAGAACAAGTCAAAAGTCAAAACGCAAAGATCAAAAGTGAAACCTTCACCACAGGGGGCACAAAGGTCACAGAGAAGAGCATTTGTGCTTGCACATGTGAAATTCGTGGTTCGTTGTCTGTCTGCACACAATTTTCCCTTCGCCTGGACTCTGTGGTTCCTGTGCCCTCTGTGGTAAAGCCTTTTTTCACTTTTGCATTTTGCCCTTTGCGTTTTGCCTTTTGACTTGTTCTTCTTTCATTGCAGCCCCACCCCCGACTCCACCGCTTCTTCAAGCCATCCGTATCCTTTTTCTTCCAACTCGAACGCCAGTTCCTTGCCGCCGGACTTAACGATGCGTCCATTCGAGAGAACGTGGACAAAGTCCGGAACGATGTAGTTGAGCAAGCGTTGGTAATGCGTCACCACAATGGTGGAGCGTTCGGGCGCGCGCAGGGCGTTGACGCCGTTGGCTACGATTCTGAGCGCATCGATATCCAAGCCTGAATCGGTCTCGTCCAGAATAGAGAGCTTCGGTTCCAGCACCGCCATCTGGAATATCTCGTTGCGCTTCTTCTCGCCGCCGGAGAATCCTTCATTCACGGAGCGCGACATCAGGGTCTCGTCCATTTCCAGCAGCTTCATTTTGCTGCGCACCATGGTGAGGAAGTCCATGGCGTCATATTCCTCCAGGCCTCGATACTTGCGGATGGCGTTGAGCGCGGCGCGCAGAAAATACGTGTTCGAGACACCCGGAATTTCCACGGGATACTGAAAGGCGAGGAAGATGCCTTCGCGTGCGCGCTCTTCCGGCGACAGCTCGAGCAAATCTTTGCCTTCAAACGTTACCTCACCACCCGTAACCACGTAAAGCTCGCGGCCCGCCAGTACTTGCGCCAGCGTGGATTTGCCGGAACCGTTCGGCCCCATGATTGCATGCACTTCGCCCGCGTTCACTCGCAAGTCAATCCCGCGCAGGATTTCCTTGTCTTCTACCTTGGCGTGCAGATTCTTGATCCTAAGCATTCAGTTCTCCCGTTGTCGAAAGTAGCTCTCAGCGGTCAGCTCTCAGCTTTAGTTTTGTGTCATGGCCATCTTGGTACTGACCGCTCACCTGTAGGACGCCTGTGCCCCCTGCGAAGCGTCCGTTTTCATAATTCACAATTCAGAATTCCAGATTCACGCTTTTCCCCTCGCTCCGTCTATGCTCAGCTTTCCCGCACCTCGGAATATCAGATACAGGAAGAAAAAGCAGTAAAGCACAGCTAGCTCGCCTTTATTTTGGATGGGCCAAAGACCTCCCGGAAAGTGTTGCTTGAAATAGGCCACGGCCATCTCGCCACAGACGATAAGGGCCACCGGTCGCGTCAGGAGTCCAAGGCCGATTAGCACTCCACCGCCAAACTCCAATATTCCCGCTGCCAACATCCAGGGGTTGTGGAGCATGGGATGTCCCCCAAAAGCCCCAAAGAGCTTCATCGCGCCATGGCACCCGAACAAAAATGCAAAAACCACTCGCGTAATGCCGAAAACGAAATCGCTGAGCTTGGACATGTTGGCAGCCTTTTACTAATCCCTTTTTCCTGCGGCTCATTCATCGGCCGATGTGTTTTGAAGTAGGGTCGGTTCGCGAACCGCCCCTACGTCTGTTCGAATAAGCTCGGGGGCAATTACCCCACGCTGCCTTCCAAACTCACCCCCAGCAGTTTCTGCGCTTCCACCGCGAATTCCATGGGCAGTTCGCGGAACACCTGTTTGCAGAAGCCGTTAACGATAATGCCCACCGCATCTTCGGTCGAAATACCCCGCTGGCGGCAGTAAAAGATCTGGTCTTCGCCGATCTTGGAGGTGGAGGCTTCGTGCTCGACGGTGGCCGTGGAGTTCTTCACTTCCAGGTAGGGAAACGTATGGGCGCCGCACTTGTCGCCGATCAGCAGTGAATCGCACTGCGAATAATTGCGAGCATTGGTGGCACCTTTCAGAATTCGCACCGCACCACGATAGCTGTTCTGGCCTCGCCCGGCGCTGATTCCTTTCGAAACAATCGTGCTCTTGGTGTTCTTGCCGATGTGAATCATTTTCGTCCCGGTGTCAGCCTGTTGGTAGTTGTTGACCACGGCGACGGAGTAGAACTCACCCACGGAGTTGTCGCCCTGGAGGATGCAGCTTGGGTACTTCCATGTGATAGCCGAGCCGGTCTCAACCTGCGTCCAGGAAATCTTGGAATTGACGCCCACGCACTTGCCGCGTTTGGTCACAAAGTTGTAAATGCCGCCCTTGCCGTTCTTGTCGCCGGGATACCAGTTCTGCACGGTCGAATACTTTACCGTCGCATTATCCAGAGCCACCAGTTCTACAACGGCGGCATGAAGCTGATTCTCATCGCGCATCGGGGCCGTGCAGCCTTCCAGGTAGCTTACGTACGCGCCGTCGTCCGCGACGATCAAGGTGCGTTCAAACTGGCCGGTTTCCTTGGCATTGATTCGGAAGTAGGTGGAAAGCTCCATCGGGCAGCGCACACCCTTGGGGACGTACGCAAACGACCCATCGCTGAATACGGCGGAGTTGAGCGTGGCGTAAAAGTTGTCGGTGTAAGGAACCACCGACCCTAGGTACTTACGCACCAGGTCGGGATGCTCCTGCACCGCCTCCGAGAAGGAACAGAAAATGATGCCCAACTCGGCCAGCTTCGCCTTGAAGGTCGTGCCCACGGAGACGCTGTCAAACACCGCGTCCACCGCCACGCCAGCCAGCAACTCGCGCTCCCTGAGAGGAATACCGAGCTTGTCATAAGTCTTCAGCAGTTCGGGGTCGATGTCATCCAGGCTCTTAGGACCCGTGCCCTTCTTCTTCGGAGCGGAATAGTAGCGGATGGCCTGGTAATCGATGGGAGGGAACTTCACGTTCGCCCACCTAGGCTCCTGCATTTTCAGCCAGTGGCGATAAGCCTTCAGCCGCCATTCCAGCAGCCACGCAGGCTCGTTCTTCTTCGCCGAGATCAGGCGAATAACCCCTTCGTTCAACCCCGGCGGTACGGTTTCTTGTTCAATGTCCGTTATGAATCCGTACTTGTATTCCTGCGTCGCCAGTAACTCGACATCGGTTTGCGGTGTTGCCATTACTCCTCCTTAAAAACCAAACCAGAGTCACCACCAAGGCACCAAGACACCAAGAAAAACAGCAAATGAGGACTTTTAATTCGCGACTTTCTTTGTGTCTTGGTGTCTTGGTGGTTCATCCTTCTCGTTCCTTCAGGCCTTGCGGTGTTGCCATTACTCCTCCTTAAGAACCAAACCAGAGTCACCACCAAGGCACCAAGGCATCAAGAAAAACAGCTCATGAGGACTTTTAATTTGCGACTTTCTTTGTGTCTTGGTGGTTCATCATTGCCCTTTCTCAAGCCGCGGCCGTGGATCCCATCTCTCGCAATTTCTTCACGGTTTCCACCACGCGGCGAAGGCAGTAATCGATTTCCTCTTCCGTAGTGAAGCGGCCCAGACCGAAACGGAGCGGTGTGTTGGCCACTTCCTCGGAGACGCCCAACGCCTTTAACACATAAGAGGGCTCGGGAGTCCCTGACGTGCAAGCTGAGCCTGACGAAAGCGCAATGTCGCTCATAGCCGACATTAGGGTAGCGACATCGAGACCCGGGAAGCTCACATTGAGATTATTGGGCAGTCGGTGTTCGAGACTGCCGTTAATGTGAATGCCATCAAGCCCTGCCAGCAACCCGTCTTTAAGCCGGTCGCGCAGAGCCGCAAGACGCCGCGACTCCTCCGGCATGTCCTGGCGGCAAAACTCGCAAGCTTTGCCGAGACCGACGATGCCTGGCACATTCAGCGTTCCGGAGCGCAACCCGCCCTCGTGGCCCCCGCCATCCAAAATGGGCGTCAGCTCGACGGCACCGCGCCGAATCACGCAGAGGGCTCCTATGCCCTTCGGGGCATACATCTTGTGACCGGCAATAGACAATAAGTCAATTTGCATCGCCTGAACGTCAATGGGTATTTTGCCCGTGGCCTGCGCCGCGTCGGTGTGAAACAGCACGCCGCGCTCGCGGCATAGCAGGCCGATTTCGGCCAGCGGTTGGATCACCCCAATCTCGTTGTTGGCCGCCATGATGCTGACAAGTAAGGTCTTGTCGGTGATGGCTCGCTTCAGATCGTCGAGGTCCACCAAGCCATCCGGCTGCAAACGGGCCAGTGTAACCGTAATGCCTTCTGGAATCAGCCGCTTGGCGGAATCCAGCACGGCCTTGTGCTCCGTGGCCATGGTGATAATGTGGTTGCCGCGATCGTGGTAGCGGTGCGCCACCCCCTTGATGGCCAAGTTGTCGGACTCGCTCGCGCCTGAGGTGAATACAATTTCCTTGGCGCTGGCATTGATCAGCTTCGCCACCTGCTTTCGCGCGTTTTCCACCGCAGTGGCCGCCATCCAGCCAAACTTGTGGTTCCGGCTCGCCGGGTTTCCAAAGCTTTCCGCAAAGAAAGGCAGCATCGCCTCGAGGACCCGGGGGTCCACCGGCGTTGTGGCGTGGTAATCGAGGTAAATGGGAAGCTTCACAACAGGCCTCCCTCGATTTGCACCAAACCTGGCCCGTCGCTCGAAAGGCTCGACATGGTGACGGCGCTCAGGGCCTTGACTAGAGTTTCATTAACCTTTTGCAGAGGTTCGCGAACCGTGCAGCGGGTCATCTGGCCGCACTCGCGCTTGTCGGTCACACAACTGGTGATGAAAAGAGGCCCCTCGATGGCGCGGATTACCTCGAAAGCTGAAATTTCTTTGGGGTGGCGGGCCAGAGCGTATCCGCCGTTGGTCCCGTGCTGGGAGACCAGCAGACCGTTCTTGGCGAGCTTCTGAAGTATCTTGGCGAGCAGTTCGGTCGGAATTCCATAGGTACGGGCGATTTCCTTGGCGCTGCACGCCGCCGCCAACGGCCGCTGAGCCAAATGCCGCACGGCAATCAGTCCGTAGTCAGCCTTTTTGGAAAGTTTCAGCATAAGCCATATCCGACAATAACAGTCGGATATAGAATCCCACTTTGGATTTACCTTGTCAAGTGTTTCGTGAGGGCCGAGGCTGCCAGAGCTTATCCCTCTGTTTCCCGCCCCCGTCAGGGACCAGCCGTGATTGGGCGTGTGGGGGTGGCGCATCAGACTCCGTGCCGGTGGGAGTCTGCGTTTTCCCTACGGTAGCCTGAGCGTAGACGCACACCTACTCGACATTCAGCCGTGATTTCATCAAGATGACAACGTATGGATTCCACGTAGACAGCACGTAGTAGATGCTGAGCTCGGACCCTTGCACCTTCGTCCATCGTTCGATGACATACGGCGCATAGGCGCCACCATGAACGGCTTGCGGATTCGCCTGACCCTTTCCGATCACGGGTCCCGCGAGCCCATCGTCTGGAGATGCCTGGGGATTGTGGATGAATTTGCCAACCGCGCCATCACGCCTGGCGTTGAAAATGATTTGCGGCTCGCTCCACGGTCCCCAAGGCGTGTGGGAATATGAGAACAAGATGCCACGCGGCGCGGGCTCTCGGCTGTCGTAGGTCATCAGCCACAAGCCAAGATCCTTGCACCAAGTTACGGAAAGATCGCCCATCGTGCCGTTTTGGACGATGGCCCGGGCGTCCGATTCCCTCTCGCTCCAGGCCGGCGCACCCCCCGCGTCCAATCCTGCGAAATACCGCGTCCCATTGCCGCTTTCAAATTGTGCCGCCGGCACGATGGCGAGATACGCGTCGCTCTTGCGGTAAACGCCTGTACCCCAGACAAGGATGAACGGCCCGCCGGGAGGCAGGCCGGCGATCGTCCCAAGTTCGATGTGCAACGAAAACTTGACGAAGTGCCCCTCAGGAAGCTGAGAGATCGTCCGCAACGGTTGGAAATTGGCCGGTGGAGTGAATTTCGTGAGCACGGACCGATCCGTGGAACGATCCTCGGAGTGGTTCGTCGAGACCGCGATATACACTTGCCCGCCGAGGCTAATGCCTGCCACCGGCACCTCGAACGCTCCCATGCTGATGCCGGGCGGCTGAATCGTCATATAATCGCCGCCGGACGTGAGGAAGTCCAATCGCACGCCGCTCTCCGGATCTGTCGCATCGGTGGTCGCGATCGTGTCGAGGGCGCGGCGCAATCGCCCTACCGTGTCACCGAAGAGAAAATACACTCGGCCTCCATGCTCGAACGAATTGCCCAAGTCGGTGCCTTCGATCCCGTAGCGCGTGGCGGTTTGGCTGAGCGTGGGCCGATGCAGTTGTTTGTCCTCTTCACCCAGGAGCTGTTCAACCTTGACGGTCGAGCCCGCCTCGTAGCGCAGCACCGGCTCGACCGCCGATGGTACGGCACTGAATGGAGGTTTTGCATTCAATACCTCCGGAAGAAGAACGCGTGTGTTGGGTTGAATCTGCGGGAAGAGCGTCCCCACACCCAGCAAGAGCCCCAGTACCACTCCCCAGAGGGATTTCATGGCGTAGCCTCCACCTGACCCTGAGCTCAAAGCGGAACAGCCGCAAGTCAATTGTCCATCCTTTTTCTATGAAATAATTTACCGTGAATGTTCTGCCCTGGCAAGCGTTTCAGAGCGGGTCGCGCCGATGGAGGCGCGGCTTGCCTTCTTCTGTAGCTTATCATTCCTTTGCATTAACGAGTATGTGCACGCTCATCGTATTCAGAGCCGCAAGAGTGTTGCAAGATCGGTGGCTAACTTCTTGGGAAATGCAATTCTAGCGGCGGGATTGACTTCGGTTACGGGGCAAACGCCGGCACTCCCACGGCTGAGGCTATGGCCTTGAGCTTGTCATCCAGCGTTGCCAACGGCAGGCCGCGGCGCACAGCCAGTTCCAGATAGGCCGCGTCATAGGCCGAAAGGCGATGCGCACGCGCCATGCGGAGCACTTCACCCCAGGCCTGGTCGTTGGTCTCGTCATCGACGGCAATGGGAAGGAACCCAAGGTAGGTAAGCCATCGGGTGGCCTGGGCCTCCGTGCTTCGCTGGCGCCGCTCCCCCATCAGCACCGCGTTCGCCACCTCCAGGTGCCAAATCAGCGGCACGGCTGCGCGCACCGCCGGAAAGCACGCCGCTACCGCATCTGCATACGGGTCCGCCTTGTCCTTGAAATACCAGGCCAAAGCAAGCGAGCCGTCGAGGACAAACTCGGCCACGCCCAGATTCCTAGCCTTTTTCGCCATCGTGCCTCCTCGATGTCGCGTACCCGCCCAAAAGCGGCGGCCCTCGTCTATCAGGTCCCGGATGGTCACCTGGCCTCCCAGTGTTGGCCCCTTGCGGTCCCGGAACGCCAGCATCTCCTGTACGACATGATGCACATCCCGCTGCTCCTGCCTGGGGAGCGGACTAATCAGGGCCGCAGGTTTGCCGCGCCGGGTGATCAGGACCGTCCTTCCCTTCGCGACATGGTCGAGCAGCTGCGAAAGATGCGTCCGGGCTTCGTAGAATCCCATCGTGGTCATATGCCCTTCACTCCTTTGACATGTCTATTTGACCAGTCTGACAGAAAGGAAGCTTCTCTACAAAAGATATCAATCTCTGTCGCGTCGGGCGTTTGGATAGCGCCACAACAGGCCGGCCGCCCAGTATTCGTGCGTGGCGGCGCATTATATGCGATGCAATCGGAGAAATTGCAAGCCGCATGATTTGCCGGTGAAGCTGCGCTCCCATCTCGCGGACAGGTGATACATTCGCGCTCATCCAGATCAGGCCAACGGCCCAGGAGATTCCGACTAGTACGTTCGTACTGTATGATCCTTCTTCCCTTCGTGTTATTTGAGTAACTACCGGCGCACGGAATAGTGCGAAGCATTCTCGGTCGTGCGATTCCTGGAAAAGGTTATGGGGAAGTGGGTTGCACTCCCTCAGAACGGTGGCTTCACGTGGCTCGTTCAATTCCTTGGAGGCCGATGGTCCTTTCGGTGGGGGTGGTCGGCGTCACCCTCTGGCGTGTCCACCTCTCGGATTTGCGGGCGGCCTTTCGCCATCTTGACCTGGGAAGCCTGTTCCTAGCGGTCTTCTGCATTCTCGCGCTGATTGTCCTCCGCGCTTATAAATGGCACTGCCTGGTGGCTGCGGTGGGCAACTTCCGCCTGCAACAGTCGCTGCGCACTTTGCTGGGAGGCTGCGCGCTGGGACTGATCACTCCTGGGCGGATTGGGGAGTTGGGACGATGCATCTTCGTGCGGAAACACGAGCGCACACAAGTCGCGTTCCTGACCCTGCTCGACCGAACTTTGGACCTCTGGGGGCTGCTCACACTGGTTGGAGCCAGTCTCTTCCTTCTCGTCCCCGAGCCCGCCGCCATATTTGGCCTTGCCTTGTGGCTTGCACTGGTTCCCGTCGTGCTCGGGTTCCCCGGACTCTCGGCCCATCTCTCTCAAATGGTGCAGAGGTTGCGCCATTTTCGCAGACCTTTGGCCGAAGTTGCCACCAGCTTGCCGCCCATCCGGATAACGCGGTATGCCTTCATGGGCTTGGGGGCCATGTGGCTAGAACTTTCAACCTTCTATTTCCTCTTGCGCGCTTTCTCCCCTACAGGGTTCGCAACCGCCGTTGCTACATACCCCTACATTGCGCTGGCCGGCGATCTACCGCTCTCCTTCGGCGGCGTGGGCGTCCGCGAAGGTGTAGCGGCCCTCCTCCTCTTCCCCTATGCCGTGCCCCCGGCCGCTGCCGTGGATGCGGCTTTGCTTTGGTTTGTCTTCGGCATCCTGTTCCCGGCAGTGCTAGGGATTGCCTGGCTGGTCCTCGAAAAGCTCAAACCCTTTGTCAAGTGGTCCGACAACCAAGCGCCCACTCCGGACCTCACTTTGCTGCCGCTAGACTCTGCCCACCCGCATATCCCGGCCCCATCCGACAGTGTGGTTCCGCCCTGCGAGGCGGGGTAACCCCGCAAGTTCAAGCTGGCAGACAAAGCCCCTCTTATATTTGATCTGGCAACAGCAGGCCAACCGCTCAGTATTCGCGCGTGGTTACGATGCCCGGCTGCGGCACCGGATATCTTCCGTTGGCATCAGCAATCAGTGGGGCGGGCGAATCCATTGTAAACTTATCCACGTCCGGCGCCATTTCGTGCTCGCAGTTTAGCATCTGGTCAAAGGTGATTTCGCGACCGGTGTGAGCAGCCATACGGCCCATGCTCGATACGAGGCTGGCTTCCACCCCGCGTTTGACCTCATTGTAGGGCTTGTCGTCTCGAATGGCATCCACCAAGTCGTTCCATTCGTTCTGGTAGGGATCCTGCTCCTCCTTGGGCACCGCAGATTCCCAAATCGTGTGTGCGGTGGTCATCTGACCCTTGTACAAGCTGGAGGGTTGCCCGCAATCACCGTGCTTGGAAGCGATTCCCATTCCCTTGGTGCCGTGCAGATAGCTCGAATAGATCTGCTCGCATCCCGCGATGGTCCGCCCGTCGAAGAAAAACTTCGTGCCGTCGGCATACGTGTATTCCACCGAATAGGTATCGAAATTCTGGTCCACGTAGGCGACGCCTTCGGGACTCAACTTGTATTCCCGGCCACCGAGCGCTTGTGCCTTGACCGGCCACTCGTTTTTCATCCATCCGAGATGATCGACAATGTGAATATAGAAGTCATTGAAGCAGCCGCCGCTGGCCCAGATGAAACTGTGGAAGCGCTGCACCTGGTAGAGCAGATCAGTGATCCCGGCCGGCTTGGGGAGCGAGGAAAAGTATCCACCGGGCCCATGCATCCGGTAACCCCGTTGGAGAATGATCGGGCCGATCTTGCCGTCATGGACACGCTTGGCCAATTCCTGGAGCGCCCGGCTGTGGCGCGACATCAATCCCACCCCGACCTTCAGGTTCTTGGCGGAGGCGTCATCCGCGAGCTTGAACATGCGTTTGCTGGTTGGGCCATCAGCCGTGACCGGCTTCTCCATGAAGACGTTCAGGCCCTTCTGGATCGCGTAGGTGAAATGCACCCAGCGAAACGCCGGGGGCGTGGCGAAAATGGCGACATCACCGGGCTTCAAACAATCCATCGCTTGCTTATAGGCGTCGAACCCGAGGAACTGGCGATCCGGCGGCACGTCCATTTGGCTCGAGAACTTCTGCTGTAAATCGTTCAGGTCTTTCGCGAGCCGCTCCGGAAAGATGTCGGCCATGGCCACCAGCTTGGTAGGACCGCGCTTGACAGATAGCGCGTTCGCCGCTGCGCCGCCGCCCCTTCCGCCGCAGCCGATCAGGGCGATCTGTATCAGGTCGCT
>Ga0187783_10001607_pt1 | contig 16731 bp, 10 predicted proteins | sample 1015_SJ02_MP02_2_FD_132471 | JGI IMG/M metagenome (GOLD analysis project Ga0187783, IMG submission 132471) | Tropical peat soil microbial communities from peatlands in Department of Meta, Colombia - 1015_SJ02_MP02_20_MG | ecosystem: Environmental > Terrestrial > Soil > Wetlands > Peat | place... | reverse complement strand
CGCAGCTCGCCGAGGAGGCGCGTCGGGATCTGCCCGATCCGGTTGAGGCTAATCAGGTCGGAACATGGTGGATGGAGCACGGCCTTTCTCGCGACGAATTGATTAACGAGATGGGCGGCAGTCCCTGATTTCGACCTGCCTCCAGGCAGCTCAGCCAGGGTTCGCGGAGATGAGGAAGAAGGCGAAAGTCGCGGCCAACACGCGTGTGGCAGATTCCCGGGAATGAATAGCGCCCCTCCTGTACGGCCATGGCTCGACACGCTGCAGCATCGCGATTCACAATTCGTTGACTCATACATGGCCATGCGCGAGCGCATCCTGAAAGATGGCGCCATTCCGGCCAAATACAAGATCCTCGTAGGCATGGTCACCGACGCGATCACCGCGCACCCGGCCGGCGTCACGGCGCTCGCCAACGACGCACGCGCCGCGGGCGCGTCGGAAGCCGAGATCACCGAGGCGGTCGAGGTTGGGTACCTGTACGGCGGCACCGCGGCGCTCGTGATGGGAGTTCACGCGCTGACGATCGCTGATCGGCGCCTGGCTGGTCAGTTGCCGCGGCTGCGCTCAGGACGCTTCAGGAACCTCCAATAGAACGCCAGGAATACTATGACAATTCCGACGTTTGCTATCAGCCGCTCCCAGAAGTGGTTCCTGAAGAACAGGACGTCCACGCCGACCACGACGGCTACCATCGCGAGCACGTAAAGTACGCCGGCTGCCCGTCTTCCCACCGTTTTGTTCTACTCTGTGCGACCGAGTGGAGCAAGAGCGACCCTAGCCGCGCGACCGCCTTCCTCGGCTTCCGGCGGCGCTGGGTTCATCATCCGGCCATGTGTCTCCCGATGCCGGGCGCCACGGAACGGGTCGCCGGTTGACGTGATCTTTGATTCCCGATCGGACGCCGTGGTCGGCCATCGGCTCGTCATCGAAGCGCGGGGTGACATGTAGGTGGGGGGTGGAGCCCGCCCTGATCGTTCCAGCCGAGCGTGTAACCGTCGGGAGCGAGCCGCTTGTGTAGCTCGGCTCGTACGAGAAGCAGAAGGTCCCGTGTCGCCGCCCACTCCTCGGCGGTCAGGTCGAACGGCGAAGCTCGGTGAACTCTCGGGATGATAACGCCGCAGCCTGGAATGACGTCGGGCGGATCACGAGGGTCTCTGGTCGAGGAGTAGATACAAAGGTCGTTCTCGAAGTGCAGGTCCGCCTCGCGCAACCTGTCGTGATCGCAAAAGACACAGCTTTCGGTCATAGGACCGTTCTACTCGCCGACCGGGGCGAGCAAACGACTTGGGCCAGCCAGGGGACTATCGGGTCGTCGTCGTGCATAAGCCGGCGATGCCGCTTCCGGCCCGTCCGCCTCGTAGATCAACCGCCCGATCAGAAGGAGACCGGCACTCAGTAGGAGCCGTCCAACGGTGCCTCCTTCAGGGTTGACAGGTTCCGCGTGCCGATGCCGAGACTGGCAGTGAGCCCCAAAGCCAACGTAGAGAGGGATAGCGCAGTGGACTCGAACAAGAACCCGGCTCCGCATCACGAGACGCCCACCTTCGGGAGTCCGGATCTGCCCCCGGAGGGCATGGCGACCACCACAGGGGATCCGGCCAGCGCGACGATGACCGGGCCAAGGAACCCCGTGCTGGAAAGCCAGTTCCCCAATGTGATCACCGCGCCGGGCACGGACGTCAGCACGCAGCCGTTCTTCTGGTCCTCGTTCAACATCTCGCCGAGGCGCCAGCAGCGCGGGGGGTGGGCGCGGGAGGTCACCCAGCCCGACTTCGCGATCTCCGATGAGATCGCCGGGGTGAACATGTACCTCGAGCCGGGCGGCATTCGGGAGCTGCACTGGCACCAGACCGCCGAGTGGGCGATCATGACGCGGGGCAAGTGCCGGATCACCACCCTCAGCCGCCAGGGGTCGCCGAGCGTCGAGGACGTCTTCAAGGAAGACCTGTGGTTCTTCCCGGCCGGGCTGCCGCACTCGCTGCAAGGCCTGGGCCCGGACGGGGCGGAATTCGTGCTCGCGTTCGACGACGGCGCCCAGTCCGAGAGCAACACGCTGCTGCTGACGGACTGGTTCGCACACACCCCGCCGGATGTCCTGGCGAAGAACTTCCGGGTGGCCCAGGAGGTCTTCGACGACATCCCGCTGCACAACCTGTGGATCTTCCCCGGCGAGGAGCCGGGTGACCTGGAGGCCGACCAGGTCGCGGCCGGCGTCGAATGGGGCGGCGCCACGGAGCCGGTGATCTTCCGCATGTCGGAGGTGACGCCGGTGCATGAGAACAGCGGCGGCAGCATCCGGATCGCGGACAGCACGAACTTCCCGATGTCACAGACGATCGCGGCCGCGCTGGTCAGGGTGGAGCCGGGCAGCATGCGCGAGCTGCATTGGCACCCCAACGCCGATGAGTGGCAGTACTACATGCAAGGCTCGGCGCGGATGACGGTGTTCAACACCGGCCCGCACGCCAACACCACCGACTTCAAGGCTGGGGATGTCGGCCTGGTCAAGCGCAACTGCGGTCACTACGTCGAGAACACCGGCGACGACACCCTGATCTTCATCGAGACGTTCCGCAGCGACCACTACGAAGAGGTCTCGCTGGCCAACTGGCTCGCCCACCTGCCTCCCAAGCTCGTGTCCGCGCACCTGAACATCCCCGAGGAGACCCTCGCGAAGTTCCCGCGCGGCGCGCAGGGAATCGTGCCGCTGCCATAACCGTGCGCGGGCGCCGGCTCTGAGGACCGGCGCGCGCGTCCGGACCCCAGTTCTGCCAGGGTGTGGCTGCGGCCCTGCTGGGGTGTACGGCGCGCGATAACTGAAGATCAGTTCTGCCAGAATCGCGGCGGGCTGGCCGCCGCGATACCGGGCCAGCCCAGCACCAGCCAGCCCGCTGCTGCGGGCACGAGCCACGGCGGGAAGTCGCACGCGCCAGAACAGGTAGGCGTAGCGTTCGTGCGTCGGCCGCCCGGCAGGGTGATCGCCCTAGGGAAACCGCATCCAGCGCGTCCTCGCCAATAGCGCATACCGCCGTCGGCCCCACCGCACCGATCTCCCGTTCATCATCTCCCTACTGCGGCAAGATCCTTGCTTGCAGGAGCGAGGTTCGGCGTAGCCCATCGCCATGACTTTTCGCAAGGTCACCACCGACACGGCGGCCTGCGGGGTGGACGCTCGGAGCAAGACGGGCACCGCGGATCACCGGCGCTGCGTGACCGGATAAACCGACTGATCTTCGGTGATCTGAGGCATGGGGGTCGGTGCGCCTCGGGCGGGCCTAAGGCAAAGGCTGAGCACTGGCGTCGGCCCGCGGCGCCGCTCTTGTTCCACGATCTGCCCGCCACGGCCACGAGCCTCTTCATCCCGAACTAGCGGTGGTGCTGCCAAGTACAACGATTAAGAATCCATCTATAGTTCCCTCGCGGATTGTGATGTTAATCCTATGCGCTATCCCTTTCCACAGCAGTTAGGGATGTCTCATACTGCGATTTCATAGCAATGCCGTTGGCCAGCGCCATCGGCCCCGGCGCTCGCGATCGGCCACGCCACGCACCCACCACCCTCACATGCAAATGAGGAGTGCAGCATGCCGACAGAGGATTGCGCATCGAACGGCCGCCACGAATCGGCTCAGCATCGGGCACCTGCCGGATATCCCGAGGCTCAGCGCCTGGAACTTGCCGAGGTAATCCATGGGCAGGAGATCGCCGACCCGTACCGGTGGCTCGAAGACCCGGCCGACCGGTTCACCCGGGATTGGTGCGCTCAGCAGGACAAACTGTTCAGCAAATGGAAGGCACGCTCATTCAGCGACGGCACAGCCGCGGGCCTGAGGCAGCGGCTGGCCGCGCTGGCGGATGCCGGGATCGTATCGGTACCGGTCTGGCGGGGCGGATGGCAGTTCTTCACCCGGCGCGGTCCCGGCCAGGAGCATGCGGCGCTGCTGGCGACCGCCCCGGACGGCGTGGAGCGGGTGCTGCTTGACCCGGCAGCCATCGATCGCTCCGGCCTGACGACGCTCGATGCATGGTTCCCGTCACAGGAGGGCGAACTGGTGGCCTACCTGCTTTCCGCGGGCGGCGCCGAGCAGTCTGTCCTCCGCGTCTTGAACGTCAACACCGGCCAGACGGTCGACGGTCCGGTCGACCGCACGTCGCATTCGCGCATCGCCTGGCTGCCCGGTGGCGCCGGCTTCTACTATCAGCGCCTGCCTGCACCAGGTCAGGTCCCCGCTGGCGAAGAGCAGTTCCACCGGCGGGTCTACCTGCATCGTGTCGGCACCGACCCTCGCTGCGACATCCTCGTGTTCGGCGAGGGTCTGCCGAGGACGGCCTTCTTCGTGCCTGCGGTGTCTAGGGACGGCCGTTGGCTGAGCATCGTTGTGGAATGGGGCCCGGTGCGCACCGACTGCTACCTGGCCGACCTGCAAGCCGACGGGATTGAGGCACCCCGGTTCACCGAACTCCAGCAGGGCGTGGACGCCATCTCCGAACCGTCCTTCGGCCCGGACGGCCGCATTTATGTGCTCACCGACCGCGAAGCGCCGAACCGCCGCCTGTGCGTGCTCGGCGAGCAGCAGCGCTGGCGCACCGTCTTGCCTGAAGATCCGGAAGCCGTGCTCAAGGAGTTCATGATTCTGGACGGAGGGCAACTCGAACGGCCGCTGTTGCTGGCTCTGCGGTCCCGGCACGCGCTCAGCGAACTGACCCTGCACGATCTGGTGACCGGTGAGTTCCTCGCCTCGGTGCCAGTCCCCGGCCTTGGCACCATCCAGGGGCTTTCCGGGAACCGCGATGGCGGCCCGTTCGCCTGGTTTTCCTACACCGACTTCCGCACCGCGCCGTGTGTGTACCGGCTCGATGGTCGCAGCGGCGAGGTGGCCCTGTGGATGCCATCCCCCGGCGCCGTGCAGGTGAGGGACATCACGGTCCAGCGGGTCAGCTACACCTCGACGGACGGAACCAGCGTCGGGATGTTCATCCTCTCGCCGACGGGCAAGCCGGACCGGCCGCGCCCGACGATCCTCTACGGCTACGGCAGCCTCGGCCACTCACAGACTCCGGGCTTCAACGCCTTCAGAATCGCCTGGGTCGAGGCGGGCGGCGTCTACGCGATTGCTAACGTGCGCGGCGGAGGGGAGGAAGGCCAGGCTTGGCACCGGGCCGGCATGCGGGAGAACAGACACAACACCTTCGACGACTTCCATGCCGCAGGCGACTACCTGGTCGGTCACGGCTGGACGACGCGCGCCCAGCTGGGCATCCACGGTGGCTCGGCGGGCGGGGACCTGGTCGGGATGGCGATGACGCAGCGGCCCGGCGGCTACACGGCCGTGCTCTGCTCCGCGCCGATGCTTGACATGGTGCGCTTCGAGCGGCATCGGCTCGGCGCAGCGCTTGCGCGGGAGTACGGCTCCGCAGACAACCCCGACGAGTTCGCCTGGCTGCTGGCGCAGTCGCCGTACCACCACGTGCAGCAGGGAGCCCGGTACCCGGCGGCCCTGTTCACCGTGTTCGAAAACGATGCCCGGGTCGACCCGATGCACGCTCGTAAGCTCGTCGCGGCGCTGCAGCACGCCACCTGCGCCCCTGTTGACGACAGCCCTATCCTGCTGCGCCGGGAACTCAACGCAGGCCATACCACCAGGTCGGTATCCCGCTCGGTCTCGCTCTGGCTCGACCAGCTGGTCTTCTTCGCACGGCAGCTTGGCCTGTCGGTCGGGTAAACACAGCAGCCCTCGCGAGCTCGACAGCCACGACCGAGACCGATGCGGTGATCGCACGGGGCTGCCCCTCGGGGTCATTCCTATGTCCCCAGAGATCACGAAGCGCGCCTGGCGAGCGCCCGGCAGCGAGTGCCCGGCAGTCTGGCGCGCCTGGCAGTGTCTGGCGCGCCTGGCAGGATTCGAACCCACGGTCGGCTGCTTAGAAGCTATCCCCGCCGGAACGCTGTGGCCACCAGCGAAGACGCACGTCACCGCCGAGCGTCATAGCCCAAGTTATCTGCTCACCGGTACCGCCGGCTAAGCCAGCCGGTTCCGTCAGGCCGGACCCGGGAGACGTGCTACGTCGTCCATCTCGACTACCTGCCGTTGTTCGTCGATCGTGTAGAAGACGCGGTATCGTCCGGCCCGCAGCCGCCGCAGATCCGGCGACCCGTAAGGAAACGACTCCGGCGGCCGCGGCTCCTCGGTGGGGCGGCTGACGCTTCCCAGAGTTCAGCGGCACCGGCCGGATCGTCGCCGACGAAGCGCGCTGCCAGGTCGAGCGCCGGATCTCCCAGTTGACCTGGTAGCTCACCGGGCAGGCATGTCCAGGCGGCGGCGCGCTTCTTCGCGAGAGACATAACGGATCGTCCCGGCTTTCTGGCGGGCCCGGTAGTTGGTGCGAGCCGCGTCGAACTCCTCGTTGATTCGCTGCTCCTCCAGCGCTTGGCGCAGCTGCCGGTACTCCGCGATGGGTACGACAACCGCGACAACCGCGACGACCTCGCCGCCATGGTGGATCACGTCATGGCTGTCGCTGGCGGACAACTCGCTCATGAGGGCCATGGCAACGACCTGGTGCGACAGCCCGGCGCCAGAACATGGCAGCGGCTCAGGCGGCAGATGCACCGGACTGCTGCTCGGGACGAGCACTACATGCGGCTAGCGGAAGTTCACGCCGAGCGCTGGCAATGCAAAAAAATATAAAAATACAGTCTCGCCGTGTATGCGCCGCCGTGGTCGGGGTTGCCTACCATGCGAAGAGTTCAAATAACCGCGCGCCGAGCCGTTATGATCGGCTGCGGTCGCCTTATGCCAACGGCAATGCCGGGCACATGACGCTTCAATTTAGGGATCTTCTCAACGGCGGCGGAACCTTGACCTCCGGCGGATGGGTTACGGTCCGATCCGTGATCTCGCGGCTTCCTGATCGTCGCGGCGGGCGGTGCGGGCCGCGAGCTCGGCCCGGGAGGAGATGCCGAGTTTACGGAAGATGCTGGTCAGGTGGGTGGTGACGGTGCGCCGGGCGATGAACATGCGGGCGGCGATTTGCGGGTTGGACAGGCCCTCGGCCACGGCCTGGGCCACGGTGAGCTCGGTCGGTGTCAGGCTGTCCCAGCCCAGCGCAGGCCGGGACCGGGGGCCGCGGCCGCGGGTGACATAGCCGGCGGCCTCGGCGAGCGTCAGGCTCTGGCCCTGCGACCAGGCCTCGCCGTAGCCATCGGCGCCGAGCGCTTCCCGGCAGGCCTGCAGGACCGGGTCGAGGAGCTCGCGGACGGACGGCGGCTGCCGCACGCCCGCGCTGTCCGCGAAGGCCGCCACGGCCGCGGCCAGCCGGACGGCCAGCTCGTGCCGGCCGTCGTCGGCTCGGACGGCGGCGACCACGGCCAGGCACTCCAGGACGGTGGCCTGGCCGAACGGATCCGCCGGCGCTGCGGTGATCGCCTGCTGAACCAGCCTGCTGGCCAGCTCGTGCTCGCCGCTCGCGCGGGCGATCACCGACCGGACGGCCCAGGGGAGGGCGAGGGAGGTGCGGTCCGGGTCGGCTGAGGCGATGAACTCGTCCAGCCGGCGCCGGGCCGTTTCGCCCTGGCCAGCGAGGAACTCCGCCCAGGCCAGGTGGCCGACCCACATCCCGCCCATGCTTACCGGCGAGAAGAAGGTGAGCTGCTCGCGGAAGGAGCGGATGGCCTCGGGCCAGTCTCCGCGGGCGTACGCGGCGAAGCCGCGGGCGCAGGGCGCGAAGTACAGCTGGGCGGCGCCGAGCTGGCCGGAAATGGCATCCAGTTCCCGGCAGGGCGCGACCGCGGCGTCGTAGTCGCCAGACAGCGAGAGGCTCTGTACCAGCCCGATCAGGGTGAGGGACAGGAAGAAGACGTCGCCCGCCTCGCGCAGCAGCGGAAGGCCCTCGGTCAGCGGCGGAATCGCGTCCCGGGGGTTGCCGTCCAGGGAGCTCAGCACGCCAAGGACCCCGAGCGCGATGCCTTCGACGTGCCGGGCGCCGCACCGGCGGGCCACATCGATGCTGCGGCGCAGCACCTCGCGCCCGGCCGGCCGCTCGACCGGAAACATGGTGGCGGCCCGCCCCTGCACGGCCAGCGCGTATGCCAGCGCGCGCTGGTCGCCGATCTCCTCGGCCAGCGTGATGGCCTCATCCAGGTAAGGACGGGCCGCCTCGGGCTCGCCCATCAGGGTGGCGCTGGACCCCAGGCTGGTCAGGGTCATCACGATGCCCTCGTTATCGCCGAGCTGGCGCAGGACGGTGAGCCCCTCGGTGCCGGCCGCGAACGCCACCGGCAGGTCCAGGGCCAGGCTGGCGATCTGGGTCAGGGCGCCCAGCGCCCGGGCGCGCAGCCCGGGATCGGCGTCCCGGCCGCGCTCGGTAGCGGTCCGCAGCCACTGCACTGCCTCGGCGAGGTGGGTGCTCGCCGACCAGAACACCACCAGGCGGGTGACTAGGCCGAGCAGCAGTTCTGGGTCATCCTGGCGGCTGGCCCAGCCAAGCGCGGCCCGGATGTTGGCGTCGTCGGCGCGCAGGCGCTTGCAGTATTGGTCCTCGTCTTCATCCGGGCGCCGGTCGGCCGCCTGGCTGAAGAACCGGAAATGACGGGCCTGCGCCCCGGCCGCCTTACCCGTATCGAGCAGGCGGGCGGCGGCATAGTCCCGGATGGTCTCCAGCATCCGGAACCGGTCGCCGGTTCCGTCCTCGGCCGCGACGATCAGTGACTTGTCGGCCAGCGAGGACACCGGTGGCAAGACTTCGCCGGGCTGGGCCGCACTGGCTGCGACCGCTTCGGCCGCTTCGAGGGTGAACCCGCCGGCGAACACCGAGAGCTGGCGGAGCACGGCCCGCTCCGGCTCGGCCAGCAGATCGTAGCTCCACGCTACCGATGCCTCGAGGGTCTGCTGGCGGGGTACCGCGGTGCGCGCGCCGCCGGTCAGCAGCCGGAACCGGTCGTGCAGTCCGGCGGCGATCTGAGCGGGCGAGAACACCCGGGCCCGGGCCGCGGCCAGCTCGATGGCGAGCGGGATGCCGTCCAGCCGGGCACAGATCTGGGCCACCGCGGCCGCGTTCTCCCGGGTCAGCGCGAAACGCGGGCGGGCCAGGCGTGCGCGTTCGGCAAACAGCCGGACGGCCTCGAACCGGACCACGTCCTCGGGCGGCACCAGCGACGGGCCGGCGGGGAACGGCAGTGAGGGCACCCGCCAGGTGACCTCGCCCGGCACGCTCAGCGGCTCGCGGCTGGTGGCGAGGATGCGCAGCTGCGGGCAGGCCCGCAGCAGGGAATCGGCCACCTCGGCGCACCAGTGGATGAGGTGCTCGCAGTTGTCGAGTACCAGCAGCAGCTGTTGCGTGCCGATGGCCGTGGCCAGTTCGGCCGGCCCGCTGTCCGGCCCGCGCTGCCGGATCTGCAGCACGTCGGCAATGGCGGCGACCGTCTGCGCGGGGTTGCGGAGGGAGGCGAGCTCGGCCAGCCACACGCCGTCGGCGTGCGCACCGGCCCGGCTGGCCGCAGCGTGCAGGGCCAGCCGGGTCTTGCCGCAGCCGCCGGACCCGGTCAGCGTGACCAGGCGGGCCCCGGCGATCAGCGTGGTCAGCTCGGCCAGTTCGGCGTCGCGGGGCACGAAGCTGGTCAGCTCGACCGGCAGGTTGTGCCGGTAGGCGCCCAGCGAACGCAGCGGCGGGAAGGGACCGGGCAGGTCCGGATGGCGCAGTTGCCATACGTGCTCGGCCGGTCCCAGGTCCGCGAGCCGGTGCCAGCCCAGGTCGGCCAGGTCCGTGCCCGCGGGCAGGCCGTCGGCCACCAGCCCAGCCGACGCCTGCGACACCAGGACCTGACCGGCCCAGGCGACGCGGGCCAGCGCGGCACACCGGTCGGCCCCCGGGCCGGAATAGCCGGCGCGCTCGGCGAGGCCGGCCTGGCTGGTGTGCACGGCGATTCCGGCCGGTACTGCCTCCGCCGACAGCGCGCGCTGGATGGCCAGGGCGCAGGCGACGGCGTCCGAGGCGCGGGCGAACACGGCACCGTGGCCGCCATCACCGCGCCGCCGGTGGCCCAGCCTGGCACCGGAATGCGCGCCCGCCACCGCCGCGACCGCCTGACCGAGCGGCCGACCGGGGGCCGCCGGGTGAGCCACCAGCATGCTGACCGTGCCAGCAGGCAGAGTGAACCCGCCATCGGAGGTCATGGCTCGATCATGCCCCGCAAGCGCACGCCGGGCCAGGCATCGCCGCTTCGCGGTCCACGTATCACAGATGCCACCCAGCGCTCCGCTCTTGCTGAGGGGGCAGATGCGAGGGTACCTACGACACCCCTGCGACGCCCCGGGTGCCGAAATCCGTCAGCTGTCCGAGGTACCCGCCGGCCACCGCGCGCCACTATCGGCTTGACCAGCACAAAGACGGAGGTACCAGAAATGATCATCCATAGTCCTTACGACGACGTCGAGCTCGCGGCGGTTTCGCTGCACGACTTCGTGCTCGGGAGCGCGGCCGGGCGGGGCGAGCGGGCGGCCCTCATCGACGGGCCCACCGGCCGGGCGCTGAGCTACGTCCGGCTGGCCGGCACGGTGCGCCGGGCCGCGGCCGGGCTGGTGGCGCACGGCGTGACCAAGGGCGACACGGTCGCGCTGTGCAGCCCCAACAGCCCGGAGTTCGCGGTCGCCTACTACGCCGCTCTGGCCGCCGGGGCGCTGGTCACCACCGTCAACCCGCTGGCCCCGGCCGGCGACATCGCCCGCCAGCTGACCCATTGCAGCGCCCGGTGGCTGATCACCATCGCCGCCCTGGCCCAGGCCAGCGCGGGCGAGGCGGCTGCCGCGGCCGGGGTGCGCGAAACGTTCGCCTTCGGCACTGCCACCGCAGCCGGCCAGGCCATTCCCTTCGCCGCGCTGACCGGCACCGGCCACCCGGACCGCCTGCCCACGGTCGGACCCGACGACAACGCCGTCCTGCTGTACTCCAGCGGGACGACCGGGCTGCCCAAGGGCGTGCTGCTGTCGCACCGCAACCTGGTGGCCAGCCTGTGCCAGACCCGGCCCGTGCACCGGGTCGGCCCGGACGACGTGCTGCTCACGGTGCTTCCGCTCCACCACATCTTCGCCCTGCAGGTCACGCTCAGCCTGGGCCTGGCCGCGGGGGCCACGGTGGTCACCATGCCCCGGTTCGAGCTGGAGGGCTTCTGCGGCCTGGTCCAGGACCACGGCGTGACCCGGGCAGAAGTGGTCCCGCCCATCGTGCTGGCCCTGGCCCGGCACCCCGCCGTGGCCGGGTACGACCTGTCCAGCCTGCGCCTGATCACCTCCGGCGCCGCCCCGCTCGGCGCGGGCCTGGCCACCGAATGCGCGCAGCGGCTGGGCTGCCGGCTCAAGCAGGGCTACGGCATGACCGAACTCGGCGGCGCGACCCACATGGTGCCCGACGCCGGCGGCGGCAGCGCCGAGTCGGTCGGCCCGCTGCTGCCCAGCGCTCAGGCCCGGGTCGTCGACTGCGCGTCGGGATTGGACGTGGGACCCGGCCAACCCGGGGAGATGCTGATCCGGACGCCCGCGGCGATGCGCTGCTACCTGGATAACCCGGAGGCTACGGCGGCCACCGTCGACGCCGACGGCTGGCTGCACACCGGGGACGTGGTCGTGGCCGACCGGGAGGGCTGGTTCACGGTCGTGGACCGGGTGAAGGAGCTGATCAAGTACAAGGGCAGCCAGGTGGCGCCGGCGGCGCTGGAGGCCATCTTGCTGGCGCACCCGGCGGTGGCCGACGCGGCGGTGATCGGCCGGCCCGACGAGGAGGCCGGCGAGATCCCCGCCGCCGTGGTCGTTCTCCGCCAGCCTGCCGCCGACACCCGGCTGACCGGCCGCGAGCTCATGGCCTACGTCGCGGCCCGGGTGGCCCCGCACGAGAAGATCCGCCGCGTCGAGTTCGTCACCACCATCCCCAAGTCGCCGTCCGGCAAGATCCTGCGCCGGCTGCTGACCGGACCCGACCAGCCGGCTGCCTCCTCGCGGCCGTCGGCGCTGGCCGGGCGGCCGCGATGATCCCCCGGCTGAGCCGGCGGCCCGGCCTGTTGCCCGCCGGGCAGCCCTGGCCCGCCGGGCCCGCCGCGCGGCTGGACGGGACGGTGTGCGTGATCACCGGCGGCGGCCGGGGCATCGGGCGGGTGCTGGCCCTGGCGCTGGCCGGCGCGGGGGCGGCGGTCGGCCTGATCGCCCGGTCCGGCGCCGAACTCGGGGAGACTGTGCGGCTGGCGGAGGCCTCCGGCGGCACCGTCGCGGCGGCCCGCACCGACGTAACGGATGAGCGGGCCGTGGCGGACGCCATCGCTGCGCTGCGCCGCCAGCTCGGGCCGGTCGACCTGCTGGTCAACAACGCCGGCGTCAGCGGCCCGGTCGGCGATGCCTGGCAGGTCGATCCGGATGACTGGTGGCGGGCGGTCGAGGTCAACCTGCGCGGCGTCTTCTTGTGCTCGAGGGCCGTCCTGCCCGCCATGACGGCCCGCGGCGCGGGCCGGATCATCAACATCACCAGCGAGGCCGGCGTGTACCGGTGGCCCCAGGTGTCGGCCTACTCGGTGTCCAAGGCCGCGGTGATCAAGTTCACCGAGAACCTGGCCGCCGAGGCGGGACGCAGCGGCATCCGAGTCTTCAGCGTCCACCCCGGCCTCACCCCGATCGGCCTGTCCGAGCGGGCCCTAGCGAGCGCAGCGCCGCCGGGCTCGGCCGAGGCCCGGATATACGCGTGGGTCCGGCAGGAGCTGCGGGACGGCCGCGGCGCCGAGCCGGCCCTCGTCGCCAGGCTAGTCACCCGCCTGGCCGCAGGCGACGCCGACCGGCTCAGCGGCTGCCACCTTTCTGTCCACGATGACCTGGACGCCATCCTGGCCCGCGGGGACGGCGTCCAGGATCGTTATCAGCTCCGCAGGGCCGGTACGCCGCAGCGCTGGGCCGACCCGCGCGTAATCGTGATGTCCTACCTGCTGTCCGTCGCGCGCGGCCGCAGCCGAACAAGGGCCCGTTCCAGTCAGACAGAGGTAATCGGCCCTCCGCGGGCCTCCCGAGATCGGAGGCAACGATGACCAACGTCGCCTGCTTCTGGGGTGGCCTTTACTCCTTCGACGGCGGCGAGCGTCCCTGCCCCACATGCGGAGTCCGTCGCCGTCGTCAAGACAAAGTCCATTCGGAGGACCAGCGAGAATCGCGAGCAAAACGAGCCGGATGCGGCCACGGTCCGGCCTGCAGGGTCGCGGCAGGGCCGTGGCCGATCTTCAACGTGCAATGCGGTGATGAGGGTACCCGGGCCGGTCAGCGCAACCGGATCTTGGGCACCCTCACGGTGTTCTCGCGGCCAGGCTCCGGCATAAGCCGTCTAGTACTTGTGGACCACCCTCAGCGTGACCGGCAGGCTGACGGAGCTGCCCAGGTTGTCCTTAATGGTGACGTTCTGCGGGTCAGGGCTGATCGTTGCGGTCCCGACGTGCATGCCGCCGACTTCCGCCATCGTCCCGATTTCCTCCCCCGTGGAGGTCACATACATCGTGTAGGTGGCGCCGGCGTTGGCGTCCCAGACTTCGACGTCCAGCGTCGAGCCGGCAGGCGTCGGGTAGGTGGCCACAATGCCGACGAGGTTGTCCGCGGTCCCGGTACCGACCGTGATGAAGAGCTGCGTCGTCCCGGATCCGCCGGCCTGGTTGATGACCTGCAGGGCGAAGTCGTACGTCCCCGCTGCGGTCGGCGTGCCGGTGATCTGATACGCGTCCCCACCTCCCGGCGAGAGCTGCAGCCCGGGGGGCAGGCTCCCGCTGGCGAGGCTGACGGTCCACGGCCCGGTCTCGTTCGCGCCGCCGTCAGGGAAGATATCCGCCTCGTACGCCACGCCCACGTCACCGGGTCCCGGAGAGCAGACGCCGTTGCTGTTGCAGACAAAGTAGTCGGGCGTCTGAATGATGACGGGCGTCGATGCCGCCGCGGCAGTGCCCGCGGACGCGCCCAGGCCCGCCAGGCTCGCCGTGAGTACCGCTCCCGCCAGTGTCAGAGTCTTCAGATGTCGTCTCATGCCTTCCTCCCTTGCGTGCCCGGCCGCCCTGGCGGCCAGGCGGCGTCGGTGCTAGCCGATGCGGTGACAGCGCCCAGCGGGGGGCCAGCGGAGATACCCGTCCACGACGACCACGCGGCAGGCGCCTTGAGTGTCCGTCCCGGACGGGCTCGCGGTCACGTCCCCTCTTCTGGGGACACGGCCGGGCGGTTCAGCCGCCCTGCGCGACATCTCCCGGACCGGACCTGCGATCATCCCGGACGCGCATCCTGAGCCGATCAGTAGAGAATGCCGCAGATGGGTTCTGATCTAGGGTTTCCGGTTGGCGCGCCTGGCAGGATTCGAACCTGCGACCGGCTGCTTAGAAGGCGGTCTCGGCCAAGGGTCTGATCAGTGCATGGCTGGTCAGTGGCGCGAAACATGTGGCCCTCATTGGCCGTGAGTTACCCCGGGTGCTGACCCCATCGGGCACGTATCGGGCACGCACACGGCTTCGCAGCTGGCGCTAGCCAGTCCAGGAGGTTGCCGCTTCATCGAAGTCGCTGCTATCAACCGGGATGACGCACAGGAGGAGTCCGGCCGGATCGGATAGCACCACCCAGTCCCCGGTGCGCTCCACGACATCAGCGCCTGCCGCCTCCAGCCGCCGCACCTCAGCGTCAACATCGTCGGTCTCGATGTCGAGGTGGAAGCGGGCCGGTCCGTCGATCCGCTGGAAGGTGAACCGTATTCCCCTGTCGTTAGGCATGAGACTGAGATAGGGACGGGCCTCGGTGGCGTCCCGGTTCGGGTCCCGGCCCAAGGCTTTCGCCCAGAAGGCGACCGATGCGGCAAAGTCTGGCTCCGGGACGTCGATGAGGACGGCTCGGACCCTGCTGCGATGCATGATGATCACGCTAGCTCACGGGTCGGGCTATCAGCTTGGGAATCTGTACTGCCTGCGAGTACCTGCTTGCAAATCGCCGTCTCTGCCTGGCGGTAGGCCGCTCACCTGGCCGGAGGACGTTCCGCGAGTGACCGTGGCGTACCGCTGCCGACCGCTGTTAATGGCACGCTAATGGCACGAGATCTTCCCGGTGCTGCGCGAGCGGCTGGGATGGGCGTGTTCGATCCGGGCACCGCAGCCACCGCCGCGACCCGGGGCTCTAAGATCATTCGTTAGGGCAGGGCGTGAGAAGGGGCTGTGAGTGACGGCATCCGGGTCACGCTAGACAACTTCGCTCGTGAGAGCGACGGATGTTCGCCGACCTCGCGTCGGCGGCCGGTGCCGCTGGTGGACCACGAGGCTTATGAACGCTGCAGGTCTCAGAATCTGGCCGTGATCACGGCCGGTGAGGTAAGGAGGCATGGCTGATGGCCGCACCGGATAGGTCTCACGCGCTGGATCACATCGTGGTGGCGCTGTTTGAGAACCGGTCGCTGGACAATGTGCTCGGGCGGCTGTACGGCCCTGGCGACGGCAAGAACTTCGACGGGGTCATCGGCAAGGACTTGAGCAACCCCATTCCCGGGTGGGCCGAGCACGGCGCGGAGCGCAAGGTGGTTCCGTACGCCGTGGCTACCGACATGGATTCGCCCAACCCGGACTCGGGTGAGGAGTACTTCCATACCAACACCCAGCTGTACGGCGTCCTCGACGATCAGAACCGGTTCAAGATCGGTGATGCCGCGGCGGCGCCGTGGAACGCGCCGCCGCCGGGGGCGGTGCCGACGATGGACGGGTTCGTGACCGATTACATCTCTACCTTCACCGGTGAGACCGGCCGCCAGCCGACCTACGACGAGTACGCCCACATCATGACCGGCTGCACCCCGCAGCAGCTGCCGGTCCTCAACGGGATAGCCCGGGACTTCGGGGTGTTTGACCACTGGTTCTGCGAGGTGCCGTCGCAGACGTTCATGAACCGGTCGTTCTGGACGGCGGCCACCTCCTCGGGTTTCGTGGTGAACAGCCCGATGAGGAAGTGGATGGAGCACAACGACGCCGAGACGATCTTCGAGCGGCTGGAGGCCCACGGCAAGACCTGGAAGGTCTACGTCCACGAGCCGATGCCGCTGTCGTTCACCGGGGTGATCCACTTTCCCCGGCTGAAGGACCGGCTGGCCACCAATTTCGTGCCGTTCGCCGAGTTCGAGAAGGATGCCGCTGCGGGTACCTTGCCGGACTTCTCGCTGATCGAGCCGAACATGCTGTCGGGTCACGGTGACTACCATCCCGCGGCAGGCCGTTCGTTTTCGGACAAGGTGGACCTGGACGTCGATCCCCCGTCCTCGATGCTGGCCGGTGAGGCCTTCTTGGAGCGGGTGTACGGCGCCTACCGGTCTGCTACCAGCGAGACAGGCGCGAACGTGTGGAACACCGCGTTGCTGATCGGGTGGGACGAGCCGGGCGGCACCTACGATCACGTTCCTCCCGGGCCGGTGCCGCCGCCGGACCCGGCGGCGCCGCCTGGCGAGCTGGGCTTCGCGTTCGACCGGTCGGGGTACCGGGTGCCCGCCATCCTCGTGTCGCCGTGGGTCGAATCGGGGTCGGTGTACAACGAGGAGTACCGTCACACCTCGCTGATCGCCACGTTGCGGAAGACCTGGGGCCTGGGTGAGCCGTTCACCCAGCGGGACGCCTCGGCCCGCACGTTCGATCACCTCTTCTCGCTCGCTACGCCCCGCGACCCGCAAACCTGGGTAGCTCCCACGGCGCGCCCGGTGCCCGCATGG
>Ga0187783_10001606_pt1 | contig 16741 bp, 17 predicted proteins | sample 1015_SJ02_MP02_2_FD_132471 | JGI IMG/M metagenome (GOLD analysis project Ga0187783, IMG submission 132471) | Tropical peat soil microbial communities from peatlands in Department of Meta, Colombia - 1015_SJ02_MP02_20_MG | ecosystem: Environmental > Terrestrial > Soil > Wetlands > Peat | place... | reverse complement strand
TGGGCGCGCCTCAGCCCGCGAGACCGCCGCGCGCGTCGCCGCGGGTGCGATCGCCCGAAAGATCGTGCCGGGCCTCAGCGTGCGCGGGGCCCTCATCCGGGTCGGACCCCACGCCGTCGATCGCGATCGATGGGACTGGGCCGAAGTCGAGCGCAACCCGCTGTTCTGCCCGGACGCGCAGGCCGCTGCGCTGTTCGCCGACTACCTTGAGGGCATTCGCAAAGCCGGTTCATCGATCGGCGCCGTCATCGAGATCGTGGCCGAGGGTGTTCCGCCAGGGCTAGGCGCCCCCATCTACGGCAAGCTCGACAGTGACCTCGCGGCTGGTCTGATGGGCATCAACGCGGTCAAGGGCGTCGAGATCGGCGACGGATTTTCGGTTGCGACGCTAACCGGAGAAGAGAACGCCGACGAAATCCGGATCGACCAGAACGGCGAGCCGCGATTTCTGTCGAACCATGCCGGAGGCATTCTCGGCGGCATTTCGACCGGACAGCCGGTCATCGCCCGGTTCGCGGTCAAGCCGACCTCGTCAATTCTCACGCCACGCCGAACCATCGACCGGTTCGGCCGTGAGACCGAAATTTTTACCCGGGGTCGTCACGACCCCTGCGTCGGAATTCGCGCCGTTCCGATCGGCGAAGCGATGGTGGCATGTGTCATTGCCGACCATTATCTGAGACACCGGGGTCAAGTGGGGGTCACCAACCCCTAATTACCGCGCCTTGCGTCCCCTTGCAGCATACGCCAAGGCGCCGTGACAGACCTGGTCTGCGCCCGCCATCGGGCGCTTGCCAAGACTCGGCTTAAAACGGAAACATCGGCGCGGCCCGGATGGAGAACGAAGCATTGTCTGACCCGCATCAGCACCTCGTCGGAGTGATCGAAGCCTTCGCCCAAGGCGAAATCGTCATCGTCACCGATGACCACGACCGTGAGAACGAGGGCGACCTGTTTGTCGCGGCATCGCTGTGCACGCCCGAAAAGATGGCCTTCATCATCCGCCATACGTCGGGAATCGTCTGTGCGCCGCTCACCGGCGAGGTGGCCAAACGTCTCCATCTCGATCCGATGGTCGCGACCAACGAGGCGCCACTCGGTACGGCTTTCACGGTATCAGTCGATTTCCGCCATGGACTGAGCACCGGCATCTCGGCCGAGGAACGGACCAGCACCGTGCGGGGGCTTGCCAACGGCAACACAGGACCCCACGACTTCGTCAAGCCAGGCCACGTGTTTCCGCTCATCGCCAAGGACGGCGGCGTGCTGATGCGTTCGGGTCACACGGAGGCCTGCGTCGATCTGTGCCGGCTCGCCGGCCTGCCTCAGGTCGGGGTCCTGGCCGAACTGATGAATGACGACGGTGCCGTGATGCGCGGTCCCGAGATCGCTGCCTTCGCGGCGCGCCATGGGTTGAAGATGATGTCGGTCGCCGATCTCATCGCCTATCGCCAGGCCCGCGAAAAGCTGATCGAGCGGGTTGGCGAATTTTCGCTGCACTCGGAGATTGGTGCGCTGCGGGGCTATGCATTCGTCACCCCCTTCGATCAGGTGCATCACATGGCCTTCGTGTACGGCCGCATCGGCGATGGACGTGGCGTGCTGGCCCGACTGCACCGAGCCGACGTCATCGGCGATGTATTCGGTGGCGCCGCCACCATCCGGGCGGCCTTGGCCCGCTTCAAGCGGGAGGGCCGCGGTGTGATCGTCTATCTGCGCGACGGGACAGCCGGCGTGCCGACGACTGCGATCCCACATGAAGGCGACGCGTCCTCCCAAGGCGCGCGCATCCAGCACTGGCGAGAGATCGGGCTTGGCGCTCAGATTCTTCGCGATCTCGGCATCTCGTCCATTCGTTTGCTGACCTCGACCAAGCGCACCTACGTTGGACTTGCGGGCTTCGGCATTGAGATCGTGTCCACCGAAGCAGTCGACGGCTGATGGTTTTGATCGCTTAAGCGCGATCCTCGCAAAACAAGCAGTTCAAATTATTCTTCAGATGTCGACGCTCATCCGCGTAGGCGTTCATGCGCGGGACGGCATGACGCAGCCCTTCGGGGCCATCCCGCCCACAAATTCACCGGGGCAGCAGTCAGGCCGGGCCTCATCGTTCAAATCGCCCAACAATCTCGACATGCGCGCTGTAACGAAATTGATCGATCGGAGTAACGCTTGTGAGTCGGTACCCACCATCGATCAGGATCCTTGCGTCGCGCGCGAAGGTTGCGGGGTTGCACGAAACCGCCACGATGACCCTCAAAGAGGCTGCCGCTAGCGCTCGAGCCTGCTGTTGGGCACCCTGGCGCGGCGGATCAAAGACCGCTGCATCAAAATTTGCCAACTCAGACGCCGTCAAGGGTTGACGAAACAGATCCCGCACGCGGGCGAAGATCGGTTTGAGACCCGAGGTTTGCGCAGCCGCCAACCGCAAGGACGCGATCGCCGCCGTGTCGACGTCAAACGCCGTAATCCGCGCCTGTCCGGCGAGCCGCAGTGTGAATGGACCTAAACCGGCGAACAGATCAACGATCATCCGCGCATCACCCAGATCGCGTCTCACGGACTCCGCAATGGCCGCCTCGCCTGCGGCGGTCGCCTGGAGGAATGCGCCGGGCGGCAACGCCACCCTGGCGGGTCCCATCTGAACGGTGGGCGCCGTATGCTGGGCTACGAGTTCACCGTGGCGGGTGAGACGCGCCAGCCGCTGCGCCGCGGAAACCGCAGCCAGTCGCGCCATCAAATCCGGCTGCAATCGACCGCTTCCGCGCAGATCAACGTCGAGACCGCCGTCGGTCGCCGTGACCTGGATGTCAAGCGGCTTTGTCACGCCATCAACCATCTCGGCGAGCGCCCAGGTCACGTCAAGAGCATGGTGCATGGAGGGGGCCAGCACGGGACAACGATCGATCGGCACAATGTGGTGAGCCCGATACGCCGTAAACCCCACCTCGAGCACGTCGTGAGACTTGCGACGGGCATGGAACACCGCGCGTCGACGACCGTCCCCATGGGCATCCACAAGATCGTCGAGGGGCGCGTCAATTTTGGCCTGTGCCAGCGCATCGTTGACGAGGCCGCGTTTCCACGTGCGATAGTGCTGTGGCGTCAAGTGCTGCACGGCGCAGCCGCCACAGATTCCAAAATGAGCGCAGATCGGCGGGAAGCGCTCCGGGCTCCTCACAACAATCCGCACCACGTGCCGCCGGTCGTGGTGACCCGCGAAAGGCTCGACCTCGACGGTCTCGCCTGGCAGCGCATAGGGCACGTAGAGAGGGCCGGTCGGCGTATCGGCAATACCGTCGCCGCGATGTCCGAGGCGATCGACGACGAGGAGTTCGGTCACATCAAAACCAACATCTGACCGGATCGAATGAGACGGAGTCTCGCGGCCAGGTTCCTAATGGGCGGCTGCCGACTCCCTTGCCGGTATGTACTTTAGCCAAAGTGGCTTTGTGGGCAACCGTGCAATCGTGCGACAAGGCTGCCGAAGCCATGATCCCCGGTCATCAACCACATTGGCAGAAGCGAGTGACAATGGGGCGATTGGCGCGGACTGGCGGCTTCAGACAGATGACCCGTAATTGCATCGGCCGAGCCAAACAGTCGGCGCTCGCGCCGCGATCAATCGCGTGTCGCGCCAAGGAAGAACTCGCGATTGCCATCGCCACCCGGCACCGATGACGCGATGACGTCAACCACCTGCCATCCAAGCGAGGTAACGCAGGCTGCAATCGTCGAGCAGGCACGCAGATGAATGGCTGGTTCGCGCGCGATGCCACCTTTGAGGCGTCGTCTCCCGGCCTCGTATTGCGGCTTGATCAAGGCGAGCAGTTGGGCTGGAGGATGCGCCAGAGCCAGAGCAGCTGGGACGACTTGCTGCAGCGATATGAAACTGACATCGATGACGATCAGATCGGGCGAGCTCTGCAAAGCCGCAGGCGAGAGCGCACGGATATCGGTTTGTTCGAGACAAACGACCTCCTGGCGCGCGCGCAGTCGTGCATGCAGCTGGCTGTGACCCACATCGACCGCATAGACGCGTGCCGCGCCGCGCGAAAGCAGCACATCAGTAAAGCCCCCGGTCGAGGCGCCGACATCAAGGCATATCCGGCCCGCGGGATCGAAGCCGAAATAGTCCAATGCGGGCAGAAGCTTCAACCCACCACGCGACACCCAGGGATGCGGCGGGGCGGCCGTGAGCTCAGCCTCGACCGGAAGTCGTTCGGATGGCTTGGTAACCACCACGCCGTTTGCGGTCACCAGACCGGCCGCAATAGCCGCTTGGGCTTGGGCGCGACTTGCGAACAGGCCTCTTTCAAGCAGCAGTCGATCGGCCCGCACACGATCCACGATTGCTGTTCCCGCCATGGCAACGGCCAATCTGCCCTGGTCGGATCGACGTTCGGCGGTCCGAACGGTCAATCAATGCGAGGGTGATCGAGGCCCGAGTGCCGCCGTCGACGCTGATGGAGCGGCCGGCACAGGACCGCACGTTGCAATCAGCCGGTCGAGAAAGACGCCGCAGTCGTCAAGTTCCGTCAAAGTGATGAATTCATCGGCCCGGTGAGCGCGATCAATCGAACCCGGACCGATCACAACGGCCGGGATGCCGGCAGCCGCAAACAGGCCTGCCTCGGTGCCGAAGGGCACCTTCTTGTGATCGCTGCTCCCCGAAAGACGCCGGGCGAGGCCGGCCAGTTCGGCTTCGGGCGATAGGTCAAGACCCGGAAAGCCTGATTTGAGCTCGAAGCTGAATCCTGCCTCCGGCGCAACTGCCTTCATGCCGGGTTCGAGTCGATCGCGGGCATAGGTCTTGATCTCCTCGACGAGGAGATCGGGATCATCCGCCGGGATGGAACGCAGTTCGAATTCGAAGGTGCACAGATCCGGCACGATGTTGAGAGCCGCACCACCGTGCACGAGACCGGTATGGCCGGTCGTGAAAGGAACTTCGTACTCGCGGTCAAACGGACCTTCAGCGCCCCGCCGACTTGAATCTTCCGCGATGCGCGCAATCAGTCGCGCCGCATATTCGACAGCGTTGATGCCTCGGGGAGCAAGCGCGGAATGACAGCTGCGACCATGCACCGTCACACGCAATGAACGTTTGCCCTTATGCCCACTCACGACCCGCATCTCGGTTGGCTCGCCGACAAAACAACCGAGCGGCCTGACGGAGTAACCTTGAAGGCGGGCAACCAAGTCGCGCACACCCACGCAGCCGACCTCCTCATCATACGAAAAGGCGAGATGGATCGGGACTGCAAGCTCGGCCGCAACCATGTCGGGGACCGCGGCCAGGCAGCACGCCAGGAAGCCCTTCATATCGGTGGTGCCGCGCCCGTGGAGGCGTCCACCCCGATCGGTCAAGCGGAAAGGATCGCTGCGCCAAGTTTGACCGTCCACCGGGACCACGTCGGTGTGGCCCGACAGAATATATCCCGGCCGGTCAGCGGGGCCGATCGTCGCCCATAGGTTGGCTTTGGTCGGGTCGGCCCCACCGATGCGCTCATGGTGAATGCCAAGCGAGGTCAGATAATCCTCTACCCAACCGATCAGGGCCAAATTAGAGTTCCGGCTCGTGGTGTCGAAACCCACCAGCTTTTCAAGAATTTCGACTGCCTTGCCAACCCGCATCACCGATGTAACACCCTTGCGGCCACCTTGATGATATGTCCCAGGCATACTGCATGGTGCAGTGGAATCAAGGCTATTCGGACCACTTGTGATGGTTACGGGATCACCCTCGCCTTCGCCGCTTGACCACCCTTGCGCCCGACACCCCAAGGCCCGCTCGCACAGGCCGCGCTACCGGGAATGGCAACGCCCGTCGCGTTGGCCGCCAGGCCTCTGCATTCCGCCGGCGGCGTGACCGCGATAGTTGCCACATCTCGATCATTTTCTTCTGCTCAATGCACCGCTGGCGCTCGTGGCCGCGCCGCGTGACGAACCGATCAGGAGATCGACATGCTCAAGGTCCTGGCAGGTTTCTGCATGACCCTGGTGCTGGTGATACCCCTTAAGGCCGAAGGGACGCGCATATGGACTTTCGATGACAGCGGCGACTCCCCGACTTTGCAATACGGTAACCCGGACGCAGATGATATTGTGATCCTGTTCGCCTGCGAGCCGCAGGCCAGGCGCATGCACGTGTCGGAATTTGTGAGTTCGAATGCCCTGGTACCGGGAAATACCGCCAGGCTGCGACTTATCAACGGTGCCGTGAGTCTCGATTATTCCGGTCAGACCATCGCCAACGAAACTGACGGATCAGCGAATATCGAGGTTTGGACATCGATCGATCCCAAATTGTTCGCGCTATTGAAGAGTGGCACGGCGCTGACGATCAATGTCGCTGACAAGCAGGAAATCATTCCGCTCAAGGGCGCGGCGTCGGAGGTTGCTGCACTTGAGAAGGCGTGTTTCAAACACCGCTGAGCCTGCCCTGACACGCCGACCGCGGTCGCGGGTGTTCGTTGAGCGTGTCCGCCGACCGGCGGAACGACAGAGCCGGACCATTTGGTCTGGTGTCATCGTGCGAGAGGCCTGATTTCCGACACGGTGCTGTTGCGGATTGGCGGCCACGCGCGACGATTACCAAAGACGCAGGCAATCATCCGTCCGACGGGTGCCCGGCGCATGCTGCGTATGACATCGATCTGCTATTGAACCTGGCGATCGATCATTTGGACCGTGTGGGTCCCGTGGGGAGGCGGACCCCACGACCGAAGTCAGTCCAAAATGCTGAATCCGATTGCCAGAAGGGCGAGCAGCATCGCCATGAGAGGTCGACCCACAGGCTTGCGCGCGGGACGGGACCAGTGCTTTAAACCGACTGGTCGAGCCATAGGCTGGTCGCCCACAGCCCATATGTCAAACCGATCCGATGCCCGTCCTGGAGCGCCAGCGCGAGTCACTGGGGAATCGGGACTGGGCCGAGATGCGACGCGAGAAGTTGAATGACGCCGGCCCGCGATGCGCGCTGGACCAGCGAGATCGTGATGCTGACCCATGCGGTCGACAATAAAAGTCTAAGTACCAGTCCGTAGCGCCGGTTAACAAGAATCTGTTGCGGTTGCCAGCCCGAATAGTCCGGCACAACTACCCCGCCCAGCGCCGAATATTCAGCACGACGACTTGTCCGAGCACAATGGCGGCAAACAGCAAGGTGGCGGCGGCGAACTCTGGGTCCAACTCATGCACCGGTCCAGGATCACTCATGGGGCCATTTCCGGTGCTTCTCATCAGCGGATTTTCAGTTCAGTTGTTGTCCGGGCGAGCGGTCCGGTTCAATGCCCGCAACGCCATGAAGCAAATACCAGCGAGTCAGGCAGGCAGGATCTTCGGCCGTGATGACGTCACCTGGCCAAGCGCAGGCGGGATCCGAGCCGCGCGGCGGAGAATCTGAGCAGCAGACGTTCGGCTCGCGACCAACCGATCGGTTGACATCGGATTTCGACGGCGCACCGCCGGCGGAAATCGGGCTTCACCACATCGGCAATCAATACGGCAAGCAGGCCTTTTTACCGCCGTGCAGCGCTTTCGTACGACCGGCCATCCCTGCAGTCTCCTCGCAGGCTGTTCGCCGACTGGTTGCATGCCAGTCGCAAAAACGCGCAGCCGCGCCGGCCAATCGACACGGACGGTAAGGGATTGTCTCTTCGGGAGACGGCCAGGTTGGATCCGGGGCTAGGGCTTTGATTGGCGTGGCAGGCCGATCAACGATCACCCAAAGGCGGCCGCATAGATGCCAAAGCCGAGGGTTGTACTGAAGATTGCCTCGATGGCACTGAACGAAAACGACCCAATGTCGTCAGCCACATAGGGAAACAACAGGTTTCCAAGCGGCAGCACCACGCTCACCACCAAAGCCACACAGGCCAATCGTGCGGCGAGCCGCAGAAGTCCTGTATTTTCTCTCACGAGATACCCCCCGCGGAACAGCGTCACGCTTTTTTTGACGGTCTCGACCCGGTCCCGAGCCCCTCAAGGGGGACGAGCGCGATTCTCCTATACCAATCCAGCATAAGCGCCAAGAGTGGGCGAAGCGGTCGCGCCGCCATCAACCAGATTTTGAGGTGTCGGGGCATCAGGGGGTGGACCTGTTGAGACCCCTCAAAAGCACCCGGAGCGATATTTCACCTAGTGACGTCAATCGCCCGGAACTTGCTCCGTCGTCGCCGGCCCTTGCAGGGGGAGTTTCGCCCCGACGCATGTCTTGCGACCTCGCCGCCTGCGCTCGCGATTAAACCAACCAACGAGGGGCGGAGACAGTCGCATAAGCCACCAGAACACCCGTGCGCTGGGGCCGATCACCACGAGTCCTTGATTCCGGCGAATAGCCGTGATGGTCCGTGCTGCGACCCTCTCAGCACTGGTGAAGGCCCAGGCGGGTACGACCGGACGGACCATACCGGGCAAATTTTCGATCATGGCGGTGCGAACGAAACCGGGGCACAGCGCTGTGACTCCCAGTCCGGCGTGGCCGTATTCAGCGCGTAACGCGCCACTAAAGCCAACTAATCCAAATTTGCTGGCCTGATAGCCGGCCGTCCGTTTCATGGTGACGAGACCGAGGATGCTGCAAACGTTGACGATATGCGACTCTTCTTGCGCGAGCAGAGAGGGAAGCAATTCACGGATCAGCTGCAGCGGTGCGGTCAGATTGACCGCCATCAGGCGGTCAAGTTGCTCGGCCGACATGGTGTGGGTCGGACCGAAGAAGGCGAGACCCGCATTGTTGATGAGAATATCGAGGCGATCCCACTTGTTGCGTAGCAATTCAAGGCTCGCGCCGACCGCGGAATGGTTCGCCAAGTCGCAAACTGTTGTGAGCACCTCGACCCCGAAGGTTTGGACTTCCTCCGCGACTGTCGCGAGCCTTGCGGCGTCGACATCCAGAAGGCAAAGATTCGTCCCTTCCCGCGCCAGCGCAAGCGCAATGGCACGTCCGATGCCTGCCGCGGCACCGGTCACCATCGCCCTTTTTCCACGAAGGATCTTCACGGTCGGAATCGCCGATCATGTCTGTCGAGGAGGCCGCGGCCACATGGACACGCCCCCCGTGTCGTAGCACCTCTTTGCCGGTATCAGGATCAGCGCATCTGTGTCCAGACCGATGGTGATCCGGATCTTGAAAAAGCAACAATGAGAACGCCTGGGCCTATATCGATGATGCATTCTGATCGACTCGCCTTGAGGTAGCGAAGACCAGATGAGAACCGCCAATCGCGGGAACCCGCAGCGATCGTTGGCGCCAATCGGCTGAAGCAGTATCACGCGACGGGCGCACAAGCGCGGTAGGCGGCCGTATCAGAAAAGGCCTTAAGAACACTGCGTCCGCCGCTTCGCGCCCACTCGGCGAGCCTGACCGGTCCGCAGGTCAGCATGAAATAGTCGTAGGGCGCACGACGATCGTTTCCCATGATGTACTGATAATGCATGCGAAAATAATTATACCGCAATCGCTCATAGCGTTCGTCGGTCAGCATATCATGCAGACGGACGGTCCAAACCAGGGGATTACAGCGCTCAGCCCCGACCTCGACGCCCACACCGCGCACGGGATCGAAGTCCCAGAAATTCATGACGTCCTTACGGGCCTGGCAATCGACCCACAAGAGGGAGCCTTCAACCGCCAGTCGGCGGATGACGTTGCGTAATTTCGCGGCGGCGGGATGCAAGGCGAAGGCCGGCAGCAGTGACCCTACCGTCATCAACGTCACCGCCGGCCCGCGGCGACCGAGGTTCGGATCAAGTTCCAGCGCGCGCACCGCAACCGCCGGCGCAATCACCCCGCCGGCACTGTGACCGACGATCACGATTTCGTCGACCTCAGCAGCCTGTGCAGCCAGCACAACGCGTCTCGCACAGACGTCGATCGATCGATCATATCCGCTGGGTGCATCACGGGCGAATTCCCGCAGATACGGCCAGCCATTCGTGACTCGGATTACGAACCAGCGCTCTGCCAAAGGTCGCAACAACACGAACGTCAGGATTGCGCCCGCTGCCAGACAAAACAATGCGGCCAAGGCCGGAAAGGACAGCCACCGCAACGTGACATACCCAAGCAAGGCGCCGGCCGCCAAGGAAAGAGCCAGCCATGCCAACAGCAGTGCTTGGGGAACGATGAGATGAAGTGCAAAGCGCCATGACGCGCGAAAAATTCTGAGCAGCGTGCCGCTCACCAGATCATTGAGCATCCAGCGTAAGGCGCGGGGGGCCTGTGAGATCAGCGGGCGGGCGAGGTTCGTGGCAATGAAATCCTCGAGTCGAAGGAACTCGTATCGGGTCGAGACCTGCCAATTTGGTCCCTTGGTTTCAATGTTCCAATGCGCCAGATCATCCGAGTCGAGCACAAGCTCGCCGATCTCGGCAGTCACCGGCCAAACCGTCAGGAAGCGCTTGCACTCACGCCGGAACAATCCGCTGTATCCGCGCGCTCCTTGGGGATCATAGCCTTCGACATAAAAGACATGGCGCCTCCGCACCAACTTGCCCGGTTCTGCACGCATCATTGAAATTGTCGTCCTTTTCGGCCTCTCGGACTCACCCATCGGGGTCCGCTGCGGCTCTCAAAATCGATCTGACCATGCCATAACGCAGCGTAATCCCCTGCCGCATAACCACCCGGCGGCCCGCTCCCATATACGACGGATCATGACGGTGTCACCAACGTCGACAACTCCGTCCCATGACCCTCGACGCTGCCGTCCATTGGGCCCGCATTTGAGCCCAACTATCTTGGGTCACTTCGTGGATCGGACCAGAACGCAGCAAAACAACGACGACGGCCTTCAGGGAGAATAAGCAATCCGGCGACTTTCATTCTCGGACGCAAGGTTCGGTTGGCAACCGAGCTAGCCCTACAGCCATCCTTCGGCCCTCAGCGCCCGTCGCATTTGCATCGTCGCTGCCTCGATATCCCTGGGATTGCCGCTGGTGCCGGCCTGGAGCAGAAGCCGGCCGGCGTATTGCCAGTGCGGCCGCTTCTGGCGCCAGGGTTCGAGCGTTGTTGCAAATTCCGCGGCGTCACGCAGCGTGACCAGTTCGTCGAGCGGACCATCAGCTGGACGGATCCTGTGGATAAGGGGCTGGTCCCAATATGTCCGCCGCGGCGCCATACCTCAAAGCTATCCGGTACATGCGCTTGCCGCCGCAGACCAAGGGTTGCACCATCAAAGCCTTCACGCCGGCCAGGTATCTCGTAACCGTGTTGCCTGTGGGGCGCGCCCTGTCGGTGCAGCCGAGGCGCTCTCGGACATCGGGCGACAAACCTGCAGGACAGGCGCCCGCAGCAAATTGCCTCAATTCGCCTGGCGGTAACTGCACAGTATCCTGCGGCAGGAATTTCACGCCGGTAAGCCGGCCCGACGCGACTGCCATCTGCTCTTCACTCGTGTCCGACCTGCGGCGAGCGCTAGTCGCCAGACGCGAGCAAAGTAAATCCCTGGCGCTCGAATGTAGTGAGCGCAGATGATGATCGCAGGTAGTTCAGAAATCCGCGAGCGTCGGGATTGACTGATTCCCTGATCAGGGCGATCGGGTAGACGATCGGAGGATGAGTATCTTTAGGAAAGACGCCAACGATCTTGACCGCTCGATCGGAAATTGCATCGGTCTGATAGACGATGCCGAGCGCAGCCTCGCGTTGCGACACCAGATGGAGCGCGGCCCGCGCATCCTCGGCCTGGACCACGCTGTCTTTGACGCTTTCCCAGCATCCGAGCCTTTCGAGTGCGAACTTTCCATACTCCCCGGCTGGTACTGCGTCGACGTTGCCCATCGCCAGCCGCCCCCCCTTAAGAAGGGATGCGAGATCGAAACCCGGTTTGATGTTCGTTTTGATGTCGGTGTCCTGGGGTGCGATGAGCACGATCCGGTTTCCAATCAGGTTCGAGCGGGTGTCGGGGCTAATCAAATTCCTCTGCTGTCCATAGTCCATCCAATCGGGATCGGCCGAGATGAATAGGTCAGCCCGTGCCCCTTGTTCGACCCGCCTGATGAGTGTGCCGCTGGCCCCATAGGTAATTGTGACGTTTTTGCCGGTAGTGCGGTGCCATTGAGCGGCTATCTCGTTGAGAGCATCGCTCAGGCTGGATGCAGCAAAAATCAACACATCGTTGCCCTGCGCCGACGCAGTGACAACGCCCGCGCCCACCGTCAGCGTCGGCGCCACGAGGAAAGCAATCCACGAACACCACGTCGCAACCATTCCAAGGCTCACGTCAATTTCTGCCCAAATGAGTCCGGCAAAAGTACCGAGGCTCCGCGTCTGCAATGACCGGCGGGGCGTCGTTCGATCCATCCTGATTCGGTGACCACTTGCGGGCGGGTAAACCGAACCGACCGCCTCAAACCTTAGCCCGACGAATCCAATCGGTCTAATGGTTGATCGACCACCGCTGTGGATGAGACGACCCGCTCGGCGGCTCACCACGCCGTCGCGCGGCGACGCGCCATCCAAAGCTGGGCCGATACTTCCGACATTTTCGACCGGCCAAGAGGTTTCACGGCCCAAGATTACAAGGCCGCCGATATTTCAGTGAGCGGCTGCGCCCAGCCGCACGGATGCCAGGGCCGGTACCCGCGAACCGGCCAAAATCTGGCGCCAGGTGCACCGCACAACGGTACCCCGTTGGCTACTTTCCAGTCTGCGTGCGTGCCCAGATCCTCTAACGGCCAAGCCGGAGTGCTGAAGCGATTTTGGATCAAGTTGTCCATCAACTGATAGAAAATGTTCGCCGAGCCATCACCAATGAAAATTGTTCGTTTCGCGTGCCTGCTAGAGCATCGCGGAATGTTTTTCGTCATACTCATCGATAACTGGCTCGACTATATTTCTGACGAGAAATCCTAACGGCGCGGAAATCGGTCAGAACGCTATTTTCGAAATCGGCTCTTGTCGTATCGAATTCGGACCGCCGAAAAACAGCTCCTGCCAAATCAATGCTTCCATGATCTCAGCCAGCATGAATCAGTTCGAGGAAAAACCGCAAGCGTGCCCCAGAATGAGCCCGCCAGCCGACTGATCGTCAAAGCTTGGAATCAAGCCGATGCATCTGCACCGCACTTATTGATCCATATCAATGTTCATGCACGGCGCCCCATTAAAAAGCCTTGCAGCATAGGGAAAACAAATCACCTTGGATTGAACTGACGCTTTGCCATTTGGCACCAATTCTGGCTTTACACATTCGACTTTTTCCATGTTCGGAGATTTCAAAAATGCGCGTAATAATGCTCACGTCAGCGACTGTTGCGGCGATTGGAATTTCCAGCGCCTGGGCACAGGTCCCGCTTAGCGCCTATGTCGACGCTAATGGCTATATCGATGTCCAGGCTCTGACCTGCGCCCAACTCGCTAACACGTATCAGGAGGATGCCGACGCGCTCACTACCTGGTACAGCGGTTGGTACAATGGGCTTGCTCACAAGCATTTTCTGGATTTTCGAAAGGGCAAAGAGGTCGAGCACGAGGTCATCGTCTATTGCAAGGCGCATCCCCAAATTCGAATTATTGAAGCGATAGCCGTCGTTTTCAAAGACGAGAGAGCGAGGTTGGGCATTCAGATGAAACCGGACTGATGACGCGGCTGGGAACGCGCTTGATCGACCTCGCGGTAGCTTCTGCGTCGCAACATGAGAATATGCGCTCAGCCGGCGATAGCCTTGGTGTCAATGCTGACGTCGCCGACAATGCAGCGCACTAAAGCCTGTATTCCGGCCGCTAAAGCTGGCCACGCCTCGAAGGATGCCTCACGGAGCGTCAAGGGGCTCGGTGCCAATCGGCTTGCCAGTGGTGTCGAGTGTGATCTTCTCGACTCGCGCCTCGGCCTGGCGCAGCAGTTCCTCGCAGCGTCGCTTGAGGGCTTCACCGCGCTCATAGATAGCCACCGATTCCTCAAGCGGCACCGCGCCGCCCTCGAGCTTTTGCACGATCGATTCGAGCTCTGCGAGGGCCTTTTCGAATGGCAATCGCTTGACGTCGGCATTGGTGTTTTCGGCCATTGATCGAGTCCATCGTGTCCCGGCGGTCGGTTCGCCCTGTGAGTCGCCGGCATTTTAGCGGCCGCTCCGCGCCCATGCGAGCGGCGAGGCGCGGAACCGCAAGGAATCCCGTGTGCAAACTGAGGCCGGGTTGCAGACGCATAATCCTGCACGCTCCGGCCGACCGATCGGTTCAGCCGCGCATCAAGGCCAGAACATGAGCCGCGACCGAGCGCGCCAAGCCCTCAAGGTCGTAGCCGCCCTCGAGCATGGAGACCACACGACCCTGGGCGGTCGCATCAGCAACGTCCATGAGCTTGAGAGTGGCCCAGCTGAAATCCGCCTCCGCCAAATTGAGGTTGGCAAGTGGGTCGCGCATGTGGGCGTCGAATCCGGCCGAAATGACGATGAGATCCGGGCCGAAGGATTTCACTCGAGGCAGGATCGTGGTCTCGAAGGCCTCGCGGAACTCTGCCCCACCATCGCCGGCGCGCAGCGGAGCGTTAACAATATTGTTGTGCTCGCCTCGTTCGCTTCGCGCCCCGGTGCCCGGGTAAAGCGGCATTTCATGGGTCGAGCAATACATCACTGTTGAGTCGGACCAGAAGATCTCCTGACTGCCGTTGCCGTGATGAACATCGAAATCGACCACCGCCACGCGCTCGGCGCCGTGGCGCCTCTGAGCGTAGCGCGCAGCAATCGCCGCATTATTGAACAAACAGAAGCCCATCGGTACGGCGGTTTCCGCGTGATGGCCGGGCGGCCGAGTCGCCACAAAGGCGTTGGTGGCCCGGCCCTGCATCACTTCGTCGACCGCATGCACGGCACCCCCGGCGGCCCGCAGGGCCGCCTCAAGGCTGCCTGGCGACATCGAGGTATCGGCGTCGAGCCGTACCATACCTTCGCTCGGCGCCGCCTCGCGCAATTGCGCGATATAGTCCGGCGCATGGCAGAGCGCGATGGTCTCGATCTCAGCCAATGGCGCGTTCACGCGGGCCAGCGTCTGGAATTTCTCATGCTCCAGGACACGCTCGATGACCCGCAGCCGGTCGGGGCGCTCCGGATGACCGAGCGGCATGAGGTGATTGAGGCAGGCAGGATGAGTGATCAACAACGTAGACATCAGCGTTCTTTCCAAAATTAAAGCATAGACCTCCGCTGGCGAGCGGCAACAGCCTCGATCGCAATTCGGTCGTCTCCAACCCCTCAGGGCCGTGTCACGCGTCATCCGCCTTGACGAGGCGATCGAGGCTCACTCCCGGCGGTGGCGCGGCGTCGTCGGGCACAAAGAAATCCAGTGCCAGCGTTTGGCGCGGATCGACCCGGTAGCGATCGAAATCGGTCACACCTTCGCTCGCCAGAAAATTGTCGTCGATCAGAAAATTTCCAGTGAAACTTCTGGCGGGCTTCAGAAAAATTCGGTAGGCGGCATCCGCCACGATCGCAGCTGTCCGCGAACGACCTATCATTTCATCGCCACCCAGTAGATTGCGGACGGCCGAGGTCGCGATGGTTGTTCGCGGCCACAAGGTGTTGACCGCAATGCCGTTGGTTCGCAGCTCCCCCGCAAGCCCGAGGGCAACCAAGCTCATCCCAAACTTGGCCATCGCATAGGCGGTGTTGCCGGCAAACCATTTTTCCTGCATGTCGAGCGGCGGCGACAGCATGAGAATGTGAGGATTTTCCGCTCTTTCCAGATGGTTGATGGCGTATTTGGACACCATGAACGTGCCGCGCGCGTTGATCTGGTGCATGAGATCGAACCGGCGCATGTCGGTCTCGGCGACCGGTGTGAGCGAAATAGCGCTGGCATTGTTGACGACGATGTCGAGGCCGCCGAAAGTCGCAACGGTTTGCTCGATAGCGCTCTTGACCTTGTCCTCATCGCGCACGTCGACCACAAGCGCAAGCGCCCGTCCGCCGGCGTTTTCGATCTCCTGTGCAGCGCTGTAGATCGTGCCCGGCAGCTTGGGATGAGCAGCCTCGGTCTTGGCCGCGACCGCGATATTGGCGCCATCGCGCGCCGCCCGCAGTGCGATGGCAAGCCCGATGCCACGCGAGGCGCCGGTGATGAACAGCGTCTTATTCTTGAGGCCTGCCACGGCTTGTCCTCCTGACAACTAGGCTAACAAAACCGATCGCCCGGCGAAATCGGCTCGTTTGCGTTCAGAATCAGCCGGGCTACCTCAGGCGCCGTCGCCCGGCCGACGGACGCCCCAATGGCCGTTAACCGGCTCGATGCCGACCATTGTGCCCAGTGCCAATTCATCACACCAGATGATAAGGCCGAAGATACCCGAGCGGTACCCGATCCTTCATCGGCTAACGCACCGACTGGCTCGGCTCCATGTTCTCCAAATTTCGTGGCTGGCAGCTTGGCCATAAGGTGATCTGTCTCGGCAGCAACCAAGACGGCCCTCCATGCGAGGCGGGAGACGGTCCTGACGCGTTCAAAAAGCATCTGAGGACGCAGGTTTTGACCAGAACGCAGTCTGAACCTCGGTGCTCGATGTCGTTATCAAGGACCGAGCCAACGAGTTGGTCGAGGGGTTCCCTTGTGCGGCATCGGCGAGCGTGTTGGGGATCGAGACCGTCGATATCAGCCGGCCAGAGCCACCTGACCGCCGTTAACGCTGTCGGCGCCCTCGGTCACCCTGCGTTCCAAAGCGGCTGCAGCAACCGCGATGTGCTCGGCGAAGAAACGAGCGAGGGCGGCGCGGGCGCCACCGTCACCCGCGCCGTTGATCGA